>Ga0123336_10000088_pt1 | contig 89031 bp, 80 predicted proteins | sample SSSSmetaG_FD_96466 | JGI IMG/M metagenome (GOLD analysis project Ga0123336, IMG submission 96466) | Glacier valley bacterial and archeal communities from Borup Fiord, Nunavut, Canada, to study Microbial Dark Matter (Phase II) - ​SSSS metaG | ecosystem: Environmental > Aquatic > Freshwater > Ice...
CTACGCGCGGCTGCTGCTCGGCCAAGCGTACCTCGCGGATACCGGATCGGTCCCGAATCCCGAGGCCTTCTCGAAGGCGCTCGACGACGTGATGCTCGGCGCGATCTAGCCGATCAGCTAACTAACTAACTAACTGCCCGACTTCAACGACAGCGGGCTGCGCGCGCAGATCGCCTCGATCTATTATTTTTATGAAGACGATGTGCCGCGCGCGAACCTGCGGCGCTACAGTCACGCCGCGTGCGCACTCTCATCCTATTCTTCGTGGTCGCGTGCCGTCAGGATCCGCTCGCGCCCGATGCATTCACCGGGCTGTGCTCGGATCAGATCGCAGCGGCCCCGACGTTCACGAACATGCAGGAGCTGTTTCGAACGAACTGCACCGTGTGTCACGCCTCCGGCGTCGAGCTCGATCTGACGGCGACCGCGAGCTACGCGAACCTCGTCGGACGCCCCCCACCGAACTATGTGAACCCGATGACCGATGAAGCGTGCGGTGCGACGCTGGTCGTCCCGGGCAACCCCGACACCAGCTACCTGTACCGCAAGCTGACCCTCGCAGCGCCGTGTGCCGGATCGAGGATGCCGATCGGCGAGCTCGGTGCGAGCTACGCGTTGCAACCGTGCGAGCTCCAGCTCGTGCACGACTGGATCGCCGCCGGAGCGCAGGACGATTAGATCAGTGACAGCTGGCGACCACTCCAGCGCGCCAGGTAGTTCTTGATGTCGAGCTTCTTCACGGTCGCGGTCGAGGACATGTACCGGATCGTGCCGAAGATCGGGCGGATCGGGCCCCACGGCCGGTCGAACAGGCCGAGCGTCCACGAGATGCCACTGTTCGAGTTCGGGTCGCGGCCGTCGACGGAGTACTTGTTGTTGAGCTCCACGAGCGTGTCGAAGGCGATCCGCGGCGAGGGCGACCACTCGAGGATCTTCTTGGCCCACAGCATGCGCAGATAGTTGTGGATGCGGCCTTCGGTGAGGAGCTGGCGCTGCGCCGCATTCCACACGTGATCGCCCGTGGCAGCGCGCTCGAGTTGCTCGCGTGTGTACAGCTCCGGGCGCGGATCGCTCGCGTGGTCGGAGAGCGTCTTTTGCGCCCACGCAGGGAGCGAAGCGAACGTGCCGGCCTTCGCTTCGTGATGACAGAACACGTGACCCAGGCCGCGCCAGGTCACGAGCTCGTCGAGAAATGCTTCGCTCGCCGCCGACATGCCCCACCAACCTTCGCGCCGGCCCGTGACCTTCGCGCCGGCGAGGTTTGCGGGCGACCACTTCTCGCGATCGAAGACCCGCTGCACGATCTCGTGCTCGGAGATGTGACCGAAGTGGAGATACGGCGACAACCCGCTCGACGGATCGTTGTCGGGGTTGCTGCGGTCTTCGGCATAGCGCTCGAACTTTTGCTCGAGGAACTCTTCGAGCGTGTCGGCCGCGGTCGCAGATCCGCCGCGATACGACACCGGTGCGACGCGGTGATCGATCGGAAGCTTGGAGAGATCCGTCGCGGATTTCCACGCGAGCGGTGGCAGCTCCGCGTCTTTCAAGCCCTTCGGCAGGCGCGCGAGCGGATCAGCCGATGGAAAATCCAGCAAGTGTGGCGCGAGCGAACGCTGGAGCTCGCGCCGATACGACATCGCGGTCAGATACGGCTTGTCGACGGCACGCAGTGGCAAGAGATTGTTACCATCGACCTGCTCGACGCGCACCGGCAGTGTCTTCGCGGCGGCGGCCACCATGCGAGGCAGAAAGAAGCCGGGCTGTTCGTCCGTGATCACACAGCACGCGCGCATGGCGAGCGCTGCCAGCAGGCCCTTGTCGGCGTCGGGCTCGGGCTCGATGTACGGGAAGTACGTGATGCCCTTCGCCGCGAAGCGCTTCGCGTTGTCCTCCATGCCTTGCATGACGAACGCATGAAACCGATCGCTCGCCCACTTGTAGCCGACGCGCAGCGGCTCGAACACGACGAGCGGGCGATCGAGCTGCTTCGCGGTCGTGACCGCGTGATCGAGCGCGAAGCTCCACGTGGTGCGCCGCGCCCCGATCATCCAGTACAGCACGTAGGCGCCCTTCGGGGCGATGGCAGCGTGATTGACCGCAGTGACGCGGAGTGCGCGAGTCGCGTCGTTCATCGGCGTACCGTAACGAACGCCGGTGCGATCAGCGAGCGTCACCGTCGCGTTGTTGCCTGTAACCACCAGCGTGTGGCGAGCATCGCTGATAGGTTCGGCGCATGCTGAAGGACAAAGTCATCGTCATCACCGGAGCCAGCCGCGGTATCGGTGAGGCGATCGCGCGCATGGCGGTGGAGCAAGGCGCGAAGGTCGTGCTTGCCTCGCGCAAGCAAGCGGACCTCGACAAGGTTGCCGCGGAGCTCGGGCCGTCCGCGATCGCGGTGGCCTGCCACACCGGCAAGCCCGAGGACGTCGATGCGATGTACGCGAAGGCGATCGAGAAGTTCGGTCGCGTCGATGGCTGCGTGAACAATGCGGCCACCAACCCCTACTTCGGTCCGCTCATCGAAACACCAGATGCCGCGATCGACAAGACCTTCGAGGTCAACGTGCGCGGCTATCTGTACGTCGCGCGAGGGCTCGTGCGGCACGCAAGGTCGCGCGCGAAAGGAGATCAGGGAGGCTCGATCGTCAACATCGCGAGCGTCGCAGGTCTTCGCGCAGCGCCGATGCAAGGCATCTACGGCGCGACGAAGGCCGCCGTGATCAGCATGACCCAGACCCTCGCATTCGAGCTCGGTAGCTCGAACATTCGCGTCAACGCGATCGCACCGGGCTTGATCGAGACCAAGTTTGCCTCGGCGTTGATCAACAACCCTGCGATCCGCGATCAGGTCGTGAATCGCACGCCGCTCGGTCGCCACGGCCAGCCCGTCGAGATCGCGGGCGCGGTGACGTATTTGTTGTCGGATGCGGCCTCGTTCACGACCGGGACGGTGATCGTCGTCGACGGCGGCATGACGAGCGCGTAGCGGCTCGCCTCGGCTGCCGCTAACGCCTAGCGCTTCGCGAGACCGGCCGCGATGGTGCGAGCGATCGTCGGATCGGCTTGCATCGCGGCTGCCCAGGCGTGCGCGACCTCCATGTAGCCCGCTTCGTCGAGATCGAATTGCGCGAGGGCCTCTTTCGGGGCAAGGGCCGCGAGGTCGCGAAGCAGCGCGACGTAATCGCTCGTGCGCGAGACCTTGCCGCCTGGCATCACCGTGCGATCGACGAACGTCGGCGGTGGTGGGACGGCCTCGCCGAGGACGAGCCCGCCCCGCGCGCGGAACTCCTGATAGAACGCCTCGCGGGTCATCCGATCACCGAGCCGCGGCACCGGATCGCGCGGGAAGTACGCCTCTTCGCGGATCTGCAGCGCGAGGCACCGCGCGAGCAGCGCCTCTTTGTCCATCGTGCCGGCGGAATCGGCGAGCACCGCGATCGCGGCAGCGCGCGCGCGCGCAGTGACTTCGATCTGGTTCTCCGAACTGTAGCGAAATCGGGTCGCACGCAGCGCGGCGCGGCGCACGCGCCAGCTCTTGTCGCCGAGCTTCGCCGCCGCAGCCGCGTGATCGCCCGACTCGAGCAACGCGTAGATCGGATCGCGAACCTTGGTGGCGGCGGGTGCCACGACCGGTGCCGGCACGTGCCCGGTGCGCGCACGTTCGAGCGTCGCGGCGAACCCAGCCGCCTTGTCGGGCAGCGGATTGTTCGCAATTGCGCGTTCCGCGAGCTCGGCCGCCTCGGCGAACTTGCGCTCGCCGATGTACGCGCACGCGAGGTGGTTCCAGCCCTTCGTCTGCCACGCGCGGTCAGCACCGGCGAGCTTCAACAAGTGCTTCGCGATCAGCTCGCACGTCGCGAAATCGCCGACCTCGTCGAGGACGCCCGCGTAGGCGTCGAGCTGGCTCGTATCGAACGCTTCGCGATCGAGCTGATACGCGAGCCGATAGGCGCGCACCGTGCGCGGGTTATCCATCGCGCCGTACGCGATGCCGCCGTAGGTCAGCCACTGATCGGCGCGGTTGTACCAGCGGCTCGCGAAGTCGAGCACCGCCATCGCCTCGGCGACATGGCCCGCTCGGTACAGCGTGCCCGAGAGGATCTGGCTCGCCTCCTCGCGCGTCGCACGCACGAGGTGGTGCATCGCCTCGAATACTTTACCCTGTTGCGCGAGCGCGAGCCCGAGGTTGCGATGGGCCTCTGCGTTTTCTGGATCGAGTGCCACGCTCCAGCGCCCGAGCTTCTCGGCGCGCGCGGCATCGCCTTGCTGGAGCGCATCGAAGCTCTCCGCCGAGGCCTCCTCGAATTGCATCGGCACGTCGAGCCCCGAGGTCCGCCAGCGCTCGCTCAAGGTCTCGAGTTGCGTGTCGCGCCAGCTCGTGCCGCGCCGAGCAGCGGCCCGCAGATGATTCGACAGCACGACGAGCGCCGCCGGCGCGCGCCCCGCATCGAACAACACGCGCGCGAGATGCAGGCACGGCACCGCCGTGATGCCATCGCCGAGGTAACACCCGGTGTGGAGCGCATCGATGGCTTCTTCGGTCTCGATCTCGCGCGCTGCGAGCTGTGCCGCGATCGCATCGGCCCACTCGTCCACGCCCGCGCTGCCAGTGTGGCTCGCGAGACGCTGCGCCTGCGCCGCGACCTTGCTCGCCCAGTTCGCCTGGCGTTCGCGATGTTCGCGCGCGACCGACCACGACAGCACGGTGGTCTCCTCGGGCCCGAGGATCCGCGCCGCGACCGTCGGGAAATCGCGCACGAAGCCGGCGACATCACCCGCGCTGCGCTCGTCGATCCCGAGCGCGCGCTCGACCGTGCCGAGCCACATCGCGCCAAGCCAGCGATCGATGCGGCGGAGCAGCGGTTCGATCGCCGCGAACACCGCACGCGCGTCGCGGTCAGAGAGCGCGTGGCGATAGCGGTACACGAGTGCGAGAGCCTCGCCCGCGACGGTCCGCAACGCACCCGCGATCGTCGTCGGAGCGAACGTGGTCGCGCTGAGGTAGCGCGAGAGCGCTTGCGCGGCGGCGTACGCGGCGGCCTGCGCGAGCGCGGTATGATCATCCTCGGCTGCTTCGCTGAACACGACCTCGAGCCAGCGCGCGACGAGCGCGTCACCCCGCGCTAGCTCGTCCGCGATATCGAACCCTGAAGGTCGGGTCTTGCGCAGGTTGCCGAGCTCGTTGAACAGCGCATCGAGCTGGCGCCGGCCGCGGGTCTCCGGCGCGAAGCTGTTCATCCACGTCGCGTCGTAGGGAATCGGCGTGGCCTTCTCGCCCTTGGCGCCCGCGAGCGCGCGCTCGACGATGCCGCTGCGCGCCGCCTGCGGTACGAAGTCCGCCGCGATCCGCGCCATCCGCCGCGCGAGCGTGGGTGCGCCAATCGCGACCCGCTCGGCGAGCGCCGCCTCGATCACGTCGATCGGTGTCCCTGCCATCGCGAGGCCACAGCGCGCGATCGCGGTGTGGGCATCGCGGCCGGGTGCGGTCAGCTGCGCGCGCCACAGCTCCTCGATGCCGCGGCGATGATCGCCCGCCGCGATCATCGAGCGTGCAGCAGCAAGCCGCGCCACGGGAGCACATGAACCGCGACCGAGGCCGAATTGCGCCCACGCGAGCGCGACTTCATCTTCACGGCCGAGGGCGACGAGCGCGTCGAGGAAGATCGCGACATCGACCGAATCCCCGGGCTCGATCCGTCCGAAGCCTTCGACCGCGCGCGCTTCGTCGCCGCGGAAGTAGCCTTCGCGCGCGTAGCACCACGCGACGAACCGCGGATCACGCTTCCAGGTCGTGAGGATCTTGGTGTGGAAGGGCCAGGTCGCTTCGCGACCCTCGAGCCGATTCGCGCGCAACGCAATGGCTTCGTCCAGCCGGCCGGCATTCATCAGCGCGTTCGAGCTGCGCAGATCGATGTGGATCTGATCCGGGTACCACGGCAGCCCGGGGTCCATCGGGCAGCCGTGCGCCGAGGACGATCTGGTTGCTTGCTCAAGCCATGCGCCTTGCCGATCGGTGCGCTCGTGCAGATCGAGCAGCGCCAGGTGCGCGCGCGGATCCTCGCCGTGCAGCGCGACGCCACGCTCGGCGAGCCGCAGCCCCTCCTCGACGCGACCGCCTTCGCACAGCCGATCGGCGGCAACCTCGAGTGCATCTAACACGGCAGGCCGGCAGAGCGACGCCATGCTCGCCGCGGCGACGACCTCGAGCTTGGTCGGTGCGGTGAGTGCGCCGACCGGATCGTCGCTATCGGTCTCGCCGACGAGCTCTTCGTACGGTCGCGCCCACCCCGGCGCCACCGCGATGACCCGGCGGAGCAGCGCGAAGTCACGATTTCGTGGTGCCGCACGTTCGAACCGCGAGAACAAGGCCTGCGGATGATCTGGATCGAGCGCGAGCAGGTCATCGGTGAGGTCTTCGCGCAGCGCGAGCTCGAGCAAGCGAAGCGCCGGCGCACGGAAGGCGACCGGCAAGCGATTGATCAGCGGCCGCGCGATCGAACGGCGACGCTCGATCTCCGGCACCGGACCATCCATCGTCGAATCGATCGTCGATTCGACCTGCGGTGCATCCTCGAGCTCGGCCGCCAGCGCACCGCCGTTGATCGCGAGGGTATCCGCCGGCTCGTCGTCCGCGTCCGGGCGATCGATATTCTCGCCGACGAAGGTCGGTTCGTCCGCGACGATCGCCAAGCTGAATAGCGGCTGGTGCGCGACCGGTAGCGCCCACGCGCGCGCCTGCTCGACGAGCGCAGGCCCGATCACCCGCACGACCGCGACGAGCTCGTCGGCGGTGACGGGTTCGAACTTCCCGGCCGGCACGCCGAGCCCTCGCGCGGTCCACCATGCAGCGAGCGCTTGCTGGATCTGCTCGCCGGTGCTGCGGCCGAGCGCATCGAAGGTCTCTTGCTTGCCGTCGCGGCCGAGCACGTGCAAGCGCACGACGCCGGCCTTCGCGCCGAGGCCGAGCTCGAGCCAGATCAGCTCGTCGCGACGCGTCGGCGCGTAGAACGGATCGCTCGGCTTGCCACCTCGACCCGCGTGCTGCGGCGCGAAGTGGCCATCTTGCGGAAACAAGGGCGTCGCGTCAGCATCGAGCACCGCGAGGCGCGGGTGGCGCTGCATGATCTCGATGCACGCGGTCCACAGCAGCACCGCGGCTTCGCGCTCGTACGCTTGATCCGGCCCGTCGATCTTGACCTCGGGCAGGAGCACCGCGATGCGATGCGGCTTGGGTAGCGCGGCCACTAGATGCCCTCGAGCTCGCCGCTGCGCAAGCGCCGCGCACCTTGGCGCTCGAGCTGCGCGATCAATTGCACCGCGCAGACATCGCCGTGGACGTAATAATCGGTGCCCGGGAACGGCCCGGCGACGAGTCGCGCACCGGCCTTCTCGACGGCCGCCGCGATCTTGCCCTTGTCGAGCTCGCGAAATTCGCCCGCGAGATACACGGTCGAACCGGGCAAGCCACGACCGAGCCGGCGCGTCACCGCATCGATGGGCTCTAGCGATGAGATATCGGGTTCGCTCTGAAAGGGCGCCGGCCGCGCACCCGCGATCACGCCGTTCATCCCACCGACCAGCGCCGCGAGGGCGGTCACTTGATCCGGTGCGTTCAACAATAGCCAACGCTCGTGCGGACCCGGGAACGCGGGCAGCGCCGTATCGTCGACGATCTCGGTCGGTGGCAGATCCTCGGCGAGCACGCGCACGGTCAGATCCGGGCGGCCCGCGCGATAACACGCGAGCGCACGTGCAAACACGAGCTCTGGAGTTTGCGCGCGCGCCGTCGCCGCGAGCTCGAGCGCGGCGAGTGGCCGGCCCCACATCGCGAGGTGCATCGCGCCGAGCTCGGCTCCTTGCAGGGTCTGCGCGGCCGCGGTGAGTTGCTTCACGCGACCGCGCCGCGCGAGGTCGGTCATGTACAGATCGCGCACGAGGCGCTGCGATTCGGGATGTGCGGCGACGAGCTCGCGCGCCTTCACCGGATCGTTGGAGCCACGCACCATCCACCCCCACAACCGGTAGAGATATGCCTCGGGGTGGCGCGCAAACTTCGTCAGCGCACCGAGATCGTCGGCAGCAGCGGCACACTTCGCGGTGCGCTCCGCGGGCGGCATCGCGGCGGTCGAACGCGCGACGCGCAATGCGCGCACCGTCGGAATCACGCCCGGATGCTGGAGGTGCCACTTCGCGCGCTGGCGCAGGAGGTCCGCGAACTGCATGCCCTGCAGCGTCGCTTCGAGCACGCCGAGCTTGCCCTCGCCAGCGAGCGCGATCACGAGGAACAACATCTCGAGCTTCTCGTCGATCGGCGCTTGCGGCACGCGCGCGAGCAACATCGGCACCGCCTCTTCGCCGAGCACCGCCGCGACCAAGCGCAGCGCGCGCAACCGATGCTGCGGTGGAATATCCTCGAGCAGCACGAGCACCACGCGCGCGAGTGCCGGCGACGCGAAGCACTCGAGCGCTTGGCCCCACAAGCCGGGCGCGCGCGCATAGATCGCGGACGCTCCTTCCCACTGCACGTGGCGCAGCGCGATCGGCAACTGCTCGCTCGAGATCTTGCCCGCACTGGCAGCGGTATCCGCGATCTTCACGAGCGTTTCGTCGGCGAGCTGGATCGCCTCGACCGGCCACTGCGTCGAAGGGTGCATCGCTCGGGCCTGGCGAAACCCGAGCGCCCAGATCGCTTGCTCGCGCACGGGCGCCGGCGTCGTCGCATCGAGCGCGATCGCTGCGAGCCGCTTGGCGGTCTCTACCGAAGGAAACATCGCCAACCACATGCAGCCGCGGCGGCGGAGCTCGACCGATTGGTTCGCCGCGATCATCCAGAACCCGAGCTCGGCGAGCCCAGGCTCCGCGCCAAGCCACGGCTCGCCCTCGTCGAGCAGCCGCGCTAACCGCTCGGCAGGTACGCCCTCGAGCGCACCGCCCGTCTTGGCCAGCATCCCGAAGACGTCACGCACGCGGTAGCGAATGCCAGGCGGCACTCCCTCCAACGCGCCCGATGACGCCAACAGCATGGGCAGATCAGCCACACCACGAGCATAATACAGCTCATGACTCGACTGGCCTTGCCGCTCGCCCTCGTCGCCTCTTGGTCCTCGGTTTCGCTGGCCGGCTCCGTCAAGGGCACCGTGCTGTTCGAGGGCGAAGCACCTACACCGGCCAAGCTCGAGCGAAAGTCCGATCCGAAGTGCTCGAAGGGTCGCGACGACGAAGCGATCATGGTGACCAAGGGCAAGCTGCGCGACGTGATGGTGCGGATCAAGAACGGCTCGACCGGCAGCCACGAGCCGCCCGCCACTCCCGCGACACTCGACCAAAAAGACTGCATGTACACGCCGCGCGTGATCGGTTTCGTCGCGGGCCAGAAGCTTCAACTTAGAAATAGCGACAACACGTTCCACAACGTGCACGGCACGGTGACCGGCAAGGATGTCTTCAACAAGCCGATGCCGGCAAAGGCGAGCGAGCTCACGGTCGATCCGGCAGCGGCCCATGCCGGCGATGTCGTCGCGCTGCAATGCGACGTCCATCCATGGATGAAGGCCTACGCCGTGGTCAACGACTCGCCGTTCTTCGCGGTCACCGGTGCCGATGGGGTGTTCGAGATCAAGGATCTCCCGGTCGGTGACTACACGCTCGAAGCGTGGCACCCGGTGCTCGGCACCAAGACGGTCAAGATCTCGATCGGCAAGGCCAAGCGCGGCGATGTCACGGCGCGGTTCTCCTACAAAGCGAGCGAGATGTGAGCTCGAACTGGATCGCCGAGGAGCAGGTCGTATTTCTGTTTCTCGATGATCCAATTCCTCGCCAAGCAGGTCCACCTGTTTCGGGAGCGCGGCGGGCGCGTGCTCTTCACCGGCCAAGACGATAGCGACGTCGAGGTTCCGCTCGACGCCTACTTCGGAAAGCTCCTGGGCTAACTTACTTACTCGGATCGATGAGAAACTTCTCGCCGGTCGCCTTCCTCGCATAGCGCGCGATCACGTCCGGCTGGAGCACGTCGCGCAGCGAGATGGTCTCGGTATAGTTGCTCGCGAACGTGGTCGTGAGGTCGGCAAGGATGCGCGTACGAATCGGCGCCATCGCCCCTGCTCCCATCTTCATCATCCACGGCATCATCAACCAGCCGGCGACGCCCCACGCGAGGCCGTAGCTGCGATCGAGCTCGGTCGGTCGTAGATCGAGACCGCCGTAGATGTAGACCTGCTTGTGGGTGCTCGAGCCATAGCGGCTATAGTTCTTCGCGTCGCGGTTCAATGCCGATTCCATCGCGCGCAGGATCTGATTCGCGAGCGGTCCACCGCCCGTCGCATCGAAGGCGATCGTCGCACCGGTCTCGGCGATCGCATCGGTGAGATCTTTCGTGAACGCTTCGGTCGTACTGTCGACGACGTGCTTCGCGCCGAGATCGCGCAGGATCTTTGCTTGCGCCGCACTCCGCACGATGTTGACGAGGCCGATGCCGTCTGCGATGCACAGCTTGGTCAGCATCTGGCCGAGGTTCGAGGCCGCGGCGGTGTGGACGATGGCGGTGTGGCCCTCGCTCTTCATCGTCGTGACGAAGCCCATCGCGGTCAGCGGGTTGACGAAGATCGAGGCACCTTGCGCCGCGGTGATGCCGTCCGGCAGGACGACCGCATCGCTCGCCTTGACGGTGCGGTACTGCGCGTACATCGCACCCGCGAGGATCGCGACGGTCTTGCCGAGCAAGTGCTGCGCATTTGCCCCGGCCTCGACCACGGTGCCCGCACCTTCGTTGCCGACCTTCATCGGCTGATCGAGGCGTGCCTTCATGCCGCCCATGCGGTCGGCCGGAATCTTCGCGGTGGTGACGAGGCCGATCGCTTTCGCGGTCGTCATGTCGGCGGGCCCGAGCAAGAGCCCTTGATCGGAGGGATTGAGTGGCGTCGCTTGAATGCGCACGACCACTTCATCGGGACCGGGCGCAGCGATCGGCACTTCGACGAGCGAGAGCTGGAGCTCTCCTGCCGACGTCACGCGCGAATTCAGCTCGAGGCCTTTGGTAACCGTCATGCTCGATTGCTACGCCCGTTACATGACACGCGCAATCTCACGCAAAGTAGTTCGCCGCGAGGTCTTCGAGCAGCCCCGCTTGGCCAGGTACCCATCCGGTTAGCTCGCGCGTGAGCCTGCTCGAGACGGGCGAGTCGATCCCGAGGAACATCGCGAGAAATCCGAAGTGAGCCGGTGCCTCGTCGGCGGTGATGGCCTGGACCGGCACGCCGAGGCCCTTGCCGATCCCTTCGGCGACGTCGCGCAGCGGCACGCCTTCCTCGGCGACCGCATGCAGGTTGGTCTTTCCCGCCGGTGCCCGCTCGAGGCCGAGGCGCACGACCTTCGCGGCATCGAGGCGATGGACCGCGGGCCACCGCTGCGAGCCATCGCCGATGTACGCCGACACGCCCTTCTCGCGTGCGGTGTTGACGAGGATCCCCATGAAGCCGTGATCGCCACGTCCGTGCGTCGTCGGCGCGAATCGCGAGAACACGACGCGCACGCCCTTCTGCGCGAGTCCCGTCGCGATCTCCATGCTGGCCAAGCGTGGGGATTTGAATGTGGATTCGTCGTGCTCCGTGCCGGCCCGGCCCGATGCGAGGCCGAGCACGCCCGAGGCGAGGACCAGTGCCTTGTTACTGCCCTCGAGCGCCGCGCCGAACGTCTCGAGCGCCTTCGCTTCGGCCGCCACCGATGCCGCGAAGTTTGCCCAGTCGTGCGTGAAGGCGAGGTGGATCACGCCGTCGGCGTTCATCGCGCCAGCACGCAAGCTCTCGAGATCCGCGAGGTCGCCGCGGTGGACCTCGGCACCCGCCGCGGTCAGCGCCGCTGCCGAGGCATCGCTGCGAGCGAGGCCGAGGACCTGATGGCCCGCCGAGACGAGCTCGGGGACAACCGCAGAACCGATGAAGCCAGAACCACCTGTGATGAAGACGCGCATGGGTTTCTCCCTAGTGATGTCAGTGACTGACTTGATACCTAGCACCTGATGTCAGTCACTGCAATGACTTTGGGATCGCGTACAATGGCCACGTGACGCGATGGAAGCCCGATGCGCGCGGCAGGCTCGTCAAAGCGGCGCTCGAGCTGTTTCGCGAGCAAGGCTTCGACACGACCACCGTGGCGCAGATCGCCGAACGCGCCGGCCTCACCGAGCGGACGTTCTTTCGCTACTACGCCGACAAGCGCGAAGTGCTGTTCTGGGGCGGCCACCTGCTCGAAGCGATGATGACCGACGCGGTCGCGAAGGCGCCGCCGGCGTTACTTCCGATGGCGACGATCGGACTTGCCCTCACGACCGCCGCCGAGGCCGCGCCGTGGCAGGTCGAGGCCTCGCGCGAGCGCCACGCGGTGATCTATGCGCATGCCGAGCTGCGCGAACGCGAGCTCCTCAAGCTCGCGGGGCTCGGCGCCGCGCTCGCCAAGGCGCTCCACGCTCGCGGTGTGAAGGAACCCGCCGCGAGCCTCGCTGCCGAAGCGGGCATCGCGGTGTTAAAGGTCGGCTTCGAGCGCTGGATCAGTGCCGCGAAACCCAAGCCGATCGTGCACTACATGCACGAGGGTCTCGCCGAATTGCAGGCGGTCGTGGGTGGAATCAGCAAACCCAAAGCGCGGATCAAAGCCGCGCGCTAGCTCCTGCGCTATCTTCGCCGCTCGATGGCGAAGCGCTACCCGTGCCGATGTTGTGGCTTTCTCACGCTCGATGAAGAACCGAAAGGCACGTACGAGGTCTGCCTCGTCTGCTTCTGGGAAGACGACCCGAGCCAGAGCGCGGATCCCAACTCGGCCGGCGGCGCGAACACCGTGTCGTTGAATACGGCGAAGAAGAACTACTCCGAGTTCGGCGCGTCCGAGAAGGGCTTCATCGCAGATGTTCGCAAGCCGCTGCCGGACGAGGTTCCGGTACCGTAAATGATGAGTCCGTCCCCCGGAGTCCCAGCAATGTGCGCGGCTCAGCCACTACACCGAGGTACGCGTACACGCACCACCGATACACCTATCTGGCGCGGCCTCGATCGCCGATATCCTCCGCCGTGTAGGTCGCATGGGTCGCATGCGCGACGAGTGACGGCGTTAGCGGTCTTCAAGCTCCGTACCGGCGCGTAGGCGGTCGAGATACCTCTTGTACGCGAACGGGGCGGCTGCCGTACCTCGTAAAGGTTTCTTGGCCATCCTCAGATGCTAGTAAAGGACTCTTTCCTAGAGACGACGCCTAGGAAAGTTGGCTTTTCTAGTCCCAGTGACTGCGGCGCACGTCGCGCAACCACGCATCGATCGCGGTCACGGCTTCCGGCGGCGGATCCAGAGGCAGCACCGACGCCGGCCACGCGTTCTCGACTGCGGTGATCGCCGCGGTCAGCCGCCCGTGCCACACCTCTGCGTGCGCGGGCTCGAGCTCCTCCTGCTCGCCGGTGCGCTTGACCGCGAGGAGCTCGCTGATCTCCGAAGGTATGAAATCGCCGAGCTTGGAGACATCGGTCTCCATCACGCCGCGCAACATCAGGCTGCATCCGGTCGCCGCGGTGCGCAGCACGTACAGCGCGCGCTTCGCGGTCGCCCTCTGTTCGAACGCGCGGAGCTGGCTCGTCGCGAAGCCGGCGTAGTGCTTCGCCACGCGTCGAGAGAGCGCCGCCTGGATCAGCGGGCGCAGCCTCGCGAGGAGCGGGAGATCGCCGCCGAGCGCGAGGTCACCGAGGATGCGCTCGAGGTAGTTGCCATTGCCCTTGAGGCTCGCACGCAACACCGGCGAGAGCTCGTTCGAGCTGTAGTCGAGCTCGACGCCCTCGCGGATCTCGATGCGATCCGCGGGCTCGCTTGGGAGATCGAGCCCGACCAGCTCGTGGGTCGGCGCGATGTGGATGCACTTGAGATCGAGATCGCTATCGGGCGAAGGAAAGCCGTACGCGTGCGCACCCGAGAGATAGATCACGAGGTGATGCCGCTCGGCGTCACGTTCGAGAATGAAGGCGCGCGCGACCGCTTGCTGCGCGACCGTCAGGACGTCCCAGCTCATTCGTCGTCGTAGCGCGCTGCCGGCGGCTCGGGAGCCTGCTCGCCCCAGGGACCTTGCTGGATCGAGCACCAGCGGCGCGCGGATTCGGCGCGCGCTTCACGCAGCACGCGATCGGCCGCAGCGACATCCGGCCGCCTCGGCAACGGGCTCTTGGCGCGCGCGGCCTCGAGCTTCGGGGTCATCTCGTTCGCGAGCTCGATGACCTCGGACATCGCGAGCTCGCCACCTTTGATCGCGAGCAGCACCGGGCGCAGCGCTTCGGTGCTGCGCACTTCGGGGGGCTCGCCCGCGAGCCAGCGGATCGCGAGATCGAGCAGGCGGATCAGATTGTACGCATTCTTTGGACGCAGATCGCGCGGCACCGGGAGGTCGTGCTTCGCGGCGACACGCAGCGAGACCCAATCGGCCGCCGGGATGTGACCTTGATCGTACATGGAGCGGTAAAGCTGCTTGAGATAGTCGCGGGCGCGCATCACGGCATCGCGCCGCGTGGGTGCCTCGACATGCGCCGCATCCGCAAGCCGCTCGGCGGTCTCGTCGATCCCCAGCGATGGATTCTCTTGCAACCATCCGATCACGGTCGCGCGATGATCCGCGAGGCGCTGATTGTGCTCGAGGCGGTCGAGCTGAGAGAGCGCGTAGCGACCGAAGCTGCCGTAGATCTCTTGCGAGAGGAACCCATCGCGCATCGCGACGAACGGCGCGCCGATCGGATCGATCACGCGCGGCTGGGCAAACAACATCTCGAGCGTATTAGGATCGGCGCGCAGCGCCTGGCGGATCGCCTTGCCGATCTCCCAGTACTGCTGCGAACCATCGGCGGAGATCAGATCCAAGGGCGCCTCGACGAGGCCCGTCACCCACGGCAACGGGAGCACGAACACGCCGCGGTGATCCTCGTCGGAGGATTCGTTCGCGACTCCCCACGCGCGCGAGCCGACGACCGTATCGATCACGACGCACGGGTGGAGCTCGTCCCACGCGGCCGTGCGGCGCTGCGCATAGCGCACGATGCCGAGCTTGCGCGGCGCGACCTCGACGCGTAGATAGGTCGCACGCGTGTCGTCGAGGAAGGCGACCTCGACGCGTTCACCGTCGAGCTTTGTCACCCGCGCATACGCACCTTGGGTGCGCGTATCGCGGTCGACGAGCGTGGTGACTTCCGTGCCGATCGGGAGCGGGACCGTCGCGGGATCGATGTCGGCGAAAGCTCCGAGGCGAAGCGTCATGCCCGAAGCGTACGCGCTATCATCACAGCGTGAGCGCGGACGGCCCTGCTTTGTTACGCGCTGTGATCGACCACCCCGATGACGTGGCGCGTCGTCTGGTCTACGCGGATCACCTCCAACAACAAGGCGATCCGCAGGGCGAGCTGATCGCGATCCAGTGTCGGCTCGCTGCGGATCCACACGACCCGGAGCGGCTTCTTCTCGATGACCGCAGCAAGGCGCTGATCGCGGAGCACGGCGCGGCGTGGGCTGCCAGGCTCGGAGACCGTGTCACCAAGGTCACGTACAAGCTCGGTCTCGCTGCATCCGCTGTCACGCCGATCATGATCGGCGCGCTCGACATCCTCGATCGCGCACCGATCCGCGATCTCGGTTTTGACGATCATACCGACGACCACACCGACGTCGCGCGGGCATTCGCGCAGGATCCACGCCTCGCGCGGATCGAGCTCATGGCGACGCGCGTCGATTGGGGCGAGGCCGGGTTCACCGCGTTGATGCGCTCGCCATATCTCGCGACGCTCCGCGCGCTGACCGTCTCCGATCGCGACTCGAAGGTCTACGCCGGCACAGCGATCGAGCACGCACGGCTCCCCGCACTCGAGGTGCTCTCGATCTGTGGCGACTACGAAGGCGAGCTCGGCGACGAGGGCACCGCGGCGATCGCGCGCGCGAACCTGCCGGCGTTGCGCGATCTCGGCCTCTACAATGTCAGCTGTACCCATCACGCGATGGCCGCGCTCGCCGCCTCGACGACGATCACCGAGCTGCGCGGACTCGAGCTCGGCTGGGGCTCGTACACGCCGAACCAGATCGGCCCGCACGGCGCGTTCGCCATCGCGAGCTCGCACAACTTCGCGCACACCAAGCGCCTCGGCCTCGACTTCAATCACATCACCGATGCGGGTCTCGCCTCGCTCGCACGCACGGCGCACCTCGGCGCCCTGCGCTCGCTGTCGTTGCGGGTAAACGGCATCACCGACGCGGGACTCGACGAGCTCGCGGCCAACCCCGGCATGCCGCACCTCGAGTTACTCGAGCTGTCCTCGAACTCCGCGATCACCGCAACCGGTGTCGCCGCGCTTGCCGCCTCGTCTCGGATGGCCACGCTCACGTCGCTGTGGCTGCGCCAGATCGCGCTCGGTCCGCACGCCGCGCTAGCGATCGCGCGATCACCCCACGCGGTCGCACTTCGCAGCCTGAACTTGCTCAAGTGTGCGATCGGCGATGACGGTGCGCGGGCGCTCCTCGAATCGCCTCACCTCTCGGATCTCGCGGAGCTGCAACTATCTGGCAACCAGATCAGCACGAGTCTCGGAGCGGCGATCAAAGCCCGCTGGCCCGGTGCCGTCGTTCACTGATTTCGTGCGACCGGAGCCGTGCTCGCGGCTCGTCCTCGCATGAAGACGCGGGTGTTCGTGCTCCTGGTGGCCGCGTGTGGTGGTGGAATGACCAGTGGGGACGCGCCGACCGATGGCAACGGTAGCAACACCGGTTCGGGCACGCCATCCGGATCGACCGCGCTGTATCCGCTCGCGACGGGCAACTCGTGGACGTACTCGGTCGCTGCGGTCGGCAGCGGTTCGATCTGCGCGGCGGGCACGCACGAACAACACGTGGTCTCGGCGAACGCGGTCGACAGTCGCGCAGCGTTTCAGATGACCAACTTCTGCTCGGGCGTGGCGAGCACGTACGACTACGCGCCGGACAAAAACGACGAGATCGACTTCTACTACTCGAGCCAGTGGTTGACGCTGGTCGATCCGACGCTGACCGAAGGCCACATGTGGCCCTACTTCAACACCAGCTATCACTGGCATCGCGAGGGCGCGGTCACCGTTCCCGCAGGCACATACGACGACTGCTGGACGGCCGTGCAAGACGTCAGCTACACGGCGTCGCTGACGTACTGCCGAGGCGTGGGCCTCGTGCGCAGCTACTCGTCGGATCTCGTTGGCGCTGGTTGGGACGCCAAGCTCGCGAGTCTAACGCTTCACTGAGCTACTGCCCTTCGGCAGTGCTGCGGGCGGGGCCAGGTCGCTGCTTGCTCAGCGGTGAGCAGCCGCGCTGATCTGGGCCTTGGCCCAGCCGACGCGCGCGACGAGGTTCTCGTAGTCGCCGTCTTGCGGCTTGTCTCCCCACTTCGCGAGCTCGGCCTCGGCAACCTTGAGCTCGGTGCTCGCCGCCGCCGTATCGATCTCGGTCGCGGGCTTCGCGCGCTCGACGAGGATCTCGACGGTGCCCTGCGGATCGATCCGCAAGTAGCCGGTCGAGACCGCGTAGCGTGCGCGGCTCTTGGTACCGATCGTCAACACGCCAGCCTTGAGAGCCGCGAGCATCGGAACGTGTCCCGGGAGGAGCTCGAAGTCGCCTTCGTCACCCGGAGCCTGGAGGCTATCGGTGTCCGCATGCGCGATCACGCCACGAGGCGACACCAGATTGACCGCGAGAAAGGTAGCCAGCGTCGCCATGGTTAGCCCTTCGCGAGCTTCGCGGCCTTGGCGCGCGCATCGTCGATCGTGCCGGTCATCTCGAAAGCCTGCTCCGGAAGATCATCGCACTTGCCGGCGAGGATCTCTTCGAACGAGCGGACGGTGTCCTCTTGCGAGCAGAACACGCCCTCGAGACCCGTGAAGGTCGTCGCGACGTGGAACGGCTGGCCGAAGAACTTCTCGATCTTGCGAGCGCGAGCGACGGTGATCTTGTCATCGTCGCTGAGCTCGTCCATGCCGAGAATCGCGATGATGTCCTGGAGGTCTTTGTACTTCTGGAGGATGCGCTGCACTTCGCGAGCGACCTTGTAGTGACGCTCGCCGACGACGGCGGGCGTGAGGATCGTCGAGGTCGAGTCGAGCGGATCGACGGCCGGGTAGATGCCCTTCTCGGTGATCGCACGGTTGAGCACCGTGGTCGCATCGAGGTGGGCGAACGCGGTCGCCGGCGCCGGATCGGTCAAGTCGTCGGCGGGGACGTAGATCGCCTGCACCGAGGTGATCGAGCCGTCCTTCGTCGAGGTGATGCGCTCCTGGAGGCCACCCATCTCGGTCGACAGCGTGGGCTGATAGCCGACGGCGCTGGGGATACGACCCAGGAGAGCCGACACTTCCGAGCCCGCTTGCGTGAACCGGAAGATGTTGTCGACGAACAGGAGGAGATCCTGCTTCATGACATCGCGGAAGTACTCCGCGACCGTGAGCGCGGAGAGCGCGACGCGCTGACGAGCGCCCGGCGGCTCGTTCATCTGGCCGAAGATGAGCGCGGTCTTCGAGAGCACCGAGCTACCGTCGAACAGCGTCGCTTCCTTGAGCTCGTGATAGAGGTCGTTGCCCTCGCGGGTACGCTCGCCGACGCCGGCGAACACCGAGAACGAGCCGGACTTCTTCGCGACGTTGTTGATCAGCTCCTGGATGAGCACGGTCTTGCCGACGCCGGCGCCACCGAACAGGCCGATCTTGCCACCGCGGCGGTACGGAGCGAGAAGGTCGATGACCTTGATGCCCGTCGTGAACATCTCGACGTTGACCGAGAGGTCGGTGAACTTCGGCGCGTTGCGATGAATCGGCGAACGCAGCTTCGCGTCGACCGGGCCCGCCTCGTCGACCGGCTCGCCGACGACGTTGAGGATGCGACCGAGGACTTCCGGACCGACCGGCATCGTGATCGGCGAACCCGTGTTGCGCGCCGATTGACCGCGAACGAGGCCGTCGGTCGTGTCCATCGCGACGCAACGCACGGTGTGCTCGCCGAGGTGCTGCGCGACTTCGACCGTCAGGTTATCGATGCGGTTGTCGATCGACTTGTTCGTGAGGAGGAGCGCCGTGTTGATCTCCGGCAGCTCGGCCGAATCGAAGGCCACGTCGACGACGGGACCGATGACTTGGACCACGCGGCCCATCGAGTTGGGGGAATAATCTGTCGTTGCCATGGTGCTTAACCTCTCTCAGCCCTTCAGGGCCTCGGCGCCGCCGACGATCTCGGCGAGCTCCTTCGTGATCGATGCCTGACGAGCGCGGTTGTACTGGAGCGTGTAGCGCTTGATCATGTCGCCCGCGCTCTTGGTCGCGTTCTCCATCGCCATCATCTGGGCGCCGTAGAACGACGCGATCGACTCGAGCGACGAACGGAAGATCTGGTTCTGGACGTAGAGCGGAACGAGCCGCGACAGCAGCTCTTCCTTCGACGGTTCGTACAGGTAGTCGGCCGGCGTATCGGACTGACCATGGACGATCTCGGTCGCCTTCTTCTGCTCCGGCCCGGAGCTGGCGACCGGGAGAATCTGGACGACCTTGACGACCTGCGAGCCCGCGTTCTTGAACTCGTTGTAGGCGAGGTAGACGCGGTCGATCTTGCCCTCGCGGAAGTCCGCGATCACGCGAGCTGCGGTCTCCCGAGCGACCGCCAGGCTGGTCTCGCCATTCTGTGGCGCGATATCGAAGCTCGAGATCCGCGCGTTGCGGCGCGCGAAGTGCTGGTTCGCTTTCTTGCCGATCAGGCGGAGCGAGATTTCATTCGCCGCCGACAGCTCGTTCGCCGAGAACCGTTCGACCGCGCGGATCACGTTCGAGTTGAATGCGCCTGCGAGACCGCGATCCGCGGTGACGACGACGATTGCCGCGTTCTTGAGCTCGCGCTCCTCGAACAGCGGGTGCGAATCCTTGCCCGCGACTCCCGCGAGCTCGGACACCACCGTGGCGAGCGCCGCCGAATACGGGCGCGCCGCGACGATCGCGTCTTGCGAGCGGCGCAGCTTGGCGGCCGCGACCAGCTTCAACGCAGACGTGATCTTGCGCGTGTTCTTCACGCTCACGATCCGGTTGCGAATTGCCTTTAAGCTGGGCATCTGGATTTACTTTTTGTCTTTGTCTTCGACCGAGAACTGCTTCGCGAACTCGGCGAGAGCATCGCGCAGCTGCTTGTCGGTGTCGCCCGCGAGCGCGCCGGTCGACTTGATCTCGGCGAGCAGGCTCGCCTTGCGACCCTTGATGAACGACATCAGCTCCTTCTCGTAACGGAGCAGGGTGTCGACCGGGTAGTCATCGACGTAGCCGTTCATGCCGGCGAAGATGATGACGACCTGTTCCTCGACGGGCATCGGCTCGTACTGGCCCTGCTTGAGGAGCTCGACCATGCGAATGCCACGAGCGAGCTGATCGCGCGTCGACTTGTCGAGGTCCGAGCCGAACTGCGCGAACGCGGCCTTCTCGCGATACGACGCGAGCTGGAGGCGGAGCGTACCGGCGATCTTCTTCATCGCCTTGGTCTGCGCCGCGCCACCGACGCGCGACACCGAGATGCCGACGTTCACGGCCGGGCGAACCCCCTGATAGAACAGATCGCCCTCGAGAAAGATCTGGCCGTCGGTGATCGAGATGACGTTCGTCGGGATGTACGCCGAGACGTCGCCGGCTTGGGTCTCGATGATCGGCAGTGCCGTCAGCGAGCCGCCGCCCTTGTCGTCCGAGAGCTTCGCAGCGCGCTCCAGGAGGCGAGAGTGGATGTAGAACACGTCGCCCGGATACGCCTCGCGGCCCGGCGGCCGGCGGAGGAGCAGCGAGAGCTGGCGGTACGCGACGGCTTGCTTCGAGAGATCATCGTAAACGATGAGCGCGTGACGACCGCTGTCGCGGAAGTACTCGGCCATCGTGACACCGGTGTACGGCGCGATGAACTGCAGCGGGGCGGGCTCCGAAGCACCCGCGACGACGACCGTCGTGTACTCCATCGCGCCGGCCTTCGTGAGGCGGTCGACGACCGAGGCCACCGTCGACTGCTTCTGGCCGATCGCGACATAGAAGCAGAACATGTTCTGCCCCTTTTGATTGATGATCGTATCGATCGCGATGGCGGTCTTGCCGGTACCGCGGTCGCCGATGATGAGCTCGCGTTGACCGCGGCCGATCGGGATCATCGCGTCGACGGCCTTCATGCCGGTCTGCATCGGCTCGTGGACCGACTTGCGCGAGATGATACCCGGCGCCTTGATCTCGACCTGGCGACGATGCGCGCCGGTCAGTGCCTTGCCGCCATCGATCGGCGCGCCCATCGCGTTCACCACGCGACCGAGCAGCTCTTCACCGACCGTGACTTCGACGATCTTGCCGGTGCGACGAACGACATCGCCTTCGCGGATTGATTCGTAGTTGCCAAGGAGCGCGACGCCGACGTTATCCTCTTCGAGGTTGAGGACCATGCCCTGAACCTTCGCGCCATGAGCGCCCTCGAAGTCGAGGAGCTCACCGGCGAGTGCACCGGAGAGGCCGTACACGCGGGCGATACCGTCGCCGCACGTGAGCACGGAGCCGGTTTCGGTGACCGAGACTTTCTTGTCGTAGTTCTCGATCTGCTTGCGGATGATGTCGCTGATTTCTGCGGCGCGGATATCCATAGCTGTCTCCTACTTAGAAAGCTCGTCGCGGAGCGTACGGAGCTGGGTGCGAAGTGAACCGTCGTAGACCGTGTCGCCGACCTTCGCGACCACACCACCGAGCAACTCGGGGTCTTCACGCTTGGTGACGGTGACCTTCTTGCCCGAGAGCTTCTCGAGCGCGGCCGTGATTTGCGAGAGCTGGGTCGGATCGAGCGGCTTGGCCGATGTGACCTCGGCGGTCACCCGACCGGCCTTGGTCTCGATCATGGCGTCGAGCTCGCGCGAGATGGCCGGCACGTAGCCGAGCCGTTCGCCTTCGAGCAAGAGATAGACGAGGTTGCGAGTCGTCGACACGACCGCGATCGCTTGCAGCAGGCCATCGATGACCTTGCGGCGATCAGCGCGGCTGATCACCGGGCTGGTCAGCGTGGCGCGGAGCTCGGCCGATTCGTTCATCGCCTTCGCGAGCGAACGGAGATCCGAACCGAGCTTGTCGAGGCCACCCTGCTCCGACCCGATGGCGAAGATTGCCTTGGCGTAGCGACGAGAAAGAGAGCCTGTGATCATCGGACCCTATCTCCTGCGCCGGCGGCGCGAAGGGTGCCGGTCTCGACGTTCTGGATGAACGTGTTGACGAGGCCGCGTTGGTCGTCGGCGGTGACCTTTTCCTTGAGGATCTTCTCGGTCGCTGTCGTAGCCGCCAAGGTGACTTCCTTGGTCAGCTGCGAGCGCGCGAGCTCGATCTCGGCGGCGATCCGCTGATCGGCTTCCTTCTTGAGCTGGACCGATTGCGCGGCCGCGTTCGCCAGGATACGAGCCCTGTCGGCTTCGGCATCGGCACGGATGCCATCGACGATCTTCTTGACCTCTGAATCCAGATCCTTCACGCGCGCTTCGTACTCGGCGAGCTTGGCCTTGGCTTGATCGCGGAGCTTCGCCGCTTCGTCGAGCGCGTTCTTGATCTGATCGTGGCGCTCTTGCGACATCTTCTGGCCAGCCGGCCAGAGGTACTTCATGAGGAGCCAGAGCAGGATCGCGAAGTTCGCGAGCATGAAGATGAATGGCGGCGACATCGGCTCTTCTTCGCGAAGAACGCCTCGGTCGGGCGATGTCTCGAGGCCATCGCCATAGGCGCCGCCGTACTCGTCTTTACCGCTGTACGAGAAGTTGAAGTAGTTGAAGTGCCGCGTCGGGTCGGGCTCGCCCTCGACCTCTTGCTTGTGGCCTTCGCTGTCGCTGTTCGACATGCCGGCGGCGCTATCGACCTTGGTCTGGGTCTTCGGCTCGTCGACCTGCGCGAGCGCGGTCGAAGCCGAGCCGGCCAGCATCACCGCTAGCCAAAGGATTCTTGTCTTGCCAGACGGGCTCATCACGAAACCTCCCGGCCGAGCAGCTTCGTTGCGAGTTGCTTCGCGAGCGCGTTCGCTTGCGGCATCAGCTGCAGGCGAGCGGCGTCGGTCTCGACGCGCATCTTGATGGCGGCAGCTTCGAGTGACTTGGTCGCTTCGGCGCGCGAGGCGTCGGTGACCGACTTCTCGTGCTCGGCGGCTTCCGCGCGGACCTTGCGGCCTTCGTCGTTCGCGCGCGAGCGAGCTAGCGCGAGCTGCTTCTCGTAGTCAGCAAGCTCGGCGTCGGCTTGGGCCGACATCCGCTCCGCTTCCGCGCGGGCACCGTCGATGCCCTGTTTGCGCCGTTCCCGAAGTCTCAGGTACGGCTGGAACAGCAACGCGTTGCCGATCACGAACATGATCAGGAACAACGCGAACTGAAGGACGACCGTCAGATCGATATCGATCAGCGGATGAGCAGCGAGCAAAACGAAGTCCTGATGCATGGCAACCTATCGATAATTCAGGGCTTAGCGCGGCGTGCTTATAGTCTCGGCGTTACTACGTGTCAACCATGGGATGCCGGAGGTTTCTCCTCGGCCTCTGCGACATTGCGCCACCCCTGCGATCTCTGTTTAGATCTGGGACCATGGGCTCTCGGGCGGTACTGATTTGTTGGCTGCTTCTAATCCTCGCTCCCGTGGCGAGCGCCGAGGACAAGCCGTGGTCCGCCGGTGTCACCGCCGAGAATCAGAAGGCCGCGCTCGACCTCTACGTCCAGGCGAACAAGGCGTTCGACCAGGCCGCGTCGCCATCCGACTACAAGCGGGTCCTCGAGACCTATACCGATGCGCTCGCACTCTGGGACCACCCACAGATCCGCTACAACATCGCGGTCTGCCTCATCAACCTCGATCGCCCGGTCGAGGCCTTCGACAACCTCGAACAGGCGATGCGGTTCGGTCAGGTCGCGATCGGACCGGAGCTATGGAAGCAGGGCCAGAGTTATCAGAAGCTCCTGGCCGGGCGAATCGCCGAGATCGAGGTCAACGCGGAGCCAGGCGCCTCGGTCAGCCTGGACGGCAAGCCGCTGGCGCGTACGCAGCAGCGCGTGCTGAGCGGCGATCACCAGCTCGTGGTCGAGAAGCCGCGCTACCAGACCGAGACCCGCGCGGTCCGGGTCACCGGTGGCCAGAAGGTCACGATCAAGGTCGAGCTCAAGCCGATCGTCGTGCAGAGCCAGCTCCATCGCCGGTTCGCGCGCTGGCTGCCGTGGACCGTGATCGGCGTCGGCGCCGCGGTCGCGATCGTCGGCGCGCCGTTCATGGTCGCTTCGCACACCAACTACAACACCTATAACGATGACGTGAACACGATGTGCGGCGCGGGTTGCACCCCCGCGAACACGCCTGCCAAGATCTCGGCCGAGCTGAGCACCGCGAAGCTGTTCAACAACGTCGCCATCAGCGCCTTGGTCTCCGGTGGGGCAATCCTCGCGACCGGGTTCGTGATGGTGGTCTTGAACCAGCCGCGGCTCACTCCCGTGATCGGCAACGATCATGTCGGCCTCGCCTACGCCGGCTCGTTCTAGCGAGCGATACCTAGGCACGTAGGCGCAAGCGTAGCCGACCACGATCGTGCTGATCGTGCTGATCGAGCGATCACGATCGCGACCCGCGCTTGGCGCTTACAAGCTTGGCTCTATGATACGAGCGTGAAGCTCACGCATGGTGATGTGGTCGTCGAGGTCGTGCCCGAGCGCGGCGCGATCGTCAGCGCGCTCGAGGTCGCGGGCACGCCCGTGCTCTACATGGATGCAGCCACGCTCGCCGATCCGGCAACGAACGTGCGCGGCGGTGTCCCGCTGCTGTTTCCATTCGCCGGCAAGCTGACCGACGGGCTGTTCGCGCCGACGAAGACGCACATGAAGCAGCACGGCTTCGCGCGCGATCGCGCGTGGTCGATGACCGAGCAGCGCGAAGGGCTGGTCCGGATGGCGATCGCGGCTGATGCCGAGACGCGCGCGCAGTTTCCCTACGAGTTTGCTGCCGAGCAGACCGTGATGATCACGCCGCGCGGCATCCAGCTCGAGCTCGCGATCACCGCGGGCGCGGCGCCAGTGCCGGTGTCGCCGGGCTGGCATCCGTACTTCTCGATCGCGCCTGCGGAGAAAGCGGCGGTGCGCGGCGATGTCGCGGGCTTCACGCCCGACAAGCTCGGCGACGATCGCGAGTTCGATTTCGGGGTCGCCGCGCCAGCCTCGGGACGCGCGCGGTTCGCGCTTCCGCAGCACACGGTCGAGCTATCGTTCTCGCCAGAGATGCGGCACTTGCAGTTCTGGTCGCAGCCCGGCAAGCCATTCATCTGTCTCGAGCCATTCTTCGGCGCCGCGGGCACGATCAATACCGAGCGCCGCGCGTGGGTGCCGGCGCACGAGACGCGCACGTTCTGGATGCGGATCGAGCTGGTCTAGTGCTTGCGAAGCCAGGCCTTGGCTTCCTTTGCGTTTTCGGTGTCCTCGGCCGCGAGGTAGCCGGTCAGCGCCAGCTTCATCTCGGAGATCCCGCGAGCCCGCAGCTTCGGCACCTTCGAGGTCTCGATCAACGCACCGGCAAGCACGAAGTGAGCCGCCGCGAGATCGGCTGGCGAGGCCTTCGTCGCCACCCGGATCGCGAGTCCTCGCTCGGCAAACGGCACGCCTTCGGTGCCGCGATGGAGCTCGACAAGAGCGCGCGAGATACCAAGGCACGCGTACGCGACGTACGGATGATCGGGACCGAGCTTGGCCTCGAAGATCGCGAGCGCCTTGCGCTCTGTCTCGAGTGCCGGCGCGTACTTCTTCTCGACCATCTGCAGCTCGCCGAAGTTGATGAGCACGCCACCCATCCGCGGATCATCGGGCCCGTAGACCTTCGTCACGAGCGCGATGGTTCGCTCGGTCAGCTCTTCGGCTTCCTGCAACTTTCCGAGTGATTTGTAGACCGAGATGATGTTGATCATGTCGTCGGCGACGTCGGGGTGCTCCGCGCCGTACGCCTTCACCGTGATCGCCTTCGCGCGTTCGTAGAGCACGAGCGCGTCGGTGTAGCGATGCTCGTCGGCAGCGACGACGCCGAGGTTGGTGAGCACACCCGCGAGCGTCGGATGGTCGGGCCCCCGCGTCGTCTCGACCAACGTGAGCGCGCGTTCGAACTGCGAGCGGGCTCCTTTGTGATCGCCGCGCGTGTTCAGCGTGTTGCCGAGGTTCGTCAACGCGATCACGAGCTCGACGTTGTCCTTGCCGTACGCCTTCTCCCAGACCGCGAGCGCTTTCTCGTACGACGCCTGCGCGTTGACGACGTCGCCCGCGTCGGAGAAGTAGTTGCCGAGGTTGTTGTACGAGGTCCCGACGTCGGGGTGGTCACGACCGAGTGCCGCGAGCCGGATCGCGAGCGCGCGATCGTAGAGCGCCTTCGCGTGGTCGAGGTCACCTTCGACGCGATACACATTGCCCATGTCGTTGAGCGCGTCCGCGTATTCGGGATGATCTTCGCCCGCGAACTTCTTGCGCTGTGCGACGACCTCTTCGAGTGCCTTGCGCGCGTCGGCGTAGCGCCCTTCCTCCTTGTAGAGGTCACCGAGGGCGTGCACCGTCTCCACGACCCACGACGAGTCCGGCCCGAACGTCCGCCGACCGAATGCCTCGGTCTCGAGGAAACGCGCTTCCGCTTCCTTCGCCTTGCCGCGCTTCTCGAGCAAGAATGCGACGCTGTTGCCGAGCTGCACGGCGATCTGCGGCTTCGGTCGCACGTGCTTGGCCATCGCATCGATCAGATCGCCGAGCGCCTGGGCGGGTTCGTAGTGGTTCGTCTCCGCCAGATCGAATATCCACTTCGCCGCGGCTTCGATCGCCGTGTTCGGATCACCCACCGCGATCGCGATGCGAACAGCCTCGGAGAGCGAGGCATTGCTCGCGGGGTCGGCGAGGCCAGACTGGTACTTGCCGAGGAGGACCAAGGTTTCGGCGACCACCGGCGGGTAGTTGGTGGCGCGTGCCTCCGCCACCAGCTGCGTTGCCCGCGCGATGCCGGTCGCGTAGCGGCCGAGCAAGAACCGTTCGCGTTCGATCATGAGCTGCGCACGGACCGCGACGACGTGGACCTGCATGATTCCAGGCTCCGGCGGCGCGACCTCGGAGGTCCGCGCGGTGGTATCCGCGCAGGTCGCGACCGCGGGGAGCTTGAGCGCGATGGGGATCGCGCGATCGACCGCGTCGACGCCGCCAGCCACGAGCACATCGAGCGTGCTCGCCGTCACCTCGAGCGCCCGTTGCAGGCACTGCATCCGGAGATCGAGCACATGCGCGGATTGCTCGCCGCGCTGGTTCGCTCGACACGAATCGACGAAGCCGCTCTTCCAGTCGCGGGTCCACGCGTCGACGATCGGCGTGACGCGGGCGAACGTCGCCTTCGCATCCGGACGCGACGTCGCGATGAACGCTGCCGACATCCGGTGACGCAACGCGTTGTTCCACACCGAGGCGACGCGATCGTCGCCGGTGCCGCAGTCCGCGCCGTCATGACGCGTCGCTACGAGCCCGAGCCCGAGGGCCGCGAGTGCGACCGCGCCGACACCGGCCCACGCGATCCGGCGGCGTCGCACGGTCGGGTCCCGCGTGAGCAATGCGAGGAGCTCGCCCATCGACGCGTGACGATTCGCCGGCTCGGTCGCCAGGCCCCGGAGCAAGGCGCGGCGGATCGTGTTTGGCACCTTCGCACCCGCGGGGGTCGGCAGGACGGTCCCGGTCAGCACGTTCGCCGACAACGCGACGTAGGTCGCGCCTGCGAACGGCCGCTCCTTGTAGAGCGCCTCGTAGAGCGCGACGCAAAACGAGAACTGATCGGTCCTCGTCGTCGAGAGCTGCCCGGAGAACTGCTCCGGCGCCATGTAGGTCGGCGTGCCCATGATCGAGCCGGTGCGCGTGAGGTCTTGCGACAGCGGCGTGGCGTTCGTCAACGCCATGTCGGGTGGCGGTATCGAGACCGCGCGCGGCAGCGCATCGACCACGCTGACCAGCCCGAAATCGGTGACCTGCACGCCACCGGCCTTCGACATCAAGACGTTGTCGGGCTTGAAGTCGCGATGCACGAGGCCGACGTCGTGGGCCGCGACCAGGCCGCGGCCTGCGAGCAAGAACACGCTCAAAATCTCGTCGAGTGTGTGCGGTTTTTCGAGCCAATCGCGCAAGGTGCCGCCATCGGCAAACTCCATCGCGAGATAGATCTGCTCGGCGAACGTGTCGACCTCGTGGACCTTGATCACGTTCGGGTGGTTGATCTTCGCCATGGCTTGCGCCTCGCGAAGCAAGCGCGCAGTTGCCCCCGTGGTCGCTTCCGCCGAGTGCATCGCCTGCGTGAGCAACTTGATCGCGACCTTGCGGTCGAGATGCGGGTCGTACGCCGAGTAGACCACGCCCATGCCGCCCCGCCCGAGCACGCCGAGCACCACGAACCGACCGATGCTGTCGCCGCGCGCCGGCTCGCCCGCACCGGCCTGCGCCGGGCCGACCAGCGAAGCACTCGCACTGGCACTCGATGCCGCGACCGTCTGATCGATCGACGGATCAAGCGCGCCGCTCTCGCCAACTCCGAGTTGCGTCTTCACCGGAGCCGCATCTTCCGCGATCGGTCACGGTTTTGGCCGGGTCAGGCTCGAAAATCTAAGGAAGATCGGCTACGAGGGCACGGTCCCGAAACGCCGTTCGGCCGCGAACAAGGTCAACCAGGGCGCTCGCCGGATCGAAGACAGAGTCCGTGGGACCACGTGCGCGCGTCGACCGTCGCGCACGCAACCCAGCAGCTGGTAAACGGCTCGGAAGGTGGCAAGGTCGTCTCCATGAGCACGGCTGGCTCCAATCTCGAGTTCCTCTTGTCGCGGCGTAGTGCTTCCGGCCTGGGCGGTCCCGCACTCACCCGCGACGAGCTCGATCGCGTTCTAGCTGTCACTGCCTCGGTCCCCGACCATGGCGCGCTACGGCCATTTCGTTTTGCGATCATCGAGGGCGAGGGCCGCAAGGTCTTCGGCGAAGCGCTCGCGCAGACCGCGCTCGAGCGCATGCCCGACATGCACCCGGCGAAGCTCGATGGCATGCGCCAGAAAGCCTTTCGCTCGCCGACCAGCATCGTACTGATCGCGTCGCCCAAGCCGGGCAAGGTCGAGACCTGGGAGCAGCACGCCACGGCCGCGTGCGCCGGCTACGCGATCACACTCGGCGCGCATGCCCTCGGCATCGGTGCGGTGTGGAAGAGCGTTCCGTTCACGAAGGGTGCGGCGCTCACGAAGCTGTTCGGCCTCTCGCCGACCGAGGAGATCCTCGGCTTCATCCACCTCGGCCGGACCTCGACTGACGAGCTGCCCGCGACTCGTCCGCCGATCGATCTCGCCGCGTGCACGATGACGATCGACCGCTAGCAACGAGGCTGTTGACGTGGACGCGGTACGCACGCTCGCTCGGCGAAATGCCCGGACGGTCACGAAGCGCAGGAAGCCCGGAGCGACGATAGACCGCTAGTTCAAGCCACCGTTCGAGATCATGCCATGCTGTTTCTTCTGCTCCTCGAGGCGCTTCGCGTTCTCGGCCTTGAGTTGAGCCGCGGTCTTGGTCGCCTTGAACGCCGCGTTTTGCGCGTCCGCGGCGGTCTGTTTGACGGCGACGTTCTCCGCGGTGAGCTTGTTCGTCTTCACGGTCAGTGACTGCGCGAGCCTGGTCGCGTTCAGCTCCTTCTCGGCCGCTTCTGCCGCGGTCTGGGCCGCGATCTTGGCCTCGTGCTCGGCGTGCTCCGCGGCGAGATGGGCTGCATCGCTCTCGGCGCGCGCCTTGATGCTCTGCTCGAGCGCGGCCTTGGTCTGGATCGCTTGATCGGTCGCGCGCTGTTCGGCGCTGCGGATCAACACGAGCGCGATCGCCGCCGCCGCGACCAGCGCGCACAAGAATCCGAACGCCGCGACGATCCGTCGACGACGGGTGCGCGCGATGCGACTCGCGAGCTCGAACACGGCGGTCAAGAACGCATCCTCGCGCGGCGGCAACACCCGCGACGACTTCGCCCGCCACACGCGCGCTTCGTCCATCGCCTCGTTGCGCCACAGGAGGCCCTCGACCCTGCCCTTCTGATCCCACTGCTGCGCGGCCGCGCGAACCTGAGCGAGGAACGCGGCATCTTCCTGGTTCTCGTCGAGCCAGCGGCGCAGGGTGGGCCAGCTCTTGATCAGCGATTCGTGCACGAGCTCGACGGCGGTCGAGTGCACGACGAGCAAGCGCGCCGTCACGAGCAGACCGAGGATCCGATCGACATCGCCACCGAGCTCGCGGAGCTCACCGGTATCGATGATCGCGCGCGTGCGCTCCGGCGTGACGAGCTGCTGGAAGATCGATCGCACGAGGCGCTGGTCGGTGCCGACAAAGCCCGCGATCACTTCATCGGCGTGCGTCGCGAGGGCGCCGGCGACACCGCCGAGCGCGTCGTACGAATTCTGCGTCAACATGCGACGCTGGCGATCGCGGGTCTCCCACAGCTTCGCGGCCGTGAACTGGAGCAGCGGCAACGGGCCCGGCGTTGCTTCGAGCGTGGCGAGCATCTGCGCCACGATGCCGGGCTCGAAGTTGAACCCGAGCGCCTCGAGCGGATGCGAGAGCGCCTCCTCGAGCCCCGCGCGATTCGGCGGCTGCAAGAAGACCAGGCCGCGCGCGAGCTCCTCGACAAACCTGCGATCTTCCGCCGCGCGATCGAGAAAGTCCGAGCGCATCGCGACGACCACGCGAATCGGTCCCGAGGGATCATCGGCCGCACCGGCGAGACATGCGGTGAAGGCGTGGCGCTCCTCGGCATCGGGCACGAGCGTGTAGAGCTCCTCGTGCTGATCGACGAACAACAGGATCTGCGAGCGCCGCTTGCGTGCACGCGATCGCAGCTTCGCGCCGAGGGCGCCGGGCTCCGCGCGCAACTGAGCCGCGAGATCGCCGCTGGTCATCGTCACATCGCTATCGCGCGATTCGCGGAGCTGCTCGAGTGCACTCGCGAGCGCGACGAGCGGTTGGCGTCCCGGGCGCACGATGATGCACTCCCACGGATCGCCACTCGCCTTGAGCGCCGGGACGACACCGGCGCGTACGAACGAGGACTTGCCAGCGCCCGATGGCCCGACGACCGCGACCATGGGTTGATCGCGCAAGCGCGCGACCGCGCCGGCGATATCGTGCGAGCGCCCGAAAAAGCGATCGGCATCGCTCTCCTGGAAGGCGTTGAGGCCCGGGTACGGGCTCTCGTTGGCGACGAGATGGCGGCCAGTGCTACGCGGCAGCAGCGGCTCGAGCTCGGCCAAGAGCGCGCTCGCGGTCGGGAACCGATCCTGCTTCTTCTTCGCCAGGCAGCGCGCGACGATCGCGACGACTCGATCGGGTAAGCCCGTGACGTCGTCGGCGAGCGACGGCATCAGGTCATCGGAGGCCGCCGCGCCGAACAACTTGCCCTGGGTCAGCGGATCGAGCGGGTGCTTGCCGGCGAGCATCTCGTACAAGATGATGCCGACCGCCCAGAGGTCGCTGCGATGATCGACCTCGTCGGTACCGAGTTGCTCGGGCGACATGTACGGCAGCGTGCCGACGATGCCGAGCTTGGTCTCGGTATCCGGCGCAGCCGCTGGTGAGGGACGCGCTGCCTTCTCGGCGCCTTCTTCGTAGAGTTTCGCGATGCCGAAATCGAGCACCTTCACGGTGCCGCCGAGGTTGACGATGATGTTCTCGGGCTTGAGATCGCGATGGACGATGTTCGCGGCGTGCGCGGCGACGAGCGCCTTGACGATCGGCACGACAAGCTCGATCGCGCGGCCGACCGGCAACCGCTTCTGCTGCATCAGCTTCGCGAGTGACGTGCCCTCGATGTACTCGAGCACCATGTACGGCAAGTTGTCGAAGGTCTCGACGTCGTGGATCACGACGATGTTCTCGTGACTGCATCGCGCGGTCGCGCGCGCTTCGATCACGAAGCGATCGGTAAACTTCTTCGAGCTCGAGACCAGGAACTTCATCGCGACGCGCCGACCGAGCCGCGTATCGCGCGCGAGAAACACCTGGCCCATCCCGCCACGACCGAGCTCGCGGATCAGCTCGTACTGCTCGATCTTGAGTCCCGCAGCGAGCTTGACCTCCGCCGCGCGCACGGGCATTGGAGGATCCGCGAGAGCCCCGGGGACCCGAGGATCGATCGTCGTCCGCTGGAGATTCTCGGGGCGCTTGATCGTCGTCATCGCTGGCCGGGGGGGCTACGCGCACTGGTTCGAAACCGAATGAACAGACTCTCGAGCTCGCCGTACAGCGGTACGGCTTCCTCGGGAGCGCTGGATCTCCTCGAGAGTACCTCGTCGGTGAGGATCTGGAGTGCCTCATCGTAACCGCGGCGCAGCTCGCTTACATGCGCCTCGATCCGCAGGTAGCGATCACTTCGCGTGGGCTCGGACTCGAGCATGGCGAGCTCGAGCTCGAGCTCGGAGAGCTCGTTCTGGAGTTGATCGGATACCTCTGTCGAGAGCTCGAGGATCGATGCGAGCTCGAGCACTACCTGGCGGACCTGCGACGTCAGGGCCTCCGCGAGATCGCCAGGCTTCTCGATCTCGTGCGTATCGAACATGTACTTGGGCCGGCTCGTGCGGGTTCGGGGCGCCAGCACGAGCAAGTCCGGGAGCTCGGCCGCGAGTTGCAACGCGGTCGGGCGATCCGCTGGGTTCTTCGCGACGCACGCCGCGAGCAGATCATCGAGCCCGGGCGGCAACACGAGATCCGGGGCCCGGACCGCCAACGATTCGGGCCGCTCGTGGACGTGCGCGTAGATCATGCCGACCGCCGAGCGCGGTGCGAACAGCGGCGCACCGGTCAGTGCGAAGTATGCGAGCCCGCCGAGCGCGTAGATATCAGCCGCAGGTCCCACCTCGCTCGTCGCGCTCTGCTCCGGCGCGAGATAGAGCGGCGAGCCGAGCACCTGTTCGTCATCGGTCAACCGCGTCAGGCCCTCATCCGCGGCGAGCTTCGCGAGTCCGAAATCGATGATCTTGGCGCTCTCACCTGCCGCGAGCAGGACGTTCGCGGGCTTGAGATCGCGATGGATCACATTCTGGTGATGCGCGAACGCGAGTGCCTCGGCAAGCTGGATCAGCAGCCTCAACGTATCGGAGATCGGAAGCGGGCCGACCGTGTCGACCGCATTTTGGAGATCCGGGCCCGCGACGTATTCCATCGCGAGAAAGAGGCCTCCGCCCGCGAGCTGACCGGCCGCGAGGATCTGGACGATGCCCGGATGTCTCAAGCGATCGAGCAGCTTCACCTCGCGACGAAAGCGCGCGAGCGCTTGCGTCCCGACTAAATCCGCCCGCACGATCTTGTAGGCGCGCAGCGCACCACTTGGCGATTGCGCGAGATAGACCTCGCCCATGCCGCCGCGGCCCAGGCAGCGCACGATCTCGTGCCCATCGACGTATTGGCCGATCAAGTGGCCGCTCAACGCGAGAAGTCTAACAACAAGCGGGACTCAACGCGAAGCTCGGACCGCGCGTAGGTCGGCGAGCCGGCCTGCTAGCGGTTCGAGGTGCGGCGACCCTGCGTGCTTGTTCAGGACTTCGTCGACGACGCCCTCCAGTGCGTTGTAAGCCTGCTTGAGGCGTTCGAGCTCGTCGGCGCGAACCTTCGCCACCTCCGCGATGCCCTGTTCGATCGCGTGGACCCGATCCGCCTCGGCGACCGCGCTCGCGAGCCGGGACTCGAGCTCTTCGATCTTCTGCGTCGCCTCGGCTGCTTCGTTGACCTGCCCGCTCATCGCGAACCGGAGCTCGCCGATCGCGAACCGCAGCGAGACCTCGCGATCACCTGCGGTCTCGCGTACCGCGGCGGCTTCGTGCTCGAGCGCATCTTGCGCGGCCTCGAGTCGCGCGAGCGAGCGCTCGTGATCGCGGAGATACGCGACGCCACTGACGAGCCCGGTGTCGTCGAAGCCCTTGTCGAGCAGAGCATCCGCGACGTGACGAAGCGCGCCGCGAAGATTGCTGAAGCCCTCGCTCGGCGGCGGCTTTGTCAGGGTCTTCGGTAGCTGCTCGATCGGGACGTAGCGCCGGCGACCATCCGATTTCGGTGCTGGATAGCCCGGCACTTTGCGCACCGCCGCGAACAGATCCGCGGCGGTCGGGTAGCGATGGTCCGGATCTTTCTCGAGGCAGCGCAAGATCACTTGATCGAGCTCGCTCGGAAGGGCTCGGCCGCACGCGCTCGGAATCGGCGGCGGCTGGGTCATGTGCGCGTGCAAAACTTCGTTATTCGTCCCGACGAACGGGGGCTTGCCGGTAAGCAGCTCCATCGCGATGCAGCCGATCGCGTACAGATCGATGCGCGGATCATCGCCGACGCCGGTCACGCGCTCCGGCGACATGTACTTCACGGTGCCCCAGATCATCTTGCCGGTCGAGAGCGCGAGACTCTCTTGCACGTCGCTCGCGGTGATCTTCGCCATCCCGAAGTCGAGGACCTTCAGCGTGGAGTCCTCGCCCGTGACCATCAGGTTGCCCGGCTTGAGATCGCGATGGACGACACCTCGCGAGTGCGCGTGATGGACCGCATACGCCAGCTGTCCCAGCACGTGCAAAACGAGCGGAAGCTCGAGCTGGCGTTGCTTGCGCAGGATCTCGAACACGCTCGAGCCCGGCGCGTACTCCATCGCGAGATAGAAGCGCTGGTCGGGGAGCTGTCCGAAATCGTAGAGCGCGATGATGTTCGGATGGCGCAGCCGGTTGACCGCGCGCGCCTCGCGCCGAAAGCGCGACACGAACTGGGGATCCTGAGCCACTTGAGGCATCAAGATCTTCAGGGCTTCTTTCCGGCCGGAGGTCAGGTGCTCGGCCAACCACACTTCCCCCATCCCTCCCTTGCCGAGCGCTGACAAAATCCGCCAGCGGTCGTGGAGTACTGTGCCGATCATCGCCGAGACAGGAAAATGTTATCACGTGGTGGCACAATGATCTCGATGCGACCGGGTGCTGCGCTTGCGCTACTTCTCTCGGGTTGCTTGCACCCGACTGTGCAGGAGTGCAGTGGTGGCGGACAAACCTGGGTCTGCCCTTCGGCGCAGGCGTGTGCACAACCGCCTACCTATTGCTCCACGCCGAACGAGGTCGGAGCCTGCCAGGGCAAGCTCGACGACGACGCCTGCTCGAGCTCGCTCGTCGCGGACGGCCTCTGCGAGAGTGGCGTCTGCATGTCGTGTAGCTTCGATATCGCACACTGCCGCTATGTGGGCTGGAATGCGATGACCTCTGGCACCACCGCGAAGGTCACCGCGGTGGCCTTCACCAGGTTGGGCGAGGCGTATGCGGGCACCGATGCCGGCGAAATACGCCACTACCTCACGTCGGGATGGACGGCCTCGGATCTCGGCATGCCCGACGTCAAGCAAGTCATCGCGATGCAGAGCAGCGGCACGCGCGTCTATGCACTCCTCAACACCACCGCAGCGATCAATCAGCGGGTCGTGTATCTCGAAGGCGCGACGTGGAAGGCGCTCCCGGAGCTGAACGGCTCTGCGATCTACGCCGCGATGTGGATCGATCTCACCGGCGACGTCTTCCTCGTCGGCGCGACCGGTGGAGTCGCCCACTACGACCTCACGGCGTGGACCGAGTCGACCGCCGCCGCCGCTGCAGGCGCGACGTTCCATGCCGTGTGGGGTACGAGCGCGAGCGATCTCTTCGCGGTCGGGAACAAGCGCACGATCGTTCACTACGACGGGAGCGCGTGGTCGGCAGTCGCGTCGCCGGGCGGCGCCTCGAATGTCTACAATGCCGTGTGGGGGGCAAGCGGTGAGGTCTTCGTCGCGGGGACGAGCTCCGTCATGATGGGCGCCACGCCGGTCGTCCATGCGGTGGGCGGCGGAGCCTTTACGGCGATGCCGGCTCCCGCGATCACGATGGCTACGCTCGCGATGTATGGAGCGAGTGCCACCGACGTGTGGATGGTAGGCAATGGCGGCACGTCTAACACCACCGGCGCGGCGATCAGCCACTGGGATGGCGTGTCGTGGACACAGATCCAGACCACGACCCAGGTCCCACTGCTCGCCGTCGCAGGTAGCGAAGCGGACGAGATCTTCGTGACGGGCGAAGCCGGAACCATCCTGCGCTACACCGGCGCGGCGTGGGCCACACTCGATTCACCCGCCGCCACCTCGCTCGGCGACATCTGGGCGGCGGCCCCGAACGAGGTATTTGCGGTCGGAAACGGTGCGCACCATCTGGCGACCGATCGCACGTGGAGCGCATCGGTCGGCGTGTACGCCGCGGTGACCGGACGAAGCCCGAGCGACGTGGTCGCGATGGGTACGAACTCGTGGTCGCTCTGGGACGGAACGAAGTTTCCGGCCGCGAGCTCGGGAACCGGAGTGGGTAGCACGAAGGATGTCGCCGCGACTCCCACGGCGTACTACTCGGTGAGCGATGGCCTCAACAGCAGCCCGACGGGTGCGACCTGGACCCTCCACTCGCTCGTGCCCGCGCCGACGAGCGCGCACGGACTCTGGATCTCGCCGTCGAACACGTTCTGGGTCGCCGCCGAAGATGGGATCGCGAAGATCGACACGAGCTATGTCGTGACGTCGTCGACGACCGGCTCGTTCGACGGCGTCTGGGGCTTTGCCGACGACGACATCTACGCGGTCGGAACAAACGACGTTCGCCACTACGACGGCACCGGATGGACCGCGATGACGCTGCCGACCCAGGCCAAGCTCAACGGTGTCTGGGGGCGCACGACCAACGACGTGTTTGCCGTCGGGGTGAGTCAGACCGTGCTGCATTATCACGACGGGCTTTGGAAACAGTTCTCCACGCCGTTCACGACCGGGGATCTCGGCGCGGTCAGCGGCGCCGGCAACTCGGTGTTCATGACCTCGCTCGACGGCAAAGTCTATCAGCTCGTCGAGACCGTCCCGTAGCTTACGGGCAGACGCCGTTGACGAGGTGATCCTGCGCGAACGTAGTCGCGAAGCCACCTTCGAAGGCGCCGTTGACGAGCATCAACAGCGCGCTGAGCTCGGCGATCGAATTGGTCGTCGTGCCGCCGCCGATCGCGGTGTTCATGATCGGACGGAGGTCGCGGATCGTCAGACCGTTGAGGGCCGGCGTCGCCGTGAGGCCACAGACGTGTAGGTCACCGTACGCGGTGGCGGCCGTGCCGTGCGTGAAGCCGGCGTCGGCGAAATCGATGTTCAGATACATCGCCGCGAGCTGGCCACCGAACACGCCTGACGACGTCGACTGACCGGGGCCACCCGGATCGAGCATGTTGCTATCGAACGCCGCTGGAGGACCCGGTTGCGGCATGTACGCGATCAGCGCGTCGCCGGTGTCGAACAGGACGCGCTTGCCCGGAGGCGGGAGGCCGAGGGTGATGCCGGCCGGATAGACGAAGTCAAAGTTCTGGCCGTACGGTGGGTTCGGCGCGAGCACGATCGTGCCGGGTGGTCCGATCGGCGGCTTCGAACCCCACGTGCTCTGGCTGAACGAAATCTCGTCGCCGTCGTGCCAGCCGCAACCCGGCGCGCCTGGCGTGCAGACCGGAGGAGCCGCGATCGTCGCGGTGGTACACGTGGTGAGCGACAGCGGCATCACCGCGGTGAACGTGAACGAACCGACCGGATCGGTGATGCCGGTGCCCGTGCCGTGCACGCAGTTGGTGATCGTGCCGCCATTCGTACCGGCGTCGTAGTTGACCTTCACCGTGCCGGTCGTCGCGTTGAGGTTCACGACCGGCGCGGTGTATGTGACCGTACCCTGCGCCGAGACATCGGCCGCGGTATCGCTGAGCGCGAGTGTCGCGTTCGCAGCTTGCTGTGCGGGAATCTTCCGGCTGAACACGTCCGCGATGCTGCGGACCTTGTGCTCGTCGTCATCGATGATGCCGTTGCCGTTGATGTCGACGTTCTCGTCGGTGTGCGCCGGACCACCGAGCGGATGGTTGCCGAACGTCACGATCACCTCGAAGCGAACATTCAAGTTCGTCGCGAGGTGGAGCAGGTTGTTATCGTACGACGCCGAGAACAACAGCGGCAGATGGTCACCAGAGCCGAGCATGAACTCGGGGACGAGCGAGAAGATCGTGTTGAACCGGCGATCGAGGAACGAGAGCGAGCCCGACGCGGCGTTCTCGGTGAACGTGCTCGAACCTTCGGTCGTGTTCGCACCGACCACGTGAGCGGTCGTCGCATCGTTGCCCTGGGTCGCATCCGCGACGTCCGACGAGATGGTCACCCAGTGGTTGTTCTGCTTGGCCTGGAGGTTGACGACGATGTTGCCGAGCGTCGCCGGACCGGTGCCGAGGTTGATGACGTCCAGAAAGCCATCGACGACGAGGTGCCCCCCGGTGGTCGCGTTCTTTGTCGCCGCGATGTTCCACGCGACGGTCTTGGCGGTCGCGTCGACCGTCGCGGTCTTGGTCAGGGTCCAGCTCGAATCGCCGGTCTGGAGCAGCGAGACCTTCGATGCGAGCTCGAACACCGCTGCGAACTGCTGGTGCCCACGGTTCCACCAGCTCCCGTGATGGCCACCGTTGCCATTGTTCCCGCCGTGCCCTCCACCGCCATCATGGTCGTGATCACCATCGTGATCACCATCGTGATCACCATCGTGATCACCATCGTGATCACCATCGTGATCGCGGTGATCATTGTCCTGCGGATTGCTGCGAGCCTGATCCTGCCCTGCGAGCATGGTTATCAGAGCCGCTGCGATGAATGCGGAACCCCTCATCATCCCAAGATGATTTCATGGAGGGTCGACCACTTCACCGAAAATTCTAGAAAAAGCTGCGCTATTTCGAGTAGATATGCACCTACCTGAGGTGCGGTCAGCCTACTTCACCGGAGCTGGCTTCGGAGCGACCGGTGCCGTAGATGGGCGTCCTTGCTGAGTGGCTGCTTCCATGAAGGAACGGCCCTCGAAAATTACGCCTTTGTCGATTTGCAGGGAAGGTGTGTGAAGATCGCCTTTGACGCGACCCGGCGCGTGGATCTCGATCGACCGCTTCGCCGTGATGTTGCCAACCACGGTGCCCTGGATGATGACTTCGCCGACGTCGATCGTGGCTTCGACCTGCGCGCCGTCACCGATCACGAGCACGTCATCGGAGAACACCTCGCCTTTGAAGCGACCGTCGATCCGGACCGTGCCTTCGAACGTGAGCTTGCCTTCGAACGACGCTCCGCGGCCAAGGAGGGTCGTGATCTCTCCTGCTGCCTGCGGACGAGCTGCTGCTTGCACCATGGTGCGGGGAAGTTAACAGCGCGCCGTTAGAAGATCGAGCCCACGCACGACGCGATGTCGAAGAACATGAACGCGAGCGCCTTCTCTTGCGGCGTCAGCGGCTGGGCCGAACAACCGCCCGGGTAGGCCGCGGTACCGACGGAGTCGGCCGACACGTGCATGTCACTGAACACGACCTTGCCGCAGCGTTGATCGGCGGCGACCGCTTGCGGCGTCGTGAACTGGAAGTTCATCGCACCGGCCGTGGTCGGCGAGGTCGCGGGATCGAGATAGACCCAGCGCTCGGTATCACCGTTGACGGCCGAGGCAGTGTTCCGCGATTGTTCGACTGCGGCGATCTGGCCGTGGGTGACCGAGCCCCCGACGTTGTCCATCCACTTCGCGAACTTCTTGCCCTTCGGATTGCCGACTTCATCGATCGTTGCGGTCAACGTATCGGGGTTCGGGTTGCCGGCGAACGTCCACGTCGCAGTCGCCTCCCAGCTCGGGATGCCGTGCGTCGCTTGATTACCTTGCTCGCCGCTCGCCCAGATGTTGTGCCAGTGCGACATGAACACGCGACCGCCGAGATCCGAGTAATCGGACATCGCTTGCAGCGCGTTCTGTGGCTTCGTCGCCGGGTACTGCCCTCCTTCGCACGACAGGAACACCATGTCGTAGGCCTTCAACTTGTCGACACCACCCGTGTACGGCGTTGTCGGGTTCCACAGATTTTGCGAATCGGCGAACGCCCCCGAGCCGCCACTGAAGCCAGCGGCGAAGGTGCTGCGGCCCTTCGCATTACCGATCGCCAAATCCGAATACAAGCTGACGCGCCCCGTCCCACCGGCGGTCGTGATCTCGTTGTCAGCGACACCGATCTTGCGGATGAGGCACTCGAGCGCATCCGCACCACCGACCGAGATCGCGATGCGCGGCATATCGACGCTCGTCGTCGCCGCGGTCAAGTCCGTCATGCTCTTGGGCAGCGTGGTCTCCGCGACATCGATCGGGAGGTCCTGACACGCCGCGACGTTCGGCACCTTCAACTGACGGCGCCACTTGCCGACTTGCACGACGAGCGGAACGTCGCTCGTTGCCGGCACACCCGTGAGCGTGAAGTTGCCGGCCTCGTCGGTGACCGCGGAGACGATCGCTCCACCTTGCAGCCCATCGGTGCAACGCGAGCATGTCGCGCCATCTGGAAGCGGACCCACATCGGCTTCGGGAACGTAGACGTTCACGCCGAACAGCGGCAGCGTTCCGTTCGGTGCGTAGACCGTCCCCGAGATCGTCGTCGACGGCAGGCCTTTCGCTTCGCAATCGACCTGGAAGCACCGCAGGCCCACGCATGCATCGGTGCTGTTCGCAGCATCTTGCTGCGTGTCGTCGCCTTTACCCTTATCGTGGTGAGCACACGCGGCGAGGAAAAGTAATACAGCTACGCAACGTCGGCCCATAGGAATCACCATAACACCTCGACCACAATTCGTGATCGTTGACGAAGTCGGCACGAAGTCGGCACGAAGTCGGCACGAAGTCGGCACGAAGTTGAGACGAAGTCAGGACGAGCGAAGCTGCGAGGTTAGTGGGTGAGCTTCGTGTCGATGTCGATCTCGTCGTTCGCCGGCCACGACAAGTTCTGGATGTAGGGCGAGTAGTCCTTGAGCCGGAGCTCGAGCTTCTTCGCCGTTTCCAGGTCGATGTCGTTGATGGTGGCAGGAGTACGACCACGTAGCTTTCCGTCGATAATGATGTCCGCGCCCGCCGGTACCGTGGAGATACGAAGCCGACCGGTGATCGGATCCATCAAAGCGTTCACGGTGACTTCCCCACCGACTTTGGGGATATCGACATTCTCGACGTGTGGCTTGTGGCGGGCCAGTTCTACGCGAATCTCGTGGCGCGAACCGGCTTGAAGATCGAAGGGTAACGTCTGTGGTGTGACGCCGGTTACGTGCGTGCCGTCGAGAAAAATCTCGCCGCCGCTCGGGACCGAACCGATGCGGATGGTGCCGGTTGCCACCACGTTGTCGCGGCTCGCCCGGATGATGAAGAATGTCCCACCTGCAGCGACACCGATCGCGAGCGCACCGGCGAGCACGAGCCTGATCCGCTTGCTCGCATTGCTCTGAACGCGGTACTGCAGTGGCACCTCGTCGGCTTCCCAGAGGCGAAGTTGCCCGGTCAGTGACATGGGTTGCGGTGTCGGCGAACCGTAGGGGTTCAGCTGATAGAGCGCACCTGACGACACTTGCTGCTGCTGATAATTCGGATCACCGTGCCACGCCGGTGGCTGCGGCGGATAGCTCGGTGGGTAGCCCTGCTGCACCGCATACGGTTGGAGATGCGATGGTAGCGGCATGCCCGAGGCATCGACGGCATAGCCTTGATACTGCGGCAGTTGTGGCGCCGGTTGCTGCAGCACCGGCACGCTGCCGGTCTGGCGCATCGGCGGCGGTTGCGTTGGGACATTGTCGCGGGTCGCCTGCGGGGTGCGTTGCTCGCGCGGCTGCGGCATCGGCTCGCTCTGCTGAGCGCCGAGCATCTGCTGCAAAAGGTTCGGCGACGGCGTCGGGAGCCCACCGGCCGGCGTCTTGCGAGATGCGCGCGGCTTTCTCAGCTCGCTCACGGCAGGCGCGTGGATCTTCCCGGCAAGGGCCGCGGGCGGAGCACCGCGCCTGCCGGTGCGAGGCTGATTGCGAAAGTCCCGCGTCGTTGTCGAGCTCTCGTCTTCCTGCTGCGGATGGTGGCCGGTCAGGGTCTCCTGATCGTCGAGGTCATCACTGTCGTCGTCAGCGGCGTCGTCGGTGGCCGGCGGCTGCTGCGGCATCGCCGTGACCATGGTCGCGTCGACACCGTGTTCGGTGAGCGCATCGCTCATGAACCCACCGGGCGACATCCTGGTGACCATCGTGCGCTCGCCAATGTTGTCGAGCTCGTCATCGGCGCCTGCGAGCTCCGCCCACGGCGACGCGGGTGGCGATAGCTTGACCTCGAGCAGGCCGCTCTCGTCGCCGCGCAGCGGTGCGGGTGCCACCTCGCGCGTCATCTCTTGCGCGTCGCGCGGCTTGGTCGGTGCACGTTGCACCGCACGCACGCCCGAGACCGGCGTCGCCGGTTTTGGTTTCGTGATCGATGGAATCGGTTTCTGCGACGGAGCGATATCTTCGAGCGCGGCTTGTCGGGTGACGCGCGCGCCAGCAGCAGGGCCACCAGCCGGGCTCGGCGGCGCTGGCTGCGCGGTTGGCTTCCCCACGAGGTCGTCGAGGCTAAAGATCATGCTGTTCTCGTCGCGCAGCTCCTCACCGCTGTGGATGAGGTCGTCGGGATCGAGCGTGTGCGTCGAGATCGGACCATCGCGCATCTCGACTTCTTGCACCGGCACTTCGACCGGATCGCCGATGACATTGCGGATCAGCGCGGCGACCTTACCCGCGGTGAACACCGGCGCGTAGCCGTGCAGGAACCGCTCGAGATCGGACGCCATGTCGCCCGCGCTCTGGTAGCGCTCACCCGGCACCTTCGCGAGCGCGCGCATCACGATGCGCTCGAGTTGCGGCGGGATACCTTTGCGCAACACCGATGGCGGTTCGATCTCCGCGCGCCGCGCCATATCGAGGAGCTTGTGCAGATCCTCCTCGAGATAGAGCATCTGCCCGGTCATCATCTCGTACAGCACGATGCCCGCAGAGAAGATGTCGGAGCGGGAGTCGATCGGGTCCCCCCAGGCCTGCTCGGGGCTCATGTAGTAGTACTTGCCCTTGATCACGCCGGCTGCGGTCTGGCGCGCCTTCATCGTCGCCTTGGCGATGCCGAAGTCAACGAGCTTCACTTCGCCCGCGTAGCTGATCAGGACGTTCTGGGGCGAGACATCGCGATGGACGATGCCGAGCGATTTGCCGCCGTGATCCCGCTTGCGATGTGCGTGATCGAGCGCGCTCGCGACCTCCTTCATCACGAACGCGCAGATATCGAGCGGCATCTCGAGGTCTTGCTCGCTGCCGCGACGGAGGATCTTGTAAAGATCCGCGCCGTCGACGTACTCCATCGTGATGTAGAACGTCTCGCCGACGCGACCGAGGTCGAACGTCTGCGCGATGTTGCCGTGATTGAGCTGGACCGCGATCTTGGCCTCGTCGACCAGCATCTGGATGAACTGGTCGTCCTCCGCGAAGTTCGGATGGATCATCTTGAGCGCGACGTACTTCTCGAAGCCAGCGATGCCCTTCGTCTTGGCGAGATGGATCTCGGCCATGCCTCCGACCGCGATCTGGCGGACGAGTCGATACGGACCGAACTGCCGCTCAGCCATTGGGCTCCCCGGGCAGATCGAGCGTGATCTCGGCGGTGGGGCCGGTCTTCAACATCTCGGCGTTGCCGGGATGGACGAACACCCCGACGAGCTGGAGCGGCGTCTTCGCGCCGCGATCGAACGTGCAAACGACCTCGGTCGCGATGCCGTACGCGACATTCACCACGTACGACGCCGCGGCATTCGCGACGAGATAGATCCCGAGACCCGCGCCATAGGTCTTGCGATCGATCTGGTTCGGTTGCTGGATGCACTTGTCGATGTACGAAAGGATCGTGTTCTTCGCGAGCCGACCAAAACGATCGCGCACGGCGACCGCGAACGTTTGATCGGTCACGGCGTAGCGAATCGAGACCGGACGCGGTGATCGCGATTTCACGCGCTCGTGAGGATCGATCTCCGCGAACACCGAGTTGCCGTCTTCATCGATCGGCGCGTCGTAGAGCGCGTTCATCAGCAGCTCTTCACAGACCGAGCCGATCGCGCTCCGCACCTGACGCCGCATCTTCGCGGCTTCGGCGAAATCGAGGATCGTCTGGATCGCTTTACCGCGGCCCTCGAAGTCACGGATGCGCGCGTACTGCACGGGCGTTCCCTCCGGCAAGTATTTCTCGATGCCGAAGATGTCACCGGTGAGGAGTTTCCGCGCGGTGACGAACACGCCGTGGTCGAGCTCGTCGCCGACCACCACGTGGTTGACGCGGTCGTCGCGGAGGTAGCTCGTGAGGTCGGCGAGCTTCGCCTGCTGGGTCACGATCGTGACGTGCGCACGATCGCGGAGCTTGCTGATCAGCGGCGCGATCTGACCGGTGTCACCACCGCTGGTCGCGTAGAACACGTAGCGGTGAGGAATCACGTCGGTCGCGATCGCCGACGGGCTTCGAACAGCATCGACCTCCGCGCCCGCCCGTTCGAGGGTAGCGACGATCCGCCGGAGCTGGTCGAGGTCGGAAGAGATCGCGAGAACGCGCTTCGACAATGGTCCCCGTGGCGTGGCCCGAACAAGCAGCCCGCGACGCCGTTATTGTACCACCGGTCCCCGGCAGAAGGCTGGCGAACGCGAAACTCAGCCTGTCGCGACGCCGAGGAAGTGCCCGATGAATGCGGTTAGTGCCATCGCACATCCACCGCCAACCGTGACTCGCAGGGCCGCGCGCGGCATCGGCGCGCCGCCAAGATACGCGCCGAACGCACCGAGCGCACCGAGCGCGAGCAGGGATGCCGCCGGAATCGTGTACAGCGCCGCGGATCGCGGCGAGACCACGAGTACGAGGATCGGAACGAGCGCGAAGATCGCGAAGCTGATCGCCGATGCGATAGCCGCCTCGAACGGGCGCGCGCGCGTCCGCTCCTCGATCCCGAGCTCGTCGCGCAAGTGCGCGGCGAGGTCGCCATGCGCACTCAATTGCTTCGCGACCTGGATCGCGAGCTCGGCATCGAGACCCCGCTCGCGGTAGATACCGGCGAGCTCCTTGAGCTCACCTTCGGGCGACTGTTTCAGCTCGGCCGACTCTTTCGCGATATCGGCGGCCTCGGCATCGTGCTGGGAGAACACCGAGACGAGCTCGCCAACCGCCATCGACATCGCGCCCGCGGTGAGCCCCGCGATGCCGGCGACGAGCACGGACCGGGTCGTGGCATTGGCTGCAGCGACCCCGATCATCAGCGACGAGGTCGAGACGATCGCATCGTTCGATCCGAGCACCGCCGCACGCAACCACCCGGAGCGGTTCGACGTATGACGCTCGCGATGTCGCACGCCGCGAGCTTACATCCCCGAGTACTGGCGGTGATCTTTGACACCGACAAATACGAAGCTACCGGCGCGCGGGCGTTCGACCGGCACGGTGAGCGCCATCAGCCGCTCGTACTCCGAGCGCGCGCCGACCAGCCTCCGCGGCGAGCGACACGGTGTCCTCGCTCGGATCCGCGATCGCCATCTCGATCGCGCCGAGGCCCTGGGTGTATTTCGCGGGCGAGCTCGATCTAGCGGCGCGGGATGGCCACGCCCATCGCATCGAGCCTACGCCGACGGCGTGGGTTCGAGACCCTTGAAGAACAGATCGCCAATGCCATCGGCCAACTGTTGCGGCGTGAGCGCTCCGTCCGAGCGGTACCACTTGTACATCCACAACACCGTGCCGAGAAAACTGAACGCCGCGAGCGTCGAGTTTACCTTGCGAATCTGACCGCTCGCCATCGCTTGCTCGAACGCGGTCTCGAGGAACCGAACGTAGACCTTCTTGCGCGCGTTGATCGCCTTCTGCGCATCGCCGGTCAGCGTCGAGTGCTCGTGCAGGATGATCGTGACTTCCTTCGTCGTATCGTTCGTCACGAGCTCGACGTTGCGCTCCATCGTTTGCTTCAAACGCGCGAGCGGATCCGTGATGTCCTGCACCGGAACGAGGACGAGCTCCTCGAACAGATCCATCCCGAAATGCATGATCGAAAGCAGCAGGGCTTCCTTCGTGGCGATGTGGTGGTACAGCCCGGCCTTTGTCATCCCGCAGGCATCCGCGATGTCCTGCATGCTCGTCCCCTCGTACCCCTTGAGGTAGATGAGCTTTGCCGCCTGCTGCAGAATGCTCCGCAGCTTCGGGCTCGATACCCGCGAATTCACCGATGTTTTCTAACACGGCATGAGGCATGAGGCATGAGGCATGGCTTCAACCTACCGACCGACCGGTAGGTATTTTGGCCAGATGACTCGCCGTGTCAATGCGGGGACGATCTTCTCTAATACTGATACGAGGCAGCGAGATACGCGCGGAACCCTTCGTATGGGTTCGGCAAGTACTCGAGGTGTGGCTCGTAATCGCCGAACGCATCCGGCTGATATTCGTGCGCGAACAAGGCGTCGTAGATCGTCGCGCGAACTGACAGTTTCGGCGTCGGGCTGTACTGCAGCCCGAGGGTGAGCTCCGCGATCGGAGGCAAGCGATCGAGCACGAGGTCGGTCGCGGCCACGCTCACAATGCCGGTCGGGTTACCCATGGCATCGAAGCCGAGGTGTCGATACTCGACCAGGCGATTCGGATCTTCGGCCGCGCCCGCGACCTTGAGGTTCGTCGTCGCCGTCAGCTTGTTCGTGACCAGGTTCCAGACGGTGGCGAGGTTGAACCAGTTCTCCGGCAGCGAGATCAACCGACCCTTGTCGGTCGTCTCGCCAACCAAGTAGGTGTAACCGAACTCGATGCGGTGACCGCCCTGGAGATAGAGCTTCGCGAGGAACTCTCCGGATCGCAGCCCGCGATCACCGGAGTTGAAGTAGTTGCCGGACTGGACCTGGATCGCGTTCTGGATCTTCGTGTAGCTGCCGTCGATGCGGAACGAGAGCTCGCGGATGCGGCGCTCGCCCTTGAAGATACGAGCGTTGATCTCGCCCTGCACCGCTTTGGATTGCTCGACCTTGAGGTTTGGATTGCCACCGATCTGCACGCCCTCTCCGTTCGAGAGGATGTTGTCGAACACGGGCGGCCGGAAGCCCTCGGCGTAGTTCGCCTTGAAGTGCCAGTTCGGGATGAAGTTCCACACCAGCGTACCAGCGATCGTGGTCGTGGCATCGTAGGAGATCGAGCCGAGCGCACCCGGCGCGACCTGCACGCGACCACCGAGATCGAGAATCAGCTTCTTGGTCGGCCGCCACTGCGGATCGACATACGCGCCGAGCACCGTGCGATCGCCGGGGTATGCGAACTGGATCGGACAGTCCGGCACTTGGGCGAGCACCATCGTCGTCGGGTCATAGATCCGCGGGCACAGCAGCGGTAATCGGTTGTGGTCGTAGGGGCTCGGCAGCGTCGAGACTTCGTCAGCCGGCTTCCACTCGCGGAATGCTTCGACGCCGTACAGCACGCGCACGCTCCTCACGACTTCGACATCGCCATCGACTGCGACGCCCGAACGAAAGCTGATGATCTCGGTGTTGAACGACAACCCACCGGGCAACTGTTGCGAGGGCGTGAGCACCTGCAGGGGAGCGAAGCCGCGCACGAACTGCTGGACGTAACCGTGCGCGGTGATGCCGGCTCGATCGTGCGCGAGCCGATCGCGATACTCGAGTACCGCGTAGCGATCGAACGTATCGGAGCGGTTGAGCTGCGAGACGTTCATCGGATCCGCAGCATTCGCGGAGTCTTCCGACGGATTGCCCGAGAGCCCGAGCGGCTTGTACATCTTGCCGGTCGGTAACGAGACCCGGAGCTGGAGCTTGTCGTACGTGATCTTCGCCGTGAGATCGACGATCAGAGACTGCGCTTGATGCGTCTCGGTGAGCGGGCCGTAGATATTTGCCGAGTTCGGCTGCGGCAACGCATCGTGGAAGAACAGGATCGGCATGTCGAAGCCGGCGCCCTGATAGCTCTCGACACTCGCGTGACCAAAGATCTTGAGCTTACCGGCGACCTTGCCGCCCATGATGTACGCGCGCGCCATGTTGCGATCGCCTTTGCCATCGCCGAGCCCGCCACCGACCTCGATCCCGTCGACGTCCTCGGCGTCCTTCGTGATCACGTTCAAGATGCCGAGCAAGGAGTTCGAGCCCCACAACACGCCGCCTGGACCCGTGATCATCTCGACGCGTTTGACGAGCTCGAGCGGCATCACGCGGTTGATGCTCGGGATGTTCGCCTGGACATCGAACATCGAGAGGCCGTCGTGGAGGTACTGCACGGCCTGGATCTGACCGCGTACGAGCGGTTGCGGAAAGTTCGAGTAGTACAGCGAGCTGCGATACCAACCCGGCACGGTATCGATCAGATCTTCGAGGGTCTGGAACTGCCGATCCTTGATCTCGTCGGAGGTCACGACCGTGACGATCGCGGGCGCTTCTTGCACCGTCGTGATGCCCTTGGCGGCGGACTGCACGATATTCGCGAGATCGAGCGCTTCGTCGGTACGCCCGAACGCGGAGTCCCCACCACTTCGATCGATCACGACGACGGGAACTTCGATGTCGCTGACCGGCTGAGCGGACGCGGTCGAAGCGAGCAGGAGGAGTAGTAGGAGGAGCGCCTGCTTGTTCACGGCACCCCCTGCTGCGCTTTGATGAGGTCGATGCGCTCGTTGATCGCGTCGTTCGGGTTCGAGGCGCCGAGCGGACGATCCGAGCCGATCGCGACCGCCTGGATCTGCGCTTGCGGCACCCCCTGCCCGATCAAGAAGTCGAGGACGTCGGTCGCGCGCTTCTGGGCGGCTAGCTTGTCCTTCTTTCTCTGCGCGGCGATCACCTGCGCGCTTTGCGACTTGGTGCCGAGCGCGGTGTGGACCTCGACCCGGAGCGAGAGCTTGCGCTGCTTGACGATCGTCGCGACCTGCACGAGCAGCGCCTTTGCAGCGGGCGTCAGCTTGTTGTTGCGATCGAACGCGAGCGGCTGGCCCTTGAGGTCGATGCGATCGAGGCGCTCTTCCGGACCGGTGGTCGCGCGCACGTCGGGGCAGCCATCTTCATCTTCGAACCCGTTGACGGTCTCCGGATCGTTCGGGCACTTGTCGTCTTTGTCGGGGATCCCGTCGCCGTCGTTGTCGAGATCCGGGCAGCCGTCGTCGTCTTCGAAGCCGTCCTTGTCCTCGGCTTCGTTCGGGCACTTGTCGAGCGTGTCGGGAATGCCGTCGTTATCGTTGTCGCGCTCGGGGCACCCGTCGGTGTCCTGGAAGCCATCTTTATCTTCCGGCTCGTTCGGGCACTGATCATCTTGATCAGGGATGCCATCGCCGTCGTTGTCGAGATCCGGACAGCCGTCCTCGTCTTGAAAGCCATCTTTGTCTTCCGGCTCGTCGGGGCACGCGTCGACCGAATCCGGAATGCCGTCGCCATCTCGATCGTTGCGCCCCGGCGCCGCCGCACCCTCGGGTTGCGGTGCCCACACGATGCCGGTGGTGATCCGGACCTCGTCTCCGCGTGCGCCGCCTTGCGCGGTTCCGACCATCAGTTGCGCCGTGAGATCCGCATCGATCCGCACGCTGAGGCCACCGACCCCGAGCACGGTAAAGTCGCCGCGCTTCGTATTCGCGAAATGATCGGCGCTCGTGATCGTCGAGCAGCGTGCGCCGTTGTAGCGAACACACGCGCCGTAATCGAAGGCATCGGGGAGCGAGATGAACGCTTGCGCTTCGGCACCGAGGAGCACCCGCGAAGAGAGCTCGAGCATCGCGCCGAGGCCCGCGACGGTCTCCGAGCCGACATCTAGGAAGACGCTCGGGTCGGCGCCGGTGTGCTCGTAGCTCTCGAGCGCGGTGCGGCGACGGATCCGCGCTGCCGCATTCGCGACGATGCGGGTCTGGCGATAGCGATCGGGTCGCCACTCGAACGCGAGCTTCGGCTCGTAGACGATGTCGTGATCACCGAGCAGCATCTCGTCGTCGCCGAACGGCAACACGACGGTGCCGATCGCGGTCAATGCGAGCGTGGGATCTTGATAGAGCGAGACCTTGAGTGCGACGCGTGCATCGAGCGGCCCCGCGAGCTCGTCGCCGAGCTTGCTCTGCGAGCTGTTCGCTGAAGGATCGATGTTCGAGAGCGGGCGCAGCGCGATCAGTCCGGTCGACGCAGGCGGTGCCTTCGAATTCGCGACGTACAACCCGCGAACGCCGTAGCCAGGCGCGGTGTCCGTGCGATATGCGGCCGCGTCGAAGCCGATCGCGATGCGATCGGTGATCGTCATGGCGAACACCATGTCGAGCGTGACCAGGTAATCGAGGATGTGATCCTTGCCGCCATCGCCGATGCCCGGCACCGCGACCGTGATCGGCGATTTGCCGTAGCCGGCGAGGATCTTGAACGCGAGGTCGCGCACCTCCATCAGGCGCGCGCCTTCGACCGCGAAGATGCCGTTCGTATCGTACGACGGGCGAAATAGCGCCGAATCGACACCGCCCGTCGGATCCGCCTGCGCGGCTCCGGACAACAGCAGGAGTGCGAGAGCTGTTATTCGCTGCACGTGTGCGTCACGACAGCGGTCGGGCGGAACGTCTGGATGAACACGAGCCCAGGAATCGAAGCAGCGGCGTGGGTCTCCCACTGGCAGTTCGCTGTATCGGTGAGCCCGCCGGTGCCGGAGTACACGAGCCCGTCGCTGACCGATGCGCCGGCGTACAGCGTGGTGCCATTCTGCGACGTGGCGGTCGCGGCCGTATCGATGTGCAAGCGACCGGCTTCGGACTGGAAGTACGAATCGCTCGCCGGCTGTTGCTGCATGCTCTTCGTGATCGTCACGCCCGCTTGATTCGCGAAGCCATCGCCGGTGCACGTGCCCGCCGAGTTGCAGCTGTGCTGGCGAAACACCGCGGCGTAGATGCCATCGGCGAGCATCGGCCCGCCGGTCGCTTGCCACGTGCCGACCGTGGTCTGATCGACGACCCACGCCTCGACGTTCGTGTTCTTCATATCGGCGACGCGCTGGACCGCGATGCCCGTCGTGACCGTCACACCGGTGGGTCCGAATGGCTGGCCGGCGTCGTCGATGCCGAGCGCGATGAACGGGCCCGCCGGCGGCGTGATATCCGGGATCCGATAGCGACCACAGTCATCGATATAGACCGGGCCCGTCGCTTGTGGCGCGGTCGTGCTCGGTGCCGCGGAGAACGCGAACGCATCGAACGCAAGCATCTGCAGCGCGCACGGACCCGCGGTGCCGGGCGTCGCCGGGCATTGCGCACCGGTCGCGCCGGTCGCGGCGAACTTGGTGTTGTCGGCGAAGTTGTAGAGCTGACCGCAGATCGTTTGCTTGCCCGAGGCGGGCGCTGGGCACGCGAACGCGCTGCTGCAACCGCCGCCCGTACCGGTGCCGATACACGTGGACACGCCCGTCGAGGAATCGAGGTCCGCGGTCGTCGATGCGGGATCGCACACGGTCGGCGGGAACATCGGCGCGCACTGCTCGCCTTGCAGGAACGTGAACGGGCCGCACTTTGCCGTGCTCGTCGTCTCGTCGGCGGGCTGACACGTGCCACCGCGTTCGATCGTGCCCTTCGCACACTCGACGCTCTTGCACGCGGGGGCGAACGCCACGGCGATGATCAGAAGTGCTGCGCGCATGGAGCTCCTAGAAAGAGACATCGTCTTGACCGAGGTCGGAGAAGATCGCGAGGTCGGCGAACAGCGACGGTGTCATCGCGTTCGTCATGTGGACGTGGATCACGCCGCGCGTGGGGATGCCCGGCGTGCCGAACAGCACGAGGTCACCACCGGGCGCCGTTTGATTATCGGGCTGGGTGTAGAGCGCATAACCGTCGAAGTTGGTGACGACTTCATCGATGTAGAACTGCGCGCCACCGACGGGCGCGAGGTTGATCGGGTTCGTGCCGTCGACATTGCCCGCCGCCGTGCCATTGAGCGGCGACGTGAGGACGCGATCGGTACCTTCGTAAAAGTCCGGATCGGCATGCCACGCCTGCTGACACGCGGCGAGCCGGCGTTCGTTCGAGACATCGTCGGCGCACTCGGGTGGTGGGATGCCTTCGGCTGCCGCGCAATCGGCGGCGACCGGGCTGTAGGTGCTCGACGATGCCGACGTGACGGCCTTGATGCCACCGGCGCCGAACAAGAGTTCGACGTTGTTCTGGCGTTGCACCGCGGTTGCGGCGGTGATCTTCGCTTGCTCGGTCGCGTTCGCCGGTGGATTCGTGATGTCGGGGATGCCGACGTCGTTGCCGATCACCTTCGCGTACTGGCTGACGTGGAGGCCGGCGTGCGGCACGTGATCTCCGACGTCGATGAAGCACGGGGATTGGAGGTTCGCGACCTTGTGGATCTCGAACCGCTGGAGCTCGAACAACCGACCGACGAGCGGATCGTCTTGGTACGCGTACAGCGTCAGATGATCGCTCGTGCCCGAGACAGCAGTTGCCGGCGAGAAGTCGAACTGGATGTTCGATCCCTGAAACTCGTCGACGCACCCCGCAAACAACGCGAGGAGACCTGTGGCAATGACGCGCACGTCCCTCGCGCGAGATGGTAATCGCGTGCTCGGACGGAGTCTAGAACCTGGACTTATAGATGGAGCACCGGGCGCCGCGCCAACTGGTCCCGTCGGTGGAGGTCTCATCGATCTGGCGAAAAGCTCGGCGTCGTGCCAGTCGCGGCGGGGAATCCCGTCTATGAGCTGCCTTCGCCGTTGCCGCCGCCGTGCACCCACGGAGCGGTGAAATTGCAGCGATGAGAGCGATGTCGACGAGCTTGATGGAGCAAAAATACATCGCAGGTCGCGCAATGCGCGCGACTCCTTCATGCCGGCCACCGCTTCCACTGTTAGCGTCGAGTCATGGCGCGGTCGTCGATGGATCAGATCGTCGCGGGCTTGGCGCGTCTCGATCCGACGAGTCCAGACGCTGCCGACATGGTGCGGATGGCGCTCAAGCTCAAGGCGTGTCCCGGCTACGTCGTCGCCGCGGCGGCGAAGGCGGTCGAGGTGCATGCCCTCCGCGATGCGATTCCGGAGCTTGTCGCGGCGTTCGATGCGCTCTACGGGGCGAAGCGCGATCCGGGTTGTACGGGCCGCCTCGCTATCGTGGTCGCGTTGCACGCGCTCGATCACTGGTCCGCGGAGGTGTTCGAGCGTGGCCTCACGCTCGTGCAACTCGAGGGCGATCCGCTGAACCGTTTCGATTTCGGTGCAATGGTCCGCGGTGCTTGCGCTCAAGCACACGTGCACTTGTTGCGCGCCGACTGCCTCGACGTCTGCGCAGAGATGCTCGCCGATGACTGGGCTTCTGCACGCGTCGGCGCGGCGCGCGGGCTCGGCGAGAGCGGGCGGATCGATGCGACGGCGACACTGCGCTTCAAGCTGGCGCTCGGGCCCGACGACAGCGAGGTGATGGCGGCGTGCTTCGATGGTCTGTTCGGCTTGCGCCGGGATCCCGCGATCAGCTTCAGCATCGCGATGCTCGAGCGCGAGGACGAACGCGCCGAGTCCGCCGCTCTCGCGCTCGGCAGCCAGCGTGCCGACGAGGCCACCGACGCCTTGATCGCATGGTGCGATCGCGCGACGAAGGAGAGCCGGCATCGCGTCGGCTATCTCGCACTCACACTGCTGCGCTCCGATGCCGCGAACGCCGCACTCGCAACAGTGATCCGCACCGCCGCGGCCGAAGATGCGATCGCCGCTGCCGAGGCCCTCGCGACGTTCAAGCACGAGCCCGCGGTCCATGATTTGTTGATCGCGTGCGCGAAAACGACGAAGGACAAACAGCTCCGCGCCGAGCTCGAGCGGCTCGCGGACTAGCCGACGTGACGTTCGCGCGCGGATCGTAGCGTTCCGACCACGGCGCGCGGGCCTCGAGGCGTCGCCTCGGCTGCGCGTACATGTCGGACGCTCGCCGTCTACGCGCGCGCGGCGACGTCGAGGTCCTTCGCGGGCTTCGCGATCCGTGCTCGCGTCTTGATCTGCTGCTGCTTCGGCATGTCCGGCTCGTGAGGCGCCACGGGCTCTTCAGGTTTCTTCGGATCCGTGCCGACGTCCGGCTTGGGAGACTCGGGATCGAGCCCCGGCGACTGCTCGGGGATCTCCGGCATAGGCGCCGGCTCGCTGGGGATCTCCGGCGACGGAGCTGGCTTGTTCGGGTTCTCGGGACTCTCGGGGACGTCGACCACGGATTGGAGTGAAGCAAGGCCCGCGCCGAGCTCGACGCGGCTCGGCCAGCTAGTCGATCACCTCGCCAGGGCCGTCCGGTCGGGTGGGTTCGGTGCTCGGAATTTCCGAGGGGGGAGACGAGGGTTCGGGCGCGGACCCCGGCTTTGGAGGCTGCGTCTGCGGCGGAATCTCGGGTTCCTGCGTCGGAGCATTGGGTTGTTCGGGCACCAAGACCAGGATAGCAAGCGTCGCGCCGACGACGATCGAGCTGATCATCGTCGACGATTTTGGCATTCCTCGCGATCCGGGCTGGGATCCCGGCGCTCGACGAGCGCCCGCGCTCAGTGCTCGGGCGCGTTGCGATCGAAACGGTCCCAAACGTTCACGCCCTGCCAACGATCGACCGATGGCGCGACGGGATGCGCGCGACCCGGAGCGGCCCGGAGCGACGACGGGCTTGCCTGCGAGCTGGGTGGCGAGCTCGCGCGGGTCGCAAGCTCGGGCTGGACGAACAACCTGGACGTACTACCGCGCTCGAGGAGGGCGATCGACGAAGGCGGCATATTCGGTGTCGACGGGCTTCGCGAACATGGCGGCATCGCTGACATCATGACCCGCGATCGCGACGACGATCGCGTGCTCGGGGAGACCGAGACCTTGGACCGGACCGTGGTCGAGCTCGGTGACGACCGCCCCGGTTTTCCAGGATGATTCCGGCTTACGCACCGACGAGCACGTGGTTCAGATCGAGCCAGGCTAGCGCCTCGTGGTGACGTGGTAGGATCCCGGCGACGTGGTGTCGGAGCGCCCATCCCAAGCGGGCAACATGCAGCCGGGTGCCCCGAACGATCCGGTCGCGTTCGGTAAGTATTACCTGTTGGGTTTGATCGCACGCGGAGGCATGGCCGAGGTCTACCGCGCGCGCATGCAGCAGCCGACCGGTCCGAACCGTCTGCTCGCGGTCAAGGTCATGCGACCGCAGCTCGCGCGCGAGGCTCGATTCATCGATATGTTCAATCGCGAGGGCAAGCTGGCGATGATGCTGTCCAACCGCTGCATCGTCGACACCGTCGAGATCGGTCAGAGCGATAACCGCCATTACATCGCGATGGAGTACGTCGCCGGTCGCGATCTCACGCAGGTGCTGCGCCGCTGCCAGGAGACGCAACAACGTATCCCCGTGCCGCACGCCGTGTACACCGCCGCGCGGATCGCCGAAGGGTTGCACTTCGCGCACACGCTCCTGGGCCCCGATGGTCGCCCGCTCAACATCGTGAACCGCGATGTCTCGCCGTCGAACGTACGGATATCATACGACGGCGACGTCAAGCTCCTCGATTTCGGTATCGCGCAAGCGCTGATGAAGTTCACGAGCGAGATCGGCATCCTCAAGGGCAAGTTCAGCTACATGTCACCCGAGCAGATCCGCGGCATGCCACTCGACGCGCGCACCGACGTGTTCTCGGCGGGCATCATCCTTCACGAGATGTTGACCACCGAGAAGCTATTCCGCGGAGATACCGAGTTCGCGCTCATGGAGAAGGTGCGTAAGGCCGAAGTGCCGCCGCCATCGGGCTTCAATCGCCGCGTCACGCCGGAGCTCGATGCGATCGTGCAGAAGGCACTCGCGCGCGATGTCGCCGATCGCTATCAGAATGCCGCGCAGCTCGCCGCCGATCTCGATTCGCTGATCGCGGGCTATCGCTTCGATCCGAAAGAGCTGCGCCAGTTCATGCGCCAGCTGTTCCGCAAGGAATACGCGAAGGAGCAGGAGGAGACCCAGATCGCCCTCGAGGCCCAACCGGGCCCGGCGTTCGCGGTCCAGCGGCGCTCGTCCGGGCAGCTCGACACGCCGACCGAGCCGCGCATGGAAGTCCTCGAGATCATCGAGGCGTCGCAAACGGAACCGCCGCCGAGTGACTCGTATTCCCAGCACCCGACACCTTCGAGCGACGATAAGCCGCGCGGTTTCTGGGGCTCGTTGTTCAGGCGAAAGAAGTAGTATCGCCTCATGGACCCGAATAAGACCCCTCGCCTACTCGGTCACGCGCTGACCGTGTTCGTCGGCGTGTGCTCGTTCGGTGCAGGCATTGCTGCCCTCGCCGCGGGCCTGACGGGTGTGCTCGGGGTGACGCTGCTGATCGTCGGCGGTCTGCTGCTCGTGCTCGCGCATTTCTCGTGGCGTTACTCGCGCGCGGCGTGGTCGGTGATGATCTCGACGCTCGTCGTCTTCGGAGCCGTGACGTTCTTCGGCGCGCCGAAGATCCGTGGCCTCCTGCACGTGCCCTTGCTGGTCGCGATGATCATTCCGGCGGTGTTGATCACCGGCGTCGTCGCGCTCGCCATGATTCGCGGCGATTACCACGACCGAACCGATACCTGAACGGGCGCCAGCGCACGGTCAGAACATTGTTGTGCGCCAGCTGCGCCTCGCGGGCCTGATGATATGTTCCGCGGATGAGCAGCGAGAGCTATCACGAGCCTGTCGAGCTCCTCTCCGAGGACACGAAGAACATGCACCGTGCATTGGTCTCTTTGCGCGAAGAGCTAGAAGCCATCGATTGGTATCAGCAGCGCGCCGAGGCGTGCACCGATATCGATCTCGCGGCGGTGCTCGTGCACAACAAGAACGAAGAGATCGAGCACGCGATCATGACGCTCGAGTGGATCCGTCGGCACAATCCGGTCTTCGGCGACAACTTGAAGACGTACTTGAATACGACCGGCCCGATCACCGAGGTCGAGAAGAACAAAATGGCCGGTGGCAGCGGTGAAAGCGGCGGTGCGAACAAGGGCACCGAGTCGCCTTCTCTCGGTATCGGCAGCTTGAAAGGAAAGCCGTAATGGATTTGCTAAAGCGCGACCTAGCCCCGATCACCACCGCCGCCTGGGACCAGATCGACAAAGAGGCGCGGCGCGTCCTCGAGCTTCATCTCGCAGGCCGCAAGCTCGTCGATTTCTCCGGTCCGTTCGGCTGGAAGCTCGGCGGCGTCAACACCGGCCATCTCAAGCACCTCGAGAAAGGCACGATCGAAGGAGTTCGCTACGGCGTTCGCGAAATCAAGCCGCTCGTCGAGCTGCGGTCGCCGATCGTGCTGCCGATCCTCGAGCTCGATTACGTCGAGCGCGGCGCGAAAGACATCAATCTCGATCCCGTGATCGAGACCGCCGAGCGCGTGGCCCACGCCGAGGATTCGGCGATCTGGCACGGCTTCAAGGATGGCCAGATCGAGGGCATCATCCCATCGAGCCCGCATGCGCCGATCGATGTTGCCTCGCTCTCGGATTGGCCGCGCGCGATCGAAGCTGCGAAGGAAGTGCTCCGGCTCGCGGGCGTCAATGGACCGTACGCACTCGCCGCGGGCATCGAGGCATACGACGAGCTGATCGGCGCCGGCGTCGATGGCTACCCGCTGCGCAAGCGCATCGAAGAGAACATCATCGATGGCGGCATCGTCTGGGCACCGGCCTTGAAGGGCGGCGCCGTCCTCTTGACGACGCGCGGCGGCGACTTCGAGCTCACCGTGGGTGAGGACCTCTCGGTCGGTTACGCCGGCTCGGATCGCAAAGAGGTCGAGCTCTACATCACCGAGTCGTTCACGTTCCGTGTTCTCGAGGACAAGGCCGCGATCCTGTTGCGCCGTCCCGATTCGCAGACCGTCGCCGGCAAGTCACCCGAACGCAACAAGTAGCGTCAGCGCTCGCGCACGATCGGCGACGCGAAGTCGACGTTCGGATCGCTGTGATCGAAGTCCGGGTCGTCAAACCCCGGGCTTCGATCTCTTTTCATTGCAGGCCTGCGCACGCTACCGCCACGCAAGCGGCGCAACGCGATGGATCCGAGAGTCGGGCTGGATGTAGCTCGCACGTCTTGCCTCGCTGTTGAGAAGTAAAGGCGCGCCGGCCGTTTCCGCCGGAGGGCACCACCACGTCATCAGAGCAGCATGCGTGCCACGCGCAAGTGGCTGACTCGCCGAGCTGACCACCCAGTATCGCGTAACCCAGCAGAGGCGACCCGACGTCGCTGGTTGGCGGCTGCTCGAGTAGCTACAGACAACCGATCTATTTGCGAACAGTTCACCGAAACCGACTGCGGCCCGGGGAACCCGAGCCGGCAGTGGAAACCAAGATCGCGGCTGACCTACATCACGGGTTCCAGCACGCAGCGTGCCACGCGCACCTCGTGGACAGTGCTACGTGGCGAAGGCGGCGCGCGTCCCGGAGGCGATCAGCGAGTCGGTGATCTCCGGCGTGATCAATGCGGGGTCGCCGCCGAGCCCGGCTTCGGTATCGCGCACGACGGCGAGGAAAATCTGATCGAGCTTCGCGAAGGTCGTCGCCGGCGCGGCCGTCTCGCCCATCGCCGCCGCGATCTGCAGTGCATTGGCGGCGAAGCCCGCATCGCTATCGGCGAACGGCACGACGAGCGTCGCTAGCTTATCGAACCAGACCTTGCGCATCACGGGCGGAATCTGCGCGAGCGCCGGCTCGAGGATGAAGAAGTCCGGCGGCTCCGCAGCTCTCGTCAGCAGCTCGAGCGCGGCCGGCGTGCCAACCTCGGCGAGCAGGTAGCGGCGCGCCGAAAAGTAGATCCACATCAGCAACTTGAAGTTCGCGTAGTGCGCGCCGAACCGCAGGACTTCGTCGCGCGATCGTGCGAGGGAACCGGTACCCGGCGCGGTCTCGAGATAGACCTGGAAGAACCGCGACAGCATCTTGTCGGAACCGGCGCAGACCTCGTGAGCGCCGATCAGCGTACCGGACTCCTCGGCGAGCTGGGTGATCACCGCGGCGGTGAACACCGGCTCGGTCCACGCGCCGGAGAGCTCGCGCATGAGGAGCTGCTGCGCCCAGATGCCAACGCCGAGCGTTGCCTTCGAGAGCGCGGCCGCGTAGCCGGGAAGCGGTTCGTCGCGAAGGATGAACCACCATGGCAGCGCCGAGCCCAGCTGGCTGATCCGCCACAGGTCCATCAAGTCTGGCGTCTCGGCAGCACCGCGTCGCGCGGTGACATAGGCCGAGCGCAGCACGGCGAGCGCGTCGGTGACCTCGTCCCAGTGCGTCGAGGCCTGGTGCAACGCGGAGACGTTCATCGGCTTGGCGTGAAATTGCCGCGAGCCGCTGTACGGACACTTGCGATGCTCGATGTCGCCCGGATGAAGAAACTCGCTCGGCGTCCGGCTTTCGCGCAGGGGGCGATTATCGGCGTCGCGGTGGAAGCACTCGGTGATCATGCGAACGATGCGTGGCATCACGGGATCTCCAGGATCTTGTGAAGTTGGAGGGATAGCCGCCAGCGCGGGCGTGCTTGCACGAGCGCGATCGTGCGCGCGAGGCTCGCGGGATAGTCCGCGGTCATGCACGGTTGTGCGAAGTAGAGGTTGCTCGGATAGCGCGCTTCGTAGCCCACGAGCATCGCTTCGTCGACTTTGTCGTCGATGACGACCTTGAGCTCGGAGACCGGTTGGCTGACCAGCGCGAGCGAGCCGGCATGAAACTGCGGCTTCGGCGAGACCGTCAACCAGTCGACCGGCGCAGCCGGCGCACGGGTGCCATTCGATTCCATGTGCGTGCGAAAGCCGGCCGCACGCAGCGCCTCGGCGAGCGGCGCGTCCCATTGCAGCGTGGGCTCGCCACCGGTGACCACGACCATGCGCGCGTGGTGAATATCGAGCTCGAGCAGACGCGCGACGATATCGATCGCGTCGAGCTTCACGGCGCCCTCCGCGGCAAAATCGGTATCGCACCACGTGCAGGCGAGGTTGCAGGCCGCGAACCGCAGGAATACGCACGGTCGTCCAGCGTGAGCACCCTCGCCTTGCAGCGTGGGGCCAAACATCTCTTTGACGAGGTATCGCGGCATCGTCTCGACGGTGGTGCTATAGCGCAGGCGTGTGGCCGTGCGTAGTGATCCTCGTGCTGGTTGCAAGCTGCGGCCCGAAAGCTGACGCGCCTGCGCCCGCGCCACCCGTCGTCGCCAAGCCCGCCGCTGCACCCGCCGTGATCGGCGAGACCTGGAGCTGCGAGGCGCTGCCGTTCGCGGCCTCGACGCCCGTTCCCGAGGCGAGCGGCGCGGCGTGGATGACGATCGAGGGCAAGCGCCGCCTCGTGGTCGTGAGTGATAGCGGCAATCGCGGCGCGTACGGCCTGATCGATCCCGAGACCGGCGCCACGGTCGAGCAGGGCACGCTGCCGCTGGACCACAGCACCGACGATCTCGAGGGCCTGACCACGCGCGGCGACCGCCTGGTCGGCATCACGTCGCCCGGCTGGATCCTCGAGTGGAAACGTAGCAAGACCGGCTTCGAGCTCGTCGACGGGCCCTACCCGCTCGGCCCGGTCGATCTGCCGCCGAATGCCGTGCACGCCGGCATCGGCGATCGACCGCCTGCTGGTAGCGGCATGGTCTGCGATGGCACGCGCACCAACTGCGGCCGCAACTATGAAGGCATCTGCCTCCAGCCCTTGCCGACCGATGGTAAAAACCCGCTACTTGCCGTCGGGGTTGCGGCCGCGAAGGCCGACGGCCACGTGTACGCGCTGACCGGCTTCCACGAGGGCCACGATCTCGCCGTGAGCCACGAGCGATCGATCAAGGTCGCCGCGCCCGGCCAACTCGCCGATTGCGCGTATGACGCGAGCGGTGCGCTCTACGTCGCAAACAACCTGTTCGGGCTCTCCACCGTGTCGCGCATCGATAACTGGCTCGATCCGCAGCGCGCCACGATCACCCCGATCGGGTCGCTCGGCGGCGGATTTCCCGAGGGACTCGCCGTAGATGGCGATGTGTTCTACCGGTTCTCGGACACCGGTGGCGCCCCTAGCTTGATGGGGAAATTTCGCTGCACGCGTTCTGCCCGCTAGACTACCCGGGTGCAGTGCCCGTACTGCGGCGGCGATTCGAGCGTGACCGAGACCCGCGTCACCGCGGACGGGTTGCGGCGTCGCCGCGTGTGCACGGTGTGCAAACGTCGCTTCACGACCTACGAGAAGGTCGGCGCGCCCGGACTCAAGGTCGGTAAGCGCGACGGCAGCGTCGAACCGTTCGATGGCGAGAAGCTGTTCCATTCGTTGCAACGCGTAGCTGCTCATCGCCCGCTGGTTCGCGATGAAGATCTGCGGCGGGTCGCGCGCGATATCGAGGCGACGCTTGTCGATAGTGGACGCAAATCGATCGCGTGGAGCGAGATCGTGGCTGCCGCCCTCGAGCGGCTCGGCAACATCGATCCGATCGCTGCGCAGCGGCTTGCCGCGAACTACATCGACGAGTCTGGCGCTCTGCGCCTTGCCGATGCAGCACCCTCTTCGGATCCCGCGCAGCTCGGCCTGCCGCTCACCGAAGAGTAGCGTCGAGTAGATCTATTCAGCGCTGCTCGGCGCTGATGCTTGTTGTGGCTGTGCGGCACCGGCTTTCTGGCCGCCGCCCATCATGCCGCTGAACATGCTCGTGATGACGCCCATCATGCCACCGAGCATGCTCGGCAGCTGACTCATCAAGCCTTGCAGCGCGCCCTGGCCCAGGCCCTTCGCGCCGCCGGACTGGCCGCCTTTCGCCGCGCCCTGCATGACGCCTTCTAGCAGGCCTTGCCAGTTGAAGCCGCCATCGGCGCCGCCGATGACGTGCTGGAGCTCGTTGCTGTTGATCTCTTCCATGATCGTCTCCTGGCTACTTGCCCTGCTGCTTGGCCTGCATCATCTGCTGCATCATCTGCGACATGCCTTGCTGGCCCTCTTTGCCAGATTGCGCGAGGCCTGCACCGACTTGCTGCACGGTCTGCGCGAGCTGCGCGATCGCTTGCAAGAGTGCGGGGTCCGCGGGCTTCTGTGGCAGCTGTGTCGTGCGCCCGCCGACGACGGCCTCGAGCGCGCATTTCGTTACGGTATCGAAGGATTCGCCATTCATGGCGATTCCTTACACGCTGACTTTGACGAACGTGCCGGCCGGCGCCGGCGCCGGCGCCGGCGCCCCGGCCGATGCGCTGCCACCACCGCCCTGCCCCATCATCATCATCATCATCATCGGCATCATCATCGAGCTCGACGACGAGCTGTTCTGGTTGTTCGCCGCGAGGCTTTTGATGGAGTCACCGATCTGCGAGACCATCATCTGGAGCTGCGTGTCCGAGTCCTTCGAGCTGCCGCCGCTCGCGGTGCGCGTGACGCCGCCGCTGACAAAGTCGAGGTCGTTGCGAGCGATCGAAATGAACGGTGTCCTGGGCATCTTGGTCATGGTCGGTTCCTGGTTGGGGGTGAGCTGGGCTGGCGGAGAGTCAAGAGTGAAGGTAGAGAGCCGTGGCGCAGCACCACGCGAGCGTGGCGACTGCACAGAGCACGTAACCCGTGCGTGTCCTCGGGATCTGGCGCACGAACACCGTGCGATCCTCGTGGGCGCCCGCCGAACGAATCTCGCTGCGCATCGCCGCGAAGCGCGTGGCGACCGTGAAGTTCTTCGAGCCGCGTGCGAGTGCAGCGGCCCGATGCTTCACGAGATTTCCACGCAACACCACATCCGTCTTCGTGACGAGCTGTTCGGCGTTGATGGATTCGAAGTCGTACATGTCGAGTCTTATTGCAGTCGCCGTGCCGGTCGATCTTCGAGCCGATGTCACCGAAACCATACGTATGCGAAAAGATCAGCTCGCTCTCTCTGGTAGGCGATCCCGGTATCGGGCGTGTGGATTACCAGCCTTTGCAACCGCAGCCGCCGCCGCCGCCGCGACCACTCGCCGAGACCGAGAGGTACGTCGGCTGACCGGAGTAGCCCGCGTAGCCGCCGCTGGAGCTGCCGCTGCTTGCTCCGCCCATCATCATCATCATCATCATCATCTGCATCATCGAGTCGCTGCCCCCGCCGTTGTTAGAGGCGAGGTCTTTGATCGAGTTACCGATCTCCGTGATCATCGACATCAATGCGCTGTCCGAGCTCGAAGATGCGCCACCGCCCGAAGCGACACGTGCGGTGCCGCCGGCGACGGTGTTGAGGTCTGCAGAGTCGATGGAGGTAAACGAATCATTTTGGTTCGACATGGCGCTGTGGGTCCTTGGTGGTGGTGGTGGTAACGGTGCTTGTTGGCTACTAGAGCAGGCAACGTGCCAGCGTCTCCGACGACGAGCGCGACGTGATCATCGAAAGATACAGAGTGAGGTCCTGAGTGATCAGTCCGCAGATCGTCTCTCGCGATAGACAGCCGGCCTGATCACATGACCGGCCGAAAGCGAAACGAGCCGACCCTCGGGCCGGCTGTCTCCGGAGAATGTAGAGGGGTTAGAACTGGACGCCGAGCTGCGCGCTCGCGCCGATGCTGCTGTCGGTGATGTTGGAGATGCCGTAGCCGTAGGACAGGTCGCCAGATTCCTCGAAGTCCATCGAGACCCGGCGGTAATCGAGCTCGCCGTGCAAGAAGAGCATGTCCGAGACCGGAATCTGGAAGTGCGCATCGAGCATCAGGCCTGACGCCGAGCCCGCGCCGTACCAGTGCTCGTCGCTGACATCGCCGACGCTGGTGACGTACATGTACTTCGCACCAATACCCGCGCGCGTCCGGTCGGTCACCTTGAGGTCGATGGCGCCGCCGATGCCCACGTAGTTGTACGAGGCATCCGGGATGTCGATGCCCTGCGAGAACGCGATCGAGTTGTTCTCGTTGCCGAGCGAGAACGAGCCGGTCAGCGCGACGAGGTCGGTCGGATAGCGGTAGTGGACACCGCCTTCCCAAGAGGTGTAGTCGTATTCGTAGTCGCCGCTGGTGTTCGCGACGCTATTGTCGGCGGTGACGAGCGTGCCGACCGACTTCTTGATGTTCAGCGAGAAGCCGATGCCCGAGGGGTCGCTGCCGAGCTTCTCCGTCGGCATCGGGTACACCGAGATACCGAGCTGGATGCCCGAGACGCCTTGCGCCGGGTACGACGGCGGCGCGTTACCCGTCGCGTCTGCGTCCTGCGTGAACGACATGCCGCGCGATGCGACGAATCCGCCACCGGTGATCAGGAACTTCGGCGCGGGTTTCATGATCCGCGGTGCCAATGCCTCCGAGATGATGTCCTGGGTCTTGATCTCGGGCATCAGCACGTTGGTCAGCGGCGTCGCATCCGAGGTCGCGACCTGCTTGAGCGAGGGCTTCGCGTCTCTACCGCGACGGACATCGCCGATATCGTCGTCGGAATCCTTCTTGCTCTTCTTGTCGTCGCGATCGTCGTGCTCGTCCTGGTGGTCGTCGCGCTCGCTGCGGCGCGCGCTCTTGCGGTCGTCGTCGCGAGGCTCGTCCCGGCCCGAGCGGTCGTCGTGGCTCGGGCGATCGTCGCGGTCGTGGCGCATCGTGAGGTTGGATTTCTTGCGCGAGCGCTCGTCCTCGTCGTCATCGCTGTCGTCGTGGCGCTTCGTGAAGTCGTGCGAGCCCAGGCGCGGCCGGGTCTCGAGGATCGGCAGGTTGACGCCGGCGCTCGACGAGGTCGCATCGCCATCGATCCAGTCGAGCACCTCGTTGAGCTGCGTCGCGAGCTCGTGCTGTGATTCGGTCGAGAGCCCCTTGTCACCGATCTTGACCGACACGCTATCGATATCATTGCCCGTCGCGGCGTCGCGGATCTGCACGGTCAGCGTGTGATGGCGACCCTCGGTGTTGATCCAACCTTCGATCACGGCGTCGACGCCGGACGATTTGGAGGCCTGTTGCCACTGCGCCGGACCGCGGCCTTGCGCTTGCGCGCGAGCGCTCTCCCACTTCTTCGTCGGGATGAGGTCGTACTGATCGGCGAGCAGCGCGAGCACGTTTCTCCGGCCGGTATCGGCGAGCGTGCGAGGTAGCCCGTCGAAGTCGATGATGACGATCTTGCGAGGTTTGGCATCCGCGACGGTGGAGGTGGCCACGGCGAACGCCGCGACCGCGAGAACGAGAGAGTGGAGGTTGCGCATGGTGGTGATGCTCCTGCCGTGGGCGTCGTGTCGTGGATACGTTGGTTAGTTGCCGCTGTAGTTGTAACAACCGCTCGCGTAGCACCAGCTGTGGGCGCCGCTGTTGCAGCTGTTCCCGCTATTCCCGCTGTTGATCTGCGCGGTGTCGGAGTGCGCTACGCAGCAACCGACCTCTCGCGCCTGGCAGACGGGCAGGTTCTTGTTGTTCTTGATCGTGATCGAATTCGGATAGAGCACCGAGTGCGTGTTCAGCACCTGGCCGGCGTAGGCCCAGTTGCCGAGGTTCGTCAGCGCGGCGTTGTTCGAGATCACCATCGCGCCGGAGATCACGAGGACCTCGGTCGTATCGTGGCCGGTGGTCTGGGCCTTCGTGATCGAAGGCATGGTGGTCAAGCTCTTGTTCGAATCGATCAAGAGGTCGCCCTGGATATTCGTGGCGTTGATCGCACCCATCGAGGTCAGCGCATCGTCGTTCGTGATGGTGATCGAGCCGACCGACTGCAGCTGCGTGAACGACAGCGTCGTCATCCGCGTGTTGTAGGTGATCTCGAGGCCACCCTCGAGCCGCGCCGCCGAGTCGAGCGTGACCGCCGCGAGCTCGACGTTGTTCGAGATATTGGTGAGGCCGGCGACGCACATCGCCTTGCCGACACCACCGAGGTCGGTCAGCGCCTGGTTCCCGTTGACCGTGATCGCGGCCATGTAGGTCAGGCACGATGCATCATTCGGCAGCGCGACGTTCGCGAGCGACGTCAGCACCGTGTTGTTCTCGATATCGAGCGTGCGCGTGACCGCGAGCGGCGCAACCGTATCGATCGACGTGACCATGGTGTTGGTCATCGCGAGGTCTTCGACCTGGCGGATGTCGCCGAGCAGGACCTTGAGGCTGGTCGTCGCACCCGAGACCGTCAGCTTGCCCTTGAGGTTCCAGCAACCGGTCGGCACCTTGTCGACCATCGTCATGCTCGTACCCGACACCGTGATGTCCATTGTCTTGATCACGGGGTTGTCACACGCCGCGGCGGTGTCGCTGCCACCAGCATCTGCCGCCGTCCACTTGTTGCCGCCGCCGAAGTTCCCCATGCAGCCCGCGAGCAGCGCGGCGAACGATCCGATTGCGAGGGTGGTGGTCTTCATGACTGTCTCCTAGAGCAGACGCTGTGCCAGTGATGGTTTCGTGTGCGTCCCGCGAGTTACATCGTTGTCGCCTGTGGGTGGGGTCTTCAGATCGTCACCCTGGGGAAGCGATCAGCTAACTAATTGGGCCGTCTACCGATGTGCATGCGGCTTCGCATCGACGCCGTACTGATCGAGCAAGGTGCCGCTCAGGTACTGCAGCTGGATCACGGCGATGTGGTAGTCGGCGATCGCGCGAGCGAGGTTGAGCCGCGCGGCGATCAGCGAGTCCTGGCGCTGCATCACGTTGTAGTTCGTGGTGCGGCCGGCGATGAACAGCTCCTTCTCGGAGCGCACGTTGGTATCGGAGACCGCTTCGGCCTTGCGCGACAGATCGACGCGCCGGCGAGACGCCGAGACCTGCTTCACGGCGAGCACCGTTTGGGTCTCGATCTGGCGCGAGGTGTCCTCGAGATCGATGGAGAGCCGCTTCTTCTTGGCCTGCGCGGCATCGCGCCCCTTGCGCGCGGCGCCCGAGACTTCCCACTGGACCGAGAGGCCGAGGCTGAGCTGGTAGCCATCACCGGTGCCGATGACACCGACGGAATCACCCGCGGTGTCGCCGATGCCGAGGATGGCGCCGGTCGCGGTCAGGTCGACCTTTGGCTTCATCGCGTCGGCCGCCACGTCGATGTCGACATCCGCTTCGCGCTGCTGGACAACAAGCGTCGCGAGCTTGCGGTTCGTGGTCTTGGCGCGCTGCAGCACCTCGGTGATGTCGAACTCGTCGTCGCCGATGTCGTAGGCCTCGGCCGGCTTCAACACGGTCGCGCGCTTCTGGAGATCGAGGCCGGCCTTGCGGCGGAGCTCCATCGATTTGGATTCGACATCGATCTGCGACTTCTCGAACGCGGCTTCGCGCTCGTAGAGGTCCGACTTCACCTGATCGATCGCCGTCAACGACACCGTACCGGCGCGTGCCTGGTCGTGCGTGATCTTCATCTGCTTCTTGGCGAGGTCGATCGCCTGGAACCGGATGTCGAGCTCGCGGTTCGAGTAGGCGAGCTCCCAGTAGTCCGTGAGCGCTTCTTTCAAGGTGTCTTCTGCGGCGAGCTGGACCTTGACGGTCGCTTCGGTCGCGACGAGGTCCGCCTTCTTCTCGTTCGCGACGGCGACGTCGCCGAGGCCGCGGGCAAGCGGTTGCTTGATCTGGAGTTGGACGTGCGATGTGATCTGGTACGCGTCCTCCGACGGCGGCACCGAGCCCGAACCTGCGCCCGCGCCCACGCCCGCGCCCGCGCCCGTTGTGGTCGCGTTCGACGACGTCAGGCCCTGGAGCGTGCTGAAGACGCTGTATTCGGTGTGCTGGTGCTGGATGCCGGTCTCGAACTGGATCGAGCCGCCCGTCGGCAGGTTGCGTCCGAGGCCGAGCGTCCCCGACAGCGTGTCTTGCTCGACCACCGAGTACGGCGGCGCCTCGACGTGGTCGGCGATGCCGTTCTGGTTGAAGCCCGCGTTGGCGCTCACCACCCACGCCTGGTTCTTGCGCTCCGCTTCGGCGGTCAGCTTCGCGATCGTTCGATCGGTGCGAGCACGCGCGAGGTCGGGCGACAGATTGATGATCGCGGTGACGACCTCATCGATCTGGATCGGCAGCGCGTTCTTCGCTTCGGAACCACCAACGTCGGCATCCTCATCGTCCGCAGGCGGCTGCGCGTAGGCAGTCGTGACAGCGACACACAAGGCGGCGCTGAAAATGATCCGACTCTTCATGGCCGACTCTTCATGGGGAGGGGCTAGAGCACTAGCCATGCCCGTCTCTAAGTCACCGAGTCTTCTCGGAGACACCACTTCGAACACTCCGGGACTCGTATCCCTCGGTATGCGGATCGCGCTCCCCGCCCCCGGCCTTGGACGAAATTCTCGACTCCGATCAAGAGGTTACGGAGCAGTCGATCGTGGTCCTGGGTTTGCTTTTAGGTCCGTTCTCGATGCGCTACGAACATTCCAACGCCGAAGCGTCGACCGTGCGCCGCAACTGGGGCATGGCACCGGAAGCGCCGACTCATCTGCCGATCGAGCACACGCTCGATCGAGATGACGACGAGCCCCCGACCCACGCAGCCCGCGCGACCGGCTCGCAACCGCGTCCCCTTCCAGAACCACCCGTGCTCGAGGCCAAGTTCGGTGCGCCCATCGAAGAGAAGTCGAAGTCGGCGCTTTCTGGCTCGCAGCCTTCCATCTCGAAGTCACAACCTGCGGGCATGCCGGCGAATCCGAACATCGCGCCGGCGTTCATGGAGTTCGCCGCCGGTGCCGCGTTCGATCCGAACCAGATCCCGATGCCACCCGAGCTCGCGAAGGCCGTGTTTGGCTGGGTGCGTCGGCTCGCGCTGCAGGCGGATCTCGTCACGGCGGACCGGCTGCTCCGCGACGCGGTCGCCGAGCTCACGAGCTCGCTGTCGGTTGTCATCATCTATGCCGGCCCGGACGGCTTCTACTCGCTCGGTCCCGACGGAGAGATGCCGAAGGACACCCAGCCGCTGCTCGCCGTCGGCAAGGCGCGCCGCGCGCTTGTCGGGCCGCACAGTGGCCTCATCCCGATCGCGACAGCGACCGAGACCCTCGCGGTGATCCAGCTCGCGCGTAACGTGCGCCAGCCGGTGTTCGCGACGGACGACCACATCACGATGGCCGCCATCGCGCGCGAGAGCGCCTCGGTCCTCCATCACCTCGTCGTGCAACATCTCCAGGGCCGCCAGGAGCACGCCGCCGATCAGAAGTCGCTGTATCGCCCCGAGGCGCTCGAGTACCACCGCAAGAAGGGCTCCGAAGGCGGCGTCGCCGAGCTGTCACCGCGCTGGGTCAAGCGCGCCTATCCGATCCTCGGCATCTCGATGCTGATCGCGCTCTTGTTCGGCATCTTCCTGCGCGTCCCGACCTACACCACGGGCTTCGGCGTCATCCACTACGCGGGCACGCCGGTGACCGTGCAGGCGACCGGCAACATCGAATCCATCTATGTCCAGCCGGGCGACTACGTTCATGTCGGCGACCCGGTCGCGAAGCTCGCCTCGACAAAGGAAGATGCCGACTGGCAGCAGGTCAACTCGGAGTCCGAGAACGCGTTGCAGACGTACCTGTTCGACGATCAGGACGACCAGGCACGCAAGTCGGTGAAGACCACCTCCGCCGCCCTCACCCACGCCGTCAGCATGCAAGATTTCAAGATCGTTCGCTCTTCGGCGGAAGGTCGGGTCTCGGATATTCATGCCGGCATCGGCAAGGCGATGCAGATGGGCGAGATGATGATGACGATCATCAAGCCGAACACCCGCCCCGAGGTCTGGGCGTACATGCCGGCGACCGATCGTCCTCGCATCAAATCGGACATGCCGCTGCAGGTCGCGGTCGTCGGCTTCAACAAAAAACCCGCGAAGCTCAAGATCCAATCGATCAGCAACGATGCCGTCGGCGCGACCGAGATTCGCCGCGAGGTCGGTCAGGACCTCGCCGATACGCTCAAGCTCGCGCAGGACGCGAACTACATCCTCGTCAAAGGCGAGTTCGAGGGCGACACGATCAAGGTCGGCAAGAAGGAGTTCACGCTCCACCACGGCATGTCGACGAAGGTCGAGATCAAGATCGAGTCCAAGCCGTTCCTCGTCACGATCTTCCCGCTGTTCGAGAAGTATCTCGACTGATCGGCCGCGCTGCTAGCGACCAAGGCGCCTCGACCAGGCGCCTTGGTTCGTTTCGGTCGGCGGCTCGGTTGGCTTCGTAACCCGCGGTATGCGGACTCGATTCGCCACCCCCGGTATACGAATCGAGCTCCAAGTGTCTCCAACAGGTTACCTCGGGTCCGTGCTGGCTCAGCGGTTGCTCTACTAGCTCTTCGTGAGCGAGAACCCGGCGGAAACCAAGTCGATCGCGGAGCGCTACCCGGCACTCAAGCGGATCGGATTCTCCTCCAAGAAGCGCAGCGTGCCGTTCACGCAGCAGCTCGAGTGGACCGATTGCGGCGCCGCATCGCTCGCGATGGTCATGCAATTCCATGGCAAAGAGGTCAAGCTCGCCGAGGTTCGCGACGCCATGGGCATCGGCCGCGATGGGGTCAGCGCCAAGGCGATCCTCGACACCGCCGAGAAGTACGGCCTCGCTGGCCGCGGCATCAAGGTCTCGGTCGAGCAAGTCAAGCTGCTCAAGCAAGCGACCATCCTCCACTGGGAGTTCAACCACTTCGTCGTCTTCGACAAGGTCGTCAAGGAAGGCGTGCGGATCGTCGACCCGGCGACCGGCCCGCGCGACGTGCCGATGGCGCAGTTCGCGAAGCAGTTCACCGGCGTCGCGATCGAGCTGATGACGACCGCGCGCTTCACGAAGCAGAAGTTCGAGAAGGGTCGCCTCAAGCGCTACGTCGACGAGCTGATGTCGGAGAAGGGCCTGTTCACGAAGATCGTCGTGATCTCGTTATTCCTCCGCCTCATCGCGCTCGCGCTGCCACTCGTCACCGGCATGATCCTCGACCAAGTCATTCCTCGCAGCGACTACAGCTTGCTCTATGTCTGCCTCGCGACGATCGCCGGCATGACGATCTTCAACATCATCTCCGAGGTCGTGCGCTCGTTCGTGCTCCTCCATCTCCGCATCGCGCTCGACACGCGGATGACGCTCGGATTCCTCGACCACATGGTGTCGCTGCCGTACTCGTTCTTCCAGCGTCGCTCGACGGGTGACTTGATGATGCGCGTCGATTCGAACGGCACCGTCCGCGAGATCGTGACGTCGAAGTCGATGTCAGCAGTGCTCGACGGTCTGTTCGTCCTCCTCTATGCGGGCGTGATCTTCTACGTCAACCCGATGCTCGGCGTCGTCACCATCGTGATGTCGGGCGTCGAGGCGCTCGTGTTTCTCTGCGCTCGCCCGACGTTCCAGCGCTTGCTCGCGGCCGACCTTGATAAGCAAGCGAAAGCACACTCGTACATGGTCCAGCTGCTCGGCGGGATCGAGACGCTCAAGTGCGCCGGTGCCGAGCGCCTCGGGCTCGAGAAGTGGTCGAATCTCTACACCGACGAAGTCAACGTCAAGATGCAGCGCGCGCGCGCCTCGGCGTACGTCGACTCGATTCGCGGCGCGGTCGCTTCGCTGGGACCCATGCTGATCCTCACGATCGGCGCTACCTCGGTGATGAGCGGCAAGATGTCGGTCGGCATGATGCTCGCGATGAACTCGCTCGCGACGAGCTTGTTCGGCCCGCTGTCGGCGCTCGTGTCGAGCGGCCTCGAGCTCCAGCTCGTCAAGGGTCACATGGACCGCATCGACGACGTGCTCCAGACGCCGGTCGAGCAGGATCGCGACAAGGCTGCGAACCCACCGCGCCTCCGCGGTCACGTCACGGTGAAGAACCTCTCCTTCAAGTATGGCGAGCAAGCGCCACTCGTTGTCCAGAACGTCTCGCTCGAGATTCCGCCCGGCGCTTCGGTGGCGCTCGTCGGTCCGTCGGGCTCGGGCAAGTCGACGCTGCTAAATCTGTTGTCGGGTCTTCACAAGCCGGCGAGCGGCGAGATCCACTATGACGGCAAGTCGCTCCACGAGATGGATCTCCGCGGCGTGCGTCAGCAGATCGGCATCGTGCCGCAGCATCCGTTCATCTTCGGCGGCACGATGCGCGAGAACATCGCGCTCGCTTCGCCGAGCGCGACGCTCGATCGCATCCAGCACTCGGCGAAGCTCGCGTGCCTGCACGAGGATATCGCCGAGATGCCGATGAACTACGACACCGTGATCTCGGACGGTGGCGGTTCGCTCTCGGGTGGTCAGCGCCAGCGCGTCGCGATTGCTCGCGCGGTGCTTCGCAACCCGACCCTGATGCTGCTCGACGAAGCGACCTCGGCGCTCGACAACTCGACCGAAAAGAAGGTCATCGCCGGCCTCGAGACGCTTCGCTGCACGCGGATCACCGTCGCGCACCGCCTGTCGACCGTTCGCAACTGCGACCTCATCGTCGTGATGGAAAAGGGTCGCGTCATCGAGCAAGGCAACCACGATCAACTCGTCGCGAACGGTGGCCTCTACAGCCAGCTGCTCGCGGCGTCGCAGTCCACCCCCCCGAACGCCCCGGAGATTCCTTATGAAGCTGCCCATGCTTTGCGCTCTGCTGCTAGCAGCATGCGCTCCGCACGAAACGCACCAGAGCGCCGTTGATTTCATTCCCGCCAGGCGCGCAGCGGTGGCCCTGCCCGCAGCGAAGCCGCTCGACCTGGTCGCTGTCGTGACGTCCAGAACCTCTCGCGTGATCACCGCTGCTGCTGATGGCTCCGTGCAATCTTTGCCCCATCACAACGACGAATACGTCCACATGGGTGACCCGATCGCACAACTCGATGTCTCGGAGCTCCGCTCGAAAGAGCTCGAGCTCGAGGGCCAGCTCGTCAATGCGCAAGGTCAGGCGGCACGTGCTGGTGCGATGTACGCGCAAGCGGCTCGCAAGGCGCGCTCGGAAGCGCGGCTCGCTCGCCTCGGCGTATCGTCGCCCGAAGCCGTTCACTCGGCACAGTCCGATGCGAGCGCGGCGGCCGCTGAAGGCGCGGGCGCGGGTGGTTCGATTCAATCGGTGAAGATGCAGATCGCCGAGCAGAAGCGCCTGATCGAAGCCGCGAACATCAAGGCGCCGATGGATGGCACGATCGCGGTCGTCAAGGTGCACGTCGGTGAAGTTGCTCGCAAGGGCACGATCATCGCGCGCGTGTTCGACCCGATGGATCCGATCGTCAAGTTTGTCATCCCGCGCGCCAAGCGCGACCTCGTAGAGGCCGGCGATGTCGTGCAGATGCGTGTGGGGGACCACCAGGTCGGTGCGACCGTCACCACCATCACGGACGACCACGACCCTGCGATCGATTTTCTGGTTGCAACTGCCGAGCTCGAAAAAACTACCACCACCCGCCCTGTCGACATTCGTGTCGGCGTCACTGGCTACGTTCGCATTGCAGACAAAGGAGCCGTCCGATGAGCGTACGATCAACTGAAACCGTGGAAGGTCAAGATCTCGAGACCCCGACCTGGGTCACCTCCTTTCAAGGCCTGCCGCGGACGGTCAATGTTCGTCGCTGCCGACTCGAAGTCGTCGCCGGTGCGGACAAGGGCAAAGTGATCGAGCTCGCCTTGCCAACGATCCAGATCGGCCGGCTCGGCGCCAATCTCAACCTCAGCGATGGCAAGGTCTCGAGCCTCCATTGCGAGCTGCGCATGACGCCGGAAGGCTATCGCCTCCGCGATCTCGGCTCGACGAACGGCACGTATGTCAAAGGCGTGCGCGTGGTCGATGGCTTCATCCAGCCGGGCTCGGTCATCCAGATCGGCAAGAGTGCCGTCTCGTTCGATCCGATGGACGACGCGGTCGCGATGCCGCTGTGGAACGAAGCTCGCCTCCACAACCTGATCGGCGGCAGCGGCGTGATGCGGCACCTGTTCGAGCTTGTCAACCGGTTCGCACAGTCCGACGCGACCGTGTTGATCCAGGGTGAGACCGGCACGGGCAAGGAGCTCGTCGCCGATGCGATTCACCAGTCGTCGCCGCGCCGCAACGAGCCTTTCGTGGTGCTCGATTGCTCGGCGATTCCCGAGCAGCTGTTCGAAGCACAGCTGTTCGGTAACGAGATCGGCGCGTTCACCGGTGCGGTCAAGTCGACGGCCGGCGTGTTCGAGCTCGCTCACGGTGGCACGCTGTTCCTCGACGAGATCGGCGAGCTGCCGCTAGATGTTCAGGCGAAGCTGCTGCGCGCGGTCGAGACTCGCAAGGTTCGCCGGCTCGGTGGCACCAAGATGTTTGCGGCCGATGTCCGCATCGTCGCGGCGACGAATCGCGATCTCGCGGCCGAAGTGAACCGCGGCAACTTCCGCTCGGATCTCTACTACCGCCTCGCGGTCGCGAAGCTCCAGCTCCCCGCGCTGCGCGAGCGCCGCGATGATCTGCCCCTGCTCGTCGAGCACTTCTTGCGTCAGCTGTCGGTCTCGTCGGGCAACCCCGATCCGCGCCTGCCGGAAGACTTCATCGCTCGCGCTAATCGCCACACCTGGTCCGGTAATGTCCGCGAGCTCCGCAACGCGATCGAGCGCGCCGTGCTCCTGCCGAACCATCCGTCGGCATTCGAAACGCCGCTAAAAAAAGAAGGCGAAGGCTTCGCCCAGATCGATATCGACGTCCCGTTCAAGGTCGCCAAGCAGAAGCTGGTCGACGAGTTCGATCGTCGTTACCTCAAGGAGCTGCTCGAGGCGCACGATGGCAACATCTCGGCCGCCGCGCGCGCTGCAGGCATCGAGCGCATGTCGATCTACAAGATGATTCGCCGGCTCGGCCTCGATAAAGACGCCGAGGGTGGCGGTGGTCGCGCCCCGACCGCGGATGAAGACGAAGGCGACAGCGACAGCGATTACTGAGTCTACGCGAGACGTTCGTCGTGTTGTGCGAGCGTCGAGGTGCTCGGCAGCTGTGCCGCTGGACCTTTGCTGCCGAGGAACGTGCGCGTCGCAGGATCGATGGCCGCCTCGGGACAGCGCGCCGCGACGAGCTGGACGAACCGGCGCGCGCGCGCGTCGCCTTCCTCGATGTCTTCGGTGCCGTCGATATCGACCTCGGTCCACGGCAGGATCCGTAGCGTCGAACCTTCGTTCGAGACGACATCGACGAACGTCTCACCGCGGTACGGCGCCTCCGAGGGCAAGCGGCGCGCGACCACACCGACGATCTCGGACCACAGCACGCGGAGCTTCTCGCCGGTCTCGTGATCCGCCACGATGCCGGCCTCACCGACGGTGGCGCGGATCGTCGCGAACCGAAGCAGGCCTGCGAGCGGAAGCGCTGGCTTCGGCCCGAGGTCGATCTTTCTCATCGCTCGGAAGGTAACACGTCGACGGTCACGCCCGCGTCGATCGGCATCGCGCGTCGCGTGTGCGGCACGGTCGGCAAGGGTGCCGGAAAGCTCGTCCACAACCACACGCCGCACGCGATGACCAGGATCGTGAAGCCGAAAATCGCGAGCTGCTTCTTCATGATCAGAACGCGTGCGATTGGCCACCGTCGACGACGATGCAGGCGCCCGCGATCCAGCTCGCTTTCGGGGATGCGACGAACACCACCGCATCGGCGACCTCTTCGACCGTGCCGAACCGGCCGAACGGCAGCTCGCGCTCGACCATCGCGGCAATGCCCACCGGATCGGCGGTCTGCCTGCGCTCCCAGCCACCGCCGGGAAACAGGATCGAGCCCGGTGCGACGCTATTGACCCGGATGCCGCGCTTGGCGTGATCGCGATTGAGCGCCTTCGCGAGCGCGACCACCGCAGCCTTCGCGACGTTGTAGCCAGGTGCACCGCCACCTTCGCGACCCCAGATCGAAGAGATCATCGTGATCGAACCACGGGTCTTCGCGAGATGCGGCACCGCACGTTGTGCGACGCGCACCGCCGTCCACAAGTTCAGGTCGAGCGACTTCGCGAGATCGTCGTCGTCCATCTCCGCGGCATCGCGCGCGAAGGATTTGCCGACATTCGCGATCACGACATCGAGCTGACCGAAGGCCGCGACCGCTCGATCGATCGCGGTTTGCGCACCTTCAGCGGTCGCGACATCCGCGACGATCTTGACATCGAACGGATCGAGACCTTCGGCGTTTCGCGCGACGGCCGCGACGCGACCGCCTTCACGTTGGAGTGCGAGTGCGATCGCGCGCCCGATCCCGCGGCTCGCACCTGCGACCAGACACGCTTTGCCCTCGAGGCCAAGGTTCACGGGAGCTCCCAGTTGTTACCCCACAGCGCGGCCGCACCGTCGATGCGAAGCGTCGCTCCGGTAATGAACGCGGCGGCGGGCGATGCGAGGAACACGATCGAGGCGGCGACTTCTTCGACCGTGCCCGCGCGTTTGAGGGGGGTCGCCGCGATGCTGCGCTCGACCAGCTGCGGTGGATACTGGGTCGTGCCCGACGAGATGATGATGCCGGGTGCGACTGCATTGACGAGGATGCCGAACTGCGACCACTCCACCGCCAAGGTCATGGTCATGTTCTCGACGCCGGCCCGCGCCGCACCGGTATGCACCATGCCGGGAAAGCCGCGATAGATATTCGCGATCACGTTGATGATCCGACCGCCGCCCTCTTTGATCATCCACTGGTTCGCGACTTCGCGCGCGACGTGAAACGTGCCGACCAAGTTGTTCTTGATCACCGCGAGAAACCCGTTCGGCGAGATGTGCTGCGCGGGCGACGGGAACTGACCGCCGGCGTTGTTCACCGCGATATCGATCCGGCCGTAGCGAGCGATGATCTCCTTGACCATCGCTTCGACGTGGGTGGGCTCGCGGATATCACATGCGATCGCGAAGGCGTTCGGCCCGAGCTCGGTAATCGCGGCATCGAGCTTTGCCTGGGTCCGGCCACAGATCGCGACCTTGGCGCCGAGCCGCACAAATTCACGCGCGGTCGCGAGCCCGATTCCGGACCCGCCGCCGGTCACCAACGCGACCTGTCTCGCGAAGATCCCGGGTGCGAAGATGCGCTGGCTATCAGCGGTTGGAGGGGGCTTGGGCATCGCGCGAGAACGTAGCGCATTTCACTGCACAACTCCGCGTAGGGACTCAGTTCCCCAGGGGGTGGAGACAGTCCCAGGGCCTCGACTGCACACCGCGGTGTCCATGTGCACACGGACATCGTAAGTCAGCAAAACAGCCTCCAGATCGATCGCTTAGGGGTCGGCGCGACCTTTGCAATGGGTCTCGTCGTGGCCGTTGCGAGCACTACGGAGGTCCACCTCCTCCAGCGCGATTCTTCCGGCGGGAAGCGTCAGGGCCGCTACGTCCTGGGCGACCTGCTCGGTCGCGGCGGTATGGCCGAGGTGTTTGCCGGCCAATCGATGGGCTCGCACGGCTTTCAGAAGCCGGTCGCCATCAAGCGCCTGCTCCCGGAGCTCGCGAACGACAAGGTGTTTGTCGAGCGTCTGATCGGTGAAGCGAAGCTGCTCGTCGACATGCAGCACGGCAACATCGTGAGCGTGATCGATCTCGCGCGCGATGGAGACGATGTCTTCCTCGTCATGGAGTTCATGGACGGTCCGTCCGTGCGCCAGCTCCTCAAGGCGCGAGGCAGCCGGGGGTTGCCGATGGGCGTCGCGACGTACATCGTCCAGAACGCGGCGACGGGTCTCGAGTTCGCGCACAACCGGCCGGGCGGCGCCGTGATCCACGCCGATATCTCGCCGTCGAACATCTTGCTCACGACCTCCGGCGAAGTTCGCGTCGCCGATTTCGGCATCGCACGTCGCGAAGGTGGCGCCGGTGCCGGCGTTGTCGAAGGCAAGTGGGCATACATGGCGCCGGAGCAAGCGCGTGGTGAAGCCCTCACGCCGCGCTCGGACGTGTTCGCACTCGGCGTCGTACTCTACGAGCTGATCTGTGGCCAGCATCCGCTCGGTCGCCAGGTCACCGCCGACGAACGCGAGCTCTCGACGCTGAAGGTCATCCCGCCGCGCGTCGTCAACCCGAAGATTCCGGTCGGCATCGAAGCGATCTGCGTGAAGGCGCTGTCGCACGATCGCAAGGATCGCTATACGAGCATGCAGAGCATGATCGACGCGATCAGCGAGGAGCGCTTCGCGAACGGTTGGCGCGAAGGCGCGAATGACCTCGCGACCGTGATCAAAGAGATCACGCCGGGTGCCGCGAACGTGATCAGCGCGGAACCCAGGACTCAGCACACCGATCGTCCCGTCACGATCGTGACGAGCTCGCTGATCGTCGATTCCGAGCGGCGCCGTGCCAGCTCGCAACCCCGCGCCAAATCGCAATCGCAATCGCAATCGCAACCGCAACCCGCTGCCTCTCCGCACGTCATCGTGGACGAAGCGTACAGCGACGCCGCCGCGCCGACGAAGATCCTCGACTCGGGCGCGCAGACGCTCTTCATCGAGCAGGGCTCGAAATCGAAATCGAAATCGGTGCGCCCCCTTGTGAGACCGATGACGGTGCCGCCGATCGCCGCGAGCTTGCCGACCCGTCCCGATGGCACGCCGGCGCCGCAGCTAGTCGTCCCCGAAGGCGCGATGCCGCAACCGGTCTACGCGTTCGCCGCTTCGATGTTGCCCGAGCTCGCCTCGGTGCAGGGTGGGCATACCGGCGCCGCGATCGCGTTTGCCGCGGAGCGCGGGAGCAATCGCTGGACGTACGGCATCCTCGCGGTCGCCGCGCTGGTCGGCGTCGTCGCCGCGGTCGCGATCCAGCTCGCGCGGAGCAAGGTCGACGAGCCCGTGATCGTGCAGTCGCCGATCGTCGTCGAGTCTCGTCGCAAGATCACGGTTCTGCCGCTGCCGATTCCCGCGCCCACGCAAGTCGTAGTCGTGCCGACGCCTGCGCCGGTTGCCCCCGCGCCTTTTCCGGTCCCGCCTATCGCTGCCACGCCGACGCCTTTCGCGGTTGCAGTGGCAACGCCGGATGTCGCGACGACGCCATCCCTCGAGTCCAGGCTCGCGGCTCGCCGTGCCGCCATGCCGACGCCGAAGCCAAAGCAAGTCGCAACGAGGCCGGTCCACAAAGGCGAGGCGTATCTCGTCGTCGATTCGCGCTCGTCGGACTACCTGACGATCACCGTCAACGGGGTCTCGAAGGACACGCCGGGCGCGAAGTTCACCGTTCACGCCGGCCCGCAGACCGTCACCGTACGCGACGACAACTATCGGTTCACCTGTAAGGTCAACCTCGGCGACGGCAAGATGGTTCGGCTACGCGCGTCGATGGCGAACCGCAGCTGCGAGTAGCTGTAACGGGTCGCTGCACCAAGACGTCCAAGACCGGTGACTCGACCTCGCTCTGCCTGGGTGTTCGCGGGTTTCATCGTCGCGTGCCTTGGTGGTGGCGCGCTCTCCGGACTCGCGACGAGCGCATCGGTACAGACCTGGTACCCGCAGCTCGCCAAGCCGAGCTGGACGCCGCCTGGCTGGCTGTTCGCACCGGTCTGGACCGCGCTCTACCTCATGATGGCGGTGGCGGGCTGGCGCGTGTGGCGCCGGATCGGCTGGGGCTGGCCACATGCTCTGTTCGCGATCCAGCTCGGGCTGAACATCGCTTGGTCGTTCTCGTTCTTCGCCGCTCGGAATCCCGTCGTGGGCATGATCAACATCGCGGCGCTGTGGTGCGCGATCGTCGCCACGCTGATCGTGTTTCTCCGGATCGACCGAGCGTCGGGGCTGCTGCTCGTGCCGTATCTGCTGTGGGTCAGCTTCGCCTCGGTACTCAACGCGGCGATCGTCGCGGCGAACTAATAGAGTTCGCTCACTACTCGTCGCCCCGCCCGAGCATCTCCACCCGGTGGTCCTGATCCACGAGCCCTCGTAGCCCGCTGGGTACGGTCGATGGTAAGCCGGTGCTGCTCGATCTAGCCCGGCATCCGACCCACGTACGTCGACGCGGGCCGGATCAGCTTGCCGCTGCGACGCTGCTCGAGCACGTGCGCACACCAGCCCGCAATCCGACCGACCGCGAACGTCGGCGAGAATTGCTCGCGCGGTAAGCCAACCGCATCGAGGAGCACTGCGGTGTAGAACTCGACGTTCGCCGCGAGCGGACGATCGGGCTTGCGCTCGCGCAAGATCTTCGTCGCCGCCGTCTCGACTGCATGTGCGAGCTCGAGGCGTGGCGTGTTTAGCGGTTTGACGGCGAGCTCGAGGACTGCCGCGCGCGGATCGCGCACGCGATAGATCCGGTGCCCCATGCCCATGATCCGGTTGCCCGCGGCCAGCTCGGTGAGGAGCCACGCCTCGGCGTTTGCTGGTGTGCCGATCGCATCGAGCATGTCGAGCACCGGTCCCGGTGCGCCACCGTGGAGCGGACCTTTGAGCGCGCCGACCGCACCGACCACGGCAGAGATCAGGTCGCTCGCGGTCGAGGCGATCACGCGTGCGGTGAACGTCGAGGCGTTCATCCCGTGATCGCTCACCGTGACCAGATATGCGCCGAGTGCCTTGGCTGCGGCGGGCTCCGGCGGGTCGCCGGTCGTCATCCGCAGATAGTCGGTTGCGTGATCGAGCTCTGGCGAAGGTGCGATCGGTGCGAGCCCGCGATGCGTGCGGCTCCACGCAGCGACGAATACCGGCGCCGCACCGATCGCGGTGAGCGCATCGGCAATCTCGTCGCCGCTCGCCCAGAGGTGCGCAAGCGAAACGCGCAAGGAGTCCATGCCGTCCGTGGCGGCGAGCGCATCTCCGAGTCGTGGCAGCAGCTGCCACGCGCGCGCGCGCGCATCGCCCAGCGCGGATGCTGCGATCGATTCACCGCAGCCCTGTTCCAGCATCGCGTGTGCGACCTGCTCGAACCCGGTGCTCGTCGCGAGCTGCTCGACGTCGGAGCCGATGATCACGAGCTGACCGCGCTCACCATCGACGTGCGAGATCCGGGTGTCCGCGGCGTTGACGCCTTCGAGTCCGTAGCCTTTGGCTTGGTCTGCGCTCATGGATCGTGTGTAAGATGAAGGCTATGGTTGATCAACGTAGATTCGACAATCAACCAAAGGACTTCCTCGACGCGAAGGCCGCCGCGAAGCTGCTCGGCATCGAGGTCAGGACCCTCTACGCGTACGCGAGCCGCGGGCTCGTTCGCAGCGTGCGCGGCGGCCGCGGCTTGAAGCGGCACTACTCGCGCGATGACCTCGAGCGGCTGTTGGCGCGCAGCGGCGCTCGTGCGGGTCATGGTGCGGTCGCGGCGGGTGCGTTGCGCTGGGGCGAACCGGTGCTCGATTCGGCGATCACGCAGATCACGTCGCGCGGTCCTGCGTATCGCGGTCGGCTCGCGATCGAGCTTGTCGGCACGCCGTTCGAGAATGTCGCCGAGATGTTGTGGTCGGGCTATCTGCCGGAGGAGAAGATCACGTGGCCGCGCACCGCCCTGTCGCTCTCGCATCTCGTCAAGCTCGTGCCGACCACCGCGCGCCCACTCGAGGTGATGTCACTGCTCGTGCCGCTCGCCGGCTTCGCCGATCACCAGCGCAGCGATGGCCGCCCCGATGCGATCGTCGCGCGCTGCCGCGTGCTCGTGCCGCTGCTCGCCGCCGCGCTCGGGTGGAGCGCAGGTGCCGCACGAGTCACGCGTGCACTCGCGGCGCCGTCGATCGCGGAGATCTGCGTGCGCGCGCTCGGCCTCTCCGACGACGCCGTGCCCGCGATCTCGACCGTGCTCGTGCTCCTCGCCGATCACGAGCTCAATGCCTCGAGCTTCGCCGCGCGCGTAGCCGCCTCGACCGATGCAGATCCGTACGCGTGTTTCTCGGCCGCGCTGGCGACGATCTCCGGACCGCGCCACGGCTCGGCCGCCGAGACGCTCGCGCGCTTCGCCGATTCGATCGGCTCTCCCGAGCGCGCCGCGAAGGTCGTCCGCGAGATGCGCGCGCGCGGCGAAGCACTCCCCGGTTTCGGTCACGTGTTGTATCCCGAAGGCGATCCACGCACGGCGCCGGTCCTCGCACTCGCGCGTGGCAGCTCCAACAAACGCGGGCGTACGATCATCGCGATCGCCGATGCGGTCGCCGATCAGCAAAGCTCGCCGCTGTACCCGAGCGTCGATGTCGGGCTCGCCGCGCTCGTCGCTTCGTTCGGGCTTGCACCCGCGACAGGCACCGGCTTGTTCGCGGTCGCGCGCAGTGCGGGCTGGCTCGCCCACGTGCTCGAGCAACGCGCCGCCGGGTACTTGCTCCGGCCGCGAGCTCGTTACATCGGAGTGCCGGTTACGCCTTGACGCCGCTGGGAGCGGCCGGGTCGTACTCGGCCTTCGAGACATTCAGGCCACGGAGCACGAGCGTGAGCACCGTTCCGGCCGAGCCCACGTACGCCTTCGGCAAGAACAAAAAGTAGTTCTTCACGCCGTCGTCTTCCGACGGTGCGGCGCCGTGCTTCTCGGCGCCCGGGCTGCCCGTCAACATGCGCATCTTGGTGCCCGGCTCGAGGACGAATCCCGGGTCGATGGTGCCGAGCAGCGACTTCTTGTTCGAACCGCGTTTACCGACGGTCATCCCGCAGCCGCGCGTAGAGAAAGCGGTTTTGCCCGCGTTCTCGATGGTCACCCACTCGGTGTTGAGGGCCTCGGTCGACTCTGCTGCCTTGATCTCAACGAACCGGATCGCACTCATCGGGCGCGGAGCATACACGCCCAGTCCGCCGTTGCAATCGCCGCCAATCCATCGATAATGCTCGGTGATGGGCAAAGAGGTGATCAGGGTCGTCGCCGCCGTCATCGATCATGAGGGCCGGTACCTGATCACCCAGCGCAACTCGAACGCCGTCTTGCCCGGCCTCTGGGAGTTTCCGGGAGGTCGCGTCGAGCCCGATGAAGCCGAGGATGCAGCGCTCGCCCGCGAAGTGAAGATCCGCATCGGTGTCGAGGTCGTCGTCGGCACCAAGCTCGGCGAGCATCTCCACGAGTACACGAACTACCAGGTCCAGCTCACGATGTACTCGTGCAAGCTGCCGGCAGCAGCGCACCCCTACCCTGCCGCCGTCGCGGATCTTCGCTGGGTCACCTCGCGCGAGTTCCTCGATTACGATTTTCCGCCGGCTGACGAAAAGACGATGTCGAAGCTGCTCGGGCTCGTTCGCAATTGATCATCAGGAGCCTGGCTCTCACCACCGAGCTCGCCTTGGCCGCCACTCGCGGCAGCACGCTCGATCGTGGTGATTACCTCGTGATCGCGACGCCCGATGATCCGGGCTATGCCTACGGAAACCTGCTCGTGCTGCCCGCCCCTCCCCAGGTCGGCGAGGTCGCGTACTGGACGCGCAAGTTCGAAGCGGAGCTCAGTAAGCCTTCGATCCGTCATGTCACGTTGTGGTGGGATGGCACGACCGGAGAGCTCGGTGCCGAACTCGAGCTGACCGCGGCGGGCTTCATGCTCGAGCTCACCATGGTGATGACCGCCACGCGGATAACCGCGTCGGCTGCGTCGCTACCGATTCGCGAATTACAGCCTGCCGAGCTCGAGCTCACGCACGCTCTCGCGTGGGCCATCGGCGATCGTCACGACGAGAACTATCGCGAGTTCTTGCTGCGCCGCGCGCACTGGCAGCAAGTGCTCGTCGAGCGCGGTCTCGCGAAGTTCTTCGGCGCGTTCGATGGCAGCGAGCTCGTCGCGAGCCTCGGCCTCGTGCCGATGAAGCACCTCGCACGCTATCAAGATGTTCAGACGGCGCCGGAATATCGCAAGCGCGGGCTTGCCGGCGCGCTGCTCGCCACGGCAGCTGCCGCGCTCCCCTCTGAGCGCTACGTGATCATGGCCGCGCCCGGTGGCGATGCCGAGCGCGTATATCGCCGCGTCGGGTTCGCGCTCGCCGAGCGCACTGCTTCGGCGTGTCGCTATCCACTTGCACCGCAGACCGGTCCGGTTGGTCACCGAGAGCTAGCCGTGCTCGATTCGGATCGATAGCTCAGTGGATGATCTTCGCGATGATCATCGTCAACAGCAGCGCGCCGACGACGGCGGCCACGAATAGCAAGCCGAGCTGCATCGGCGTGAGTGCTTTCGCCGGCGCCGCGGCCGCAGCCTCCCAATCCATGTTGTTGTGCGGATACTGATCTCCGACGGGCGACATCAGATTTGCAGCTTGCTGCGAGCGGACGTCCGCGGAGCTCGTGCGCGCGACCGCCGGCGGTGCCAGACCGGCGTGGACGGCATTCGCACTACCGGGTCCCGAGCTAGGCGCGATATCCACCGACAGCGGCCGGCCGCCACCTGCCATCACGGGATATGGTGAACCGGTCGGGGCGTGTGCACGCGGCCCATCGTGACGTGGCTTGACGTCGTCGAGCTGGATCGCCGCGTGCGTGCTGCTCTCTTTGCCGATCACCGGCACGTCGGCGATCTTGGACTCGCGACCCGCTGCGATCGTCGCGGCGATCACCGGATCGAGCGGAGGCGCGGCCGCGGTCGGTGCCATCTCCGGCTGTGCCTGATGGACCATCGTCGCCTTGTATGCGGCCGCCTGGCTCGGCGGCAGCGTGTTGCCGTGCTCTTCATCGGCGACGACGGTCGGCATCCGTGCCGCATCCGGGAAGCGCCCGGACTTGGGCACCACCTTCGCAACTGGCTTGGCATGTGCCGTCCCGCTCGATACCGAAGGAAGCGCGCTCATCACCGGCGGTGCCGGCAGCGGGGCGGGCCCGTTCGTGACCGAGCCCTTCGGCACCGGATGGTTGTTCGCGGCGGACTGCGCCTCGAGCTCCTTGATCGTCTCCAGCGGGTTCGCTTCGATCCGCGTGCGCTCCGGCGAGGCGTCGCCATCTTCACCGTCAGCCTCGTCGCTCTCGGTGCCGGGCCGCTCGACGAACGAATCGAGCGAAACCTCGCTGGCGCGGACCTGTTCGATGTCGTTGGTCTCGAGGCTGAACTCCTGCTCTTCTTCGTCCCCTTCGTCCTGGTTGCCCGCCGGCTTCTTCTTCATGAACGGCACGGTCTCGAGCGGCTTCGCATCGAGATCACCGACGCCCGCGCTGAGCGAGATGTCGCGGCCGGCGATCAGCTCGCGCATGCGCTCGCCGTGCTCTTCGATCTCTTGCTGGAAGTGCGCCTCGAACCAGCGCCCGATCTCGCCCGGGCCGGAGCCTTTACCGCGATGATGGAGGTAGCCTTGGAGCGCATCGCCGAACGCTTCGGCCGTCGGGTAGCGCTGGTTCTTATCCTTCGCGACCGCCTTCATCACGAGCTCGTCGATCGCTGGTTCGAGCTCGACGTTGTTCTGCGACGGCGGCGGCACCGCACAATCGATCACCGCTTGATAGGTCTCGTACGGCGAGTTGCGCTTGAACAAGCGCCGACCGGTGAGCAGCTCGTGCACGATCACGCCAAGTGCGAACACGTCGGTGCGGCGATCGACGTTCGTCGCGATGCACTGCTCGGGCGACATGTACGCGAACTTGCCTTTGATCGTGCCGGCCTTGGTCTTGGTCTCGCGGTACTCGGCTCGAGCGATACCGAAATCGACGACCTTCACCACACCCTCGAACCCGACGACGAGGTTCTGCGGCGAGATATCGCGATGCACCATGTTCATCGGCTTACCGCTCTGCTGGCGCTCGTGCGCGTAGTGCAACCCAGCCGCCGCTTGCGCTGCGATGTTGAGGACCAAGGGCACCGGCAGTCTGCCGCCGGAGACGCGCTCCTGGGTGCGCCGCACCATCATCGCGAGCGACAGGCCCGCGAGAAACTCCATCACCATGTAGTAGCGATCTTCGTGCTCGCCGAGCTCGAAGGTCTGGACGATGTTCGAGTGATCGAGCATCGCGGCCATGCGGGCCTCGTCGAGGAACATCTTCACGAACTCCGGATCGTCGGCGAGATGATCGTGGAGGCATTTCACCACCACATACTTCTCGAACCCGTTCGTGCCGCCGATGCGCGCGAGGTAGATCTCGGCCGTGCCGCCCAGAGCGAGCAGCGCCAAAATCTCGTACTTGCCGAGTCGCTTTCCGAGCAGCGACCCAGCCCCCGCCGGGATACCGGACATTGCCTAAATTGTACCGCGAACCGAGCCGTTGGACCCCAAGCAAGCCTACAGCTCCATGATCTCTTTTTCTTTGGCCTTCGCGATGTCCTCGACCGACGCGATGTACTTGTCGGTCAAGTCCTGGATGTTTTTCTCACCCTTCTTGCGCTCGTCCTCGGAGATTTGCTTCTCCTTCTCGGCGTCCTTGATCATGTCCATGGCGTCGCGGCGGCTGGACCGGATGGCGACACGTGCCTCCTCCGTCTGCTTGCCTACCGTCTTGGCGAGGTCCCTGCGGCGCTCCTGGGTGAGCGGCGGAATCGGCAACCGGACCAGCTCGCCATCGGCGACGGGGTTGATGCCGAGGTCGCTCGCGCGAATCGCCTTGTCGATGATCGCGATCATCGGCTTCTCCCACGGCTTGACCGTGATGAGGCGGGCGTCGACGACCTGGACCGTCGCGACCTGATTCACGGGCGTCGGCGTGCCGTAGTAGTCGACCTTGATGCCATCGAGCATCGCGGCGTTGGCGCGGCCAGTGCGGATCTTCTGCAGATCGCGCTTGAACGACTCGATCGCCTTCTTCATGCCGTTATCGGTATCGGTGGTGATGTCGTTGATCATGATTTCCTCAGCTCGCGAAGCGAGTCGAATCGGTGTCTTTCACGACGACGGTGCCGACCGGATCGCCGCACACGACGCGCTCGATGTTGCCACGGTTCGTCATGTTGAAAACGATGATGCGCATCTCGTTGTCCCGGCACAGCGCGAACGCGGTCGAGTCCATGACTTCGAGATCCTGACGCAGCGCATCGGTGAACGTCACCGTTTCGTAGCGCTTCGCGTCAGGGAATTTCTTCGGATCCTTGTCGTAGATGCCGTCGACCTTGGTCGCCTTGAGCAGCACGTCGGCACCGATCTCCATCGCCCGCAGCGCGGCCGCGGTATCGGTCGTGAAGAACGGATTGCCGGTCCCGGCGCCGAAGATCACGACGCGGCCCTTCTCGAGGTGGCGGATCGCCCGACGCCGAATGTAGGGCTCGGCGAGCTGCGACATCGGAATCGCGGACTGCACGCGCGTGACCACCCCGCGGCGCTCGATCGCCTCTTGCAGCGTGACCGCGTTCATGACCGTCGCGAGCATGCCGACATAGTCGCCGGTCGCACGATCCATGCCCTTGGCGCTCACGCCACGGAAGATATTTCCGCCGCCTACAACCACCGCCACTTGGATGCCCAGGTTGGCGGCATCGGCGATCTCGGTCGCCACATTCGAGAGCACGTCCGGGTTGATCCCGAACGTCTGCTCGCCCATCAGCGCCTCACCAGAAATCTTCAGGAGGATGCGCTTGTACGCGGGCTTGCGTGACTCGGCCATGGCGCGGGCAGACTAGCACACGCATACCGAGCCATGGCCTGGCCAAGCAGGCTGTCCGTCGTCGCGCTCGCGGCTCGAGAAGTGCCGACCGTCAGTATGACTTGGCCCAGACGACGCGACCCGCGCTCGGCTTGCCCGTGAACGGGCACGTGCCAGCTTCGCCCCGATCGAGCGGGATGCAGCGCACGGTCACCTTGAGGTCATTCTTGATCTGCTCTTCGACCGCGATTTCACCGCTGTAGTGGGTCATCGCGAAGCCGCCGTGGATCGGCGTCGGATCGTTATCCTTCGCCTTCTTGGGGTCCGCGAAGAACGCGTAGAACTCGTCCTTCGTATCGATCACCTTGGTGTGCTGATCGCGGAAGGCCTTCGCCTTCGCGAACAGGTTGTCCTGGATGTCTTGCAGCGTCGTAGCGATCGTCGATAACAGATCCGCACGCGCGACCGTGGTCTTCTCTTTCGGGGTCTTGTCGCGACGCCCCATGAACACGGAGTCCTTGTCCATGTCGCGCGGCCCGACCTCGAGGATCACGGGCACGCCCTTCTTGACCCACCCCCAGCGCCGCTCGCCGCCGTTCGCATCGCGAATATCGAGCTCGACGCGAATCCGCTCGTCGTTGTAGCGCTGCTGGCGCAGCTCGGTCGCGAGCGCCTTGCAGTACTCGACCACGCGCGGCCGATCTTCGGGCTTTTGCGCGATCGCGATGATCACGATCTGCTGCGGTGCGAGCCGCGGCGGGCACACCATGCCGTCATCGTCGGCGTGGACCATGATCATGCCGCCGATCAGCCGCGTCGACACACCCCACGACGTGGTCCAGGCGTGCGCGACCGCGTTGTGCTGGTCGGTGAACTGGATGCCCGAGGCCTTCGCGAAGTTCTGCCCGAGGAAGTGCGAGGTGCCGGCTTGCAGCGCCTTCCTGTCCTGCATCATCGCCTCGATGCAGAAGGTCTGCACCGCGCCGGGGAAGCGCTCCGCCGCGGTCTTCTCGCCCTGGATCACGGGCATCGCCATGTATTCCTCGGCGAACGTCGCGTAGACCCGCAGCATCTTCATCGTCTCCTCGACGGCCTCTTCCGAGGTCGCGTGCGCGGTGTGGCCCTCTTGCCAGAGGAACTCGGCGGTGCGCAGGAACAAGCGCGGCCGCATCTCCCAGCGCACGACGTTCGCCCACTGGTTGATGAGCAGCGGCAGATCGCGATAGCTCTTCACCCACTTCGCGAACGAAGCGCCGATGATCGTCTCCGAGGTCGGGCGAACCACGAGCGGCTCGTCGAGCTTGCCGGTCGGGACGAGCTTGCCGTCACGGAGCTCGAGGCGATGGTGCGTGACCACCGCGCACTCCTTCGCGAAGCCCTCGACGTGCGCGGCTTCTTTTTCAAGGAACGACACCGGAATGAACAGCGGAAAGTAGGCGTTCTGGTGCCCGGTCTCTTTGAACATGACATCGAGCGCGCGCTGGATGCCTTCCCACAGCCCATAGCCCCACGGCTTGATCACCATGCAGCCGCGAACATCGCTGTTCTCGGCGAGGTCGGCGGCCTTGATGACCTCCTGGTACCAATCCTGATAGTTCGCCTCGCGCGTCGGCGCGATCGCGGTCTGCGGCTTCTGATTCTGCTGCTGGGGCTTCCCGTTGCTCATCGCCGGCCGTAGATACCACTACCGGCAGGTCAGTGACACTCTCCGTCGGAGCCGAGCGCGCAACAGTCGGAGGCGCATGAGCCATGGCTCTCGCCTTGCTCGCAGAAGCCGTTGCCACAGACCGGGGCACAACTTGAGCCAACCAGCTCGCAGCAATCAGCGGCGCACGAGGCGTGGTCCTCGCCAGCCTCGCAAAAGCCATTGCCGCAGACCGGATGGCCGACGCCGCTTCCGCTTCCAACGCCGCTTCCGCTTCCAACGCCGCTTCCGCTTCCAACGCCGCTTCCGCTTCCAACGCCGCTTCCGCTTCCAACCC
>Ga0123336_10000089_pt1 | contig 88548 bp, 68 predicted proteins | sample SSSSmetaG_FD_96466 | JGI IMG/M metagenome (GOLD analysis project Ga0123336, IMG submission 96466) | Glacier valley bacterial and archeal communities from Borup Fiord, Nunavut, Canada, to study Microbial Dark Matter (Phase II) - ​SSSS metaG | ecosystem: Environmental > Aquatic > Freshwater > Ice...
ATTTTAGCTTTTAAACTCTGATCTATTGTACGAGAAGAGACAATATTTATTTTGCCGATAGAAATACCATCTTTTAGATAAGTAATATTTCCTAATATATCGCCCTTTTTAATCGGAGCTTTCAAATTTGGATTAATTGACACCTTATCTTCAATCTTCCATTCGGTTTTATTGTTTGATAATAAAGCCTCAACCTTACCATTTGTCACAAGGTCAAGCTTACCGTCGTCAGAGGCGTCTGCTACTTGAACTTTTTTTATTAGAGTGTTCCTATCAACTACCAGTTGTTTTGAAAAGTTTTCATAACCGGCTCTAAGTAACGTTTGTGTAAAATCAAAGACAGTCCTATTAGGCGTATTATTAACTCCTAAAATTACTGATATTAATTCAAGTCCATCTTTATTTACTGATGATGATATAAAGTTTGCACCTGCTCGCATTGTTGAACCAGTTTTTAAGCCTGTTATTGTAAATTGGTTTCTGTCATTGCTGGAATCAGAACCATAATTAAAAGATTGCCCCAGCAACTTGTTGGTAGTGTTTAGTACATTCCACTTTTCATGTTTGTTAGTTGGAGGTAACATGTTTAATTGTTTTAGGCTTATAATATCTCTAAAGGTTGGAAAGGTTAAACATTCTTTTGCAATAAGAGCCAAATCTCTTGCTGTGGAAAAGTGATTAGCATCTTTTTCATATTCATCAATACCACAGGGATTGGTAAAGGTAGAATTTTTAGCTCCGACCTCAATAGCCATTTTATTCATCTCTGCCACAAAATCAGCTCGAGACGGATAAAGGTTTTCTGCGACAATGTTGGTTGCTTCATTAGCTGACACAATTAAAATAGTGTGCAGCAAATCATCTAAAGTCAATTGCTCACCAGCCATTATCCCAATGTTCATGCCTCCTTCGCCTATATCTGTAACAGCTGCATTACTCGCAGTCATTACTTGACTAAGCTCACCTTTTTTTAGGGCAACAAGAGCAGTCATTATTTTAGTAGTACTTGCGGGACGAAGTTTTAGATCTGGTTGATATTCATATAAAACGTTACCTGTTTTTGCATCCATTAATATGTATGCTTTAGCATCAATATCCAAAGCGCAAAAGGCTTGTGAAGCTTGAAATGAAAATATTAGTACAAAAATAAAAGCGGTAATTACTTTCTTCATGATTTCTCCTTCGTAAAAGTGTCTCCTATACATTATAAAGCAAAACTCGGTTTTTTTAAACTTTTTTAAGTAAGATTTTATTTAAAAACTAGCTATTTACCAATATATGTATTATAATGAGTAAATCGTAATAGTCTTATCGGTATTCTTCAAGTGTTTATTCTTGAGAGATTATCAAATATAAGAATCAAATAAAAAATAATTAATCTACCCAATCCAGCAAGTTCATAACCTAATCTAAAAAGTTCATAACCCAATCCAGCAAGTTCATAACCTAATCTAAAAAGTTCATAACCCAATCCAGTAAGTTCATAACCTATTCTAAAAATTTCATAACCCAGTCAAGCAAGTTATAACCTGATGTAAAAAATTAATAACCAAATCTAGCAAGTTCATAGCGTAAAATTTATCAACAAGGAGGCCATATGGAAATAACAGTACTTGGAAAACAATTCGTGATTAATAAAATTTTGTTTTTTTGCGTAATTATCTTTCTTTTCATTTGCTCAGGGGTTCTAGGATATTTTCTTGAACAGGTCTATCAACCAATGTCAAGCTCAGCCATAGAAGAAAGCAACACAAAAATAATCCAGTCAGAGGTAGCAGAAACCTCAGGTGAATTAGTCAAACCAGAAGAAGAACCAGTAATAAAGGTATACGTTATAGGTTGTGTAAATAAGCCTGGGGTAGTAGAAATTAAAAAGGGACAGGTTATTGATGATGCTATAAAAATAGCTGGTGGTGCAACAAAAGAGGCTGATCTTGAAAACATCAATTTGGCATATAAGATAAATGAAAATACTATGCTAAGAATAAAGACTAAGGTTATAACTGCAGTTTCTTCAGAGTCATCATCGAAAACAAGCTCCACTAAATCTGCGACTAGTTCATCTACCACCACTAGAGCTACTAAAATTCAGCAACAAAGCAATAACTCAACTCAAACTCAGCAGCAAAGTAAAACGCCAGCTAAAGCTGATAATAGCAAAGTAGCAAGTACAAGTAAAATGAATAGTGGTGTAGATATTGTAACTGACAGCTTAGGTGCAATAGTTGAAGGAGATGAGAATATAGACAGCAATAAGAAAAATAGTTTAATTAACATTAATAAGGCATCACAGGCTGAGCTTGAAAATCTTCCTAATGTTGGACCTGCGACCGCTAAAGCAATAATTAGTTATAGAGAAAAAAATGGTGGCTTTAATAAGCTTACTGACATCATGAAAATTACTGGTATAAAACAGAAGACCTATGACAAAATAAAAGAATTTATATGTATTGAGTAGATAAAATTGAAAACAAAAAACCGGCCTTGTGAGCCGGTTTCAAAATAATTTAAAGGAGGAAAATATAATTTAATTTTCATAATTATTATATTATTTCTGAATCTTAATTTAAATGGCATAAATAAACGATTTTTTAGTCGAAAAAAGGCAATTTAATATGCAATATTAACAATCACTTGACGAAAAAAGGAAGTACTAATATTGATATTACAATATAAGTAAGTAAAACTGATATCACAGGTAAAATAAATCCAAATAGTATAACTTTCAAAGTCTTTTTGTGTCTACCCTTCTTGTATCTTATAAACCTTGTATTTCTCAAGCGGGCGCCTCCTAGATGTAAATTGCTATAATTATAGTCTGTAAGTATTCAATACCTATATTATTGCACTGTTTAATGTTATAATTTCACCAAAGTATTTATTTTATTAGTGCTTTGAAAATTTTTATTTATAGATCAGAAAGCGTATAACCTAACAAGAATATAACAATATTGCTAGAAATGGGGGTAATATCGGATTTTACAAATTTTATATTTGTCCGATAAAAAATAACTTATGAAATATTTGAGGTTCTTATACAGTGGTGAAGAAAAGACTGGCATACTTAATGATGAAATGATAACAGAGATAGAAGGTAACATCTTTGAAAGCCCAGTTCATTTGCAAAATAAATATCAACTATCTGACGTGAAGCTTTTGCCACCTTGCAAGCCTAGTAAGGTAGTTGCAGTGGGGCTAAATTATGTTGACCATGTTAAAGAGTTTTCAGGCCGAGACATACCAAAGAATCCAATTCTTTTTATTAAATTGCCACATACAATTATTGGACATCGAGATACTATTTTATTGCCAAAGGAATCTAATAGAGTTGACTACGAGGCAGAATTTGCAGTGGTTATAGGCAAATATTGCAAGAATGTTGAGCCTGCTCAAGCTAGTGAATATATATTTGGTGCTACGTGCTTGAACGATGTTACAGCAAGAGACCTTCAGAAGTCAGATGGACAATGGACCAGAGGGAAAAACTATGAGACTTTTTGCCCAATAGGTCCATATATTGTAACAGGACTTGATTATTCAAAACTTGAGGTTAAGCTTACATTAAATGGTGAGGTAAAACAGCACGGCGACACATCAATGCATATTTGGGATGTATATGAGTTGGTAAGCTTTATTTCAAAGGTCATTCCACTAGAGCAGGGTGATGTTGTTACAACAGGAACGCCTCAAGGTGTTAGCCCAATGAAAGCTGGAGATGTAGTTGAAGTGGAGATAGAAGGTGTTGGTAAACTTGTAAACTATGTAAAGAGTTGCTATGACGAGTGATTACGAGAAATTGGTTAATTAAAATTGAAGGCCACAATTTTTATAATATTAAATTTAATATTATATATTCCGCTTAATTTAAGAAACCGACTTCTGTAAGTATTGACACATAAAAATTGTGAGAATATAATAAAGTATAGACGTTTTAAGAAATAATGTCATAAATATTGACAATGGCGTTGATGAGAAGAGTAAGTAAAATTCTGGGTTTAAGAGATTGGATATTCTAGCTGAAAGTATCCAAACCCATACTTTGCCGAAGACCACCTCTGAGCCATATCGGTGATTACGTTATAATCAGCGCACGCGCGCAATGAGCAGCAAGTAGGGTGGAACCGCGAGAATGACTCTCGTCCTTATATATAGGACAGGGGTCTTTTATTTTACGCTTTTTAAGTATAAGTGCAACAAAAGCTTCTGCCGGCGCCTGTTGCTTGCACTTGCGAAAGTATAAGTGCAACTAGGCTTCTGCCTTCGCTGTAAGCTTCTCACAGGCTAAGTTTTCTTTAGCACAAGCGAGTTTCTTTATCCAAATTTTTAAAAAATTGAGGTATAGAGTTATGATCAAAATTACATTAAAAGATGGCAGTACAAAGGAATACTCAAAGGGTATTACAGTAAAAGAAGTCGCCGAGAGCATCAGTGCAGGTTTGGCTAGAGTGGTGCTAGTAGGAGAGGTTGATGGCAAGGTAAAGGATTTAAGCTACAAGCTAGAAGTTGATTGTACACTCAGTCTTCTAACCTTTGATGATGAGGGAGGAAGATTAGCGTACAGACATACAGCCTCACATGTTTTGGCACAGGCTGTAAGTAAATTATATCCTAATATTAAGTTAGCAATAGGTCCTGCAATCGAAAATGGTTTCTATTATGACTTTGACAAAGCCACTCCGTTTTCAGTAGAGGAACTCGATAGTATTGAGAAAGAAATGGAAAAGCTTATTAAAGAGGATCTTCCACTTGAGAAATATACTCTTGCTAGAGATGAGGCTATCAAGTTTATGGAGGAAAAAGGTGAGCCTTATAAGTTAGAACTTATTCGTGATCTTCCAGAGGGTGAAGTAATATCCTTCTATAAGCAAGGCGATTTTGTTGACTTATGTGCGGGCCCACATCTACCTTCAACTGGAAAATTAAAGGCTGTCAAGTTACTCTCTGTTGCTGGTGCATATTGGAGAGGTAATGAGAAAAACAAAATGTTGCAAAGAATATATGGAACAGCTTATGCAAAAAAGAGCCAGCTGGATGAATACCTGTTTAGAATTGAAGAAGCTAAAAAACGTGATCATAGAAAAATTGGCAAAGAATTGGACTTGTTTGATATCTTGGATGAAGGACCTGGTTTTCCATTCTTTATGCCAAAAGGAATGGTACTTCGCAATTTACTTGAGGATTTCTGGCGCAGCGAACATAAAAAAGCTGGATATCAAGAGATTAAAACTCCAATAATCCTTAATAAGGAGCTTTGGCTTAGGTCTGGACACTGGGATAATTACAGAGAAAATATGTATACAGTGGAGATAGATGAGCAGGATTTTGCCATTAAGCCAATGAACTGCCCAGGAGGAATGTTAGTATATAAGAGAAAGCTTCATTCTTATAGAGATCTTCCAGTAAGGATGGGTGAACTTGGTCTTGTGCATAGACATGAGTTATCAGGAGCCCTTCATGGATTAATGAGAGTACGGTGCTTCACCCAAGATGATGCACATATTTTTATGACACCAGATCAAATTAAAGACGAGGTAATTGGTGTAATTAACTTAATAGATGATTTTTATAAAGTATTTGGCTTCAAATACAAGGTTGAACTCTCTACAAGACCAGAAAAATCAATTGGCACAGATGAAATGTGGGAGTTATCTACAGCTGGACTTAAGGAAGCTTTAGATGCTAATGGTATTAATTATAAAATAAATGCGGGAGACGGTGCGTTCTATGGACCAAAGATAGATTTCCATCTTGAGGACTCTATAGGCCGTACTTGGCAATGTGGTACAATACAACTGGATATGAATTTACCGGAAAGGTTCGATTTGACGTATATTGGCCAGGATGGTGAAAAGCATAGACCAGTAATGATTCACAGAGTTGTATTCGGGAGCATAGAAAGATTTATAGCTATATTGACAGAACACTATGCAGGCGCTTTCCCTGTGTGGCTTTCACCAGTACAGGTTAAAATTTTACCTATTGTTGACAAGCATCATGATTATGCTTATGAGATTAAAAAGCTACTTGAACAGAACGATATCAGAGTTGAAGTAGATACTAGAAACGAAAAGATAGGCTATAAAATAAGAGAAGCACAGATAGAAAAGACTCCTTATATGCTCGTAATAGGCGATAAGGAGATGGAGAATAATACAGTTGCTATAAGGTCTAGGAAAGATGGGGATATGGGAACAAATTCCACACAAGAGTTTGTAGATAAGATATTAGAAGAAATCAAAACTAAGGTATAATAATAAAGTTATTAAATGGAGGTATACAATGATTAAAATTACATTAAAAGATGGCAGTTCACAAGAATACCAAGCAGGTATTACAATAAGAGAAGTTGCTGAAAGCATTAGCGCGGGACTAGCTAGAATGGCGCTTGCAGGAGAAGTTGATGGCAAGGTAAAGGATTTAAGCTACAAGCTTGAAAATGATTGTGCTCTAAATTTATTGACCTTCGCAGATGAAGGTGGAAGATTCGCGTACAGACATACTGCATCACATGTTCTATCGCAGGCAGTTAAAAGATTATTTCCAAATATTAAACTGGCAATAGGCCCTGCTATAGATAATGGTTTCTACTATGACTTTGAGACAGAAAAGAATTTCTCACCTGAAGATTTGACTAAGATTGAGAAAGAAATGGAAAAAATCATAAAAGAGGATCTTCCACTTGAGAAATATACTCTTCCTAGAGATGAGGCAATCAAGTTTATGGAGGAAAAAGGGGAACCTTATAAAGTAGAGCTTATTCGTGACCTTCCAGAAGGTGAAATAATTTCATTTTATAACCAGGGTGACTTTGTTGACTTATGTGCAGGTCCACATCTACCTTCAACTGGAAAACTTAAAGCAATCAAGCTAATGAGCTCCGCTGGAGCGTACTGGAGAGGAAATGAGAAAAACAAGATGCTCCAGAGAATCTATGGCACTGCATTCCCTAAGAGGACTGAGTTAGATGAATATGTTACTAAGCTTGAAGAAGCTAAAAAACGTGATCACAATAAACTGGGCAGAGAATTGGAATTGTTTACAACTGTAGAGGAGATAGGTCAAGGCCTTCCACTACTAATGCCTAAGGGAGCTAAGATTGTTCAGATATTGCAAAGATTTGTTGAGGATGAAGAGGAAAGAAGAGGCTATTTGCTTACAAAGACTCCTATGATGGCAAAGAGTGACCTTTACAAGCTCTCTGGACATTGGCAGCATTACAAAGATGGAATGTTTGTACTTGGTGATGAAGAAAAGAATGAAGAGGTAATGGCGCTAAGACCAATGACATGCCCATTCCAATTCATGATATATAAATCAAAGCTCCATAGCTATCGTGATTTGCCTATAAGATATGGTGAAACTTCAACACTATTTAGAAATGAAGCCTCTGGAGAAATGCATGGACTTATACGTGTACGCCAGTTTACTATTTCAGAGGGACATTTAGTTTGTACACCAGAGCAGCTTGAAGAAGAATTCATGGGCGTTGTTGACTTGATTAAATTCATGCTAGAAACTCTTGGTATTCAGGATGATGTAACTTATAGATTCTCAAAATGGGACCCAAACAATAAGGACAAATATATTGGAAATGCGGAAGATTGGGAAGATGTTCAAGACAAGATGAGAACTATTTTGGATCATCTAAAGCTAGACTACAAAGAGGCAGAGGGTGAAGCTGCTTTCTATGGCCCTAAACTTGATATTCAGTCTAAAAATGTTCATGGCAAAGAAGATACAATTATAACTGTACAAGTTGACTTTGCACTTGGAGAGCGTATGGACATGGTTTATGTTGATAAGAATAATGAAAAGAAGCACCCTTATGTTATCCATAGAACATCTATCGGATGTTATGAAAGAACGCTAGCAATGCTTATTGAGAAGTATGCGGGTGCATTTCCAACCTGGCTTAGTCCTGTACAAGCAAAAATACTCCCATTGGTTGAAAAGCATCATGATTTTGCTTATCAAGTAGCAGCATTGCTAAAGACTAAAGGTGTCAGAGTTGAAGTTGATACCAGAAATGAGAAAATAGGCTACAAAATAAGAGAAGCTCAGATGGAGAAGACACCTTACATGTTAGTAATAGGCGATAAGGAAATGGATAGTAACTCAGTAGCTGTCAGATCTAGAAAAGATGCTGATCTTGGAACAATGTCTACACAGGATTTTGTAGATAAGATTGTAGAGGAGATTAGAACTAAGGCAAAATAAATGTAATAACGCAACTTTTCAGATAGGAAGGTTGCGTTATTAGTTATGTTTAAAAGAGAGGGAGTAGATGCTGCGTGAGCAACCGTTTACTCCCTTATAATGTGTAGACATACTACTAAATATAATTCATGTTATGATATGTCACGGTTTGGTATTTAATGGGGATTCTTTAGATGAGTTTCTATTTCAAATATGAACTTTTTGTAATATTTTCCTTCAAAATTGATAATAATTACAAGTATGTTATAATTATTTAAGTACTAAAAGGGCATTCTAGCTTTTAGTATTTTGGTATAAAACTTGGGCTAAAAGTGAGGAAAAACAATGACAAAGAAACTGTTATCAATAGTTGTTCCTGTTTACAACGAGCAGGAAGTAATAGATGAAACCTTTAAAAGATTATCAGGTGTATTCAAGGATTATTTTATGAATATTGAATACATTTTTATAAATGATGGAAGTAGAGATAATACATACTTAAAACTCGCGGACATTGCAAAGAATAACCCAGAGGTTCGTATTATCAATTTCGCGAGAAACTTTGGACATCAGATAGCGATAACTGCAGGTATGGATTATGCGAAGGGTGATGCAGTTGCTATAATTGACGGAGATTTGCAGGATCCTCCAGAAGTAATTTTACAAATGGTTGAGAAGTGGCAAGAAGGTTATGAGGTAGTATTTGGAAAGAGATTACAACGAGAAGGTGAAACTTTTTTCAAAAAGCTTACAGCAAAAATGTTCTACCGCTTTCTTGATAGTATGACTGATGTAAAGCTCCCTGTTGATGTTGGTGATTTTAGGCTTATAGATAGAAAAGTATGTAATGCCATGAAATGCTTGCCTGAACGATCAAGATATGTTAGAGGCTTGGTCAGCTGGGTGGGATTTAAGCAGACTAGTGTGGAGTATAGACGTGAAAAAAGATTCGCTGGAGAAACTAAATATCCTTTAAAGAAAATGATAAAGCTTGCTGGCGATGGGATATTTTCTTTTTCATATAAGCCACTGAAATTAGCAACTTTCACAGGAATGCTTATTTCAGCAATTAGCTTCATTTATCTCATTGTAGTTTTGATTCAAAAGTTTGTAAAAAATGATGTTGCGTCTGGCTGGGCGTCTTCAATGGCTGTCTCATTGTTTTTTAATGGTGTAATGCTTATTGTTTTAGGTATTATGGGGGAGTATGTGGGAAGAATATATGAGGAAGTAAAAGCTAGACCGCTATATATAGTTGGGGAATTAGTAGGTTTTGATGAAGAAAATAATGAAACAAATAATGAAACAAAGAGAGATATTAAGTAAAATGCTTGAGGCAAATATGAATGGCTAATAATTATAAAGTATCTAAAATACCTAAAGCAGCTAACGATACGAAAGTTGGAGCCATTCTTAGCAAGGCTATTATTTCGTTTTTAGCTGTATTCACACTATATTTATTATACTTGAACTTTTGGTATTCGGTAGAATATAATGCGTGGTTATATGCTTTTTTAGTGATACCTGTATTTGCAATTATTTACTTAATTTCTTACAAATTAAATATATCACCAGTAGCTTTCACAATTACTATTTTTGTTTTGGCCTTCTTGTCTAAGAGCTTACTGGTATTAATGACAGATACAAAACCAGTTTCTGATTTTAATACTTTTTATCAGTCTGCCATTCAATTATTAAAGGGTGATAAATCCTTTGGTCATTCTTTTTATTTTAAGACATGGGCATATCAAACAGGACCAGTTTTATATTACTGTGCCATAATGAAACTTTTTGGAACTGCAATACTTCCACTAAAGCTAGTGAACTGCTTTTTTATGGCAGGCACCAATACACTTATATACTTAATAGCCAGAAAAATATCAAATGATTATACAGCAAGGTTTGTATCACTTTTATATCTTGTATACCCTGCTCCATATTTTCTGGCAGCAGTGCTAACTAATCAGCATTTTGCAGCATGTATGTTTCTATTAGCAGTCTATGTATTACTTATAGAACGACTTAATTGGGGAGTCAAGGGTATTATAGCAGGAGTGATAATGTCCATAGGAAATACGGTAAGACCGCTAGGCATAGTGATTATAGCTGCCTCAATAATATGGGGGTTAGTTGAAACTATCAGATCGAAAAAGGTTGCTAAAATAGGCATCGTTGTTCTAATTGTGATTACTTATTTACTTGTGAACTTTGGAAGCTCAACTTTGGTAAAACGTGCTGACATTAACCCTGAAGGCTTGGCAAACAACTTTCCTCTATGGAAGTTTGTAGTTGGTTTTAATTATGATTCTAACGGGCAATTTTCCTATGCTGACCAGAATAATATTTTAGATATACAGGATTTAAATAAACGAGATATTGTCTCAAAACAAGTAATCAGAGAACGTTTGTCTATAGGGCCTGCTAAATTGGCAAATTTACTAAATACAAAACAAATAGCAATGTGGGCTGGGCTTGACACCTTAACCTGGGAATTTTATCAGCAAATTGGTGAGGAATTAGTACCATCAAAAGATCTTGGAAAGTTTGAGCCTACAATTTTGAACACAGAGAAAATGTATTACATTTTTATTTTTATACTTATGTTTTTGGGATTGTGCAAGGTGGTTGTAAATAAGAGAGTATTGCCAGAGGTAATACTACTTTCAGCTATATTATTATGCTATTTGGGGGCACATATATTTATTGAGATACAAGTACGATATAGGTATTTTGCTGTCATTCTTGTGTTTATTCTAGCAGCAAAAGGTTGTGAACTGCTATTTGGTAAAATCAATGGATATAGGGAAAAGTATTAATTCAACTTTCACGGTTGGAATTTACTAATCTTAGCAGGGTGGGATAGTATCCGATGGAAGGCGAGAATTCTCAGAGGATACATATATCAGCCCTGCGACTGGTAATGATTGTATCTGCAAAAGTTTAAGTATTTAGTTAAATAAACAATTGATTTTTATTCTGCAAGTATGAAATAATATCAATAGGTTGGACTACTTATTTTATGGGGTCTATATTAGATAACTAATTTAAGGTGGTTAGCATTAGGCGATAACATTATGTTAATATGAATTTATACTATATTTTATTAAATCTGTAGGAGGCGTGGGGCAAAATGAAACAATATCTTGATTTGTGTGAGCATATATTAAAAAATGGCATAAAAAAAGAAGATAGAACAGGTACCGGTACAATCAGTACCTTTGGCTATCAGATGAGGTTTAACCTACAGGATGGTTTTCCTCTGGTGACCACCAAAAAGCTCCATTTGAAGTCTATAATGCATGAACTTCTATGGTTTATAAGTGGAGATACCAATGTAAAGTATTTAAAGGATAATGGCGTGTCCATTTGGGATGAATGGGCTGATAAGAATGGCGATTTGGGTCCTGTGTATGGACATCAATGGAGATCTTGGGCTGCTGCTGACGGCAGGAGTATAGATCAGCTCAGCGATGTTATTGAACAAATAAAAAACAATCCCGATTCAAGAAGGCTGATTGTTAGTGCATGGAATGTTGGGGAAATAGATAAAATGGCTTTGCCACCATGCCACTGTTTTTACCAGTTTTACGTAGTCAATGGCACACTTTCATGTATGCTATATCAGAGAAGTGCGGATGTATTTATTGGTGTGCCATTTAATATAGCTTCTTATGCACTATTTACAATGATGGTTGCGCAGGCATGTGGCTTGAAGGCTGGCGAGTTCGTTCATACATTGGGTGATGCACATTTATATTTAAATCACATAGACCAAGTAAAGCTTCAGCTATCACGAGAACCGAGAGCACTACCTACAATGAATATTAACCCAGATATAAAAGGTATGTTTGATTTTAAATATGATGACTTTACCTTGACAGGCTATGATCCACATCCACATATAAAGGGGGCTGTAGCTATATGATTTCGCTTATATTTGCAATGGGCAAAAATAATGCTCTTGGGTATAAAAACAAAATGCCATGGCATTTGCCAGCAGATTTTGCTTACTTCAAAAAAGTTACAATGGGACAGCCTGTAATTATGGGAAGAAAAACCTTCGAGTCTATTGGTAAACCACTTCCAGGTAGAGAAAATATTGTGATTACACGAAGTACAAGCTTTTCTCATGAAGGGTGTATTATTGTAGATTCACTAGATAAGGCTAAAGAATTGGCCAAAGACAAAGATTCTTTTATAATTGGTGGTTTAGAGATATACAGAGCTTTTTTACCAATTGCAGACAAATTATATATTACAGAAATAGATAATGACTTTGAAGCAGATACATTTTTCACTGGAATTGATTATTCTAAATGGAAACTTGTGTCCAGTGAACCTGGCGTTAAGGATGAAAAAAATCCGTTTGATTATAAATTTTTGGTTTATGAGAAAATATAACTTGAATTTGTATACATCCACTATTACAGTGACTGTTAACCCTCTAGCGAAAAAGTTTGAATAATAATTGCAAAAATAAATTTGACAAACAGTAGTGTTTTTTGGTATCATATTAATGCAAAACAAGAAGAAGTTTTTCCACTTCTCACCTAGCGAACATTTATGATTTGCATGGTAAATATCGGTTATAGTTACGCATTTTACGTACAAAACTGAAATTATTGTGGATACTTTCTTCTATCCACTTTTTTTGTTGCGTTTTATACTATCGGGATATGAAGTGAATCTTCTTGCCTAAAATGCGGAGGTGTCAGTTATTAGCAAAAATGATTTAATGATCAATGAGGATATTCGGGATAAAGAAGTTAGACTTATCAATGCTGATGGTACCATGATTGGTGTTACAGCAATTAAGGAAGCCCAAGAGCTTGCCAATTCTCAAAATCTTGACTTGGTAAAGATTGCTCCACAAGGAGTACCACCAGTTTGCAAGGTTATGGATTATGGTAAATACATGTTCGAACTTGCGAAGAAAGAGAAGGAAGCAAGAAAGAATCAGAAGATCATAAGTATAAAAGAAGTCAGATTTTCACCTTCAATAGAAGATCATGATTTTGAATTCAAAGTCAAGAATGCTTACAAATTCTTACAAAATGGAGACAAGGTTAAGGTAGCTATTAAGTTTAGAGGGCGAGAAATGCATTACACCTCGATAGGTAACGAGATTCTTGAAAAGTTCGCAGAAGAAGTAAAAGATGTTGGAGTGGTTGAGAAGAGACCAAAACTTGAAGGCAAAAGTATGATAATGATACTAAATCCAAAGCAGTAGGACAGGAGGAGAAAACTATGCCAAAGTTAAAGACACATAGTGCATCAAAGAAGAGATTTAAAGTTACAGCTAATGGAAAGATCAAATGTGGATCAGCTTGGAGAAGTCACAGACTTACTTCTAAGGCTACCAAGGCAAAGAAACATCATAGATTAGGTCAATACGTTTCAGCCGCAAACGCTGCTACTATCAAGAAACTTATTCCATATAAATAAGAAGGAGGACAAAGTTCATGGCAAGAGTTAAAGGTGCGATGAGAACTCGCAAAAGACATAGAAAAATGTTAAAGCTCGCAAAAGGATATTTTGGAGCAAAAAGCAAGCTTTTTAAAATGGCAAAACAGGCTGTAATGAAATCCCTAAACTATGCTTACAATGATAGAAGATTAAAAAAGAGAGATTTCAGATCACTTTGGATAGCAAGAATAAATGCCGCTTCAAGAATTAATGGCTTATCATATAGCAGATTTATTAGTGGTTTGAAGAAATCGGGAATTGAACTTAACAGAAAAGTTCTCGCTGATATGGCAGTTAATGATGCAGCTGGATTCGCTCAACTCGCTGAGTTGGCAAAGACTGCTAAATAATTTGAACATAATGTAGTATAATAGGGAGTCCACTTAGGGCTCCTTTTTTAAATGGTAACATCTAGCCAAGCTAGACAAACTAAGGAGATTTCAAAATGCAAAGAGTAGTTTTTTTAGTGGATATGAATGCTTTCTTTATAAGCTGTGAAATGACAAGGAACCCTGAACTAATAGGTAAGCCAGCAGCAGTAGCTGGAAACCCCAAAAATAGAACCGGGATAGTTCTTGCTGCCAATTATGAAGCTAGAAAATATGGCGTAAAAACGACGATGGTTATACATCAAGCATTGAAGCTTTGCCCTAGTATGATACTTGTTCCTCCTGATCATCATTTTTATGAACTAAATTCACAGGCTGTGATGAAGTTACTTAGCAACTATTCTCCAGTTATTGAGCAAAATAGTATTGATGAAGCATGGCTAGATATGACGGGCTCCGAGAAACTCTTTGGGTCACCACTAGAGATAGCTCACAAGATTATGGATGAAATTAACGATGGATTGGGCTTGTGGTGCTCAATTGGTATTTCTGAAAATAAGCTTCTTTCAAAGATTGCATCAGAAATAAAGAAGCCAATGGGCATAACTGAGTTGTGGCAAAAAGATATTCAGACTAAGCTTTGGCCACTTCCAGCAACAGATTTATACGGAATAGGTAAGCAAACAGGCATAAAACTTAATAATGTAGGAATACAAACAATTGGAGATCTGGCTAGTTATAATTCTAAAGCACTGATTCAAATGTTTGGTAAGCAGGGGATAGAACTACAAAGGTTGGCAAATGGAATTGATGATTCACCTGTGACGCCTCATGTGTCTGGAGAAATGAAGTCAATTGGACGCTCCACTACTCTAGTAGAGGACATTGTAAATATAGAAGATGTTAGAAACGTTTTTTTGGAAATGTGTGAAGAGGTTGGCTTTGATGCCAGAAAAAATCAAAAGAAGTCAAGAACAATTCAAGTCACTATAAAGTACTCTGATTTTCAGACTATAACACGTCAGATAAGTGTAGAACCAACGTGTTTAACAAAGGATATATATGAAAAGGGCTTCTCACTTTTAAAGAAAAATTGGAACAACTTCAAGCCAGTACGCTTGGTAGGAATTAGTATAAGTGGATTTGAACAGGATTGTGTTTCTTCGCAGCTATCACTATTTGACCAAGCAGATTTTTGTGATAGCGTTTATAATGCTTCACGAAAAGAAGAAAAACTGGAAAAAGCTATTGATTCAATACGCTCCAAACTTGGTACAAGCTCTATCAGTAGAGCAATACAGATTAAAAAGCTTGAATAATAAATTATTACTTCATCTTTGCTTGCAATGTGTTCTTTAGTATCAGTCGCTGCTGTTCAAAAATAAACTTTGTTAAAATGGCAGAGTCACGAGGGTCTATTTTTAAGTAGTGCATACCTACCTCGTATTTTTTGCTCTGGATATGTATTGATCGTATTACTTGAGCAAATACTCTAATTAACGCAGTATTATCTAAGTTGATAGTGATATCTAAAATAGTACCTGAATCCAATGGTTCTTCAAGATTTAGACAAAAACCACTTCCGCTTATATTCTTAGTAAATGCTGTTTTTAACTGTGAATTATTTATTTTTGGGAATTCCAGCTTATCGGTGCCAAGTAATTGCTCATCATTAACCACATATTGACAACTAAGAGCCACATCTAGCCTATAATATCTTCTTCTTTGAATTTTACTAACTTCACTATCAATTGTTATATCAAACGCGTCTAATGGACCGTTCTTTCGATGTCCCTTAACAATTGCCTTAAAGAATAAAAGGTCCTGTCTCTCATTTAAGTAATAGATAAATATATTTAGACCTCTTGTGAGAAATTTGAATCTACCCTCATTCATGGGTGCCACAATACTAATGGTTTTCGAGTCAATTACATCAATTAACTGGCTAGAATAGTTGATTGAAGAATCACTATTTTTATTGTTTTCAGGTATCTCAATTTCAAATTTGGTACCGATTTTTATATTATTAGCATCCATAAAGTATCTCCATATTCGAAAATCACTATAATTAATATTTTATAAAGAATTAGTTTTTTATTACATTATAAGCTATAAACTATGTTTTTTCAGTAAAAATTTAAAAAAGATCTACAAATTAAAAATAATTTTAATAAATCCATGAAAACTAACAACCTTGACTGTTTTTGAAAAAACTGTTATTGTATTTCTATAAAGGAGTTAATGTTAATACATTAAATTACTTTACTGTTAGGAGCTTTATATTATGAATTCAAAGTTAAGAGATGAACATACAGATAGCCTTTTTGATGCTATCTTACTTTTAGAGAATAGAGAAGAATGTTATAGCTTTTTTGAAGATCTTTCTACAATAGCTGAGATTAAGGCTTTAGCCCAAAGACTTGAGGTTGCCAAGATGCTTCGAGAAAAGAAAACGTATACCGATATTTGCGAGAAGACTGGAGCTAGCACTGCAACTATTAGCCGAGTCAATAGATGCTTGGTTTACGGTGCTGATGGTTATAACCTTGTACTAGATAGAATCGAAGAAAAGGATAAATAGCAGACATGTTAAGAAGATTGTTTTTAAGCATAATAATACTATCTACTTTGGCTTCCGAGGGTGGGGCTTCTTTTTCTGCGGATTTAATTGATTTCTACTTAGTTAATCTTGCCCATCTAGATATTATACAGGATAGTAGAATTGATATCTCCAGTTTTGATGCACAAAAACTCAACTCATTAAGCAAAAAGGGCACACCAGTAGCCTTTTATAAACGGCTTTCTCAAGATTCAATTAATTCAGAAGCTTCAGATAAACAGAACCATTTACAGTTTTTATGTATGTATGGGGAAAAATTAGCTTTAGCTATTTTTATTGGGTTATTTATTTCTTTAAATAATCAAATATTCTTTATTCCAAGGCGTGTTTTGTTAAGTCTTGCAGATTCTTCACCACCAGCCTATTGTTAAATCCTGCTTTACAAATATCCCTTATTAAAAAAATAGGTTTTTGTTCATGTTGATGAAATTGTTGTATATAATTTCTTCAGCAATTATTGATGTGAAAATTATTCAGTTTTTAAATATTATAAATAAATTTGCGAATGGAGAGTATAGTTATGGGAATTAAAAGTATTCTTGAAGGTGTTATAGGGACATATAGTGACAGAGAACTAAAAAGGATTTATCCCATTGTAGATAAAGTAGAGGCTTGTGAACCTGAAATTCAAAAGCTGACAGATACTGAGCTAAAAGCGAAAACACCTGAATTTAAAGAACGTCTAGCTAATGGTGAAACACTAGATGATATTTTACCCGAAGCCTTTGCAGTAGTTCGTGAGGCTTCAAAAAGAGTTCTGGGTATGAGACATTTCAGAGTTCAGTTGATTGGTGGTATCGTTCTTCATCAAGGCAGAATATCAGAAATGAAAACTGGTGAAGGTAAGACTCTTGTTGCTACACTACCTGTGTATTTGAATGCACTTGCAGGTAAAGGGGTACATGTAGTTACTGTCAATGATTACTTGGCAAGACGTGATAGTGAGTGGATGGGCAAAGTTTATTCCTTCTTAGGCATGACAGTTGGACTAATAGTTCATGATATGGAAAATGATGATAAACGTACTGCATATAACTGTGATATTACCTATGCAACAAATAATGAATTGGGATTTGATTATCTAAGAGATAATATGGTTATTTATAAAGAAGACATGGTTCAAAGAGACTTGCATTATTCAATAGTGGATGAGGTTGACTCAATTCTTGTCGATGAAGCTAGAACACCGCTTATTATTTCAGGTCAAGGTGACAAGTCTACTGACATGTATAAGAAAGCAAACTCCTTTGCACTTAAGTTAAAGGCAAAGGTTATTAAACAGATGGATGATAAGGTAGACTCTGATGATATTTTTGATGAGGATTATATTTTAGATGAGAAGGCACGTACCACAGTAATAACATCAAATGGTATTAAGAAAGCAGAGCAATATTTCGGTATTGAAAACTTATCCGATCCTGAGAATATGACCATCTCACATCATGTAAATCAAGCTCTTAGAGCGCATGGCTTAATGAAAAATGAGAAGGACTATGTTGTTAAGGATGGCGAAGTTATAATCGTTGATGAGTTTACAGGTAGAATGATGTATGGTAGACGATATAGCGACGGGTTACATCAAGCTATTGAAGCAAAAGAAGGAGTTAAGGTTGAAAGAGAGAGTAAGACACTTGCAACTATAACCTTCCAAAATTACTTTAGAATGTACACTAAACTCGCCGGTATGACAGGTACAGCACAGACTGAGGAAGACGAGTTTAACACTATATATAAACTAGATGTAATTGTTATTCCAACAAATAAAGATATGGCTAGAAAAGACAACTCCGATGTTGTATACAAAAATGAATTAGGTAAATATGAAGCTGTAATAAAGGATATTATTGAGTGTAATAAAAAGGGTCAACCAGTTTTAATTGGTACCATTTCTATTGAAAGATCTGAAGCGTTGAGCTTAATGTTAAAGAGAAAAGGAATTACACATCAAGTCTTAAACGCAAAATATCATGATAAGGAAGCCGAAATTATAGCTCAAGCAGGTAAATTCGGAGCTGTTACTATTGCTACAAACATGGCTGGTAGAGGAACAGATATAGTTCTAGGTGGTAACGCAGAGCATATGGCAAAACAAGAAATGAAAAAAATGGGTTATCTAGAAGAATTAATTAGTGCATCTACGAGCTACAATGAAACAACCGATGAACTGATTTTGGAGGCGAGAAGCCAATTTAGCAATTTGAATAATAAATTTAAAGCAATAATAAATATAGATCGCGAAAAGGTTATTGAAGCTGGTGGTCTCCACATAATAGGTACTGAGAGACATGAATCCAGGCGTATAGACAATCAGCTCCGAGGACGTTCAGGACGTCAAGGAGACCCTGGATCTTCAAGATTTTATATATCCTTAGAAGATGATCTTATGAGACTTTTTGGTTCAGATAGATTAACTAGTATCGTAAATGCTTTAGGCTTAGAAGATGATCAGCCAATTGAACACAGAATGCTTTCAAATGCTATAGAAAGCGCTCAAAAGAAGGTTGAAGGAAGAAACTTTGACGTTCGTAAGAGAGTTCTGCAATATGATGATGTTATGAATACGCAAAGAGGGATCATTTATGCGCAGAGAAAAACTGTACTTAATGGAGAAAACCTTAGAGATTACTTTATTAAAATGTTTGAAGGCATCATAGATGGAGTTATTGCTAGTTACTGCACTGAAAGTCAGTATGCAGACATGTGGGACTGGGAAGCAATAATAAATTATCTTGAGGGCATCTTCCTACCAAAGGGTGCTTTGGATATAAGTAAGGATGAGCTACACTCCTTTGATAAAGATCACTTAAAAGAAAAGCTGATGGATATAGTGCAGAAAATATATGAGTTCAAAGAAAATGATATCGGACCTGAACTCATGAGAGAGCTAGAAAGAGTTGTTATGCTAAGGGTGGTTGATGAAAAATGGATGGATCACATAGATGCTATGGATCAACTGAAAAATGGAATAGGGCTCAGAGCATATGGACAAAGAGATCCAGTTATTGAATATAAGTTTGAAGGTTTCCAAATGTTTGAGGAAATGATAAAGACCATACAAGAGGATTCAATTAAATTACTTGTAAGGTCAAGGATTGACAAAGAGCATGCTCCGCAGCGTGAAAAAGTCGCTGAACCAGTAAATGCAAGCCTTGCTGGTGGTGATGAGCCAAAGAAACCTGTTACAAATAAAAACAGAGTAGGAAGAAATGATGTTTGTCCATGTGGAAGCGGCAAAAAGTATAAAAAATGTTGCGGTGCTAACGAATAAAATAAAAAATGTTATAGAAAATAAGTAATAAAAAAGGTGTACCCACGATGGTTTGGGTACATTTTTTTTATTGAAATTGTATACGGAGCATGCCTTGTACTATTCGGAGGTGCAGCTACAGAATGTATTGTTGGTAAATATTATTTATAAATAGAGGTCACGCAGGAAACTCTGTATTTGGTTTATTAAGACACATTTGACAAGGTAGAGCTAACAGAAAAGCATTCGTTTAAATTGCTATAAATTATGCTACACTTGCCTATTTCATTGGCTTTTTGTATATGCGTACATTTTGTATAGATTTCTTTATTTACGAATGCGCATATATGACATGGAATATCGCCTGAACAATTGCCCATTAGAATTCCTTCCAAGGCTTCAAGTTTAATAACGCTGCTATTTAATTTGAATGAAATAAAATTTCTAAAATAGTTCTTGGAATCCAAAACCTCAAAATTTAAGCAAGGTTCTTTAAAAAGCCATGGAATTTCCTCTTCCTCAAGGTAGGCTTTACTTAGCATAAAAGAGGAATCAGGTATTATGCATGGCACCATTGAACAACAGGCCTCATACTCACCATATGAGCAAACATATTTTTTAATAATCTTATCGTAGGAGAGATGCTTACAAAAAGCGCATGACCTAAAGGACGTAATTTTATGTCTAAAATATAGTTTTGAGCCAAATATCGGCATGAAATACATCCTATAAATAAAATCCACAGAAAGTAAATTAGTTTTTTTGAGTAACTTAAAAAATATATTCATCTTATTATCAATACATTCCATTATTTACCACCCCGGTGATAATTTTATCACTAAAGACTATAAAATGGATACATTTCCCAAAGTTTATAATTTTCTAATATGTATATTACTTGAAAAAGTATATGCACCTTTGCATCTTGATTCCAGAGTTTAACACTATATAAATGGAAAGTTGATTAATTAAACTTACTTCTAATATGTTATAATTGTGTGTAAGAAAATATAATGAAACTTCATTTGGAAGGAGTCTTAGTAACGTTTCTGAGACAATTAATGAATGAAGTGATTTGAGAATGTTTTTTAACCACGAAAGTTAAAACATAATATATACCTACTTTGAGTTGATATTTGGGGAGAATTAAAATGGGAAACTTTGTACATTTGCACGTACATACACAATATAGCTTGCTTGATGGAGCAAATAGAATAACTGATTTAGTACAAAGGGTAAAAGAGCTAGGGATGGACAGCGTTGCCATAACTGACCATGGAGTCATGTATGGTGTCGCTGAATTTTATAAGGAAGCTAAGAAAAATGGTATTAAGCCTATAATAGGTTGTGAAGTATATACAGCAAAAAGAAGTATGTATGATAAGCAGTCTGGGATAGATTCTGATTATGGACATTTGGTGTTATTAGCAAAAAACAATATAGGTTATAAGAATTTGATGAAGCTAGTGTCCTTAGGGTGTACGGAAGGGTATTATTACAAGCCTCGTATTGATTATGAACTACTTACAAAATACTCTGAGGGAATTATAGCTCTTAGTGCTTGCTTGTCAGGAGATATTCCTGCTGCGCTTTTAAATAACGATTATGACAAGGCAATAGAACTTGCAAATAGGCTAAACAACATATTTGGACAGGATAATTTCTATTTGGAACTACAACATAACGGCATAAGTGATCAAAATTTAGTAAATCAACAGCTGATTAAACTATCTGGTGAACTGGGTATCCCTTTGGTAGCTACAAATGATGCTCACTATTTATTGAAGGAATCAGCAAAGTCACATGATATACTTTTGTGCATCCAAACCGGAAAGACAGTAAATGATGCAAATAGAATGCGTTTTAACACTGATGAGTTATATATTAAGTCACCAGATGAGATGTATGGCCATTTTAAGAATGTGAAAGAGGCACTTGAGAACACGGTCAAGATAGCGCAAATGTGCAATGTTGAGCTGGAATTTGGTAAACTTCATTTGCCAAGCTTTACTGTAGAAGAAGGCTATACTCCTTATGAATATTTAAAGGAATTGTGTTATAAAGGTCTTGTTCAGAGATATGGGGAAAACTGTGATGACACTATAGTTCAGAGACTAGAGTTTGAGCTATCTGTTATTTTAAAAATGGGTTATGTTGATTATTTTCTGATTGTTTGGGATTTTATAAGATATGCAAGAGAGAATGGTATTATGGTAGGGCCAGGTCGTGGTTCGGCTGCGGGAAGTATAGTTTCCTACTGCTTGAGTATAACAGGCATAGATCCTTTAAAATACAATCTCCTTTTTGAAAGATTCTTAAATCCTGAGAGAATCAGCATGCCTGATATAGACATTGACTTTTGTTATGAGAGAAGACAAGAGGTTATTGATTATGTCATCAGAAAATATGGGAAAGAAAGGGTTTCCCAAATAATTACTTTTGGTACAATGGCAGCAAGAGGTGCCATCAGAGATGTTGGTAGGGCTCTTGATATTGCATATGGAGAGGTTGATACCCTTGCGAAAATGATTCCCTTTCAAATCGGTATGACAATTGATAAAGCATTGGAAATAAGCCAGGAACTGCGGAAAAAATATGATTTAGAAGAACAGACAAGGCTATTAATAGACACAGCAAGAAGCCTCGAGGGTCTACCTCGTCATGCTTCTACTCATGCAGCTGGGGTAGTTATTTCAAAAAAACCGATTGTGGAATATGTACCACTCCAGATGAATGAAAATAATGTAACTACACAGTTTCCAATGGGACTTTTAGAAGAACTTGGCCTCTTGAAAATGGACTTTCTCGGACTTAGGACACTAACTGTAATTAGAGATGCGGTAGAACTTGTACAACAAGGTCATAATAAAAAAATAGATATTATGGAAATTGATTATGATGATAAAGATGTATATAAAATGATTGGCGAAGGTAAAACAGTCGGCATATTTCAGCTTGAAAGTGGCGGAATGACACAGTTTATGAAGGACTTGCAACCAAACTCACTTGAAGATATTATAGCTGGAATTTCCTTGTACAGGCCTGGTCCTATGGACCAAATACCAAGATATATTAGAAACAAGAACCATCCAAAGGGAATAAAATATCATCATCCACTATTAGAAAACATTCTTAATGTAACTTATGGATGTATGGTTTATCAGGAACAGGTAATGCAGATTTTTAGAGAACTGGGAGGCTACTCTATGGGTAGAGCTGACCTTGTTCGCCGTGCTATGTCCAAGAAGAAGGTTTCAGTCATGGAACAGGAACGCGCAAACTTCATATATGGTATTACAGACGAAGCAGGAAATGAAGTTGTAAAGGGCGCAGGTAAGAATGGCGTAGATGAGGTCACAGCAACTAAGATATTTGATGAAATGATGGATTTTGCAAGCTACGCGTTTAATAAATCACATGCTGCCGCATATGCTGTGGTCGCTTATCAGACTGCATGGCTCAAGTTCTATTATCCAACTGAATTTTTAGCAGCTTCATTAAATAGCTTTTTGGGTAGTAGTGATAAGGTATCGCAGTACGTGACTGAATGTAAAGTGTTAAATATAAAAGTTCTTCCGCCAGATGTGAATGAGAGTAGTGTGAAGTTTACTGTTGTTAACAAAAACATACGGTTTGGACTTGCTGCAATAAAAAATGTTGGAGCCAATGCGATACTTTCTATGATTGCTGAACGCTCGCAAAGTGGGTATTTCAGTTCGTTCCTTGATTTTTGCCAGAGGATAGAGGGACGTGATGTCAATAAGAGATGCATAGAGAGCCTTATTAAGAGTGGAGCCTTCGACTCGCTTAACGTATATAGATCAAAGCTTATTGCTGTTTATGAGCGATTTCTTGATGGAATATCACAATCACGAAAGAAGAATATGGATGGACAGATGTCTATATTTGATTTAATGCAGGAACCACAGGAATCGCTACAGGAGGATTATCCAGATATCAAGGAATACCCAGCTAATGTTCTACTATCAATGGAGAAGGAAATGCTAGGGCTCTATGTTTCTGGGCACCCTTTGAGTGAGTATCAGAACATACTTGATAAAAATGTGAATTTATATAGCAAGGATTTATTTATAAATAGTAATGAGGAAGACTCAAATGACATAGAACTAGAGATGAAAAAACTTGAGGATTCTATGAGAGTGGTGGTTGGAGGAATTGTTAGCTCTCGAAAGACTAAATCTACAAAGAATAACAACCTAATGGCATTTATCGGTCTTGAGGATTTGTATGGTACGATGGAACTGATAGTATTTCCAACGATTTTTGAAAAATACTCTTCACTGCTACAAATTGAGAGTGTAGTTATAGCAAAAGGGAGACTCAGTTTGAGAGAAGATGAGCCACCTAAAATAATATGTGAAGAAGTATTCCCAATCAAAAGCTTGGAGGAAAAAGGCTTGTATATAACCTTTGAAAATGAGCTTTCAAAAGAGGAGGGTACTGCTTTTAGAGCTTTGCTCAAATTTTTTAGTGGAACTACGCCTACTTATATTAGCAAAAAAAATGAAAATAAATTTAGAAAACTTGATAGGCAATATTGGATTGATGTCAATAATGTTATAATGGAAGAACTGGAATGTCGCTTGGGTAAGGAAAATATAAGACTAAAATAACATAATACAGTACTTAATATTGATTTTTGGTGGAAAATAATATAATATAAAGGTCGAGGTGGTTAAATGGACAGCCTAGAGGATAAAATTTCTGGTGAGTACGTTGCTGTTAAGGCGGAGGAAAACGGAGTTACTATTATTGGTTTGACACGGGGAAGGGATACTAAATTCCATCATACCGAGAAGCTTGACAAAGGTGAATTGCTGCTAGCACAATTTACTGAGAATACTTCTGCAATAAAAATTAGAGGCAAGGCTACTGTTTATTGCAGATATGGTACTATTCAATGCGGTGAATAACAATTTGAAAGGTAGTGTAGACGACAATGTGGACAGTGGTATATATGGCCCAAAGTAAAGATGTAGCAAATCAGCTACAGGAGCTTTTGTCCAATGAAGGTATTCTAGTGAAACTAAGGCCAATCAGTAAAAATCATGAAAATAATGATAATTACTTTGAAGTTCTTGTTCCTGAAGCAGAGGTTGAAGAAGCTCATAGTGTTATTATTGAAACGGGTTATTAATAGAGTTGAATGTATAATAGCTTCGCGCATATTTTGCTCGAAGCTATTACTTCGTTATAATAAAAAATTATGCTTAGCCCTTAAAAAAGTATGGAAAATGCTTTTTACGTAGATGTTGTAATTAATTTTGTACATTGGGAATGTGGAGGGTTACTATGTTTTATGTTGATATACCATTAACGGTCAGATATGCAGAAACTGATAGAATGGGAATAGTCCATCATTCAAATTATCCAGTTTGGTTTGAAGTGGGCAGAACTGAGTATATAAAAAATTGCGGAATATCTTACTCTAGTATTGAGTCAAAAGGCATCATTTTACCATTATTAGAACTTAACTGTAAGTATATCAGCTCATCAACCTATGAGGATAAAATTATTGTGAGAACTAGCATCAAAAGCTACTCTAAAACTAGGTTGAACTTTTACTATGAGGTTTTCAAAGAACAGGATATGGAGAACCCAATAACTATTGGAGAGACGGGTCATGTCTGGACAAATACTAATTTGAAACCATTAAATTTACAGAAACACTTTCCAGAACTTTATCATATAATAAGTATAAAGTAGACTAGTTCAGATGGAGTGTTTTCCTCCACCTGAACTCTAGTACTTTAACAAGTATAAGTGCAACTAAGCTTTTGCCTGCACCATAGGCTTGGCACAAGCTAAGTTTTCTTTATCGCACTTATCCCGGGTCGTAGCGCCGCTTATCTCCTCTTGTAGAAGAGGGGCTTAGCGGCGGTAGACACAGGATAAATACTATTGAAGAGAGCTGACAGGTAGCTACAAGTCTTGCCACAATAACTGTAAAAGCAAGAAAATATTGCATTGCATTATTATTTTATGATAGACTATGTTTACTTGTTTGTTCTGTATTATTCTTTGAAATATATTAAGTAAATCAGGTGGTGTTCTGGTGAAAAAAAATATTCCAAATGTATTAACAACGCTAAGACTTATTATTGTTCCTTTTCTAGGTTATTTCATGTATTGTGAGAAATATACTACTGCAATTATCCTTTTTACTCTAGGTGGGTTTACTGATATAATTGATGGATATGTTGCAAGAAAATGTAATATGATAACAAAATGGGGTAAAGTTTTCGACCCATTAGCAGATAAACTAATGCAAATAACTGCATTAACTTTTTTGGTTATTCAGCATTATATTCCAATTGTTGTGCTTGTAATTGTTGTTTTAAAAGAGTCCCTAATGTTAATTGGTGGTATTCTACTTTATAGAAAAGGGAAAACAGTTATTGGGGCAAACTGGTATGGTAAACTAGCAACTGTGATTTTCTATTTTGCTATTCTTGCAACAATTATTCTTAGTCTAGAGAGTCTGAGCAATAGCTATACTTCTATAGCTATAAATATCGCACTTGGCTTGGCAGTTGCGTGCACTCTGTTTGCTTTATTGATGTATATGTTTATTTATTTAAAGTTCTCCAAAAATTATGATAAAGATAGCAGTTCGGTAACTTATAATCAGTAAGCATTTGAGTTATCTATACTATTGATTTCGTAAATATAAACTGAATTTAAAGGTACACTTGAGGGTGTACCTTTTTAATTTTGGGTGAGTCAAGCTAAGCTGGACCACTTGCTAGTGTTAAACTGGAATAAATTAAGTAATGCTAATAAGATAAATGTTAATAAATTAGTAATAATTATATTGTATAATTAATTTGGAGGCAAAAATGTTTGGATATATTATGCCGGAAAAACCGGAGCTGAAAATAAAGGAATACGATATTTATCGCGCATATTATTGCGGAGTTTGCAAGTCTATAGGGAAAAGACATGGTCAGATAAAAAGAATGACACTCACCTATGATGCAGCGTTTTTAGCCATGCTTTTATGCTCAATATTGAATATTGAGACCAAATTAGTAAAAGAACGTTGCATTGTGCATCCTATAAAAAAATCATTTGTAACATATAATGAAATTGTTGATTATTCATCCGACATAAATATAATATTAGCGTATAATAATATTAAAGATAAGTGGAAAGATGACAAATCTAAAGCAGCTTTAGTTGGAATGGTTGGACTTAAAAAAGCATATAAAAAGTTAATGGTAGAATATCCCGAAAAATGTGCTATAATAAACAAAAGATTAGAGGATCTTTCCCTTCTTGAAGAGGCTAAATGTGATTCAATTGACGCTGCTGCTGAGCCTTTTGCAAAGTTAATGGAAGAGGTCTTGGATTATGAAAGACTTGATGATAATACTAGGCAGGTTTTGAGATGGATGGGATATAATTTAGGGAAATGGATCTATTTAATTGATGCTTTTGATGACATAGAGGATGATATTAAAAACTCTAGCTACAACCCATTGCTGACTCATTTTAAATATAATGGGAATGATATTTGTGACTTTAAGAATGGCATAAAGGATCAAGTGGAATTCATTTTGTTATACTGTTTAGGTGAGACATCAAAAGCATTTGAACTGCTGGTGACAAAAGAAAACAAAGGAATTTTAGAAAATATATTATATATAGGCATGTTAAGTAAAACTGATAAAATATTATGCCAGAGGAGTTGTGGTAAAGGTGAATAATCCATATGAGGTACTTGGAATAAAAGAAGGAGCTTCTGAAGAAGAAATAAAGAAAGCATATAGAGATCAGGTAAAGAAATATCATCCTGATCAATATCAAGATAACCCTCTTTCCAAACTAGCAGAGGATAAGCTCAGAGAAGTAAATGAAGCGTATGAATATATTACAAAAGGTCAGAGTGCAAAAGCCAGCAATGGTTGGAGCGGCAGAAGTGCTACCACTGGTAACCCAGGTGGCGATGATAGCTTCAAACAAGTTAGAGTCTTAATAAACAATGGTAATATAGTTGGGGCAGAGTCTTTGCTTGAAAGTATTGGAAACAAAAGTGCTGAATGGTTCTATTTACGTGGACTAATATTTATGAAAAAAGGCTGGTATAATGAGGCTGCCATGAATATAAAGCAAGCAGTGAATATGGATCCCTCAAATTTTGAGTATAGAGATGCACTTAATAGAATGAATTCAAATAATAATATGTATCGTGGAAATGCAACCAATAGAGGATATGGTGCTGGACCAAACTTTTGTGATATGTGTACATGCTTATGGTGTTCAGACTCTATGTGTGAATGCTGCGGAGGGGATTTAATAGGCTGCTGCTAAACTCAAGTTATCACGGCTTATGAAGGAAAAGATAGGGATTTATTTTTTGGTAGCCACTTTGGTGGCGTATGGAGGTTGATATCGGCGACATGAATAACAGAAAAAGAGTAAAAAGTATTACACTAAGTGGTATACTTCTCGCCTTTACAGTGATATGTGTTTTCCTTGCGGCCAACCTTCCCACAAGTAGACTTTCACTTTATGCTATTAGCTCCTTATTTATTGTAGTAATCATTATAGAGTTTGGAACAAAGGCAGGTTGGTCTTTTTACTTAGCATCTAGCATATTATCAGTTGTTTTGATACCTAGACTGGAAGTAATTCCTTTTGTTGTGTTTTTTGGACTTTATGGACTGATAAAACTTTATATTGAAAAGCTACATAGTAGAGTTTTCGAGTATATATTGAAGCTAATATATTTCAATATGTGTCTAGTGCTGGGGTTGTTTTTCCTTAAGGAGCTGATACTTGATGGAATTAACCTTTCGGCACCTGTCTATATAGTTGCTGTTTTATTAGAGTTTGTGTTTTTAGTATATGATTATGTATATACATTATTTATTAGGTTTTATGCTACTAGGTTAAAGCCAAAATTGAAGCAAGTTCTTCGTTAAGGGGGAGAGTCAACTCCCACTGAACGTTAGAACTGCAAATGAATGACTTAGTTGGCGTTGAACTCCCACTTTTAAGAAGAGGGAGACTTACGACAAGTTAGTTAGTTAAAAATTTAGTTGTTGAGAAATAAATTGAAAATAGGAGCTGCATATATTACAATAATTGTAAAATACGCAGCGTTTATTTTATATTTTTACGTATGGAGGTTACGATGTCACCAGCTTTTTCATATTCCATTGCAGTTTTTTTTATTATTTTAGTAGCTGGCTGTTCTGTAAACCTACTAAAGCAGCACTATATATTTCAACTACTTGGTATTGCTTTTTTCTTTACATATATAGTGATTAACTCTACTATATTCTTAGAAAGCACACTAAATGTGACCTTTCGAGATTTATTTTATCGGTCGCTACCATCTCTTTTCGGAATTTCTGCATGTCTTATCAGTTTAACCCTTGGGTTTTGGATATTTCCTATAATAAGGAATAAATTTAAAGATTAGAATACAAATAATTTCGATGCGCCTCCCACTAGATACATAAAAGTCTGCCAAGATTAGTGTATCTCAACCCATAGTTATTATGGTTTCTTTTAATGGTTACCATATACCACCCTGCCAAGATATAGTATATCTCAACCCATAGTTATTATGGTTTCTTTTAATGGTTTACCATATACCACACTGCTAAGATTAGTAAATTTCGACTGCGAAAGTTGATTTATTATGATATAATTAAATATGTTTGTTAGTTTTTAAAATAAAACATACACGATTAGGTAAGGCTATCAACATTATGCTCTATTGGCTATAGGCCATCAATATCAGGCTCTGTTTGCTTTAGAATAACTTAAAAAATAATTTTTAAATATAAAATTCTATATGTGATTACATATGTATAACGAAAGGATTGGTTAACAACATGAATGAAAAGGTGAAGGACATTGCGGTCAGAATAAAGGGACTTAGGCTATTAGCTGGATATTCAGAAAAAGAGGTTGCAAGTACTATTGGACTCCCAATAAATGAGTATCTAAAATATGAAAATGCTGAGGATGATATACCCGTCAGTATTCTTTATGAAATAGCTGACTATTATAAGGTGGATATGACTGAGATTTTAACAGGTACGTCACCTAAGCTACATGATATTAGTTTTGTAAAAAAGGGTGATGGTCTAAAGATTGAAAGGTTCGATCAGTATAGTTTTGAAAGCTTGGCGTACAAATACTCCAGCAGGAAAATAGAGCCTATGCTTGTAGTGCTTGATCCAAACAACTTTCCAGAACTGGTTTCACACAAGGGGCAGGAATTTAACTTTTGTTTGGAAGGCCGGATGCAGGTAATAATCGGCAAGGATAGCTTTGATCTTGAGCCTGGAGATTCATTATATTTTAATTCAACAATTCCGCATAAACAGCTAGCTTCAAATGGAAAAGAAGCGAAATTTATAACAATTATATTACTTTAATAAATAAGACTTTGGAGGATGTACGAATGAGCTTTGAAGCACAATATTTAGAAAAAACTGAATTTGATTCATATGAGGATTTCAGTACGAATTTTAAACTAAACGTTCCTGAGAATTTTAACTTTGCATATGACATAATAGATGAATATGCAAAAAATGAACCTGAAAGACTTGCACTTGTTTGGTGTGATGACGCTGGAAATGAAGAGAAGTTTACTTTTAAAGATTTAAAATATTGGTCAGACAAGACAGCAAATTACCTTACCTCAAAGGGTATAGTTAAAGGTGATAAGTTGATGTTTATACTTAGGAGAAGGTTCGAGTTTTACTTTTTTGCCTTTGCTGCTTCAAAGATTGGGGCAATATTTATTCCATCCACGAACCAGCTTATGAAGAAGGATATAGTGTATAGAAATAATGCTGCAGAGGTGAAGGCTATTATTGCCTTTAATGCTGATGGTATTATCGAACATGTAGATAGCTCAAGGCCCCAATCACCAACAGTTGAAACCTATATTATGGTTGGTGGAAAAAAGGATAACTGGCTGGATTATGATAATGAAATAAAGGATGTATCCCACGTTTGGACTAGACCAGAAGGAGATAGTGACACTTATAATAATGACTTAATGATGATTTATTTCACATCTGGAACAACAAGTATGCCCAAAATGGCAATGCACGACTTTACATATCCTTTAGGACATATTGTTACAGCTAAATATTGGCATAGAGTTGAGGAAAATTATTTACATATATCTGTTGCAGACTCAGGCTGGGCTAAGTTTGGGTGGGGCAAGCTATATGGACAGTGGATATGCGGTGCTGTGCAGTTTCTTTATGATATGGATAGATTTGACCCTTGTAAATTACTTGAGAAGATAGAGAAATATAAAGTGAAAACTTTCTGTGCACCACCTACTATTTACAGGTTTATGCTCCAGCAAGATATAACAAAGTATGATTTATCTTCGCTAGGTCATTGCTCCACAGCTGGAGAGCCTTTGAATCCAGAAATATTCAACAGATTCAAAAAGTTAACTGGTCTTGAAATTTTAAATGGCTTTGGACAGACTGAGACTACAGTCATTGTTGCAAATTATGAATGGCTGAAGGTAGACCCTGGCTCAATGGGTATGCCGAACCCAGCTTATAAAATCGACGTAGTAGACGAGAACAATCAATCCTGCCCAGTAGGTGAGGAAGGCGAGCTAGTAATAAGGGATGTGGATACAGCAAAACCTGCTGGATTGTTTTGTGGATATTATAAAGATTCCGTGGCGACAGCAAAAGTTTGGTATGATAATATGTATCACACGGGTGATGTTGTTTATAGGGATGAGCATGGTTTTCTGTGGTTTGTTGGAAGAAACGATGATGTAATAAAAGCTTCGGGATATAGAATAAGTCCTTTTGAGGTAGAGAGTGCTGTAATAGAGCATCCAGCTGTTGTAGAATGTGCAGTAACTGGTGCACCTGACAGCGTGAGAGGTACTGTTGTAAAAGCTACTATAGTTCTAGCTAAGGGCTATGAACCAACGGAAGAAATGAAAAAAGAAATTCAAAATTATGTTAAGAAGATTACTGCTCCATATAAATACCCAAGAATTATTGAATTTGTTGATGAATTACCGAAGACGATAAGTGGCAAAATAAAGAGAGCACAGCTTCGTCATGAAGATAACAACAAATTTGATTCAAATTAAGGGGCAACTGAATAAGAAAACCCCAATAACTCCTTCAAAAAGGGAAAGTTATTATTTAGTTGTTCATAAGGAAGGAATTGCCTTTAAATGAACGAAAAAACACTTAGAGTTCTTGAATTTGAAAAGATTATAGATAAATTAAAAGGTTTAACAACATCAGAATTAGGTAAGGAGCTAGTAGATGAGCTTGTTCCTCAAACAGATTTTAAAACAGTGGAAAAGCTGCTAACTGAAACTAGTGATGGAGTTAGCTGTATAATGCGGAGAGGATCACCTCCATTAGGTGGTATTAACGATATCAGAACTAGCCTAAAAAGATTGGATATTGGTGGCGTTCTTAATCCAGGTGAGTTATTACGACTAGGTGGCGTATTGCGTGCCGCTAGGAAACTGAAGAGCTATGCAAACGACAGGGTAAATGAGAATAACGAAAATTGTGTTAATGAATTAATTTCTTGCCTTGAATCAAATGCTAAACTTGAGCAAAAAATAGATTTTTGCATTATAAGTGAAGAGGAAATAGCTGATAATGCAAGTTCAACACTTAAAAATATTAGGCGCCAGATTAAGGATCATCAAGCAACTATAAAGGACAAGCTTAATGATTTAATAAGGTCATCAAAGCATCAGAAGCATATACAGGAATCTGTTGTTACTATTAGAGGAGATCGATATGTAATACCAGTAAAGCAGGAGTACAAGAATGAGATTCCTGGTTTGGTGCATGACGCCTCCTCCAGTGGGGCTACGCTTTTTATAGAGCCGATGGCTGTAGTAGAGGCAAATAACAATATAAAGCAGTTGAAAATAAAAGAACAGGCTGAGATTGACAAAATATTGGCTGAACTCTCTCAAGAGGCTTCTCTGATTTTGCCTCAATTAAATGCGAACATGAGCATTATGGCCAAGCTTGATTTTATTTTTGCAAAGGCGAGACTAGCGGATGACTACAATTGCATGTGCCCGAAAATTAATCAGGACGGCAGAATTATTATTAAAAAGGGTAGGCACCCATTATTAGATGCTAAAAAAGTAGTGCCGATAGATTTTTGGATTGGTGATAAATTTAATTCGTTAATTGTTACAGGACCTAATACTGGCGGCAAGACGGTATCACTTAAAACAGTCGGTCTGTTTACACTTATGACACAAAGCGGTTTGCATGTTCCTGCTAATGAAGGAACAGAAATGAGCATATTTGAAAAAATATATGCAGATATTGGTGATGAACAAAGCATTGAACAAAGTCTCAGCACTTTTTCATCGCACATGAAAAATATTGTTGATATACTGGCGCATGTAAATAATAGGACATTAGCTTTGTTTGATGAATTAGGGGCAGGAACGGACCCTACCGAAGGTGCTGCACTTGCAATGTCAATACTTGAATGCCTTCATCAAATAGGTGCTACAACACTTGCAACCACTCATTATAGTGAGTTAAAGGTATATGCTATTTCAACAATTGGTGTTGAAAATGCATCTTGTGAGTTTGATGTCGAGACCTTGCAACCAACATATCGCTTGCTGATTGGTGTTCCAGGAAAGAGTAATGCTTTTGCAATTTCTAAACGATTGGGACTGACAGATGATATTATTGAGAGATCAAAGGAGTTCCTTTCTCAAGAAGATATAAGGTTTGAGGATATACTATTAAGTATTGAGAAAAATCGTAGTGAGGCTGAGAGAGAAAAGATGAGAGCCGAAAGTTATAGACTAGAGGCACAGAGGTTGAAGAAGGACTTAGAGGATCAGAAAAGCAAGCTGGCTGCGCAAAAAGATAGTGAACTTCGAAAGGCGCGTGAAGAGGCTAGACAGATTTTGATGGATTCAAAGAGACAGGCTGAAGAACTGGTTTCGGAGATGAAGAGATTGGCAAAGCAGCAAGAAGAGTCAGAGGTTAGAAGGCAGACAGAAGAACTTCGACAAAAGCTCAACAAAAGCATAAGTAATTTGGATGATTCACTAGTGGAGTCAATTATGCCTAGGAAAGGCTTGGTTAAACCTCCGAAAAACTTAAAGCCTGGAGATACAGTCCTTATTGTAAATCTCAATCAGAAGGGAACTGTTTTATCAATTCCTGACAAGAACGGAGAGGCTCAGATTCAGGCAGGTATAATAAAAATAAATGTGCATGTATCAAATCTCAAATTGGTAGATGAGCAGAAACAGCAGATACTGAAAACAGGTGCTGGTAGAATGGGAATTTCTAAAGCACAAAATATGTCCTCAGAAATAGATCTCCGCGGAATGATGCTTGACGAGGCAATGGAGAATGTTGACAAGTACTTAGATGACGCTAGTATTGCAGGAATGGGAGAGGTAACACTCATACATGGGAAGGGAACTGGAGCACTTCGAGCTGGACTACAGAAGTATTTAAAGCATAACCCACATGCAAAAAGCTTTAGACTAGGTAAGATAGGTGAGGGCGAAAACGGTGTGACAGTTGTTGAATTAAAATAGGCATCCAAAAGTAAAAATTGGTTGGTTTATTTGGTTCAATTTCACATAAACTATGTGTAGGTAATGTCACTAAGTATGACAATATGCTGAATATATGGGCTAAAGGTTGACATTTTGGCGCCAATAAACTAAAATTATTAGTGGCTTATTTACTTTTATATTAGATATTATTACATTTAATTTGAATGGTTTTTATTATAGAGGTTTAAAAATTAACGGAAGCTGCGAAGGAGAATTTTTGTGGACATTAGACATGATATAAAGAATGTAGCTATAATTGCGCACGTTGACCATGGAAAGACTACACTTGTTGATGCGATGCTAAGACAAAGTGGTATTTTTAGAGAAAATGAGACAGTAATCGAGAGAGTAATGGATTCAAATGACCTTGAGAAGGAAAGAGGTATAACAATCCTATCGAAAAATACTGCAGTACATTACAATGGAACTAAAATTAATATCGTAGATACACCTGGCCATGCAGATTTTGGTGGTGAGGTAGAGCGTGTTTTGAGAATGGTTGAGGGCGTTCTTCTTCTAGTTGATGCATTTGAGGGTGCTATGCCTCAGACAAGATTTGTACTAAAAAAAGCACTTCAGCTTAATCTAAAGCCTATTGTTGTAGTAAACAAGATTGATAGAGCAGAAGCAAGACCTGATGAAGTTGTAGATGAAATTATCGAGCTATTTATTGAGCTTGGAGCAGATGACGACCAATTGGAGTTCCCAGTTGTATATGCTTCTTCAAGAGAAGGCTTTGCTGTATGTGATTTATATGGAGAAAGAAAAGATTTGAAGCCATTGTTTGATATAATTGTTGATAAAGTTCCTTCACCAAAGGGTGAGATGAATGGATCCTTGCAGATGCTAGTTTCAAATATTGACTCTGATGAGTACGTTGGAAGAATAGCTATAGGAAGAATTGAAAGAGGTTCTGTGAAACTTGGACAACAAGTTATTATATGTAAAAAAGAAGGACAACAATTCAATGCTAAAATAACGAAGCTATATACCTATGAGGGTTTAAAGCGTATTGAGACAACTGAGTCTAGTCTTGGTGACATTGTTGCTTTATCTGGAGTTGGAGATGTAACTATTGGAGATACAATATGTGAGGTTGGTTCCCCTGATCCACTTCCATTTGTTGCTATTGATGAACCAACCTTATCAATGACTTTTAGTGTAAATAATAGTCCACTTGCTGGTAGAGAAGGTACCTTTATAACCTCAAGACATTTGAGAGATAGATTATTCAGGGAACTAGAGACAAATCTAAGTATGAAAGTTGAAGAAACTGATTCTGCTGATTCCTTTTTGGTTTCAGGTAGAGGAGAACTTCATCTTTCAATATTAATTGAGACAATGAGAAGACAGGGATATGAATTCCAGGTTTCAAAACCTACCGTTATTAATAAAGAAATTGATGGTAAAGTTGTGGAACCAATAGAATACCTTATGATTGATGTACCTGAGGAGTTTATGGGAGTAGTTATGGAAAAGCTCGGACAGAGAAAGTCTGAGATGGTTAACATGACCTCTGCAAATCAGGGATATATGAGACTTGAGTTCAAGATACCAGCAAGAGGTTTAATAGGATATAGATCCGAGCTTATGACAGATACAAAGGGAAATGGAATAATGAATCACGTTTTCCATAGTTATGAGCCTTACAAAGGTGAGATTGTAACAAGACAAAGAGGATCTTTGATTGCATGGGAAGATGGAGATGCAGTTCAATATGGACTATTCAATGCTCAGGAAAGAGGAACTCTTTTCATTAATCCTGGAACAAAGGTATATCAAGGCATGATAGTTGGAGAAAATGCACGTTCTGAAGACTTGATTGTAAATATATGCAAAAAGAAACATATCACAAACATGAGAGCATCTGGTACTGATGAATCACTTAGACTAGTTCCTCCTGTAATCTTCAGTCTAGAGCAGGCATTGGAATTTATCGCAGAAGATGAGCTTGTAGAGATGACTCCAAAGAGTATAAGGTTAAGAAAACGTAATTTAAACAATGATATGAGATCAAAGGGAAGAAACTAGTACACAAATTGTCAGGTGTCTATCAAAAACACCTTGGGTTCCACAAATAAAACCTCGGGCACCTATCAGGATGCTCGGGGTTTTACTGGACACCTAATATAGACAAAATTTGAAAAACAATATTATCGTATTTACTATAGATTTACTATATAGGAACAACTAAATAATAACTTTCGATATTTGTAGGGCAAAACCCTGTTTTATTATTTAGTCATTCCATTAAGATTGGAGTCAAATGTCAATGAGTAGAAAATTGAAAGTTGCATTATTGGGGATTTCATTAATTGTTATTGGTATATTACTATCAATACCAAAGATAATGAATTACGCAGGTACTACGTTAAGTGGCTATGATGCTGTCTATGGGAAACTAAACACTTTCTTAACTGTACTTGGACTTGTATTAATCTTTTTTGGTTTATTTGTAATATCTGCGGGATTGAAGAGACTTACTTTTGTATTAACTGTAATAATCGTGTTTGTATTTATATTTTCATTTGTAGCAGCTTATACTTATAGAGGCACTATCGCATCTACCAAGGACGATGTTGTTACTGAGGTCAAGTTCTCTGCTACTTCTCCTGACGCAATATTAGTTGAAATACCGATGGGCTCAGATACAAGTGCGATTGCAGATATACTTGGAGAAGAGGGAATTATAAAAAAACCTCAAATCTTTAAGATTGTGTCTAAAATTAATGGGTTTGATGGCAAGTATATGGCAGGTACTCATGTACTCAAAAAGGGCTTGGAACTAGACACCATAATGAAAATTCTCATTGGAATGCCTGAAAGTAGAAAGATTACAATTCCTGAGGGTTTGACCTATAAACAGATTGTACAAACCTTTGTGAAAAAATCTATGGCGATAGAGGATAAATTTAACACCGCAATGAAATATGAGAAGTACGATTATGATTTTGTTAAACAAATTAATAATGTAAATAATCGTGAATTTATTCTAGAGGGATATTTATTTCCAGATACATATGAATTCGGTAGGAATGCTGATGCAAAGACAATTATATCTTCAATGCTGAAGAACTTTAATAGTAAACTGACCAAAGAACATTACAAGCGGGCAAAAGAACTTGGAATGTCAATGGATAAGGTTATCACACTCGCCTCTATTATAGAAAGAGAAGCAAACACAAGTGCGGATAGAAGGTTAGTATCAGCTGTATTTCATAGTCGATTAAAGAGTACGGATGCAAATTTGCAAAAATTACAATCCTGTGCAACTCTACAGTATATATTCCTTAACCAAGAGGGTAAGGTACATCAGTTGATATCTTTAGCTGATACAACGGTAGATAATGCTTATAACACATATATCCATCCTGGACTTCCACCGGGACCAATTTGCTCTCCTGGTATGGATTCCATAAATGCTGCTTTGTACCCTGATGAAGAAACAGATTATATGTTCTTTCTTGCAACAGGAGATGGAACTACTAAGTTCTCAAAGACCTATAAAGAACATAACAAGGCTATGAAACAATATGGATTAGCAAAATAGGATTAGGACCCAAATATAAGTATTCTTTAATAAGATGGTATGAGAATGAAATGAATTCATTAAATTAGGGTGGCTACATGCCACCCTAATTTTAATAATAAAGCGTTATATTGGACAACTTGCGCTGATATAATTTAAAAGACAAATTCAAAAAATAGTGAAGAGTGAATAATATGATTAATTATGACTATATAACAAAATATATTAGAGCTACGATAAAGCCCAATGTTGGACTGCTTGCAGAGCTGGAAGAGTATGCTTCTCAAAATCATGTACCAATAATACAGCCAGAGGTAGCTGCTTTGATGAAGGTAATAGGGAATATGAAACAGCCCACAAGAATACTTGAGGTTGGTACAGCTATTGGTTACTCATCTATATTATTTTCTGGATTTTTGAAGCAAAATGGAATTATAGATACAATTGAAAGAAATGAAGTTATGATTGAACTTGCAAGAAAAAACATAAAATCATTAGGACTACAAAATACTATTAATGTTATAGCAGGGGATGCTATTGATGTACTGGCTTGTTTAGATAAAAGCTATGATATGATTTTTTTGGATGCTGCAAAAGGCCAATATAGCGAGTTCCTAGAGCAGAGCAAGCGAATGCTAGTTTCTGGAGGCATATTGGTATCTGATAATGTTTTGTACAAAGGTATGATTGCAAGTGATGAGCTTGTGGTACAGCGAAAAAAGACAATTGTTACAAGGATGAGAAGCTTCCTTAAAACACTTTGTGAGGATGAAAGCTTCGAAACAAGCATTATTCCAATTGGGGACGGAGTAGCTCTTAGCTACAAACGAGTTCCAAATTCATAAAAAAATATGAAACCAAAGTAGAGTAACTCCATACTTACTTAACTGCAGTTCTGAAAGAATAAAACTACAGTTAAACTAAATAATAGACATGTGGAGCTTGGATAAATATAAATTAGACTAATTGGTAGGTATTTGGAGGGTTTATGAAAAAGATTGAGCTTTTAGCGCCTGCTGGAAATTTGGAAAAATTGAAAATGGCCATTTTGTATGGTGCAGATGCTGTTTATATAGGTGGACAAAGGTTTGGACTGAGAGCTTCAGCAGATAATTTTTCTACTGAGGATATAGAGCAAGGAATAAAATTTGCACATGAGAGAGAATGCAAGCTTTATGTTACCGTTAATATAATTCCTCATAATGAAGATTTAGTTGGCTTGCCGGAATATGTTAAGCAGCTCGATGAGCTAGGTGTAGATGCAGTAATAGTATCTGACCCAGGTATATTCTCTATTGTGCGTAAGGCAACACCTAACATGGAAATTCACATAAGTACCCAGGCGAATAATACAAACTATATGAGTGCAAGTTTCTGGTATGAGCTTGGTGCAAAAAGAGTAGTAGTAGCCAGAGAACTTTCCGTTGATGAAATAAAGCTAATTGGTGAAAAGACACCAGAAGGGCTGGATATAGAGGCTTTCATACATGGCGCGATGTGTATATCGTATTCTGGAAGATGTTTGCTCAGCAATTATATGGCGGGAAGAGATTCAAACAAGGGGGATTGTGCGCAATCCTGTAGATGGAAGTACCAGCTTGTTGAAGAAAAACGGCCGAGTGAATACTACCCAGTATTTGAAGATGAACGAGGAACATATATTTTTAATTCCAAAGATTTGTGTATGATTGAATATATTCCGCAGCTTGTTGAGGCAGGAATATTTAGCTTTAAGATTGAGGGCAGAATGAAAAGCTCCTTCTATGTAGCCACTGTTGTAAGTGCATATAGAAAGGCTATTGACTCATATCTGTCTGATCCTGAAAATTATAAATTTAACACAGAGTGGCTAAGCGAGGTATCAAAGGCAAGCCATAGAGAGTATACAACAGGGTTTTATTTCAATAAAACTACTGGCGAAGATCAGAATTATAGTACCAGCTCATATGTCAGAGAATATGACTTTGTGGGAATGGTATTGGAATATGATAGCGAAACTAAAATTGCAAAGATTGAGCAGAGAAACAGAATGATCGTGGGCGATGAGATTGAAGTTATGAGCCCACACCAGGATTATTTCGTACAAACAATTGAGTCTATGGAAAATGAAGACAAAGAGAGCATCAGAACCGCTCCACATGCCCAAATGATTGTGTACATGCCAATGCAGCAGGATGTTGCACCGTTTACACTTATTAGGAGGAAGTAGGAAGTGGATATAATTGAGTCTAAAGGCAAAGGCAAAAGTCAAAGTCAAAAGCTAAAGGCAAAAGTCAAAGTCAAAAGCTAAAGGCAAAAGTCAAAGTCAAAAGCTAAAGGCAAAAGTCAAAGTCAAAAGCTAAAGGCAAAAGTCAAAGTCAAAAGCTAAAGGCAAAAGCTAAAGGCTAAAGGCAAAGTCAAAATCAAATCAGAAACCTTTAAGTTGGGTGCTAATTGTGTCAATATTTTTGATATAATTAGTGCTTTTTTTATTTTAAAAATCAGGGGGCAAGAGTAGATAAATAAAATTTCTTTAAGAGAAGTGCTAGTTGTGTCAAATATTTTTGATATACTAGTGCTTTTTTTGGTGCGGAGTAAAGTACTTAAATTCCAAGAAGTAACATAAAATGGCAGGGGCCAAAATCATAATATTATTATTGGATAAACAATGGTATGCGGTAAATATCGCTAATTCACATAGAATAAAAGTCTGCTATTGTAATCGGCTCAGACTTGAGTTTTTGTCGCCACAAAATTTCTAGTTAAAAATTGTAAAATAATTGTGTTATATTTACCAATTAGTAGTATTATATACGGTATAGGAGAATATTATACAATTTTTACATAAATATATTCTAATATAGTGATAGTAAAAATACTGGATTATACATCTGATTTCTCAAATTACATTTTGTGTAGAATGGAAAGGAGATAAAACCATGTTTTGTGCTCATATAAACCCTGATACACTAGAAGAACAAAGCGTTAAAGAACACTTGATAAATGTTTCTGAATTATGTATGGAATATTGTGATAAAATTTCACTTCGGCATACTGGGAAATTAGTTGGTATTCTGCACGATATGGGAAAAGAAACAAATACTTTTGATAGTTATATTCGGTATAGTGTTTCGAATCCCAACGATAAATCACTTAGAGGAACTATTGATCACTCAACAGCAGGTGCTAAGTTGATTTATGATAATTTTTATAACACAGACCAATATCAAAGGCTGACAGCACAACTTATTTCGTTAGCAATTTGCTCTCACCATGGTGGCTTAATGGATTGTTTAGATTTACAAGGGTTTGATAAGTTTACTACTAAAATGAATAAGGATATAGAAGAAATTCATTATGATGAAGCTTTATCTGTTTTTAGCAAAGAGTGTTTGGATAAAACGAAGATAAATGAACTGTTTGAAAAAGCAAGAGAGGAAATTAAGGTGACTTTTACTAAAATTAGCTCTATTAAATTTAAAAGATTTACAACCGGACTATTGCAGAAATATATGTTTAGTTGTGTTATTGATGCAGATAGATTTGATACATATACCTTTATGGAGGGTAAGAAAAAGACTGAACCCATAGAAAAAGCAAAGTTATGGGACGAGTTATCTGAAAAGCTTGAAAAAAAATTAGAATGCTATCCTAAATTAACAAAAATAGATGTATTAAGGGATGAGATTTCGTTGTCTTGTAAAACATTTGCCAAAAATAATACGGGAATATATCAGCTTTGTGTTCCAACCGGCGGCGGTAAAACACTCTCTAGCTTACGTTATGCATTAGAGCATGCAAAGGAATTTAATAAAGATAGGATTTTTTATATAATCCCATTTACTACGATAATAGATCAAAATGCAAAAGAAATTAAAGATATTATTAAACGAGATGATGTCATTTTGGAACATCATTCAAACATTGTTATTGATAATGAAGAAGAGGATCATAAGCTTTTGACTGAGCGGTGGGACAGCCCTATTATTTTTACAACTATGGTTCAGTTTCTTAATACTCTATTTAGTGGAGGAACTCAAGGTTTACGGCGCATGCATAATCTTGCAAACTCAATTATTATTTTTGATGAAATTCAAGCTTTACCAATAAAGTGTATCAATATGTTTAATATTGCGATGAATTTCTTATCAGTAATCTGCCATACTACAATAATTCTTTGTACAGCAACTCAGCCTCTACTATCTAAGACAGATAAACCGCTTGCATTAAGTGAAAATGCAGACATAATTCCTAATGTTGAAGAAAAGTTTAGAGAATTTAAGAGGACTAATATAATAGATAAAACGCGTGTTGGAGGCTATGAATCTGGAGATTTAAAAGAATTTACTCTTGAAATAATGGAAAAAGTAAATAGTACTTTAATTATTCTTAATACTAAAAAAGCAGCAAAAGAAGTATTCAATGCTATACTAAAAGAAAATAATTTACTGCCAATGGAAAAACAATCTTTAATATTCCATTTAAGTACAAATATGTGTCCTTCACACAGAATAAAAATACTTGATGAAATAAGACAAAAGCTTGGACATACTAGGGTAATTTGCATAAGTACTCAATTAATTGAAGCGGGTGTGAATATTTCATTTGAATGTGTAATTCGTTCTTTAGCTGGCTTAGATAGTATTGCTCAAGCAGCAGGAAGATGTAATAGGCACGGCGAGAAAACTTGCAGTGATGTTTATATTGTTAATATGAATAGTGAAGATGTCAGTAAGCTAATTGACATAAAAAAAGGGCAAGAAGTCACACAACGTATCCTTTATGATTATAAGGCTAACCCTGTGAGTTTTGGTGGAGATTTGCTCTCGCCAATAGCAATGGAAAAATATTATTCTTATTATTTCTATGACCGCAGGATAGAAATGAATTATACTATGCCAGAGCCCAACAAGGATAAAATCATGTATGATTTATTATCTGAAAATAGTAATGCTATTGAAGCATACAACGATAGGAATAGTTCTAATCCAAATTTAATGTTAACACAAGCATTTAAAACGGCAGGAGATAATTTCAATGTAATAGATAATAACACAACAGGTATTGTTGTTCCTTATAAAAAAGGGGAAGAGCTTATTACTAAAATCAATGGAAATTGTAATGTATCTGAATTGAAACAGTACTTAAAGCAAGCACAGCAATACTCTGTAAATTTATACGAACTAGATTTTTATAAACTTCAAAAAATAAATGCCTTTTATAGGCTTAATAATGGAGGTGTAATTGCACTTAGAAAAGAGTTTTATAATGTAACATTAGGAGTAACGACAGAAGAACAGCAACAAGAATTTTTGAATTGTTGAGGTGAGAAGAATGGAAAGAGAAAACAGTGTTGAATTTAAGGTCAGTGCGAAATATGCACTTTTTAGTGATCCTATTAACAGAATTGGAGGAGAAAAATTCTCTTATCAAGTACCTACATATCAAGCATTAAAGGGTATGTTGGAGAGTGTATACTGGAAGCCAACGTTTATCTGGGTGATAGATGAAGTGCGAGTTATGAAATATATTAAAACTCAATCGCAAGGCATAAGACCAATAATTTTTAGTGGAGGAAATACACTATCAATTTATACATATCTGAAAGATGTTGAATACCAAGTTAAGGCTCATTTTGAGTGGAATTTTAATCGCTCCAATTTAGAACTTGATAGAAATGAGAATAAACATTATCAAATAGCCCAAAGAATGATTAAGAGCGGCGGAAGAAGAGATGTTTTTTTAGGTACGCGTGAATGCCAAGGATATGTTGAACCCTGTAAATTTGGTGAGGGTAAAGGTGACTATGACGATTATGGCGAAATTTCATTTGGGATAATGTTTCACGGTTTTGACTATCCAGATGAAGCTTATGCAGAAAATGGCATGAACAAAATGGTTGCTAGACTTTGGACACCAGTAATGAATAATGGCTACATCAAATTTATTAAACCCAATGAATGTACTTTAAAACGTGAGATTAAATCAATGAAGGCTAAAGAATTTAATCAGGATAATTTCAGTGGATTGAAAGAATTTGAGAAGGAGGACGCTGACTTTGAGCTGGATTTATAAACTTTATGATACTTATGAAAACTGCAAGAATGAAGTTGGAGTACCTAGAACTGATGGAAAAACACCATTGCTACCAATTGCTCATTCTACTCAAAATGCACAGCTAGAGATTGTTATTGATGGTAATGGGAATTTTAAAAGGGCAATAGCTTTAGATAAGGAGGATGTCATAACTATTATTCCTGTCACAGAAGATTCTGCTTCTAGAAGTAGTGGTATTGCCCCACATCCACTTTGTGATAAATTACAGTATGTTGCAGGCGATTTTTCGGATTTTGTAGAAAAGAAAAATGGTGAAGAATATTACAATAAATACATAGAAAAGCTGGAAGGCTGGTGTAAATCAACATTTATAAATAGAAAGGCCAATGCAGTTTTAAGCTACTTGAAAAAGAAAACACTAATGGCAGACTTGATAAAGTATAAACTTTTAATTTGTGATGAAAGGGGTATGCTTTCAAAAGGTGTTAAACTAGCAGTTTCTGACCAAAGTGATGCTTTTGTAAGGTTTAGAGTTGAAATAGCTGGAGAACACGAAACAGCTATTTGGCTTGATACTGAGGTTTATAATAGTTATATAAAACACTATTTAAGCTTGCAAAAGGGCATGGACTTATGTTATGTAAATGGTGAAAAAATCCCCTGTTCAGAAAAGCATCCTGCGAAGATAAGAAATACAGCTGATAAGTCTAAGCTTATTTCTGCAAATGATATGGCAGGCTTTACTTATCGAGGAAGATTTACTGATAAAAATCAAGTAGTCAGTGTTGGCTATGAAACATCGCAAAAGGCACATAATGCACTGCGTTGGCTAGCTAATACGCAAGGATATACAAACGGTGATCAAGTAATCATTGCATGGGGAACTAGAAATCAAAACATTCCTCAACCACTAGAGGATACTCAAGATACTATGTTTGAAGATGAAGATTTACCAGTAGTCTCAACAAAAAAGGAATATGCAGAAAGGCTTAACAAAGCTATTGCAGGTTATGGCTGCGATTTAGATACACAGGCTGAAATCGTTGTAATGGGATTGGATGCTGCAACAACGGGGCGATTATCTATAACCTACTATCGTGAACTTAGTGGTTCGGATTTTCTGAGTAGAATTAAGAAATGGCATAGTACTTGCGTTTGGCAACACACGTATAAAAGAGTTACTGATGGAGTTGACGATAAAGGGAAGTTCAAATTCAAGTATATTAATTTCACTGGTGCACCAGCGCCAAAGGATATTGCTATTGTGACATTTGGGACTGAAAGAAGTGAACGGCTTGAAATAAGTAATGAGTTATTAAAGGCTACTATAGAAAGGCTATTGCCGTGTATAATTGATGGTGCAAGGATACCTTATGATATTGTGAATTCTGCGGTAAATCGTGCATCAAATCCAATTTCAATGAATTATTTCAATTGGAATAAGACTTTGAGTATAGCTTGTTCATTAGTTAAAAAATATAGGCTTGATAAATATAAGGAGGAATGGGATATGGCTCTTGATGAAAATCAAAGTGATAGGAGTTATCTTTTTGGACGAATGCTTGCAATAGCTCAGCAAATTGAAGCGTGGGCACTAAATTCAGTAGGTGAGAAAAGAGATACAAATGCGGAAAGATTAATGCACCAATTTAAGATTCATCCTTATAAAACGTGGGGGATATTAACGGATAAACTTAAGCCGTATATTTCAAGATTAGGTGGTAAAGGTACAGGTTTAGTAGAGCTAATGACTAAGGTTAATTCTATGATACCTTATGAAGAATTTACAAGTTTAAAGCAATTAGAGGATAGTTATGTTTTAGGATATTATTGCCAGAGACAGGTTTTCCTAGATGAAAAGAATCAGAGAATTGAAGAGATTAATCAGAAAAAAATAGAAAATTTTAATGAAAAGGAGAAATAAAAATGAGTACACTTACAAACAAAATTGATTTTGCAATGGTTATTTCTGCAAAAAATGCTAATCCAAATGGAGACCCTTTAAATGGAAATCGTCCTAGGGAAAACTATGATGGTTTTGGAGAGATTTCTGATGTTTGCATCAAAAGAAAAATTCGAAATCGCTTGCAGGATATGGAACAAGAGATATTTGTACAATCTGATGAAAGAAGAACAGACGGCTTTAGAAGTTTAAAGGATAGAGCTGATGGATGTGAAGAACTTAAAAAACTAACTAAAGAAAAGGAAAAATATGCAGATGTCGCTTGCTTAAAATGGATAGATGTTAGGAGTTTTGGACAGGTATTTGCATTTAAAGCAGGTGACGATAATTCGGTTTCTATAGGAATAAGAGGACCAGTTTCTATACACTCTGCGGTAAGCGTTTCTCCAATAGAAATATCAAGTATGCAAATCACAAAAAGTGTTAATGGTGAAACTGGAAAAGATCCTGATAAAAAGAGTGCTGACACAATGGGAATGAAACACAGAGTTGACTTTGGAGTATATGTGATTTATGGAAGTATTAACACGCAGCTTGCTACAAAAACAGGTTTTAGTGATGAGGATAGTGAGTTGATAAAACAAGCACTTATTACATTATTTGAGAATGATTGCTCATCGGCTCGCCCAGATGGAAGTATGGAGGTTTGTAAGTTATATTGGTGGAAGCATAGTTCACAAATGGGACAATATTCATCAGCAAAAGTACATAGAAGTTTGAAAGTTGTTCCTAATGTAGATGTACCAAAGAAGATTGAGGATTATAGCATTTCCAATGATGAATTGAAAGGACTAATACCAGAAATATATGATGGAATATAACGAAGAGGATTTTCTGCTATTGTCAGGTATTCAGCATTTTGCCTTTTGTAGACGGCAGTGGGCACTTATACATATTGAACAACAATGGCAGGAAAATCTTAGGACAGTTGAAGGAAATATACTTCATGAAAAAGCTCATGATGATGGATTCTCTGAAAAGAGAGGTGATTTAATTATCTCTAGAGGTATGGCGATTCAATCCCGAAAATTTGGCGTTAGCGGAGTATGTGACATTGTAGAGTTGCATAAATGTGCCAATGGAGTAAATATTTTTGGAAGAGATGGATTGTATCAGCCAATACCTGTGGAATATAAACGTGGGAAACCAAAAGAAAATGACTCGGATATCCTTCAATTATGTGGACAAGCCATGTGTTTAGAGGAAATGCTTTTATGCAATATTAAAGAAGCATACATGTTTTACGGTGAGACAAAACACCGTCTCAAAATTATACTTGATAAGGAGTTGCGAGAAAAGGTCAAGAACATGCTACACGAAATGCATGAATTATATAATAGAAGGTATACTCCAAAGGTAAAGCCTTCTAAAAGCTGCAATGCTTGTTCATTATCAGAAATATGTATGCCCAAGCTATGTAAAAATCCTTCTGTTGCAAGATATATTAGGGAGAGCTTAAAGGAGGCAGAGGAATGAGAAAGCTTTTGAATACTGTTTATGTGACCTCTCCAGATAGCTATCTATCACTAGATGGAGAAAACATAGTTATACTTAAATCAAATATAGAAGCTGCAAGATTACCTCTCCATAACCTTGAAGGCATTATCGCATTCGGATATACTGGAGCTAGTCCAGCATTAATGGGCGCTTGCGCTAAGCATAATATTGCATTAAGTTTTATGACGCAAAGTGGAAAATTCCTTTCAAGAATAGTTGGAGAGGTTAGGGGAAATGTCACGTTAAGAAAAACACAATATAGGATTTCAGATAGTAATGAAGAAAGTACAAAGATAGCTAAGAATTTTATATTTGGGAAAATATTTAATGCTCGTTGGGTTATTGAACGCGCTACGAGAGATTATGCTCAAAGACTAGATACAGAAAAGCTCAAAAGGGCATCGCAATCATTAGCAAATTCACTAAATATGGTTTTTAATAGCGAAAACCTGGAACAACTTCGTGGGTTTGAAGGTGAAGCGGCATCACAGTATTTCAGCGTTTTTGACGATTTGATATTGCAACAAAAAGAGGATTTTTTCTTTAAAGGAAGGAATAAACGACCTCCACTTGATAATGTAAATGCAATGCTTTCCTTTGTGTACACACTACTTGCACATGATGTGGCAGCTGCACTAGAGACCGTTGGCTTAGATGCATATGTTGGATTTTTGCATAGAGATAGACCAGGAAGAATATCTCTTGCTTTAGATTTGATGGAAGAAATGCGATGTGTCTATGCTGATAGATTTGTAATTTCACTTATTAATAAAAGAGTGGTAAATGCAGGTGGATTCATTCAAAAAGAGGATGGCGCTATAAAAATGGATGATGATACAAGAAAAACTATTTTGCAGGCATGGCAAGGTAGAAAACAAGAGATAATTACGCACCCATTTTTACAGGAAAAGCTGGAATGGGGACTTGTTCCTTATGCACAGGCGATGTTGTTAGCAAGATTTATTCGAAGAGATTTGGACGAATACCCACCATTCTTGTGGAAGTAGGTGAAAAAATGTTAGTACTAATAACTTATGATGTAAGCACAGAAACTGAAGGCGGAAAAAAGCGTTTGCGTAAAGTTGCAAAACAATGTGTGAACTATGGTCAACGTGTTCAAAATTCTGTTTTTGAATGCATTCTTGATGCAGCTAAATGTCGAGAAGTTCAGCATAAATTGGAACAAATAATTGACAAGGAAAAGGACAGCCTTAGGTTTTACTATCTTGGGAATAACTACAAAAGCAAGGTAGAGCATGTAGGTGCAAAAGAATCCTTTGATATTGAGGGGACACTAATAATTTAGTGCGAACGTTAAGTAAACATGAAATTGTAGGTACTTTCGCACCAATAATATGCTCGGAAAATGCGATTATATAAGGTGAAAAGATAGAAAAACAATAATGATGTTATTTATTTTTATTATTTTAGACAAAATATATACAAGTTCTACAAGTAATGCAAAAACTTTTGTTTGTTTTTGCTGTCGCTCCTCTTACGGGGAGCGTGGATTGAAATCAAGATATACCGCAGCATCACCTAAAGTTTTACGTCGCTCCTCTTACGGGGAGCGTGGATTGAAATTTATTACGTGAAGTAAAAGAGTTTGAATATTATCGTCGCTCCTCTTACGGGGAGCGTGGATTGAAATTCTTGTCGGATTATCTTGATATCAGTCAATAGCGAGTCGCTCCTCTTACGGGGAGCGTGGATTGAAATTCTTATGGATTTGCAAATGATGAAGTTGTGGAAGTCGCTCCTCTTACGGGGAGCGTGGATTGAAATCCAAACACTTATGTTATCTATGTTTTAGGATTTACGTCGCTCCTCTTACGGGGAGCGTGGATTGAAATTGATACTTATTATGTAAAATATACATCTTTGTCAAGTAGCTCCTCTTACGGGGAGCGTGGATTGAAATGGTGATTTACTTTATGCGACTGATTCATCATTAACGTCGCTCCTCTTACGGGGAGCGTGGATTGAAATTTTATCGAGTTTTAATATTTTTATTGTCTTATTGTCGCTCCTCTTACGGGGAGCGTGGATTGAAATCACAAGTAAACTCATTAATTCGTTTCCATGCTTCGTCGCTCCTCTTACGGGGAGCGTGGATTGAAATCGAAATATTGCGACCACTAGCTTTAAAATACTGTGTCGCTCCTCTTACGGGGAGCGTGGATTGAAATTATAACATCTTTTGCCTTTTTACTTATCATGTTCGTCGCTCCTCTTACGGGGAGCGTGGATTGAAATTACTAAATCAAGCTGAAAAGGGTAAATTGGAAGGTCGCTCCTCTTACGGGGAGCGTGGATTGAAATTACTTAACACTGTTGAAAAAGGCAAACTGGAAGTGTCGCTCCTCTTACGGGGAGCGTGGATTGAAATTAGGTTGTTACATAGAAGATAATCATATGGCTTGGTCGCTCCTCTTACGGGGAGCGTGGATTGAAATACCTATATTACTAATATTTATAACTTGTGATTTTGTCGCTCCTCTTACGGGGAGCGTGGATTGAAATACTAAAATACTCACAAATAACTAAATTATATGTATGTCGCTCCTCTTACGGGGAGCGTGGATTGAAATTCCTCTATTATTTGATAATTAGACATTCCACCCTGTCGCTCCTCTTACGGGGAGCGTGGATTGAAATTAGTAGGTATATTACTAAAACTGTAATACTACAAGTCGCTCCTCTTACGGGGAGCGTGGATTGAAATACCTGATGATAGTGACATGGAAATGAATAGCTTAGAGTCGCTCCTCTTACGGGGAGCGTGGATTGAAATCATAGGTTCATGCAATCATTCATACGGTCACTACGGTCGCTCCTCTTACGGGGAGCGTGGATTGAAATCTTTTATTAAGGAGGGTACAAGATGAAGGACGTTGGTCGCTCCTCTTACGGGGAGCGTGGATTGAAATTTATAGTCCTTTATTGGCATCTGCCAAAATCAGCGGGTCGCTCCTCTTACGGGGAGCGTGGATTGAAATTCTTTTCTTTTGTTTGTTGTTGTTGTTTGTCGTACGTCGCTCCTCTTACGGGGAGCGTGGATTGAAATCGATATTGTCAATATCTTTTTTATAAATTTATGAGTCGCTCCTCTTACGGGGAGCGTGGATTGAAATTTATGCAATACAACTAATGAACGAGGATAAACAAAGTCGCTCCTCTTACGGGGAGCGTGGATTGAAATTTCTAGCTTCATCCGCTATCTTACGCATTAAAGCGTCGCTCCTCTTACGGGGAGCGTGGATTGAAATCAGAACCTAAAGAGGTATCTGAGGATTTACCAGGTCGCTCCTCTTACGGGGAGCGTGGATTGAAATTACAATCTCTTTTTAAATATATTGCTTTACCGTGTCGCTCCTCTTACGGGGAGCGTGGATTGAAATATTTAAAAATGCTTTTTCTAAATCCTCGTCTGTGGTCGCTCCTCTTACGGGGAGCGTGGATTGAAATTTAAATCATTGTATAATTGATTAATATTATCCTCTGGTCGCTCCTCTTACGGGGAGCGTGGATTGAAATCAGTTGAAGTATTCAAAGCTTTTAAATCTGCTTAGTCGCTCCTCTTACGGGGAGCGTGGATTGAAATCATTTCACAAGAAATGCATCAGCTTTCGCTCGTTTCGTCGCTCCTCTTACGGGGAGCGTGGATTGAAATACAACAGAAGAGGGTATATGATTTCAATATTTTCGTCGCTCCTCTTACGGGGAGCGTGGATTGAAATAATTAATTCCTTGCCCTTTGTATAATATCTATGTCCGTCGCTCCTCTTACGGGGAGCGTGGATTGAAATTTTTTTTTATACACAATACCACCAAACCTCACACAAGTCGCTCCTCTTACGGGGAGCGTGGATTGAAATTCAAATAAGAAATAAAAAGGAAATTAATATCTAGTCGCTCCTCTTACGGGGAGCGTGGATTGAAATATATTCTGATTTACTATTTGTTTCTCTATCTTTTAGTCGCTCCTCTTACGGGGAGCGTGGATTGAAATTCATTTTGATAACCTCCATCATTTATTTTAATATGTCGCTCCTCTTACGGGGAGCGTGGATTGAAATCACTTACTGGATATTTACCATTAAAACAAATATCGTCGCTCCTCTTACGGGGAGCGTGGATTGAAATATATGTAACACACTTCCTTTTTAACTATAATACGTCGCTCCTCTTACGGGGAGCGTGGATTGAAATTATCTGTTACTTCAACCATTTTTAAACCTGTTTTGTCGCTCCTCTTACGGGGAGCGTGGATTGAAATTTCAAGAAGGTTTTAAGTGGGGTTTTATAATCGGGTCGCTCCTCTTACGGGGAGCGTGGATTGAAATTTAGTATTTAGTTTATATGTCTTATTATTTATTATGTCGCTCCTCTTACGGGGAGCGTGGATTGAAATCTCAACATCGTCTAAGCCTGAGAACAGTACCACGTCGCTCCTCTTACGGGGAGCGTGGATTGAAATATTTTGTTAATATTATTTTCTTGAGTTTGATTAAGTCGCTCCTCTTACGGGGAGCGTGGATTGAAATTTTATATTCGTTAGTGGCTCTAGCATTTACAGCGTCGCTCCTCTTACGGGGAGCGTGGATTGAAATATTTTGGCACATAGGACAGCTTAAATAAACAAAGTGTCGCTCCTCTTACGGGGAGCGTGGATTGAAATTTCTTTATAATCTGTCGGTCTACCAACCTTATTATGTCGCTCCTCTTACGGGGAGCGTGGATTGAAATAAAGGAGTATGACCAATCAATATTCAATAAAACTAGTCGCTCCTCTTACGGGGAGCGTGGATTGAAATCAGAGACAAAGGATATAACCGAAGATTTACCAGGTCGCTCCTCTTACGGGGAGCGTGGATTGAAATGCTTAGAGATAAATTACAAAAATATCTAGCAGAAGTCGCTCCTCTTACGGGGAGCGTGGATTGAAATCGATGCAGCACTAAATGATATTAAGGTTGGATATGTCGCTCCTCTTACGGGGAGGGTGGATTGAAATTGACTCGTCATGGAATATCATATCAAGGGGGAACAGTCGCTCCTCTTACGGGGAGCGTGGATTGAAATTAAGAAAGTGAAAATCTCCCGTAACCCTTCAACTGTCGCTCCTGTTACGGGGAGCGTGGATTGAAATGACATATAAGCTGTGCTATGCCCTACAACCAAATGTCGCTCCTCATACAGGGGACATAGGATTGGAATTTAATTAAGTCAAGATGATTTATATATAATACCACCTACACCCACCCTCCATGGTATATTTTACCTCACTATTTGGAAACAATTATTAATAAATATGTTTTCAAAAAAAGGGGTTTTTTTATGTTTAGACGAATAAGAATTTTACTTTTTATATTTTTAGCTGTTTTCTCATGTTTACTTACTAGACTTTTCTATATTCAGATAGTCGGTGGTAATGCTTTGGCAAAGGAAGCGTCTGTCCAGAGAATGAATAATATTCAGATTGAAAGTTCAAGAGGAGATTTTCTAGACAAAAATGGCATAAATCTAACAAGTAGGACACCTAAAATTACTGCTGTATTAAAACCTGCGCTTTTAAGGGGCCAGGTTCAGGTAGTAGAGCAGATATGTAAGCTGGTAGGCTTAGACACAGATAAAACAAAGGATAAAATTCAAAGGTATAATACTCCGATTTTAATAGATATTGATCAAGAAACAAAGGTTATACTTACAGAAATGAAGCTTGAAGGGGTTTCATTTATAAATTCCTTGAGCAGATATAATACTGATACAAAAGCAAAGCATTTATTAGGCTATTTAAACAAAATAGATAAGATTGGAAGCATCGGATTAGAAAGATTGTATGAAAAGACGCTGAATTATGGCAATGAGGACTTGTTAACTGTAATCACAGATGGTAATAATGATGTGCTTGATGGTCTTGGGTATAGAATTATAAAGGATGAGGACAAAAAAAATAAAAAGCTTGATATAAAACTTACTATTGATTATCATATTCAGAATATTATTGAACAAGTCTTGGAAAACAGAGGATTGACAGGTGCCATAGTGGTTGAGAATGTTAAAAATGGTGATATTGTTGCCATGTGCAGTAAGCCTGACTTCGATCCCAATGACATTGAGAAATACTTATCAAATAATAAAAGACCATTATTTAATAGAGCAGTAGCACAATACAATATAGGTTCAGTTTATAAATTAGTTGATTTAGCAGCGATGTTCGAGCTACAACCAGATTATAATATGGTATTTAACTGTCCTGGATATATTCAAGTGGCAGATAAGGAGTTTAAGTGTTCTTCGTATGAGAAAGGAGGACATGGAACTATTGATATGAATAGCGCGCTAGCTGTTTCATGTAATGCTTATTTTATTAATATGGCACTTGATTTAGGAGCTGAGAAAATTGTTTCAATGAGTAATAGCTTAGGGCTTGGTGAGAACACTGGATTGTCAAAGCAGGGGATAGAGGAGGCGAAGGGACTGATTACGCCATTGTCAGAATTGCAAAATCCAGGAGATATCGCAAATATTTCAATTGGACAGGGACAAATTCTAGCAACGCCAGTTCAAATTGCAGATATGGTAGCTATCATTGCAAATGGTGGAATAAAAAATAATATTAATGTTGTTGATTGTGTGGTAAATGATGAAGGGAATAAAGTCAGAGATCTCAAAGAAATAAGTGGAAAAAGAGTAATTTCAGAAGCAACAGCTGAAAAGATAAAGACTCTGATGGTGGGAGTTGTCAGTTCGGGAACTGGTAAGAATGCAAACCTAGATGGGTTTGGTGGTGCAGGTGGGAAAACAGGAAGCGCTGAAACTGGTCAGTTTATTGATGGGCAGAAAGTTATTCAGGCATGGTTTGCAGGCTTCTTTCCTTCAAAGGAACCAAAGTACTCTGTTGCAATATTTATTGAGGATGGGAAAAGTGGAGGGGATGCTGCAGCACCTATATTCGCTGAAATTGGTGCTGAGATAATGAAAAAGGGACTGTAGATAAAAGCTCCTCAGATTAAATTTTATTTAGTCTGAAGGGCTTTTTTACTTTAATTGATAAAAAGCATAATATCCTTGATGATTATCTCTTCAAAGCAAAAAATCAGTCTGATAGAATCATATTAAACAATAATGGAATGAAATTATTGGATCGCTGCTTGATGGGATATTAAGCGCGCAAAAATCTATTATTATGTATGTAAATGGAGGACTGAAAATGAAAAGAAGGATTAAAAATACCATCGGAGTGTTTATGGCTATCGCAATGATTTTTGGAACGGTTTCTACTTCCTGGGTGCAGGCAGCAGATAGTAAGAAGGTTGAACCAAAAAAGAATGTTTTGATGGTGATAGCGCCAAAAGATTTTGAGGATTGTGAGCTTTTTGAGCCAAAGACAATACTAGAAGTTAACGGTGCAAAGGTAACTGTAGCAAGTACCACTACCGAAAGCTGTACAGGTATGAAGGGTAGAACCATTAAACCAGATATTAAGATATCTGATGCAAAAGCCAAAGACTATGATGCAATAGTTGTTGTAGGTGGTACTGGAGTAATCGGTACGCTTTGGGAGGATATGCCATTGAGAAGTCTTCTACAGGAAGGAAATCTCCAAAACAAGATAATCGGAGCAATATGTGCTGCCCCTCCTACACTTGCTAAAGCAGGACTATTAAAGGACAAAAATGCCACTATGTTTCCTTGGGACGATGGTATTAAGGAACTGACAAAGTATGGAGCAAAATATGTAAATGAGGAAACAGTAGTATCTGGCAATATAGTTACAGGAAAGAACCCTGATGCATCCAAAGCTTTTGGATTAAAGTTATGCGATGTACTTGGGATAAGGGCGTTTCAAAAGAAGGTACTTATGGTAATAGCTACAAAGGATTTTGAAGATGTAGAGCTTTTTGAACCAAAAACAATACTTGAATTAAACGGAGCCAAAGTAACAATTGCCAGTACGACAACAAAAATCGCTGTTGGTCTCAAAGGTGCAAAAGTTACACCTGACATTAAAATATCAGATGTAAAAGCAAAGGATTATGATGCAATAGTTGTTGTTGGCGGAACAGGTGTCATAGGAACCTTGTGGGAGGATAAACCTTTAAGGATGGTTCTGCAGGAAGCAAATAAATTGAACAAAATTGTTGGAGCAATATGTGCAGCCCCTCCTACACTTGCAAAGGCAGGTTTGTTAAAGGGTAAGAATGCTACCATGTTCCCTTGGGATGGTGGAATAAAAGAATTAACCAAGAATGGTGCTGCCAATTATGTAAATGAGGAGACTGTTGTTTCAGGTAACATAATAACAGGAAGAAATCCAGAGGCTTCGAAGGCTTTTGGCTTAAGGATTAGTGAAGAATTAGGAATTAAGGAAAAGCAGAAAAAGGTGCTGATGGTAGTAGCACAAAAGGATTTTGAGGATTGTGAGCTTTTTGAGCCAAAGACAATTCTTGAGATAGCTGGTGCAAAGGTATTTGTCGCAAGTGTAACAGCAAATACAGCAACAGGCAGTCAAGGTAGAACTATAAAGCCTGATTTGAAAATAAGTGATGCTAAAGCTTCAAACTATGATGCAATAGTTGTTGTTGGTGGAACAGGCGTCATAGGAACCTTGTGGGAAGATAAACCCTTAAGAAAGCTTTTGCAGGAAGCAAACAGCCAGAATAAGATTGTTTCAGCAATTTGTGCAGCACCGCCTACACTCGCAAAGGCAGGTTTGTTAAAGGATAAAAATGCTACTATGTTCCCTTGGGATGATGGTATAAAGGAACTTACTAAGGACAGTGGTGCAACATATGTGAATGAGGAAGTAGTTGTATCAGGTAATATAGTTACCGGTAGGAATCCGGACGCTTCCAGAGCATTTGGATTGAAACTATGTGACGTAATTGGAGTTAATCAACATCAAAAAAATGTTCTTTTGGTAATAGCTCAAAAGGACTTTGAAGATGTAGAATTATTTTCGCCTAAGGCTTTGCTGGAATTGAACGGAGCAAAAGTAACTGTGGCAAGCGTTACTACAGATATCGCAAAAGGATCTGGCGGCAGTTTCTTAACTCCAGATATACAGATATCAAAAGCAAAGGCAAAGGATTATGATGCAATAGCTGTCATAGGTGGAACAGGTGTTATTGATACATTGTGGGAGAATACAGATTTAAGAAGCCTTTTACAGGATGCAAGTGCTCAAAACAAGATTGTTTCAGCAATATGTGCAGCACCTCCTACACTTGCAAAAGCCGGCTTATTAAAGGGTAAGAACGCTACGATGTTTCCATGGGACGAGGGCATAAAGGAAATTACCAAAAATGGTGCAATTTATGTTGATCAAGAGACCGTTGTTTCGGGTAACATTGTAACTGGTAAAAATCCAGATGCATCAAATGCATATGGTATCAAATTATGCGAGGTACTTAAAATTCTTCATAAGTAATATATGTAAGAGGGAATAGTTCCCAAATTTATCCTTTCATGAAGGGCTTAATAGGCCTTTCATGAAAGGAATTTTGTTTTTTAAATTTTAAATATATGCTATTTATTTACATTAAACATTGTAGAGGGTATAATTAAAAAATATATTTAAAAAATGGAATGCTTGTATTTAAGGATTTACTTATACTAAACTATTTAGGAGATTTGATTGTTAAAATGAAGCAGTTATTGACAATTGGCTATAAAAATTATAAAGGGTACGAGATACCCTTGTACGTTGGAAAAGATGATGCTTTCAACGCACAATTAGGCTTTAAGGAACGTTTCAAGATAATTTTTGTTGATGAAGGTTCAGGAATTTTAAAAATTGGAGCTAAGCGACAGATGTTCATAGCCCCAGTTGTATTCTGCTTTAATGAAAACGATTACTACAACCTTGAAAATGAAAATAATTTAAAGGCACATACCATTTGGTTTCACCCAAGCATTATCAATAATAGTTTAGATTTTAATAGTGTGCGAAAAAGTGATGAGGAACTTACTGAAACTCAAAGGCAGGATGCCTTTTGGCTTGACGTATTCACACGCAAGCAGAAAGACTTTGGTGGTCAGCAAAATTTGGGCCCGAGTACGGCGAAACGGGTTGGCAATTTATTTGAGTCCATTGGGAAAGAACTTGAAGAGCAGAATGATACTCATTGGCCTTGTAGGGGTCGTACTTTTTTAATAGAACTATTATTCCTTTTGTCTAGAATAGTTTCGGTGCCTGAAGCTTTTGAAAATATAACATTTAACAATGATCCAGGAGATATAGGTGAAATTCTTATATACTTGTTTTCTAATTATATGAGAAAGATAACAATTGATGAACTAGTTCATAGATTCAACATTAACAGGACTACTTTGAATAAGCTTTTCAATCAGGTAACCGGAATGCCAATCATGGAGTATCTAATAAAATTGAGGGCATTTCTGGCATCTCAAATGCTTAGTGATACTACGCTCCCGGTTTCGGAAATAATAAACAGAGTAGGCTTTAACGATCCAACCAATTTTGGAAGAATGTTTAGAAAGTATTATGGATATTCTCCTACACAATACAGAGAAAAAAATTGCTGGATGCTCCGATGAATTATTAATGCTCCAAATGCTAGCGGAACTGTAAATACAATGTATAAGAATATAAAAAATAAAACTCAGGGACCAATAAAATGGAACCTATAAGATAGACATTTAAAATTCTACCCTTATAGGTTCCATTTTATTTTGGCCGAGTTTTTTTACATAAAGGGCTTTTAGCACTCATCATTTCTGTTTCCACAGAAACAGCAGAAAATAATAATAAGAATTATTATTATCCAAATCATATTGTCATCAGAACCACCAAAACATCCTCCCATAATTATACACTCCCTCCCCAAAAAATAAATTTAAATTAATGATTGAATATGCCAAGATATACAAATATTTTAAGTATTGATACATATATGTAAGTGTAAATTACTTGGCTAATACCATACTATTCAAGACAAATTCAAGCGTTACAATCATAAAAAATTTTATGCATCATAAGAGGCTCTGTCTTTTTACTCTATTGAAATATAGATTTGAATCTGATATTATTTAGGAAAAATATGTAAGAGATACATAAATGTGGAGGAATATACCATGAAAAAAACCTTATCTTTTATAATGATCTATATGCTTATTTTCTCATCCATACTTATTTTATTTAATTCAGCCCAACTGCAACCCTTTCCCGATATGAAGCTTTATCCTGGTGAATTGCTATTTTCTGGAGATAAAACATATGAAAAGTTGAAAGAACTAGTAGATAAGCATCCAAACAGATTTATAGGCAGTGAGGCATCCAGGTCTTCAGCAATATGGATGAAGGATGAATTTTCAAGGCTGGGTCTTGATGTAAGGTTCGATGAGTTTGATTGCTACGTCAATAAATTTACAGTAGAAGGAAAACGAACTCCAGCAAATTACCCATCGAAAGAAGTAAACAAGCAGGTTAGAGGGATTAATGTGGTGGCCGTAAGTTCTGGAAAAACAGAAGAAGCTGTTATTATAGGTGCACACCGAGATGTGGTGGGCTACATTCAAGGGGCAGAGGATAACGGCTCGGGGACAGTATCCCTACTCGAGTTGGCAAGGGTGCTTTGCAGCCAGGAACACTATTATACCTATATTTTTGTCTCTTTCGATGGAGAAGAAGTTGGGAAAGGCGGCTCTATTGATTTTGTAAAGCGTCACTCCAATTCGCAGATAAAGCTGGCATATATTCTTGATATGACAGGGTATAAAAATGCAAATAGTATTGGCTTTTATCCTTATATGACTGCCAAGGGTGCGTCACCGCTTTGGACTCTTGCTCTCGGAAATAATTTACTCACAGAATACAAGCTTTCACCGGCTTACTGGTTGCCAAGTTACAACCCAGAGAAAAACACCTTGGAGCTTTTCAATGAATTATTCAACTTAAAAATCTTTGGACATATTAACACGGATTCCGCACCTTTTACAGAGAAGAATATACCTGCAATTGGTGTGATGGCAGCCGAAAACATCAAGGGGATGAATAATACCGGATTTGGGTACCGGGAAGTCCACTGCGCCGATGATACCATCAATAACGTCAGTGTAAAGACACTTGAATTGACTGGAAGATTTTCTGAGCAATATATTAGAAGTATTGAACTCAATAGCATTTCCCGGAAGCTTTCAAGCCAGAATTATATTATAAACGGGTCCAAGTACTTAAGTCCGGTAGCTATTGTTGCATTTTTAATCTTGGTATTTACACTGTTTGGAGTGTTAATATACTTAACCTTTAGATTCAGAGACATCAAAGTAAAGGATTACATTGAATTTATTAGAAGTCAATGGGCCTGGGTCTTGTTTCTGGTAGTTTATACTGCAGTAGTCGTTTTAATGTTTCAGGTACTAAGAAGTGACAGCATTAAATCTATTCCATCGATAATCCGGGGCGGATTTTTATTATTAACGGCGGGACTAGGAGGATTGTATTTGGTTTTCAAAAGATTAAAATACTTAAGGGATAAAGGGAGTCAGTTTCAGTATTTTATAAATATGCAGACAGGACTGTTAAATCATTTATACCTTTTGGTGTTTCTTGGATTGCTTATCTTTGTCAATCCCTTCAAAGTGCTCTGTATTACAGTGCCTCTGTTTCTGTTTATTGGGAGAATGAGATATCAGACCAAACCATTTAAAGCAGTTTGGTTTATCTTGTTTGGTTTATGGTCAGCCGTTGAGTTCATTATTATGAAAACGGTATTAAGAGATATAATTTATGATTCTGCTTCCTTTAAGTCAAATATGGTAATCTTTCTTTGTGGTATCCTGTGGACTTGCACTTTTATTTACGGACTTTGTACTCCACCTGTGCCCGGGCGAGATAAGACTTTAAGGGAGGGAGTAAATATATAATAAATTTGGCCATGAAAAAGAAGTAACAATTGTTATATATGTAGTAACCAATTTGGTAGAGCTGACTTAAGTAAAAATAATATACTATATTCATAGACTTCGACAGAACTGCCAGGATACAAATTTATAAGAGATTAACTAATGGATACGAATGTTAAAGTCGAAAGCGGAGCAATCAAAGTATTAATTTATAGAAATGGATAGGTGTATTTATTAAATTTGATTGTAATGCAATCATGGAGGTATCTATGAAAAAAGAATTATCTAAGTTGAAACATATCATTTTAGTACTAGCAATTACCTTTACTCAAATTGCCATTTTATCTTCATGTTCAAATAGTGACGCTATTACCAGTAGTAAAGAGTCAACTCCTGCTAGTTTAAAAAGTGAGACTAGCATAAAAGGAATAGACAACAATCCAGTTCAATCGGATAGTGATGCCAATGAAATTAGTAATGTATTTACCAATTCCCCCGTACCAGGCCGTGGTGCAAACATGGCTTTTGACATGTATGAGGCTGAAGATGGGACTGTAGGTGGTGGAGCTTTTATAGTTGGTCCTAATAGGATTATAGGTGACCTAGCAGGTGAAGCCTCAGGAAGAAAGGCAGTTACCTTAAACTCTACAGGCAGTTTTGTTGAATTTAAAACTAAAGCTAGTACCAATACACTTGTGACACGCTTTTCTATTCCAGATGCAGCTGATGGTAATGGAACAACTGCAACACTTAATGTATATGTAAATGGTGTATTTTCTCAGGCAATAACACTTAATTCTATATATGCTTGGTTGTATGGGCCTGAAACAATGCCTGACAATTCACCATCCTCAAATTCACCAAGACATATATATGATGAAGCAAATATAATGTTTGACTCAAGCATACCAGCCGGAAGCACAATCAAACTGCAGAAAGATGCCGAAAATACATCAACATATGCAATTGATTTTATAAATCTGGAGCAAGTAGCTCCTATAGTAAACCCTGATTCAGAAAAGTATGTTGTTCCTGCAGGATTTACACAACAAGATGTCCAAGCTGCAATTGATAAAGCAATACATGATACTAGTAAGTTAGGGGTCTATCTACCTGCTGGAAATTATCCTACAACTGACAAATTTAAAGTTTATGATAGAGCTATCAAGATTATAGGTGCCGGTCCATGGTATACCCGTTTTAATGCTCCATTAGGTGGGACATATGCAGATATAGGATTTACTATTTTGGTAAATGGCTGTACTGCTGCTAACTTCTCTTATTTTGGAAATTATACATTTCGTATAGACGGTCCTGGAAAGGTTTTTGACCTATATGGTATATCTGGTACCACTATCGATAATATTTGGGCCGAACATCAAATTTGTTTGTATTGGGGCACTAACACAGATAATACCGTAATCAAGAACTGTCGTATCCGAAATTTATATGCTGATGGGGTTAACATGACTAATGGAAGTTGTGACAATCTAGTTTCAAATTGTGAAGCACGTGCAACAGGGGATGACAGCTTTGCACTATTTTCAGCTATTGATGCAGGTGGTACCGATGAAATGAACAACGTCTATGAAAATCTAACCTCCATCTGTACTTGGCGTGCTGCCGGTATAGCAGTATACGGTGGCTATGGAAATACTTTCAGAAATATATACGTTGCAGATACTTTGTGTTACTCAGGTATAACAATAAGCTCACTGGACTTTGGCTATCAAATGAATGGATTTGGTGCAACACCTACAACCAACTTACAGAATATCTCACTGGTACGTTGCGGTGGTCATTTCTGGGGAGAACAAACTTTCCCGGCTATATGGGTATTCTCAGCCTCAAAGAAAGTGCAGGGAATCCGTGTCAGTGATGTAGATATAACTGACCCTACTTACTGCGGTATTATGTTCCAAACCAATTATTCATTAGGTAGTGCTCAAAATCCAGTAACCGATACTATATTTACAAACATTACGATTTCTGATGCAAAAAAGAGTGGTGATGCATATGATGCAAAATCTGGATTGGGACTTTGGGCAAATGAATCGTCTGAAGCAGATCAAGGCCCAGCAGTAGGTTCTGCAATATTTAAGAATTTGACGTTTAAAGATGTTGTAACTCCTATAAAAAACATAACAAAGACATTTACCTTTGATATCAATCCTTGATTTCATTATATCTTATGGGTGTAAAGCTCAGATTGGAGGTTATAATGTCAATTACTATAAATAATAACTCATATAACTATACTATAAATGGTATAGAACTAGAGCCTACAAATAGGATAGATAATGCTATAGAAGGTAAGATTCCACAGAAAATCGATCAAACAGGAAACGTAGAATACCAAACCTGTAGAGACAGAAAATTTCACGATGTTTCAAATGATCGAACCTCAGATAATGATGATAAAGGGAAAGATTTTTTTATAACAAATTATAATGATACAATTGCAAAGAATTTTGGATTAATTTTTGATGCCCGCGTGTAGAATTATTTGCATTTAGTACAATCTTTTATTTGATCGTAATTATGTAGAAAACCCTTTAGACCTTTGAATTTGGTCTGAAGGGTTTTCTCGGCTAAAAAAAACTAATTAGCTATAACTATTCTTTAATAGACCATTTGCGATACCTCTAAAAGTAGGAAATTACAAATGGTCTGTTAAGAAGCTAACTTCTATAGGAGTATCTTGAAATTGCAATTCTTGTAAAGGAGGTGATTGTGTTATGAATGAGTAAACAATGGCTAAAAGTTAAGAACTAAAGGTGTCGGAAAGTTTTTCTGACAAAGGGGAAACACAAATGTGAATAAGAAAACGGAGGTATATCTATGAGAAAAGGATTTAGAAACTGCTTACATGTTGTTTTAGTCATCGCAATTATCTTTACTCAGATTTTAGTGATTACTCCAACCATATTTGCAGATACTGGGAATTTAGCACTTCAAAAAACTATAACTGATAGTAATCATAATCAGAATTATGTAGCAACAAATGCTAATGATGGCAATGTAAACACCTACTGGGAGGGTGGGGCAAATAATTATCCCAATACACTAACTGTTGACTTGGGTAGCTCACAGACAGTATACAAGACAACTTTAAAGTTAAATACTTCATGGGGAGCTAGGACGCAGACATTATCAGTGCTTACAAGTACTGACAATTCCACCTATAATACTGCAGTAGCGTCTGCTGCATACACCTTTGATCCTGTAAGTGCCAATACTGTTACAATAACTTTTGCAAACACAACAGCGAGGTTTGTCCGCTTAAATTTCACTGCAAATACTGGTGCTGTAGCGGGACAGGTTGCAGAGTTCGAAGTATATGGACCTGATTCAGGTGGAGGTGGTGGCGGAACTCCTGATTTAATCGTTACTGATATTTCTTGGACTCCAACAAGTCCAACCGCAGGAAATGCAGTAACCTTCAGTGCAACTATCAAGAATCAGGGTACAGGAGCAACAGCTGCTGGTACAATAAATGGAGTCGCCTTCCAAATTGATGGTGCAGGCACTACACTATGGAGCGACAATAATACCTCTTCCATACCTGCAGGTTCCTCCATTACAGTTACGGTCAACGGAGGAACTGCAGGTTCTATCTGGACAGCAACCTCTGGATTACATTCTATATTAGCCTGGGTTGATGATGTCAATCGGATTACAGAATCTAATGAAAATAATAACCAGTTAACTGAAACTTTAGCTATTGGAACAACAAACCAACCGGATTTAATAGTTACTGATATTACATATTCACCTGCCAGCCCAGCAGTTGGTGATGTTGTAACCTTTAGTGCAGCTGTGAAGAATCAGGGTACAGCGGCTGGGATAGCTGGAATTATTGCTTATCAGGTTGATGGCACTCAAGTTGCAACCTCAGCTAACAATACAGCATCAATTGCAGCTGGAACTACAGTAACAATAGCTGCGACGGGAACCTGGACTGCAACACCAGGAACGCATACGCTGAATTCAATCGCTGATTTTAGTAATACTACAGCTGAATCCAATGAATCGAATAATTCATATAGTGAAAACTTGATAATTGGTGGTGGCGGTGGTGGTGGAACACCAGATCTAATCGTTACAGATATCACATCCTCACCTACTGCTCCTTTGACAGGGAATGCAACAAAATTCAGTGCAGTAGTAAAGAATCAGGGTACAGGTGCAACACCTGTAGGAACAATAATAGGTGTAAGTTTCTCAGTTGATGGAACACAGGTTAACTGGTCCGATAATACCAATTCTGCATTGGCGGCAGGTGCATCAATAACTATAACTGCAACTGGCGGACCAAGTGGTTCGGCAAACTGGACAGCAATCACTGGAACCCATACTGTAATGGCATGGGTAGATGATATCAATAGGATGTCCGAATCAAATGAAAACAACAACCAGTACTCCGAGAGTATGGCGGTTACTCCCTCACCAATGCCTGATTTGATATTAACAAATCTCACTTGTACACCAACATCTCCTGTAACAGGTAATACAGTTAACTTTACTGCAACAGTAAAGAATCAGGGCACAGCAGCTGGAGCACCAGGAATTGTTGCCTTCAAAGTTGACGGAACTCAGGTATCAGCAACTACAAACAATACAACATCCTTGGCAGTTGGAGCTACTACTACAGTTACTGGATCATGGACTGCAACAGGAGTTGGAGACCATTCAGTTAGTGCAACTGTCGACAATACATATACAACTACAGAAGGAAATGAAAACAACAATACAACTAGCGTAAACTTAACTGTAACTCCACAACCAGGTATTGACCTTGTTGTAGCAGACATTAATTGGACTCCTTCCTACATTACAGTAGGTAACGCTGTATCCTTTAGTGCAGAGGTTAAGAACCAGGGAACACAAGCTGGAGTAGCAGGAATTGTGGTATTCAAGGTTGATGGAACACAAGTTGCAACATCAACTAACAGTACAAGTTCAATAGCTGCTGGTTCAACGGCTACCGTAACAGCAAGTGGTACATGGGCTGCAACAAGTGGTGCTCATACAATAAGTGCAACTGTAGACAACAGCAATTCTACTACTGAAACAAACGAAACAAACAACTCATACAGCAAGAATATGACTGTAGGCAGTGGCGGCCGCGGAGCAACAATGCCTTATACCAGATATGAATCAGAAGATGCTTCAATAGGTGGCGGAGCTGTTCTGAAATCTAATCCTACATTTAATTATTCACAGATTGCTGCGGAAGCTTCAAACCAGAAGTACGTAGCTCTTCCATCAAATAATTCATATGTTGAATTTACAATCAATAACGCTGGAGCAGGTGTGGACATGAGATTTACACTACCTGATTCAAGTGATGGATTAGGCCTGAATGGATCACTTGACTGTTATGTAAACGGAACAAAGGTTCAGACTATTTCCTTGTCATCCTACTGGATGTATCAGTATTTCAATGGTGATCAACCTCAGGATGCTCCAGGCTCAGGGCAAGCTGCATTCCGTTTTGACGAAGTGCATTGGAAACTAGCTACAGCGCTTAAGTCAGGAGATAAACTTAAAATTCAAAAAACAAACGGCGATGGTCTAGAATACGGTGTTGACTTCGTAGAAGTTGAGACAGTTCCAAACGTTATTTCACAACCCACTAACTCTCTCTCAGTAACATCTTACGGCGCAACTCCAGATGACGCTACTGACGACCTTGTAGCATTCAATTCCTGTGTAAATGCAGCTGTTGCAGCTGGGAAATCTGTATACATACCAGCAGGTAAATTCAATTTGAATAACATGTGGGTCATTGGCTCCGTTAGTAGTCCAATTTCTAACCTCACAATTACTGGTGCAGGTATGTGGCATACCAACATACAGTTTACGTCATCACAGGCAGCCAGTGGTGGTATATCCTTCAGAATGACCAGTACCGGTACTATGGACTTCAGTAATGTGTATATAAACTCAACGCTCAGGTCACGTTGGAATCAGCAGGCAATCTACAAGTGCTTTATGGATAACTTCGGTAAAAATTCGAAAATCCATGATTTCTGGGAAGAGCATTTCGAGTGCGGCTTCTGGGTAGGAGACTATGCACATACACCAGCCGTTCCTGCTGACAATCTTTTGATTGAAAATGGTCGTATACGAAACAATTTGGCTGATGGCGTAAACTTCTGTCAGGGTACAAAGAATTCAACAGTTCGCAATTGCAGTGTCAGAAACAATGGTGATGATGGATTGGCTTGTTGGCCTGACTCTACTATGGGTGCGCCAATGGAAGTAAACAATACCTTCTCGTACAATACAATTGAAAACAACTGGCGTGCAGGCGGTATAGCTTTCTTCGGTGGCTCTGGACATAAAGCACAATTCAACTATATAAAAGACTGCTTTATGGGTTCAGGTATCAGAATGAACACCGTATTCCCAGGTTATCATTTTGAGAATAATACAGGAATCTTATTCTCTGACACAACAATAATCAGTTGTGGTACCAGCCAGGATTGTTACAACGGTGAACGCGGTGCTATCGATTTAGAGGCTTCAAATTCAAGTATTCAAAATGTCACATTTGAAAATATCGATATCATTAATTCCCAAAGAGATGCTATACAGTTCGGATATGGTGGAGGTTTTAGCAATATCAATTTCAACAACATAACCATTGATGGTACGGGAAAGGATGCAATAATGACATCGAGATTTTCATCACCACATCTTGGTGAGGCTATATATACTTATACAGGCAATGGAGCGGCTACTTTCACTAATCTAGTCACGCGTAATATTGAAGCTACTGAGAAGTATCTTATTCAGAATGGCTTTAACATTACATTTAATTAATAATATGCTTCATTAATAAACTAGAGGGCCGTCTCAAAATAGAATTTAGAATTCTATTAAGAGATGGCTCTCTTTTTAATAAAGAATGTTTGAATTGACTATGAATTCAAATTAGCACTCTTTGGGATAACTATTAATATTGATATTTCGGGAATATTAGCGATACTTGTTTATCATTATAGTTTTAAGTTATAATGGAGGAATGTTAAGATTAAATTAATAAAAATAATTTTAATTGAGGTATCTAATGGAATCAGGTAAGGTTGCTGAAATAGCCACATGTGCAGGTGAAATACTTCTGAGTAATGGAGCTGAAGCATACAGGACTGAAGAAACAATTAAAAAGATATGCAATTCCTATGGACTAGATGGGGACTGTATTTCCACATCAACTGGTATTTTTATTTCGGTGATAACTCCAGATGGGGAAATGGTTACATCAGTAAAAAGAATTAGACAAAGACGAGTTGATCTTTATAGAATCGAGCGTATAAATTCTTTTTCAAGGGATTTGAAGGATAACCCATTATCCTATGAGGAAGCTAAAAAGGTGTTGGCAGAAATATATAACGCCCCTAATTTTTCTATTGGGATACGGCTTATGGCCGCATGTATGACGGCATTTGTGTATACTCTTTTTTTCAAGGGTGCCCTTGCTGATGCCTCAGTAGCAGTTATTATTAGTTGTGGAATATATTTAATGCTTGAAAAAACAGCTAAAGTTGGGTCATTTCCATTTCTGGAATATTACATTTCTGGTTTTATAATTGGAGCACTTAGTCTATTTGCACAATATTTAATACCGGAAATTAATAAAGATAATGTAATTACTGGAGCAATTATAGTTCTACTTCCTGGAGTAGCATTAACCAATGGAATAAAGGACATACTTTATGGAGATTTTGTTTCAGGTTCTGCAAAGTTTAGTGAAGCAATTCTTATTATAGTTGCAATGGGTGCTGGTATAGCGACTGCACTTTCAATAGTCATGAAATGGATGTGATCAAATGATAATCCAGATAATATTAGCATTTTTCGGCAGTATATTTCCAGCAATTTTATTTAATATAGATAGAAAGAAGATTCTGTGGGCTGGTCTATGTGGTGCTATAGGTTGGACTGTTTACCTACTCGTATTTTATGAAACTGGTAGTGCAATTTCAGCTTCTTTTGTTGGAGCGATTGCGGTTGGAGTATATAGTGAATCATTAGCTAGAATAATTAAAACTCCTGCCTTTGGATTTTTGATACCTGGCATTTTTCCTCTTGTTCCAGGATTTACTGCCTATACTACTTTGAGATATATAGTAGAGAACAATTTATCTGAAGCTTTGAATAAAGGAATTGAGACAATCGCTGTTGGTGGGAGCATAGCATTTGGAATAATGTTATCCACTGCAATATTCAAATTTATCTCCAAAATAAAGACAAAACAATTAACGTAAAGTCTATGTATTTAGCTGCTATGAAGTCCTAGAATATTTTGTGAACCAAAAAGCAGGGATTCGTCATGAATCCCTGCCGGTTCCAATAGCTAGTGACTTAACTTTAGTCAAGAAACTTGATGAACTTCTTAACATTCTCTTACAATAGTCATCCAATTACTGCCCTAGGTAACTGCGGCCACCCTTTAGGAGCAGATACAGTTCCTTGGACATTAATTTGACACAAGAAGTTATCAATTACGGGTTTGTGAGAATAAATCAAAATAATCATCTCCCAATGCTCGACATATCAAATTCTTGCCTGCGTCTTTTAATGTCAAAATCACATCCAACTTACATTGACTGCGCATTAACATCGAAGCTCTTGCATTAACTATAAAGATCGAGAAATAAAGTAGCCCAACGGTATCATCTCCCAACTTTTATCGCTAAACCTTTGCTATTAGGTACATTTCAGTACCACAGTAATTATTATGGCAATATTCAAGACTAATATTCATTTAAATTTATCCATTTTTTAAATCCATATGTTTTGCATTGTTTTTGTTATTGAAATCTGAACTTGTGTTATCTGGATTTACATTTCGTTCTGATTTATTTTGAGAATTAGATTTTGAGGATATCTTGTGTCCTTTACTTCCCTTAGCCATAATATAAACTCCTTTCTATACTATAATTCAGCTTAACAGTAAAATTATAGTCTAAATTTATGAAATACTTAGTATTATAATTTCTAGAATAAATATTTTTATTCAATATTTATGACGTTTCATAGATGTGAATACTAATATTCGACTATGTTACCATAATCTCAAGGCTAACATTTTACTATATTAATATAACCCAAAGTGATATCCAGTTATTTGCTTAAACATGGGAAAAACTTGATAATATGTTACTATTAATTTATAATATGAATAGCTAAGAGCGGGAGTGCTAGCGGCAGTAAACATCTAATAAAAGTATTATATGACATGTTTTCATGTCTCAAAGGGAAAACAAAGCAGTCGAAAATATAGCAATAATGAGTTGAATAAATTTGGGGGGGAAAATCATGAGTGAAAGTGCAATATCAATACAGGATTTGTATATGAGCTATGGTTCAAAGCAAGTTCTAAATGGAATAAATATAGAGATACCTAGAGGACAGATTATTGGATATATTGGGCCAAATGGTGCTGGAAAGAGTACTACAGTAAAAATATTGCTCGGACTTTTAACTAGCTATAAAGGCATTGTAAAAGTAATGGGTCAAGATATCTCATCTGGAGGCATAGAGTATAAGAAAAACATTGGTTATGTTCCTGAAACTGCTGAAATATATGATAACCTGACAGCACGAGAGTATCTTACATTTCTTGGAGAGATGTATGGAATGGGCAATGATGAGGTAGATAGTAAAGCAAAAAAGCTTATGGAGCTATTGGGAATAGCAGAGGTTTATGATTCTAGAATAACTTCTTATTCAAAGGGTATGAAACAGAAAATATTGATAATAGCAAGCCTTTTACATAACCCTGATGTATTGTTTCTTGATGAGCCATTAAGTGGATTAGATGCAAATAGTGTAATGATTTTCAAGGAAATAATGAGTGCTCTCGTAAATCAAGGTAAGACTATTTTCTATTCCTCACACATTATGGAGGTAGTAGAGAAAATTAGTGATAGAATAATATTGATAAATAACGGAAATGTAGTAGCTGACGGTACCTTTGATCAGCTGAAGGTGCAAAGTAAGGAAGGCTCCCTTGAAGAGATATTTAATCAATTAACAGGTTTCAATCAACATAAACAAATTGCAAATGATTTTGTGAATGTGATAGGAGCGTGATTTAATGAAGAACTTCTTTTTATTAAAGCTTTTGGATAGGCTTGCACCCATATTTTATAAGGTGGGTATTAATTACAAGCAATTGCGTTCGATTTTACAGGTAAAGTTAACACTTGACGGTAGGAATGTTCCAACTATAATGTCAAACAGTAAAAATATAGAGAATAAGAATGTAGCAGTTTTGTCGATGATTGTTTACACCTTTATGGGTTTAGTGATATCAATATTCACATGGATTCCTTTTTCTACGTTTTATAAGATGAATTTAATTTTTGGTATGATAATATTTATGATATTAGCGACAATGATAGCTGATTTTTCTACAGTGCTATTAGATGTTAAGGATAAGAATATACTTCTACCACGGCCTATACACAGTAAAACTATAAAGGTGGCAAAAACAATACATATACTTTATTATTTGAGTAGGATTACGTTAGCACTCTCAGGTCCATCATTATTAATGTCCTTAATTCATTATGGTGCTGCATTCTTTTTAGTTATGTTTATTGAAATGATACTTATTTGTGGTTTAGTCATGTTTTTTACATCATTACTGTATTTCGCTATTCTCAGTGTATTTGATGGTGAAAAGCTTAAGGATATAATTAACTTTTTTCAAATAGGTCTTACTATATTTATAACTATTTCATACCAATTCATAGGTAGAATGTTTGACATAACGCAAGTAAATGTTAGTTTTACGCCAAAATGGTGGAATTATCTGATTCCTACCACTTGGTTTGCGGCCCCACTAAGTATTCTAACCGATAAGAGTTATTCGGCTTTTTATTTTATTTCAACTGTAATGGCTATTATTTTACCTATATTTGCCGTGATAATTTACATAAAACTTATTATGCCATATTTTGAGAAAAATCTTCAAAAGCTTAACGATAATAGTGGAGGAAAACGTCATCAAGTAAAAGCTTTTAGTTTAAAGAAGCTAATTGCTAGATTGGTTTGTTCAGACAAAAATGAAAGAGCATTTTTCTTATTTACGCAAAACATGGTTGCTAGTGAAAGAAAGCTAAAGCTACAACTTTACCCTAGCTTGGCTTTCTCAATAGTAATGCCATTTATATTAATCTTTAATACTACTTCACATCAATCATTTACGAAAACATTAAATTCATTACATACTAGCAACAGCTATTTGTGGATTTATATGGGTATAGCTATGGTTAGTTTCTCAGTTAATTTTATCAACAAGAGTGAAAAGTATAAGGGCGCTTGGATTTATAAGGCATTACCTATTGAAAGTCCTGCAGTTGTTTTAAAGGGTGCATTTAAGGGCTTTTTATTCAAGTTTAATATACCTCTGCTAGGCTTATTGAGCATTATATTCATAATTCTATATGGTCCCAAAATCATACCTGATATTATTCTAATGTTTATGAATATGTTACTTTTGACCATTTTGTTTTTCAAAATATCCTCTAAGCAATTGCCTTTCTATAATGATTTCCAAACTATGCAAAATGGAACTAACGTTGGAATTACTTTTTTGTTAATGGCTTTTTGTGGAGTTATGGCAGGAATCCACTTTGCAATGGGATTTGTACCCTTTGGTATAACTATCAACATTGCTATTTCTGCACTTATAACAATGTTGATCTGGCATTTTAGCTTTAAACTATCCTGGAAGGATATTGATATGAATTAATATTGCTGAGTAAATATTTGAATGATTTTGAATGGATAACCCAGGAAGGAGAGCTACTATAAGGGTAACCGCTTTGTGTCCAAATACTTAGGACAAAGAGGTTACCTTTTATTATATCAAAAAATGTGCCTGAATTTGATAAACATAATTTGTAAAATAGTATTCTTAATTCAGCTTGCCTAATTAGATAAAAGCGAAGCAAGAAATAATTGACATAATTAGTTTGTCTAAAAAGGGTGTATTAAGAAAATTCAATGTTCATATCAGCGACATAATTTTGACAAAAACTTTTATTTGACAAATGTATACATTAAAATATATAATTTTCTTATAAGGTAAAATTATGGAATAAATCATATATATACCAAGCAAAATAGTCTTTTTTAATCTATCCTAGCAAGTAAGAAATAGATTTTATTGAAGAATAAGGAGTAGCAATATAATTGGACTCCTATTTCTTTTCTAATATAAATGAAAGTAATCCCAAAAATGTAGAGGAGGAAAGTTATGATGCAATTTCAAGTAAGGAAAAAGGGTCTAAAGCGCATTGCGCTGAGTTTGGTTCTAGCAGTAGGTTTGGCTGTAAGTAGTATAGTATCACCTGTATTAGGTGGAGTTCAAGTAGCTCAGGCGGCCGAGACGATAGTAACAACTATTAGCTCAATGTCATACTATTCAGCAGCAGACGGTCCTGTTATAACAAAAGCAGGTGTCGGAGAGGCAAGTTTTGGATTTGTAATGCCTAAATTCAATGGAGGAGCCAATACTTGGGAGGATGTTGCTAGTGATTTAACTGTCAATGTTAAGGTAGATGGCACTTGGGTTAACATTGATAGTGTTACGACCTTCGCTTACAACGTAAACTGGGGAAATTGGACTGATAGTGGTTTTAACGGTTATTGGTTTAAAGTTTCCCAAAATACAGCTCTTCAATTAGTTTCAAAAGCAACTGGGGTTACACTTAATTATACATTAGAATTTACAGATATTCCGACAACAACGATTACCTCTATGGCTGCAACGCAGGGACCGAATTTAACAGCAGATGTTACGGGAAGTGTTGGCTTTACATATCCAATATTTAATGGAAATGCAGCAATACCATATGCAGCAGTTTCTGATGACTTGAAGGTTTATGTGAAAGCAACGGATAGCAGTACGTGGATAGATATTGATAATAACGCTGCTAGTGGATGGATTTATGACAACAACTTTGGCCAGTTTACGGATGGTGGTGGTGGTTACTGGTTCAAGGTAGATAAGTCTATAAATGTTAAATTTGAATCCATTTCATCAATGGCTTCATTGATTTATACAATAAGCTATTCAGTACCAGTAAGAAATTCGTATACACTTACTGCTTATGATGCAACAACTTTTACAGCAGATATTGCAGGATCAATTGGTATCCCATTACCAAAGATTGATGGCGGTGCACCGGTAAAGACAGAGTTAGATAAATTTGTTTATCAAGTAAAAGTTAATGGACAATGGGTAGAACTTAGTGATTTTAGCAAGAGTAGCTTTAGTTATTCTGGAAACGGCTTCAATAAGTTATCAGATGCTAATCAGTGGGGATACTGGGTTGATCATATATTTGGACTCTGGTTTCAGCCTATTCAAGTAGACATGGAGCTTCGTATTGGATATCCTCTGAATGGACAGAAGAGTGGCGATATTGGTAATAATTATGTTAACTATACCTTTATCGGCAATCCGAACGCTATACGTCCTGATGTATCGGATCTTGGTAATATTGAAATTGGTACAACAAATGATTCTGTTATAGATGGCATGAATCTCGTTCTGAATGATGAATTTAGTGGTACCCAGTTAGATACAAGCCTGTGGAATTACACAACGGGGTACTATTTAAGTAATGACCCTGGTACATGGGGCTGGGGTAATGCTGAACTTGAGTATTATACGGACAGTCAAAAGAATGTTTTCTTACAAGATGGCAGTTTGAATATTATTGCATATAATGAACCTAAGTCATTTCCTCAGGATCCAAGCCGATATGCTCAATATTCTTCTGGTAAGATTACAACAAAGGATAAGTTTACATTTAAATATGGAAGAATAGATTTTCGTGCAAAGCTTCCTACGGGTAATGGTATGTGGCCAGCACTTTGGATGCTTCCAAATGATGATACCTATGGAACATGGGCAGCATCTGGTGAAATAGATGTAATGGAAGCAAGAGGTCGCTTACCTGGAGCTACCTGTGGTACCGTTCACTTTGGTGGAACGTGGCCAGCGAACAAATACATTGGCGGTGATTATGCATTCCCAGACGGACAGACAATTAACTCAAATTATCACGTATATACTGCAATATGGGAAGACGACAACATAAAATGGTATGTAGATGGCAAGTGCTTTTTCAAAGCTACCAAAGATCAGTGGTATTCAGCAGGCGCTTCAGCCGACGATGATGCACCATTTGATCAGGAATTCTATATTATTATGAACCTTGCTGTTGGTGGTTGGTTTGATGGCGGAATCTCACCAGATGCAAGCAGTCTTCCAGCTTCTATGCAGGTAGATTACGTTCGTGTTTATAAATCAACTGGAGAAGAGAATCCTAATCCAGTTGCAGTTACTGGTATGGTACTAGATCAGACTCAAGCTACCTTAACTTCAATAGGTCAAACAACAACACTAACAAAAACAATTACACCAAGTAATGCAACAAATAAGAACGTAACATGGGTATCAAGCAATCCATCAGTTGCAACTGTAAGTGCAGGACAGGTTACGGCAGTTAGTAATGGAACAACTACCATAACGGCAACCACAAGTGATGGTGGATATTCCTCAAATTGTGTAGTAACTGTAGCTACAAGCAACATAGCAGTAACAGGTGTTAGTTTAAATAAGAGCACTAGCAGTATAGTAGCAGGTGCAAACGAAACCTTAGTTGCAACAATAACACCTACAAATGCAACTAATAAGAATGTAACTTGGACAAGTAGCAACACAGCTGTTGCAACAGTAAATGCTACAGGTACAGTTACTGGTGTCAGCGCAGGAACTGCAACTATTAAAGTTACTACAGTAGATGGTAGTAAAATTGCTAACTGTGTAGTGACAGTAACAGCTAACAACATAGCAGTAACAGGTGTTAGTTTAAATAAGAGCACTAGCAGTATGGTAGCAGGTGCAAACGAAACCTTAGTTGCAACAATAACACCTACAAATGCAACTAATAAGAATGTAACTTGGACAAGCAGCAACACGGCAGTAGCGACAGTAAATTCTACAGGTACAGTTACTGGTGTTAGCGCAGGAACTGCAAATATCACAGTTACTACTGTAGATGGTACTAAAACAGCTACTTGTCAAGTAACTGTAACAGCAGCACCTGTTGGTAATACAATTGGACAATTTAACGCGAGCCTCGCTTTAAGTGGAACAACGTTAACAGTAACACTAGCTCCAACAGTATCATCTGCTACTGCTAGCAATCTATGGTACACAGATATTGCAAATCCAACAGCATTAAGCCAAGCAAGAGCAGGATACACTACAGGCACTAAGAATGCATCTGGCAACTATGTAGTTACTATACCAAATGCAGTCATAGGTACAAATGGATTAGTAAACCTATATCTTTCAACAAATACTGGAGATACTGGTTGGAGAGCATTCAATGCTAATACTACAACAACTACAGTAACAACACCTACTTTCAGTGTTGCAGGTGGAACATACACTACAGCTCAACAGGTAGCACTTAGTTGTGCAACAGCAGGAGCTACTATTAGATATACTACAGATGGAACAACACCTACAGCAACATCAAATCTTTATTCTACAGCTATTAATGTATCTGCAACTACTACAATCAAAGCTATCGCAATTAATTCTGGAATGACAAATTCAGCTGTTGCAAGTGCAACATATACAATAAATATTCCAGTTGCAGTAACAGGCGTTAGCTTAAATAAGAGCACTAGCAGTATGGCAGTAGGTGCAAACGAGACCTTATTAGCAACAATAACACCTACAAATGCAACTAATAAGAATGTAACTTGGACAAGTAGCAATACAGCTGTGGCAACAGTGAATGCTACAGGTACAGTTACTGGTGTTAGTGCAGGAACTGCAACTATTAAAGTTACTACAGTAGATGGTAGTAAAATTGCTAACTGTGTAGTGACAGTAACAGCAGCGACTACAAATGTTATTGGACAATTTAATGTAAGCTTTGCTTTAAGTGGAACAACATTAACAGTAACACTAGCTCCTACAGTATCATCTGCTACTGCTAGCAACTTGTGGTATACAGAAATGGCTAATCCAACAGCACTATCTCAGGCAAGGGCAGGCTACAGTACTGGTGTTAAAAATTCATTAGGTAAATATGTAGTTACTATTCCAAATGCATCAATAGGTACAAATGGATTAATAAATCTATATCTTTCAACTAACACAGGAGATATTGGTTGGGTGGCATTAAACGTAAACAATTAGTAATACATCAATAAGGGAAGGGTATCAAATAGAGCTTAAGTATGGCAGTATCAAATGTAATTCAAATTTATGTTTTAGAAAATTAAAATAGCTCTATGTCAATTGTTGGGGTAAGTTTTCCAAGAATATTTAATGTAAAAAACCCACTAGATTGATATGCTCTCTTTATGGTAGATAGCTGAACTGAACCAGCAAAAACAGACGTTGCAAAAATACCCCTAATCATAGGATAATAAAACTATGATTGGGGGTATCGTTATGTCAGAGAAAAAAGGGATGAGACATTTGGAGTCTGTATTAACATAGCTATAACATTTCATTATGTAAACTCATATAATATTAATGAATTAAGTTTCATGGAGGGTATTGTATATGAATTATAAGTATTCTTATAAGAAAGACGAAGCTGATAGTAGAGACTTACAATATTCTAAATCTGTATCTCCACATCCTGAGATAGTATTACCTAAATTAATAGACTTAAGGCCAATATGTCCACCTGTTTATGACCAAGGGGATTTAGGTTCATGTACTGCAAATGCTGGTTGCACTTGTAGAGCTATGTTGTTACGGGATGAGCAAATTCAGTTGTCAAGAATGTTTTTATATTATTCAGAAAGAGAGTTAGAAGGGAAAACCAAGAAAGATGTGGGAGCAAGTCTTAGAGATACATGTAAATCGATCTATAAAGTTGGTGTTTGCCAAGAAATATATATGCCATATGATCCGGAAAAGTTTATGATACCACCATCTAAACGTGCAAAAATAAATGCACGGGAATATAAAATTACAGCATATAAGTCATTAAGTTCTTTAAATGAAATCAAACAAAGTATAGCGCTTAGGCAGCAACCAGTATTACTTGCAATGAATATATATGAAAGTTTTGAATCAGATATTGTAGTTAAAACGGGAATTATGTCAATGCCACTTAAGAACGAAAAGATATTAGGAGGTCATGCAGTTTTAGTGGTCGGATACAAGGACAGAGTAAAACATCATGGTATGTTTGGTAAGCACAAAATTGAGCCAGGTTACCTTATAGTGAGAAACTCATGGGGGGATACTTGGGGAGACAAAGGGTATTTTTATATGCCATTTGATTATGTAACTCCTAATTACACGTATGATTATTGGATAATCGAATAGGCTCTTACAATACTTGTAAATACAAAAATGCACCTATCAACAAAATTGACAGGTGCACTTTCATGTGAACTAGTATTCTTTTTTTACTGGTTGTAAGAATAACTGCAATAATACAAATATTAGTATTCCTTACTCATATTATTGTTAACTCCATATATCGGCTTCTTTACTTTTTGAGCGATTAATCCTCGAAAAATCTACCTTTGAGAAAACAAAAGTTGCCAATAGTAGAAATACAAACCCGAAAATTATTACTATAGCCATGCTAATAGGGGGTGTAATTACAAAATTCCCTATTTTAAAAGCAAGCTGTTGTGCAATCAACTCATCAGTTGACAAAGACGTTTTTTCCAGTATGATGGTTCTAAAAAAAGCGGTTGTATATGTCATGGGATTGAAATAGGCAAAATATTGTAATACCTTTGGCAACAAACTGATAGGGATATATGCTCCGCAAAGAAATGTTAATGGCATGGTAATAGCAGCTTGGACAATTTGAAACGTCTGTGAATTCTTTACCAGTGCTGCCAAAAACAATCCTAATCCCGAGAATACAAGTCCTACGACAGCCATCACACCGATTACCACAAATGGTGTTAGCAATGATGTAAATTTAAGACCTATAAAATAACCAATAAAAAGAATAATAATACCCTGCATAGTTGCTATTGTTGCGGCTGATAATAATTGGCCAGCGGCAATCTGGACTCGTTTAACAGGACTTACCAAAACTTCCTTCATAAATCCAGATACAATATCCTCAATCGTACTGGTCGCAATGGAAAGAGAGGTTTGGAAGACAGTTGTTATAACAATACCAGCAAGCATATAGTTTACTGGGTTGGGAATATTATCATTTTTAAATATAGCACTAAACACATATAAAAAGAAGAAAGGCATAATAATTGTAAAAACAAGCTGAACGCGGTTGCGCACAAATATTTTAATATTTCTAAACCATAAAGCTACTATTATATTCATAAAATCTCACTTTCTTATATCTTTTCCTGTAATTTCTAAGAACACGTCATTGAGTGTCCCTTTTTTTATTTCTAAATCTGTAATTGCTGCTTTCTGCTCACTGAGTATCTCCATCAGATTTGCTAAACTATCAACTTCAATTGAATAATAACCGGTTTTTTTCTTGTAAATAAGACCTGCCTTATTAAGCAGTTCTGTAAGCCCTTGATCGTCACTAGTTGTAATGTATGCTTTATCCTTCGTGTATTGCTGTTTCAAACGATAGGGTGTGTCAATTGCAACAATTTTACCTGCATCCATAATGGCAACTTTGCTGCAAATCTCAGCTTCATCCATGTAATGTGTTGTTAGAAAAATAGTAATATTTTTTTCCTTTTGCAGCTTTACAATGTACTCCCAAATATGTGCTCTCGTTTGAGGGTCAAGACCTGTGGTTGGCTCATCTAAAAACAATACTTTTGGGTAGTGTAGCAGCGAACGTGCTATTTCCACACGCCGTTTCATACCCCCGGATAGACTGCTAACCATTGCTTTTTTTCTATCCAGTAAATCTACTAAATTTAAAGCAAATTGTATACGCTCGGCGGCTTCACTTTTGGGAATTCCATAGAAATGGCAATGCATAATTAAGTTTTCTTGCACGGTCATTTTATTATCCAGTGTCGGTTCCTGAAAAACAACACCTATAACACTTCTAACAGCATCCTTTTTATGCGAAACGTCTTTTCCATCAATGAGTAGGGTTCCTGAAGTCTTATCGAATATGGTACAAAGTGTATTGATGGTTGTGCTTTTACCCGCACCATTTGGTCCTAAAAATGCAAAAATACTTCCTTCTTCTACTTCAAACGAAACATTGTCGACAGCTGTAAATTTATCATATTTCTTTACAAAATCTCGAACTTCAATTATGTTTTTCATGGTATAACTTCTACTCCTTTTAACTGGACTATATTCTCTACACTTGTATAATAACTTTACCGACAAGAGTAAGCTAGTGCATTTTCGTAAGGATTAGTATGCCGAGTGAAGTTATTATCAATTATTTCAATGCGTATCTTCAACCAAGCATACTCTCTGAGAACATTATAATAGATTGTAAAAGATATTGAAAGGGCTGTTCTACAACTGATAAATTTATACCAATAAAAGGTAAAAGGGCGGGTGACAACTATTCAAGTATTCATTTTTCACTAGTTATTGCCAAGGATTTATTCCTAATATGAGGTAATCATAATAGTAAAATAAAGCTTATGGGTGATAAAATGAATAAAAAGAAGAGAAAAAATTGGTTGCGTATTCTGTTGGTTGGTTTTATGATCTATGTAGCAACAATTTTCACATTTCTGTTAACTAGCAACATTAACTTGTTTCCAAGTATCGTACTTATTGGAAACTTTTTAGTTCCTGTTGCTTTTGTATCCTTTTTTTATGAACGAAGAGAACGGTTCAGCGTTAATATGTCAGCCACTGCCATGTGTTTTTTCTATGGAGGAGCACTTGGTACCATTGCTGCATCTCTGTTGGAACCAGTTTTTATTCATAGGCTGACATTTACAACGGCCTTTACAGTGGGTATTATTGAAGAATTTACAAAACTTATTGGTGTTTTTCTAATCGCAAGACATAGAAAGTATAATTCCATGCTAGACGGCATTATTCTTGGTTCTGCAGCAGGAATGGGTTTTGCCGCCTTTGAAAGTACTGGATACGCATTTACTGCTTTTCTGCAAAGTGGTGGCAGCCTATCCCAAACAGTATTTATCACTCTTTTACGTGGAATCACATCTCCAGTAGGACATGGAACCTGGACAGCTATACTGTCTAGTATATTACTAAGAGAAAGTATACAGGGTAAGTTTTTCTTTAATACTAAAGTTATTAAAGCGTACATTACGGTAGTAGTTTTACATGGTTTATGGGATGGACTACCGTTGGTTATTAATTATATATTTCCTTATGTATATTCGGCTCTTATTGGTCAGCTAGCACTGGGAATAGTGGGGATTTTTATCCTCTATAGGCGCTGGCAGGAATCAAAATTGGAGTTTGAAGTATAAAGAAGTTATATTATTGTAACTACTGTACCAATAGGAACTAGATTACTTAACTCAATAACTTGATTATTAAACATTCTTATGCAGCCGTTAGAGATATTTTTACCAATTGAAGAAGGATCATTTGTACCGTGAATTCCATAGTCGCCATTAGGAGCATTTAAACCTAACCACCTTGTACCAAATGGACCGCCAGGATTTACAGCACGATTAATTATTTTAAAAGTCCCTTTTGGAGTAGGGGTAGACGCCTTCCCAACTGCTACAGTATATGTTTTATAAACAATATTATCTCTAAAGAGAGTAAGAGTATGAGTTTTGGTATTTATCGTAATTCTATATGTAGCTCTATAAAATTGTGTTAAAGGACTCTGATAGTAATACATACTTTAAACCTCCAAAATTACTACTTATATTTACATAAATATTCACAATTACACTATATGGTGCAATCTCAATAAAACTTTTTTAACAAAGATTTTGCGTTAAAACTTAAAGTATTTTGTGTTATTCAGAAATCATCATACACCCTTTGACAGTACCTTAAACTAGATGGTAAAATATTTACATAAATTTTGTGTATAATATAAAATGTGGTAAATTAATATGATTATTGGTGTTAACCAAATAATTAAAAAGGGACAACTATGGAAGCCATTATTTTCATTGGGATTCAGGCAACAGGTAAAAGCACTTTTTACTTAGACCATTTGTATAAAACACATATAAGAATAAACCTAGATATGTTAAAAACTAGAAAAAGGGAAGACATACTGCTTGAAGCCTGCATAAGAGCGAAACAGCCTTTTGTAATAGATAATACCAATCCAACTGTTTTAGAAAGAAAAAAGTATATCGATATGGCAAAAATCGCAAAATTTAAAGTTACTGGTTATTTTTTTCAGTCAAATATTACTGAGGCTATTTTGAATAACGATAAAAGGGAAGGTAAAGAACGTATTCCTTTATTGGGTATTAAGAGTACACACGCCAAATTGCAGCTCCCTAGCAAGGATGAAGGGTTTGATGAATTGTATTTTATTTATATTAATAAGGAAAACAAGTTTGTTGTCCATGAGTACATTTCAATGTATTACAATGGTGAAAAGAATACTTACTATTGGTAAGTTTATTGATTAAGGGTCAGATATATAGCTGAGGAGCTTATTGTAGGCAACGTTACATTTATTGAAGGCGGTAATATATACCGCCGAGTTTACGATTACAGTAGTTTCAAATTCTCTAAACCATTAAAAGTAGAATTTGGTGGAAAGCAAGCAATGCAATACATAAATTAAATTTATTTAAAAATTTTAATATAGTGGAGAATGAATTCTAGATTCTAAGAAAAAAATAATCCATTGACAAATTGGTAAATATATGTAAAAATACTTTAAAAGTGAGTTTGTTAAGAGCAATTGAGCTTGAGCAACAAAGGGGCAAAGCTGCCCTACACGTGGAGAAAATACCCTGCGGAGTCACAGCAATGTGATACTGCGGGGTTTTTGTATTTGAGAGGGAGATAACAGTATGAGTACGATAAAAGAATACTACAACATTGATTATGACGAATGGGGCAGATTAGATAGACATCCAATCGAGTTTGAGATCACTAAGAAAGTATTAAACGAATTCATAGAAGCAAGTTCTAAGGTACTTGATGTTGGGGGTGGTCCAGGCAGATATAGTATCTATCTTGCAGAAAATGGCCATAGAGTAACCTTGTTTGATTTATCAGAAACCCATGTAAAACAGGCAAGAGAAAAGGCGGCAAATTCTGGTGTAGCTATTCAGGATTTTATTAATGGGAACGTTTTGGAGTTGGATAGCTTATTACCTGACATGGATTTTGATGTAGTATTGTGCATGGGGCCAATGTACCATTTGCTTGAGGAAAATGAGCGTAAAGTGGCATTAGTACAATGTATTAATAAACTAAAACCAGGTGGGATAATAATAATTTCCTTTATATCCTGCTATGCACCCCTAGTACACTGCTTGAAAGCAGATCCTGAAAATATAATGGAAAATAAGAACAGATTACTTCAATATCTTAGCGACGGAAAAAATGATAAACAATTTGGCTTTACTGATGCATATTTTATTAATCCGGAAAATATTGAGACTTTGACTTCAAGTGTTGGACTACAGACAATAAAGATAATGGCAACAGAAGGTTTAGGTGCTGTTTGTGAGCCTTCATTAATGCAATTAACAAAGGATGACTTCAAGGAATGGATTGAACTTTTCTATGAGATAGCTTCAAATAAGGTGATTTGGGGTTCGTGTGAGCATTTGCTTTATGTAGGAAGAAAGTGAGGGTATAAAGGAGGAACAAATATATTCATAGGCAGGATGAAATATATTTAAAGGTTTTAAAGGTTAGAGACTTGAAAACTCATCATTAAAAAACCCTATAGTCCTTTGGAGTACTTCTTCCTGCCATTCCTTTTTATCAAACATGTGATTTGCTCCATTAACTAGGCACAGTTTAGCGTTATGACCATATAATTCAATATATTTTAATGATGCCTGTAATGGTACAACCTCATCGGAATCACCATGGATTAACAGTATGTTTCTGTGAAATCCCTTCGCTTTGCTATAGATATCTAGTTTTGACACATCCTTTATAAAAGCCTTGCCAATGACATCACCTTCAAAATCAAATGAACCATTTTTCTTGGGTTCGAGATTGTTACTTCCGATCCAGTCTTTAAGGACAATTTCACTCATATTTCCAGCAGGTGACCACAAGCATAATGAATGTATAGCTTCTTTGTATTCAGCTGCAAGCATGCTGGCAATAGCTCCTCCCATACTGAAACCAACAATAGCGATATTTTTTGTATCAACAAAATCAAGAGTTTTAACATATTGAAGAATACTTCGTGCATCACAAAGCTCTCCAGATACAGTCATTTCGGAAAATTCTCCGTCGCTTTCACCGCTACCTGCAAAATCAAACCTTACACTTGCGATACCAATCGTTTCAAGAAGTCGTGACAATTTTACGAAAATAAAATGTGGTCCCATTTTATTTCCACCGAATCCATGCAGTATTATTACTGTAGGAACCTTTCCTATAATATCGTCAGGCTTGTTAACCATTCCCCTCAATATATTTCCGTTGCTTATTATTTCTACAGCTTGCTGCATTAATATTACTCCCCTTTAGTGAATTATTCATTGCAATTAGTCATACTATACATATATGTATTATACACTTTATATATTGTAATATCATATGGAGCTGATGTCAATATTTTATGTAAAAAATTTTATATCAATCAGATATGTTTACAGAAATTTTTTCTCTTTCATAATTGTTTTTACTTCATCTTCATAATTTCTACATTTTAAGCTGCTATACTCGGAGCTGAAGTTAATAATAAACTATTTGTTTTAGAAGGGGTGAATTATATGAATTGCCACGGTAATAACAATAATAGCAATGGAAAAGGAAAAGGGAATAAAGGTGCTTTATCTCATATGATAATGATGGCACTTTGTTGCGGTGCTCCCATTATAATATTGCTTTTGGTACCGTTTTTAATAAAGATTGGAGCCTCAGGACTAGCTAAGCCTTTAGCAGTAATTGTTCCATTTATCTGCCCTTTGATGATGGTGTTTATGATGTCCATGATGTTTAAGGGCAGAAGAGACAAGACGAATACTAATGAAAGTCACCAAAATGTTAAGCCACAACTGGATCAAAAAACACAAGAGGAATATAAGAAGTAACTATTTATAAAACTCCTTTGAAATATTAAATTCAATCAGAATATTTCAAAGGAGTTATTCACTTTAGTTAATATATTATTTTATTAAACTTGCACCTAGTTCAAATGCTTTTTGACAATCTAAAGGAAATTGCATTTTTCTATGCTCAGCTTTTTTTTCTTCAGAGAAGGCGTCAGCTTTATATTTCGAGTAATCATCAAATTGATAAGTATTGTTTGAATACATAACTAATGGTTTTGTTAATATATGTCCAAGGGCAGATTCGATGTTGTTAAAACTTGATAAGTATCCACCTTTTTCCATATATTCTTCTGGTGCATTCATTGTATAAATGAATGCTGTTGGCATCTTATTTGATGCAATTGAAGAATGGTTCTCATCATACACTAAATAGGGAAATAATAGTCTTTCTAAAAATGACAGTAATTGACCTGTTATATTACCAAAATATATTGGAGATCCCAAAATAAGCCCATCAGCTTGAGATACCTTTTCTAGAACTTCTTCAATATCGTCTTTTACTGGACATTTTCCATAACTTGCACCGCCAAGTCTTTTGCAGGCAAAGCAGCTTTTACATCCAGTATAGTTTAAATCATATAAATTAATGATTTCAGTTTCAATTCCTTTACCTTTTGCTGATTCTTTTACTCCATCTAAAGCTTTTTGAAGTAGTATAGCTGTATTTTTATTTTTTCTTGGACTTCCGTTAATAGCATAAACTTTCATAGTAGCGCTCCTATTTCTTTATAGTCTTTTGAGGTGTTTTATTTTAAATTTTTCTGTTATAATTAATATAGCATAAGGTCATAAAAATACAAGTATGCAGTTTTTTCTGTGTTAGTATAAAAAGTATACTGTTGAATTTAAAGGAGTTGTAATTATGAATAATGATACGGATTGTAATGTAGGATTCCCTAGTGATAATATTTATGATACAAAATGCCCCCTTATATACACATTAGAGATTATTGGACAAAAATGGAAGTTGCCTATTATGTGGTACTTATTTGAAAATGATTTCACTAGATATAATGAATTAAAACGAAAAGTTAAAGGTATTACTAATATGATGCTTACAAAATCTTTAAAAGAATTGGAAGAACATAATCTTATTGTTAGAATCCAATATGAAACGATTCCTCCTAAAGTTGAATATGCTCTAACAGAAAGAGGTAAAGCACTACTTCCTGCATTGAATGAATTGTCTATATGGGGTGAAGAACAACTTAGACTTGATAAGTCGAAATGAATTCTTAAACGCTTCTAATTTACTTTAATACGCAATTTTCTTATTTACCGAATCATAATCAAAAAGAAGTCTTCACTCCGAAGGCTTCTTTTTTTTCGGTGCGTCCAGAGAAGCTGGAGCACACTTGCTGGTGCAAGTCCAGCACGGGTAATTACCAAGAAGCCCGTTAGCTAATCCCTGTGCATATTAGTAATAATATGTGCTGAGCGGGAGGATAAAGTACCTGTCTAAACAACAGGGCGAGCGAAAATGCAGACCGTAACATTAAGTGAATTCTGCCGCATCGTCAAAGAGGTCTCTGGTTTACAGAGAAAATAAGGGACGTCGAGCCTTGCAAAAATGGGCGAAGACCATGGAAGATGGGAAGAACTTGGACAGCACCATCGAAGAATCCCTCGGTGTATAGGAATCGGTATGTATTGAAAGTGTGTTTCGGAACTGGAGAGACCCTACTTTGCACAGCTATAGCTGTAGAGAAGAATCATATAAGCTGATAAAGTGAAATTGGTATCTTGCAAAGAGGGAGTCGGAGGAGTTCATAATACCAATGATATTACAGACAACAAAACTGTAATTAGGGAAGGAACTCTACTTTATTCAAGAATTCTAGAGGAGGTAAGAGCGAGTGAATGCCCAAAAGGCTAATAACACCATAGAAAAAGTTCGAAAACTTCAAAGGAATCTATACCTTGCAGCCAAGTCAAACAGCAAGAGAAAATTTCATGCATTACATGATAAAGTCTATCGAAAAGATATTCTAATGGAAGCATGGAAAAGAGTAAAAGCCAATGGTGGAGCATGTGGTATTGACAAGATTACAATTGCTGATGTAGAAGCTTATGGACTAGAAAAGTTCATACAGGAGATGCAACAGGAATTAAAAGAAGGAAGATATCATCCAAAGCCAGTCAGAAGAACCTATATACCTAAAGGTAAAACAGAAAAGCGACCATTGGGTATACCAATCATCAAAGACAGAGTAATACAAATGGCGGTAAAGATAGTAATTGAACCGATATTTGAGGCTGACTTTAAGGAATGCTCATATGGGTTCAGACCCAAAAGGAGTGCACACCAAGCCTTAGACATAATTCGGAAAGATACTAAAAGAAAAGGTTGGTGGATAGTAGATGCTGATATCAAAGGATATTTTAACAACATAAACCATGAAAAATTAATGTTAATGGTGAAACAACGGATATCAGACAGAAAGATTCTTAAAATGATATGGCAATGGTTAAAAGCTGGAATAATGGAAGATGGAAAATATGCCAAAAGTGACCTAGGAAGTCCTCAGGGGGGCGTAATTTCACCACTTTTAGCGAATATATATCTTCATTATCTAGATTGCAAATGGGAATACCATTATCAACACCTAGGCAAGCTCATAAGATATTGTGACGACTTCGTGGTAATTTGTAGAACAAAGAAAGATGCAGAGCATGCGTTAAAAGCTGTGAAATCCATTATGGAAAGATTAGAACTAGAACTACATTCTGAAAAGACCAAATTAACAAGCATGTGGGATGGTAAGGAAGGCTTTGATTTTCTGGGATTCCATCATAGAAGAAAGAAGTCAGAGACATCAAGTGGGCAATGGTTTAACGAAACCCACCAATACCCATCAAAGAAAGCCATGCAGAAGATGAGGGATAATATTAAAGGTGTATTTGCCAGCAGGTCAACGTTGTTGCTGGATGTACACAGAATGATAGAAATTCTTAACCCAAAGATAATTGGGATGAGAAACTATTATGGATTGAAGAATGCAGGGAAGCAATTAAACAAAATGGATTGGTATATCATAAAGAAATTTACATTGTGGTATAACTACAAAACACAGAATAAAAGGCGATATGCAGGCATTTCAAATGTCATAAAGATTATCTACGGAAACGGATTACAGAAACTTGCAGTTTAATGAATGCTGAAGGAAGAAGAATATCGGAAAGCCGTGTGCGAGAAAACCGCATGCACGGTTTGATGCAGGGGAAGGTGGGAAAATATTAATTCTCCCACTGACCTACTCTACAAAAAAACTAAGGAGTTCGATACATGCAAAAACAAATCTACCAAAACTCAGATTCACAGATCAACAACTCCAGCGAGTCAACCAGCATTATAGAATATGCCAAAGCCGTGGCGATGCTATTACTAAAGTATCAATCTCAGTATATAAAATCCCTGGATACGGGGGCCTTTACATTGAGGTACAGTGAGGATACCAAGCAAAATATTGATCAAGAGCAGCTTTTGGAATTTGCCTTAACTGCAAATCTAGACGTAATTTGTGTCAGTGAGATGAAGTCGGCAGAAACTTTTGTGGCACAGGAGGCTGAAAGAACGGGGCATGCTGCTATAACTACTACCCATGTTAATTCCTGTGAAGTTAGTGATGTTTGTATCGTTAGCGGGAGTATAATTAGGCTTAGTAAGCCTGTGGAGTATAGAAGATAGGTTACTTATATTTTAATACAAAAAAAATAAATTTTTCCAAATTTTATAGTATAATGAAGTATGATGAATGCATTTAGAAGGAGTTCGTTGAATGAATTTGTTACTTCCGTTATAACGGTACATCGGAACTTAGTATTGCAGAAGATTTGATATAATTAACTGGAGCTTTGTCCTGAGCATATCAGGAGGAAACGCCATGTCAAATCTTAATTTAAGTAAAGGGAAACATCTTACCATAGAAGATCGCATATTTATTGAATATGCACTGGATGAAAAGTATACACTCAAG
>Ga0123336_10000094_pt1 | contig 87605 bp, 76 predicted proteins | sample SSSSmetaG_FD_96466 | JGI IMG/M metagenome (GOLD analysis project Ga0123336, IMG submission 96466) | Glacier valley bacterial and archeal communities from Borup Fiord, Nunavut, Canada, to study Microbial Dark Matter (Phase II) - ​SSSS metaG | ecosystem: Environmental > Aquatic > Freshwater > Ice...
CAGGGTCCGGATGATGTCGGCGACTTCGACCTCGTCGATAGCGTCAATCGCGCGCTCGAGCGGGTGAAGGAGCGCGAGACCGCGAACCTTCGCAAGGGGCTCTCGTACCTCGGCACCGTTGCCTCGGCGACCCCGTTCATCGGCCTCCTCGGCACCGTCGTCGGTATTCTCGGGACCTTCCAGCTCTTGAAGGGCGACGAGGTCTCCATCAAGGAGATTGGCCCGAAGATCTCCGAGGCGCTCGTCTCGACCGCCCTGGGCCTTGGCGTGGCCATCATCGGTGCCATGGCGTTCAACTTCTTCACGTCGCGCGTCGAGAACTACGTCATCGACATGAACGACGTGTCGAGCGAGTTCATCGACTACGTGCTGCGCGAGGGTCGGGGCTAACCAGTGAGCGCCGCACGAGCCGGACACGCGCACCGCCGGTGGCGCATCTCGGGGAAAAAAGCTCACGCCGATTCCGTGCGTAACGATATCAACGTGACGCCGCTCGTCGACGTCATGCTCGTGCTCCTCATCATCTTCATGCTGATGTCAATGCTGATGGGTCGCGGTCAAGAAGTGACCATTCCGCGCGCGAAGAACATCTCGAGCCAGCCGGACATGCTCCAGCCGATCATCTCGATCGACGAGAAGGGCGTCTTGTACGTCGAGAAGCGCAAGGTTGGCGAGATCGACAAGCACAACCTCGAAGTCACGGGCGAGCTCGTCAAAGCCGTGTGGGCGAAGAAGCCGCGTGGCAAAGACAAGATCTACATCAAGGCCGATCAGAACCTCCCGTACTCGACCGTGTACCCGGTGCTCGAGTACCTCAACAAGACCCTCCAACTCGAGGCGATCGACTTGGCTGTTGCCGAGTCGGCGAAGTAAGGACCACGCGCCATGGGCATGAGTACTGGCGGCGGTGGAAACTCCGTCAAGAACGACATCAACGTGACCCCGTTGATCGACGTGCTCCTCGTGCTGCTGATCATCTTCCTCGTGATCATCCCGATCATGATGAAGATGGAGACGCTACAGGTTCCGCGTCAGATCGACGATAACGAGCAGCCTGATCCGGATGCGAGCCAGCTGACCATCAAGGTCAAGGCCGACCTTCAGATGTCGTTCAACGACGGCACCGGCACGCCCGACGTGCCCGTCGCCACCCAGGCAGATGTCGCCAAGCTCCTGCGCCCGAAGCTCGAAGCGCTGCACATGGGCAAGGAGAAGGTCGTGTTCGTCGACTTCGAGGATCCCGTCCCCTGGAAGTTCGTGGTGTCGACCATGGACTCGATCCGGAGCATGGCGAGCGACGCGAGCCACGACGACGTCAAGGTCGCGTTGAAACTCAAAGACGACAAAGCAGCTGCGAAGCAGTAGCGACCGGCCTTGGAAGCAACGCCCCGCGGGGCTTTTTTGGTTTCGGGGCTCGCCGGGTGCGACACCGTTCGCGACCCGGATGGTGGACCTGTCACGTGCGGTGATCACGTCGGGTGAAGCGATCGCGACGCAGGTGATACAAGCAAGGGAACTGCTTGACACATTGGCGTCGTTCTCGCTACAAGCGGTCGTTTTTAACGGGTGTACTTCTCGTCGAGGAGCTTAGAAATGTTAGCTCGCTTTTGGATCACTTTAGCAATCGTGAGCGCGATCGGTACGGCATGTACCGATCAGAAGAGCTTCACGAACCTCAATCCAGACGGACCGCCGGCGATCGCCGAAGTTCGACTGAAAGAGACGTACATGACCTCGACATCCACGGCGTTCCTGCCGCGGCGCGTCTTCGGCTTCGGCACGTTCCCTGATGCGACGACCGAGTTCGAGCACCCGGTCACGAGCGCCGCGGTTGCGGGTCAGTCATTGCGCATCATCATGGACGAGCTCCTGATCGGCAACTCGCTCGAGCAAATCCAATGTCGTGCGCCGGTGAACAGTGCCGGTGCGTTCAGCTCGGTGCCGCTCGGTGCGACGCCAGACGACGTCGCGCTGTGCTCGGTCAACCCGGACGCGCTCAAGGCCGCCTGCCACGGCGACCATGCTGTCTGCGTCTGCGCGATCGCCGGTGGTTGCGGCTCGATCGCCGAGGGCGATCCGGTTGGCGTTCTCGACATCAACAACGACGGCGCGGCAGACAACACCAGCTTCATGGCGGGTGCGGTCGGCCTGCGCTGCGGCACGATCGATGTGCCCATCGACCTCGACCAGAGCTACTACAGCCCCTCGGGTGACCAACAGATCCCCGCGAAAGGCGGTTACGACGCGCTCGGCCCGGCGATCGTGCTCGTCCCGGTCGGCGGCACGATGCCGACGAACTCGACCTGCGGCCTGACGTTCGGCGCGGACGTCACCGACAAGCAAGGCAACAAGGTCTGCACCCCGCCCGCTGGACGTCCCGCGGACTGTACCGGCCCGATCGAGGACTGCGCGGCAGAGCTCAACTGCACCCCCGGCGATGTCTCGGCGTTCTCGTTCAAGTCCGAAGCGCTTCGCCTCATCGTGCTCGGCATCGTCGACGGCGGCTCGGGCGTCGACGGCACCATGCCGATCTCCGTCAACGCGAACGCGCCGCTCGCGCCCGCGACGCTCGCCAGCATCACGTTCTCGCCCGCCGCGACCTTCACGATCTCGCAGCCCAACACCTCGCAGATCAAGTTCACGTTCACGACTCCGCTGCTGCCGGCTACGACGTACATGATCACGTTCCCGACCACTGTGACTGACAGCTTCGGGATCGGGTTGCCGGCAACGAAGACGATTACCTTCACGACCGCCTAGGAAACACCCCGATGAAAACTCGAAATCTACTCATCGCGTCGTTCCTCGGCGTCTCCGGGCTCGCAGCGCACCTGGCTATCCCGAACCTCGCGGCCGCCCAGTCGGCGACCACGGGCGCCATCCAGGGCACCGTTGCCGACCAAAAAGACGGTAGCCCGCTCGCCGGCGTGACCGTCATCGCGACCTCGCCTGCGCTCGCGCAGACTCACACCGAGATCACGGACGACAAGGGCACGTACAAGTTCAACGATCTGCCGCCGGGTGACTATCTCGTCACCTTCTTCTACGCCGACATCACCGTCGAGCACAGCGGCATCCACGTCGGCATCGGCAAGGCGACGCCGGTGTTCCAGAAGATAAACCAAGCCCAAGCCGGTGGCGAAGTCGTCCACGTGACCGCGACCGCCCCGACGATCGACCCGACGTCTACGACGCAGGGCATCACGATCGACAAGAACTACATCAAGAACATTCCGGTCCCGGGCCGCACGTTCGAAGCGGCCCTCGGCGCTGCCGCCGGTTCGCAGGGCGACGCGCTCGGCACCTCGTTCTCGGGTAGCTCTTCGCTCGAGAACCAGTACTACGTCGACGGCGTTAACACGACGAACCTGACCTTCGGTACGGTCGGCTCGCCGGTCATCAACGACTTTATCGAAGAGATCGAAGTCATCACAGGCGGCTACAACGCCGAGTACGGTCGCGCGACCGGCGGCATCGTCAACGTCGTCACCAAGTCCGGGTCGAACGAGTTCAAGGGCTCGATTTTCGGATACTGGCAACCCGGCACGCTCACTGCCGCCGCGAAGACCACGCCGATCAACGCGTCGTCGATCGACGTCACGGGTAACACCGCTTACAACGCCGACTTCGGGTTCGAAATCGGCGGTCCGATCATCAAGGACAAGTTGTGGTTCTTCGTCGGCTTTGCGCCGCAGTTCGCGTCGGTGGATTACACCCGCACGATCAAGCGCGAGAGCGATTGCCGCACCACCGCGAATGCCGCGGCCGGGATCCCGCAAGGCTCGGTCCCGGGCCTCTCGGCCTGTGACAGCAAGTACGGCGACGCGACGGCCGACGTCGATCCCCGCACGGGCTTCTACATCACGGACAACGTCGACAGCGAGGTTCGCAACGCGCACTCGACCGCGTACAACGCACTCGCCAAGATCAACTACGCTGCGACCCCGGAGCACCAGGGTCAGTTGACATTGGAAGCGCTGCCGTCGAGCTCGACGCAGCCTGGAGTCTACGGCCCGGCCGCCGTCGGACAGACGACGAGCGCGTTCACGACCGACATCTCGGGCAAGTGGACCTCGAAGTTCAACGACAACAAGACCGAGGTCGAGGCGATCATCGGCTACCACCGCGAGTCGTTCAAGACGAGCGCGATCGCTCCGGACGACCCGAATTACGGCAACAGCCAGCCCTCGCAGGTGTTGTTCGACGGTGATCTCAACCGCTGGGGCCCGGGCTTTGGCGAGAGCGCTCAAGTCAACGGCTACAACGGTTGTAAGGACGGCACGGCGGCCACGGCCGACCCGTACCCGCTCATCACGAACTGCCCGATGTCGACGACCCAGCCGTACTTCATCGGTGGGCCGGGCTCGCTGTTCGACGATGTCGAGCAGCGCCGCAGCGCGAAGCTGTCGATCACGCACCGCGTGAAGGCCGCTGGCAGCCATGAGTTCAAGGCTGGTATCGACATCGAGGACAACATCTCGAACAAGGCTCGCGTCTACTCGGGTAACGACAGCACGAACGGTGGCGTGTTCATCCAGAACGACGTCAACGGCGGCGTCGTCTACCTCGATCGCTGGGTCCAGCTCACGACGAACGACAACACCGACCCGCGCTTTTCGCAGACCTGCCGCACGCCGAACCCCTCAGGCACCACGGGGGTCATGGGCTCGGGAACGCTGCCCTTCAAGTGTGACTACCTCGGAGGCTCGGTCGGTTCGCCGAACACGCAGATCCAGGGCAACACGACCAACTGGGCCGCGTATATCCGCGATTCGTGGCAGATCCAGCCGAACCTGACCCTCAACGTCGGTCTCCGCTACGAAGAGCAGCGTCTCCGGTACGCTGGCTTCCTGCAGAACACCGTCGACCCGCTCACCGGCGAGACGCTCGGCACGAACGCGATGAGCCTCACGGGTAACTTCGCGCCTCGCATCGGCCTGCTCTACGACTGGACGAAGGAAGGCCGCTCGAAGATCTACGCCCACTGGGGTCGCTTCTACGAGTCGGTTCCGATGGACATCAACGACCGTTCGTTCGGCGGCGAAGTCCGGTACGAGCAGATCTCGTCGGCAAAGAACTGCGGCACCACTGCTCAGAACAAGGGCCCGCAGATCGGCGCACCGGACGGTATCGGTTGCGCGATGAACGCCGCGAATGTCGGCGACCTCCGCGAGACCCTGATCGGCGCGAGCGGCGTGCTCGTCGCCCCGGGCATCCAATCGCAGTACATGGACGAAGTCATCGGAGGCTTCGAGTACGAAGTGCTCGACGATTTGAAGGTCGGCGTCTCGTACCAGAACCGCCGCCTCGGCCGCGTGATCGAGGACTTCTCGACCGACGGTGCGAACACGTACATCATCGGCAATCCCGGCCAGTTCTCGGCCGAAGAAGAGACGAAGCTCCAGAACCGGATCGCCGCGACCGACGATGCCAAGGAGAAGGCCCGGCTGACGGGCCAGCTCAAGTTGTTCGAGGGCAGCCGGATCTTCGACAAGCCGCGCCGCGATTACAATGCGCTGCAGTTCACGCTGACTCGCCGCTTCTCGAAGAAGCTGTACGTCCAGGGCTCGTACACGTACTCGCGGACCGAGGGTAACTACCCGGGTTTGTTCTCGTCGACCAACGGTCAGGTCGACCCGAACATCTCGTCGCAGTACGACCTCGTCGAGCTTCTCGCGAACCACATCGGCGCGTTGCCGCAAGATCGCCCGCACTACATCAAGCTCGACGGCTACTACACCTTCGACCTCAAGAAGGCCGGCGAGCTCACGGTCGGCATTCGTTTCCGCGCTCTCTCGGGTACGCCGGAGAATGCTCTCGCGGGTCACTACCTCTACGGCGCGAACGAGTCGTTCCTCCTACCGCAGGGTCAGCTCGGTCGTACCGACTTCGACCACGGCCTCGACCTGCACGTGGGCTACTCGCACAAGCTCAACAAGAGCATGAACTTGGAGATCTTCTTCGACATCTACAACATCTACAACCGCCAGGGCACGGCGTCGGTCGACAACACCTACGCGCCGTACTTCAAGCTCTCGTCGGCTGGTGTCGGAGGTGAGCAGCAGAACGCAAACCCAGTCTCGGGTGGCACCTACGGGGACCTCATCTGGGTGAAGGAAATCGACTCGAGCGGCAACGAGAGCTCCAAGCCGATCGGTCGCAACCCGAACTTCCTCAACACCAATGGCCGCTACGGCCCGGCGTACGGTCGCATCGGCGCCCGCCTCACGTTCTAACCAGCACGCGAGTGAGGTGACCCCGGCGACGTGAGCAATCACGTCGCCGGTCGCATTTTCGGCGGCCTCTCGCTGACAGGCAGGTGTCACAACCGCGTGCTACTCAGGCATCGTGGAGCGCGATTTTCTCAATCCCGAACAGCGCGCCGCCGTCTCGCACGGCGATGGACCGCTCATGGTGTTGGCAGGTGCAGGGACGGGCAAGACCCGCGTCCTGGTCCATCGGATCGCTCACCTCGTCGAGACCGGGTGCGATCCTCGCACCATCCTCGCGGTCACCTTCACGAACAAGGAGGCCGGCGAGATGCGCCACCGTCTCCGCCAGCTCCTCGGCGCTCGTGCCGATGCGATGTGGATCGGCACGTTCCACGCGACCTGCGCGCGGCTGTTGCGCAAGTATGGCGAGGTCCTCGGGCTGACTCGCAGCTTCGTGATCTTCGACGACGGCGATCAGATGAAGCTGGTCGAGCGGTTACTCAAGGAGCACGGGCTCGATGACCAGGTCTCGGCGCGCACCATCCTGTCGCGGTTCGATCGCGCGAAGAACCGCGGGGTCAGTCCACTCGAGGTCCCGACCGGCTCGTTCGACGACATCGTCGAGAAGGTCTACCCGCTCTATCAGAAGCAGCTCGCAAAGGAGAATGCGGTCGACTTCAACGATCTGCTGCTCAAGACGCTCGAGCTGTTTGAAAAGCCCGAGACAAAGCACACGCTCGCCGTTCGGTTCTCGCACGTCCTGGTCGACGAGTTTCAGGATACGAACGTCGTCCAGTTCAACCTGGTACGCTCGTTCTCGCAAGCCACGCGCAACCTGACCGTCGTCGGCGACGACGACCAATCGATCTACGCGTGGCGCGGCGCAGAGCCTCGCAACCTGCTCGATTTCGATCGCGATTTCTCCGACGCCACGGTGATCAAGCTCGAGCACAACTATCGCTCGACGCAGCTCATCCTGGATGCCGCGAACGCCATCATCTGCCACAACCGCGATCGGCACGACAAGGCGCTGTGGACCGATCAGGCAGGTGGCGATCCGATCGAGATCTATCAAGCGGGCGACGAGCGAGGCGAGGCGTACTTCGTCGCGCAGACCATCCGCCGGATGATCGACGAAGGCCCGATGTCGCCGAGCGAGATCGCGGTCCTGTATCGCACCAATGCGCAATCGCGGGTGCTCGAGGAGCACCTGCGCGCGGCGCGCGTTCCCGCGAAGATCGTCGGTGCGCTCTCGTTTTTCGAGCGCAAAGAGGTCAAGGACGTGATCGGCTATCTCCGGCTGATCGGCAATCCGTCCGCGGATTCGGCGTTCGAGCGGGTGATCAACGTGCCCGCGCGCGGGCTCGGTGAGACCACCGTCGATCGGCTGCGTGCCGCGGCGCGCGCGAGTAATGGCGGCATGCTCCACGCCGCGCAGCTCGCGGCGCGCGGTGAGGTCGCCGGCATCGGACCGCAGCCGCGCAAGAAGCTCCAGGCGTTCGTCGAGTTGATCGAGGGCTTGAAGGCAGTGATCGCCGGTGGTGCCTCGGTCGCCGAGATCATCATCCAGGTCGTCGATCGCAGCGGCTTCCGCGCGAAGCTCGAGGCCGACGAATCCTCCGAGGCGCGCGATCGGCTCGATAACCTCGCCGAGCTCGTCACGATCGCCTCGGACTTCGACGAGGAGAGCGCCGAGGCCCAATCGATCGACGCGTTCCTCGAGCGCATCTCGTTGTCGGCGCCGAGCGACAACGCGGGCTCGGTGGAATCCGTCGTGTTGATGACGATCCATGTCGCGAAGGGCCTCGAGTGGCCCGCTGTGTTCATCACCGGCCTCGAAGATGGCCTGTTCCCATCGCTACGCGAGCGAGAAGGGCAGAGCGAAGACGTCCAGCTCGAAGAGGAACGTCGCCTCGCGTACGTCGCGATCACGCGGGCGCGCAAGCAACTCGTGCTCACGCACGCGCGCACGCGTCGGGTGTGGGGCGAGGTTCGGATGCAGGGACCTTCGCGGTTCCTAGAAGATCTTCCGCCAGCAGTGCTCGCAGCTCCGCGCCGGGGCAACCAGCTCACCCCGCGTGCGCCGGCGATCGTCAACGGCAACTGGGACGCGCGGCGTGGCAAGAACGAGCGGTTCGGCCGCGGCACGGTGGATGAGTTCGATCAGCGCACCCACGACGAAGAACCGGCGTTCAACGTGAATGGTGACGTCGAGCCAGTTCAGCCCTTTCGTAGTGGCGACACCGTCCAGCACACGCTCCTCGGGATCGGTCGCGTCGTCGCCATCTCGGGCAACGGCAAGGACATGAAGGTGATCGTCGATTTTTCGGAGGCTGGGCGCAAGACCGTGCTGCCGAGTTACCTGCGCGCGACGGAGAACGAGCTCAACTAGCGATCCGGCCTGGCCGCTACCTCGAGCGTGAAGCTGTCGGTGCGCGAGCGGATGCCGGTGAGCGTTGCCGGTTAGTCAAGAAACGCAGTCAACGAAGAGGCCGGGGTAAAAAGGTCCCCATCGAGTGGTCGTGTTGAATGAACTACGCACAACCAAGAGCAGGCGTTCGGGACCCGCGCTGTTGAGCGATGCCGAGGCCTCGCACGCTCCGTCGACGGCGGATCCGTTCCCGAGACCTATTGCTCGAACACGCCGCTGCCGGTCGTTTCGATCCTCCCGGTCACCGTGCACACCGTGCTTCCGGTGCAACTGTGCAGCGGGTAATTCGAAAACGTCGCTTTGACGATGCCGTTGCTCGGATGGAAGCTCTCGACCACGAGCGTTCCGGCGGCTGGGGTCGCGTTGGTCCAGCAGTGGTTGCCATGTAGGTCGAACGCGGGTGTCGTCATCGCAGCGATGTGGCGGTCGTTATCGGGAACGTAGACTTCGGGGTTCGGCACCGAGCCCGTGAAGGCATCGGGGAGCTGGAACTGCACCGACCCGAGGAACGTGTATGGCGAGTCGCCTTCGGTAAATGCGATGCCTAGGTTGTCGTTGTAGTGGACGACCGCACGGCCCTGCAGCGTCGCGCACGACGACGTCAACGTGGAGATTAGTTTCGGCGAGCCGCTACCGCTACCGCTGCCGGTACCGCTGGCATCGTTGGCTCGCTGCGCATCGACCGTCACACCGCTCCCATCGCCGCCCCCATTGCCGCCCCCATTGCCGCCCCCATTGCCGCCCGAGGATCCGCACGCCGCACACAATAAGATCAGTGCTCGCATATGCGGGTGATAGCGAAGATCAGCTGCGCTTCCGGCCAATAGAATCGGACATCAAGTCTTCTTCGTACCGAGACAACGACCCCAGTTGAGCCGCGCCGACAAGATCTTCTCGCGAGGATCCTCTCCCGCGATGCCGCGCTCGATTGCGGTGACGCGCTCGAGCTCGTCGGGTTGTCGTCGTCGAAGTCGCCGTGGGGCTGCTACTGAGCCTTCATCGCCAGCGCCTTGATGAACGCCGGTCGCGCCGCGAGCTCGTCGAGCCAGCGGACCAAATTCGGATACGGCGCGTAGTCGAGGCCCAAGAAGCCTCGACCCGCGTTCGCCCACGTGAAGTTGATGATGTCGGCGATCGTGAAGTCCTTGCCGGCGAGAAACTTGTGGTTCGCGAGGCGGGTGTCGAGCACCTGCATCAGGCGCTCGGCCTCCTTCGTGTAGCGCTCGATCGCCATCGGTACCTTCTCCTTGGAGAACTTCGAGAAAAAGCCGAGCTGACCGAGCATCGGGCCCGGACCGGCGACGTTGAACGCGACCCACTCGAGCGTCGTGTAACGGGCCTGACCCGCGGTCGGCAGCAGCCTGCCGGTCTTCTCGGCGAGGTACGTGAGGATCGCGGCGGACTCGAACACCGTGATGCCCTCGGCCTCGGTGGTGTCGACCAGCGCCGGAATCTTCGAGTTCGGATTGATCGCGATGTACTCGGGCTTCTGTTGATCGCCCTTGGTGATGTCGATCCAGTGCGGCGTGTATGGCAGCCCGAGCTCCTCGAGCGCGATCAGGAGCTTGAAGCCATTCGGGGTGGTCCAGACATACGCGTCGATCATCCGCCGAACATAGCAAGGGAAGTTCGGCGGGCGACTACTCGCGCATTTTTTCAGTGATGACGGTCAGCGGCACCGTCGCCTTCGCGCGCCAGACGCCGAGTGCGATCTGCTTGCCCGGCGGGGTCTGCGCGACGAGCCACGGCAGCGACTTGTGGTCGATCTCGCGGTTGTCCCACGACAGGATCACATCGCCCGTGCGGACGCCGGAGCGTGCGGCGGGTGATCCAGGCTCGATCTCGGTGACGAGCGCGCCACCGAGTTTCGGCAGTGCTAGCTGGCTCGCTTGCTCGGGGGTCACCGGCAGAACCTTCACGCCGAGCCAGCTGCGCGCGACCGCGCCGTAGTCGCGCAGCTGCGCGATGACTTCACGCACGCGCTCGATCGGAATCACGAACGAGACCTCGCCGACGCGATCACCCGTCGCGACCGCGACGCCGACGACCTGACCCGCGGTATCGATCACCGGACCGCCGGAGTTGCCGCGCGTGATCCGCGCATCGGTCTGGATGAACGTGCGGTAGCCCATCACGCGACCGGCGGCAAGCGAGCCCGCGCCTTCGCGGCCGGTTGCCGAGACGATGCCGGCCGACGCGGTGACGTCGTCGCCGAACGGATTACCGAGCACGACGAGCCATTCGCCGACCGCGATGTTATTCGAATCACCGAGCGGCAGCGGTTGCAACCGAGGGACATCGAGCTGGAGCAGCGCGAGATCGAGGCGCGTGTCGCGACCGAGCAACTTGGCGGCGACCTCGCTGCGATCCGGCAACACGACGCGGAGCTCGCTCGACGCCGACGCGATGTGATCGTTGGTGACCACGTACACGCCGTTCGCTTCGACGAGGAACCCGGTGCCGAGCGCGACATCCGCGGTGGCCTCCGGCGCACCCGGGAACATCGCGGCAGGGCCAGACTTCACCGGCGTGGCCGCCTTGATCGCCACGACACCGTGCTTCGCATTCGCGATCAGGTCGACGAACGTGCCCGGCGCATTCGGGTACAGGACCCGCGTGGTGACAGGCGAGGTCACGAGGCCGGAGCCCGCACCACTACCGCGGTGCTCGCCGGTCAGCTCGTGTTCGCGGCACGCAGTCGCCAGCACGAGAGCGACCGCGATCCAGGAAGTCATTTCTTAGCCTGGCTGGCGGCAGCCTGCTGATTTTCGACATCGACCGCGGCGACGCGGAGGTCGTAGACCAGGCTCGCGATCAGCTTCTGCTCGGCTTGCTCGAGGTTCCCCTTGGCCTTCGCCTCGAGCATCGCGAGCACGTCGATCAAATGGCGGGCGGTTTCGACGTCAACGGGATGCGGCCGGCCATCGGGAGCCGGCATTTTGCCGAGCGCGATCAGCGCGGTCGACGCCAGCGACAACACGTGGGTTGAAAAATCGACCGGCGCGGTCGCCGTGGGTGGAGCGCGCGGCAAGCCATTCTGGTCGGGCATGCCCGGACCATATCGCAACCTGCCGGATCTCCACGGGCATGTCGCGGGAATCCGTGACACCGTAGAGGGGTTCCATGGATACGTTGCGAGGCGCACCCACTCCATTTGCCGGCACCGACGGGGCCCAAGGCGCCGTCGAGACCAGTGCCGGTCGTCCTCCTTCCGATATCGGTGCCCTGACCGAGCAGGTCCAGATCACGTCGGCCTTCGTCGACCAGGTCTTCACCGAGATCGGTAAGGTCGTCGTCGGTCAGAAGGAGATGATCGAGCGCGTGATGATCGGCCTTCTCACGGGCGGGCATTGCTTGATCGAAGGCGTGCCAGGACTCGCGAAGACCCTCACGATCAAGACGCTGTCGCAGACGCTCAACGCGAGCTTCTCGCGCGTCCAGTTCACGCCGGACCTCCTGCCGGCCGACATCACCGGCACCATCATCTACAACATGCACACCGGGCAGTTCACGCAGAAGCGTGGCCCGCTGTTCGCGAACCTCGTGCTGGCCGACGAGGTAAATCGTGCGCCGGCGAAGGTGCAATCCGCGCTGCTCGAAGCGATGCAGGAGCGCCAGATCACGATCGGCGATTCGACGCATCAGCTGCCGGATCCGTTCCTCGTACTCGCGACGCAAAACCCGATCGAGCAAGAGGGCACGTTCCCGCTGCCCGAAGCGCAGCTCGATCGCTTCATGCTGCTCATCAAGGTCGGTTATCCGACCGCAGCCGACGAGCGCGTGATGCTCGATCGCGTGAGCGGCCAGGATCAGGCACAACCGCAAGAAGTCGCGACGATCGAGCAAGTTCGTGCGGCGCGTAAAGTGGTCAATTCGATCTACATCGACGAACGTGTGCGCGATTACATCGTCCACATCGTGCAGGCGACGCGGCGGCCGCGCGACTATGGGCTCGCTGAGCTCGCACCTTTGATCGAGTTCGGCGGTTCGCCGCGCGCGACGCTGTGTCTGGCAGCTGCGGCGCGGGCTCATGCGTTCATCCAGCATCGCGCCTACGTCACGCCCGATGACATCAAGGCGATCGCGCTCGATGTCATGCGCCATCGCGTTCAGGTCACCTACGAAGCCGAAGCCGAGGAAGTCAGCTCCGAGGACGTGGTTCGCCGCGTCTTCGAATATCTACCGGTGCCGTGAAATGGCGCTCGCCACCGCGGACCTCTTCAAGAAGGCGCGCAAGATCGAGATTGCCTCGCGCCGCCTCGTCGATACCCAGCTAGCGGGTCAGTACCACGCGGTGTTCAAGGGGCGCGGCCTGATCTTCTCCGACGTTCGCCCGTATTACCCCGGCGACGACGTCCGCACGATCGACTGGAACATCACCGCGCGGATGAATGCGCCGCATGTCAAGCAGTTCGTCGAGGAGCGCGACCGCACGGTCAACCTCGTGATCGACATGAGCGCCTCGGGCTTCTTCGGCTCGCTCGGGGCGACCAAGCGCGAGATCGCCGCGGAGCTCGCAGCGGTGGTCGCGTTCTCGGCGATCAAGAACAACGATCGCGTCGGGCTCTATATCGTCACCGATACCGTCGAGCGCTACGTGCCGCCAAAGAAGGGCCGCAAGCACGTGCTGCGCGTGATCGGCGAGATCCTCGCGTTCGAACCCGCGTCGCGCGGGACCGATCTGGCCAAGGGCCTCGACTTCCTCGCCAGGGTCGCGAAGAGGCGCTCGGTCGTGTTCTTTGTTTCGGATTTCTTCAGCGAGGGCTGGGAGCGCGCGATGCGGATCGCGTCACAGCGCCACGAGATCGTACCGGTGGTCGTCGCGGATCCGATGGAACAACAGCTGCCGGATGTGGGGTTGTTGATGCTCGAGGATCTCGAGACCGGCAACGTGATCGAGGTCGATACCTCGAAGGCGGCGCGGAGAGATTTCGCGCAGCGCGCGGCACAGGCGGTCGGCAAGCGCGAGCAGGCGCTGCGCCGGTTGAACCTGGATGTGGTGAACGTCCGGACCGACGAGCCGTATGTCGACGCGTTGATCGCGTTCTTCAGGGCGCGCGCGAAGCGGATGGCGCACGGATGAAGAAGCTCGCGCTCGTCGTGTTGCTCGCGCTTGGTGCGGTCGCGTCGGCGCAGCCGTCCGGATCGGCGATCGGGTCCGATCCGGGCTCGGCGGACGGAGCCGGCTCGGGCTCGGCAACGGGATCTGGCTCGGGCTCGGCAACGGGATCCGGGTCGGCCTCGGGATCCGGCTCGGGCTCGGCGATCTTTATCCAGATCGATCCGAGTGCGCCCGAGGTCAGCGCCGTCGCATCGCCGACGGAGCTCAAGCTCGGCGGGCGCTTCACCTTGTTCATCACCGCCGCGATGGACATCGGCCAGGAGGTCAATCTCCGCGAGCCCGTCGAGCTCGGCGGTGCGTTCGAGGTTGGCAAGCGGGTCTCCGAAGATCGCGTTCGTGCTGACGGCAAGCGCGTGCGTGAGTGGCAGATCGAGGCCCGGGCATGGGAGCTCGGCGACCTGCGCATTCCTCCGGTCACGGTCACGTTCACCGTGCTCGGTCACGCAGGGCAGGTCGAGACCAACTCGGTCCCTGTCCACGTCACTGGCGTGCTCGGTGATTCGGACGATCCGAAGCTCATGCGCGACAACGCGCCGCCGCTCGAGCTGCACGAGCAGAGCGTGCTCGGAAAGATCGTCGCCTGGCTCGAGGAGCCGCTGCACCTCGGCATCCTCGTCGGGGTGCTCGTCGGCGCGTGGATGGGTTGGCGGTTCCGCAAGCTGCGCCGCCGCCGGGTCACGCGGCTCGTCGGCGGGCTCGCGTCGATCATGAATGCGCCGCGCCGCAAGATCGACATGACGAGCGAGCGCGCACTCGAGCGGTTGCTGTCGATCGAGCAATCCGGCGCGCTGACGAAGGACGCCGAACGGCGCTCGGGCTATGCCGAGATGACCGACGTCGTCCGCGACTATCTCGGCGCGCGGTTCGCTGTGATGACCGGCGAGATGACCTCGGCGGAGCTGCAACGCGCCCTTGCCGGCAAGCTCGACGACCATGCGACCTCGATGGTCGAGCGCTGGCTCGGTCGCGTCGATGTCGTGAAGTACGGCAACTTCCCGGCGTCGCGCAACGAGGCGTACGAGACGCTCGAAGGTGCCCGCACCGTGGTGGTCTCGACCCAGCCGCGGGCGGGAAAAGAGGCGGCTTCGTGAAATGGAGGCGCGTGCTCCGCGCGGTGTGGCCGTGGGTGCTGGTCGCTCTGATCATCGGTGCGATCACCGTCGGCGCGGTTTTCGCCGGCGTCCGGCTCTCGCCGTTGCGCCACGAGCTCGCACGGGTCGCGCATCTCGCGTTCCATCCGGTGGACCAGCAGGGCGAGGTCGTCGAGTGGAAATCGCCGCGCGCGATCTTGCTGGTCTTTGGCGCCGCGCTCGTCGCTGTACTCGCGTTTCATCTGCATCGTCGGCGAGCGGCCGCGATGGCGTTCTCGCAGGTCGCGCTCGTGGGGCGGCGCGGGCTCGCATCGTGGTTGGCAGATCTGCCGGCAGCGCTGCGTGTCGTCGCGGTGGTGGCGCTCGCCGTCGCGCTCGCGCGCCCCGAATCCTATCTCATCGTCAAACATCAGGTCGATAGCATCGACATCATGCTCGTCGTCGACATGTCGAAATCGATGGAAGAGACTGACATGCAGCGCGACCGGCTCGATGCCGCGCAGCGTGTGATCCGGCGCTTCCTGCACAAGTCGCACAACGATCGCATCGGCCTCGTCGTGTTCGGGCAGCAGGCGATGCTGCAATGTCCTCTCACGCTAGATACAAAGCTGCTCGAGCAGATCGTGAGCGATCTCGCGATCGGGGATGTTCCGGAGCTCGGCACCGCGATCGGCGACGGGCTCGCGCTCGGGCTTGCACAGTTGCGCCGTTCGGATGCGAAGAGCAAGGTCGTGATCCTGCTCTCCGACGGCGACACGAATTGGGTCACGCGCTTCGATCCGGATCAGGCCGCGCAAGCCGCAAAAGACATGGGCGTGAAGGTCTACACGTTGCTGGTCGGATCCGAGAGCTCGGATCTGTTCGGCGGGATGTCGGTCAATCCGTCGACGCTGCGTAACATCGCGGCGACCACGGGCGGCGAATTTTTTCGCGCCGCCGATTACGAATCTTTCGACAAAGGCTTTCAGACCGTCCGCAAGAAGCTCGATACGACGAAGCGCACGATCAAGGAGCGCGTTCCCGACAAGCAGCTGTTTCTGCCGTTCGCGATCATCGCGGCCGCGCTGATCGGGCTCGAGCTCTTGCTCGCGAACACCCGCCTGCGGAGGTTCCCGTGAGCTTCGCGCATCCTGCCGGCTTTCTGCTCGCGTGCTGCCTCCCGCTCGCGGTGATGGCGCTGTGGCTCTATGATCGCGCGCGCCGCAAGCAGCTCGCAAATCGGCTCGGCGAGCTGCCGGTCATCGCGAAGGTGTTGGCGACGGCTTCTCCCGGTCGCCGGCTCGTGAAGGCGATCTTGATCGGCCTCGGCCTCGGCTTGATCGGGGTCTCGATCGCGCGGCCGCAGATCGCGGGCAAGCGCACGGTGAAGCTGCGCGGTCTCGATCTCGTGGTCGCCGTCGATGTCTCGAAATCGATGCTCGTCGACGATGTCGGCCAGACCGCGGCGATGGTCCAGAAGAAGATCGCGCCGAGCCGGCTCGGCCGCTCGCGCGAGATGGCGGTGGCGCTGATCGATTCGCTCGATGACGATCGTATCGCGCCGCTCGTGTTCGCGGCCTCCGCCGCGCATTTTCCGTTGACCGAAGATCGCGAGGTCGCCGAACGCTTCCTCTACGATCTCGGCGCCGCGGACCTCCCGCCGGGCTCGAATCTCGCCGAGGTGTTTCGCGTCTCGCGCTGCGTGCTGCGCCCCGATCTCTATGACGACCTCGGCTGCTCGCGCATCGGCCATCGCGGTCACGGCGGCGATCCGCTCCCCGGTGACAAGCCCGATCCGGCCGACAAGCTTGAGAAAGACGACATCGTCGTCGACAAAGAGGAGCGAGGTAAAGCGGTCGTCGTGTTCACCGACGGCGGCGATCCGGACCAAGCAGCGGTCCGTGAAGTCGCCACGTCGCGCGAGCTCGGGATCGCGCTGTTCGTCGTCGCGGTCGGTTCGCCGGCGGGTGGTGTGGTCCACGAGATCGATGTAGAGGGCAAGGCGACCGCCGCGGTCAAGCACACCGCCGATGGCCAATCGGTCCTCTCCAAGCGCGACGACGCCGCGATGCGCCAGCTCGCCGCAGCCGGTGGTGACCCGAACCGGTTCTTCATCGCGTCCGAACGCGGTGAGGTCGATCCGAACCCCGTGCTCGATGCGTTGCGTGCGGTGAATCGTGGCCTCTCGACCAAGCAGGTCTACGAGCAGCACGACATCTTCGAGCCGTTCCTGTTCATCGGCCTCGTGCTGCTGGTCGTCGAAGCCGCGATCTCGACGCGTCGGCGGCGTCGGTTCCCGGAGGATCATTGATGAAGCGAGCGCTCGCCCTCGGCTGGTTGCTGCTCCTCGGTGCCTGGGACCCCTGGAAATCGCCGAACCGCGACGTCACCGCTGGCAATGCGGCGCTCGCCGCGGGCAAGTACGACGACGCGATCGCCGCGTACGATCGCGCGGCGAAGGACGGCTCGGTCGATCGCGACGGACTCGCGTACGACCGCGGCACCGCGTTACTCGAGAAAGCGAAGTCGCAAAAAGATCCGCAAGAGCACGACAAGCTCGTCCAGCGCGGCATGGAGGATCTCAAGCAAGCGGCGACCCAATCGAAGGATCCGAAGGTCCGCGGCAACGCGCAGTACAACCGCGGCAACTCGTTGATGAACGACGAGAAGTGGGACGAGGCGATCGAAGCCTACAAGCAAGCGATCCACGAGCAGCCGAACAACGACGACGCCTCGATCAACCTCGAGCTCGCGCTCAAGCATCGCAAGAAGCAGCAGATGCAGCAGCAGGGCGGCCAGGGCCAGGGCCAACAGGGTAAAGGCCAAGGTAAAGGCCAAGGTAAAGGCCAGCAGGGCAAAGGTCAGGGCCAGGGCCAACAAGGGCAGGGCCAACAAGGGCAGGGCCAACAAGGGCAGGGCCAGCAAGGCCAAGGTCAGCAAGGCGGATCGAATGGCCAAGGGTCGAACGGCTCGAATGGTTCGAACGGATCCAACGGATCCAATGGTTCCAATGGGTCGAACGGATCCAGTGGCGCGAACGGCTCGGGCGCCGGGAAGAACGGCTCGAACGGCTCGAACGGCTCGAACGGCTCGAACGGTTCGAACGGATCCAATGGGTCGGCGGGCGGCTCCAACGGGTCCAATGGCTCGGCCGGCTCGAACAACAACTCGAACCAAGGCGGCGGCAATAACGGTTCGAACGGATCGCAGAACGGTCAAGGCGGTGGCTCGAACGGCGGCAAGGGCAACCCCGGTCAGGGCAAGAACCAGCACGGCACCCGCGGGGGCCAAGGCCCCAAGACCCCGAACGACCACAAGCTCGATGACCTCGAGGATTTCTCGCGCCGCATGCAGCGCGACGAAGCCAAGCGCCGCGCGTCCGGTCATCCCGAGACCGATAAAGACTGGTAGCGCGCCTTTCCGACATCTTGTCGAATCGGGGTTGCCGGAAGCCGACCGCGCGGTGCATGGCGGTTCGACGCGCGACCAACCTGAGCGGTAGACTCGTCGCCATGGCGGTCCGGGTCCTCGTCGTCGACAAGCTCGCAGCGACGCGCGATAGCGTCGTAGAGATCCTCGGCGAGCGGGCCGAGGTCGAGTGGGCGAGTCGCGAGGCTGCGGTCGCGGAGCTCCGAGCCGCGTCGAACAGCGGCTCTCCGTTCGATGTGGTGCTGCTCGAAGGCGACCCCCCTCCAGCCGCGCCGTATGTCCAGAGCCTCGCCACGGGTGGGGCGCGCGTGATCCTGCTCGCGGGCGGTAGTGATCCGATCGGCCTCGCGCAGAAGTGCGGCGCTGCGGATGTGGTCGGTCGCCCGATCGTCGCGGGCGAGCTGATCTTTCGCGTCGCACGTGCGCCAGTCGCTGGCGCGGACAAGCGGCGGCCGCGCAAGAGCGATGTCTTGATCGGCTCGGGCACGTGGATCAAGGAGCTCTACGACCGGATCGCGATGGTCGCGGCGACGGATGTCACGGTCGCGATTTTCGGCGAGAGCGGCACGGGCAAGGAGCTGGTCGCGCGCACGATCCACAACTCGTCGCCGCGCCACGATTCGCCGTTCGTGGTCGTCAATTGCGCCGCGATTCCCGAGAATTTGCTCGAGGACGAGCTGTTCGGTCACGTTCGCGGCGCGTTCACCGATGCGAGCCGCGATCGCGAAGGCCTGCTCGCTGCCGCGCATACCGGCACGCTGTTCCTCGACGAGATCGGCGAGCTGCCACTGCCACTCCAGGCAAAGTTGCTGCGCGTCCTGCAATCGCAAGAGTTTCGTCGCATCGGCGACGATCACGATCGCCGTGTCGATGTCCGGATCCTGACCGCGACGAATCGCGACCTCGAAAAGCTCGTCGAGCGGGGTGGCTTTCGCCACGACCTGTACTACCGCATCAACGTCTTCCCGCTGCACTTGCCGCCGCTGCGCGAACGCCCCGAGGACATCGCGATGCTCGTGCACCACTTCGTCCAGAAGTACCGCGCGCGGCTCGGCAAGGTGATCGAGGGCGTCACCCCGGGTGCCCTCGCGCGCCTCACGGCGTACGAGTATCCGGGCAACGTCCGCGAGCTCGAGAACAAGATCCATCAGGCGATGGTGATCGCGAACGGACCGATGATCGAAGCATCGGAGGTCTCGCTACCGCATGCCTCGACCGCGCCGATCATGCGCATCGATACGGCGCGCCGATTCCGCGACGTGAAGCAGGAAGTGATCGGTACGTTCGAGCGCGGATATCTCACCGAGCTGTTGCGCCTCCACCACGGTAACCTCGCGCAGGCTGCGCGAGCCGCGGGCATGGATCGCAAAAACCTGTGGGCGCTCGTCGAGCGCCATGGCCTCGACCGCGATCAATTCAAGAAGTCGTAGGGTGCGCACCATGGCTGCCGCCTGGAGGCGAGTAGCTGCAGTTCGAGGCGTGGAGCCAGGCAGGGCGCACGCGCTGTCTTCAGAAGCAGCAATTACCTACGCGATCGCCGGTGTGATGGCGCTCGACGAATACGGGTACCGGCGCGTGACTGCGGGTATCGATGTGTTACTCGGGGCTCTCTCGAAAAGTTTCCCGGCAGCAAGGGCCTGCGCATACCGAGACCAACGTCCCGATCGATATCTTGGTCGCCGGCGACTACCCGGGGATGGAAATCCGAAGCCAGTTCCCCGATCAGCGCTGGTCGCGATTCGTGGTCCGCACGGGCTGCGGCGCAAGCGGTCGACGTGGAATGATCTGGATCCGCTGCTGCTCGTCGTAGCGCCACGGCTTCATGTCGGGTGCTAGCGAAGTTTGCCGGCGAGCGCGGCGAGTAGGTCTTGATCGGCGGCGATCCGCTTGACGGCGTCGCGGGAGACCGCACCGGCATCGAGCAGCTTCGCGAGCGAGCGCTCGAGCGGAATCATGCCGGCGTCGCGACCGGCCTGGATCGCGGTCGGCAGCATGTGGAGGTCGCCCTTGCGGATGAGGTTCGCGACCGCGGCGATCACCGGCACGACCTCGAGTGCGGGCACGCGCCCGCCGTCTTTCTTGGGCAACAGGAACTGGGTCACGACCGTGCGCAGAGCGCCCGCGAGCTGAGTCCGGATCTGGCGCTGCTGGCCCTCGGGGAAGGCGTCGATCATGCGGTCGATCGCGCCGATCGCATTCGGTGCGTGGAGCGTGGCGAGCACGAGGTGCCCGGTCTCGGCGGCGGTCAGCGCGGCCGCGATCGTGTCGCGATCACGGAGCTCGCCGAGCAGGATCACGTCGGGCGCTTCGCGCAGGGCTGCGCGCAAGCCGGCCGCGAATGAAGGGATGTGAGTGCCGAGCTCGCGCTGATGGATCAAGCCACGGCGCCGCTGGAAGCGGTACTCGATCGGATCTTCGAGCGTGATGACGTGCGCGGCGCGTCGCTGATCGAGGAGATCGATCAGCGATGCGAGCGTCGTCGATTTGCCGGAGCCGGTCGGTCCGCACACCAGGACCAACCCATCGCGCAGCTCGACGATCGAGGCGAGCTCCGGAGGCAAGCCGAGCTCCGCGAGCGAAGGCACCCGCTCGTTGATCAACCGCGCGGCGATCGCGACGCCGGACATGTGATCGAACGCGTTGACGCGCACGCGAGCTTCGTTGACGTCGAGGCTCAGATCGATATTCGCACCGACATCGCTGCCGGCGAGCTCGCGCACGATCGCGGTGAGCTCGACATCGTCGATCGCGAGCTCGTCGAGACACGCCAGGCGGCCATCGATGCGCAGGCGGGGGCGCTGCCCCGTCGAGAGAAAGACATCGGAGGCGCGGCGTGCGACCGCGATCGCTATTGGCGGAGCGAGCAGCAGCGCGAGGCGCTCGCGCGCTGCACGGGCATCGCGCGCTGCCGCGATGCGAGGTGCTACGTCGTCGTCAGCAGTGGCCGCGACTATCTTCAAGACCGGTGCGAAAGCGGTTGCCGCCGCCACCGCGGGTCGAACGACAGGAGCCGCGACCACCTTCTTGCCACCGCGCCGCGCGGTCACCTTCAAGCCCGTCGCACCGCGCTCGATCGTCACGGGATAGATCGCACCGTCTTCATCGGTGAAGGCGACCATCAATGGCCCTTCATCGAGCGACCTCGCTCCGAGCAGCGGCTGCGCGAACTCGTCGATCTGCGCGGGCTCGAGGGCGGGCATCGCGAGCGCTTCGACGTTGCCGCGTCGGCGCAAGCTCGGGATCCGGCCCGCCTCGAGCGTGATCGCATCGGCGTCACGCAGCATCATCACGCGAAGGAGGGACACGATCGCGGACATACTGCAAGCGTAGCAAGTGGCGCGCCTGGCGTCTGGTCGACTTCTCCTCAGCGCCACGCAACGCCACGCAGCGCCACGCAACGCCACGCAACGTTGGACCGGCGCAGCCCTGCCAAACTGGCTCGCCGGGGCGAATGGCCGTGCCGCACGGGCAACGCGGAACGTGCGAACCTCTGCGTATGCGTAACCTGCTCCTTCTCGTCGCCGTACTAGCCGCGTGCCAGCGCCACAGCTCGAAGTGCGCGCCAGCGGTCTCCGGCGCGGTCGATCGCATGGTCGCCGAATCGAAGTCGAAGATGCCGCCGCCGATCGCCGCGAACATCGCGCGCATCACGCCGGATATCAAAAAGGCGATCACCGATTCGTGCGAAGCCGACAAGTGGGCCCAGCCGGTGATCGATTGCCTCTCGCACGCGAATGGTCGCGAGCAACTCGACGCGTGCGACGCGATGCTCACGCCGCCGCAGCGCGCGAACGAACATCGCCACAACGACGAGCTGTTGAAGCGCGGGATCCAGCCGCTCGACAAACCGGGCGTCGACAAGGAGCGTCGCGATCCGCATGCCGGCCTCGGCATTCCACCGGTCAATGCCGACCTCGAGGGCGCGCTCTCGGCCCCCGGCGGTCTGGCAGGCTCGGCAGGCTCGGCAGGCTTGGCAGGCTCGGCAGGATCGGCAGGACCGGCAGGACCGCGCGGATCGGCGGCTCCAAGCCCGTAAGCGACCTGCTGCGAAGTCGCATGCCTGTGGTAGCGTAAGTTCTCTCATGCCGGTGGACGACCTGCGCTCGGGAACCTGGGTCACCTATATCGGTGGCCGCGCGACGAGTGCGCGTCTGCGCCGGTGTCGGGTCGAAATTGTCAGCGGGCCCGATGCCGGTCTGATTCGCGACGTCGAAGCCCCGGTGATCCGGATCGGCGCGCGCCGCGGCAACGACGTCCAGCTCAGCGATTCGAAGGTCTCGGGCCTGCATTGCGAGATCCGGCTCGACGATCGCGGTTATCGCCTACGCGATCTCGATTCGACGAACGGTACGTACGTGTCGTCGCTGCGGATCAACGACGTCTACATCACCTCCGGCTCGCAGATCGCGCTCGGCGGCACGCGCCTCAAATTCGATCCGCTCGGTGAATCGGTCGAGATCGAGCTCGCGGATACCGATCGCTACGGCTCGATGATCGGCCGCTCGGTCAAGATGCGCGAGTTGTTCGCGCGGCTCGAGAAGCTCGCGCGCACCGATACGACCGTGCTCGTCACCGGTGAGACCGGCGCGGGCAAGGAGCTCGTCGCGGAAGCGCTCCACGATAATTCTCCGCGCGAGAAGGGCCCGTTCGTGGTCCTCGATTGCGGTTCGATCCCACCGAACTTGATCGAGAGCGAGCTGTTCGGTCACGAGCGCGGCGCGTTCACCGGTGCAACCGGCTCGTACGCCGGCGCGTTCGAACGCGCCCATGGTGGCACTGTCTTCCTCGACGAGATCGGCGAGCTGCCACTCAACATGCAGCCGAAGTTGCTGCGCGTGCTCGAGCGCAAGGAGGTCCGTCGCGTAGGTGGGACCAAGACCATCGAGGTCGACGTCCGCATCGTCGCCGCCACGAACCGCGACCTCGGCGTCGAGGTCAACCGTGGCCGGTTCCGTGAGGATCTCTACTACAGGCTCGCCGTCGCGCGCGTTCACGTGCCGGCGCTCCGCGATCGCAAGGATGATCTGCAGCTCCTGATCGAGCACATCCTCACCACCACGCCCGGTGGCGAGACCGCGGTGATCGCCCAGGAGACGATCGACCTGATGATGAAGCACGACTGGCCGGGCAACGTTCGCGAGCTGCGCAACGTGATCGAGCGCGCGGTCCTCCTCGCCGAGAACCCGACCGACGAAGACTCGCTCCGCCGCGCGCCTGCGCCGGTGCAGCGCTCGGAGCCTTCGATCACGGTCACGCCGTCGCAGACCGCGAGCTCGACCGATGCGCAGATGACGGTGCCCGTCGATGTCACGATCGCGTTCAAGACCGCGAAGCAGAACGTGATCAGCGAGTTCGAGCGCCGCTACATCTCGCGCCTGCTCGCGCAGCACGACGGCAATATCTCTGCCGCGGCACGCGCTGCCGGCATCGACCGGATGTCGATCCACAAGATGCTGCACCGCCTCGGCCTCGCGAACCCCGGCCGCGAATAGCTGGGGTAGACGCTGTGCACCGTTCGTACATTGCGCGGGCCTGACGCCTGAGCAATGTTCGCGCGCGATGAGGGCTCTACACTTTTTAGTGCCACTGGCGCTCTGCGCTGCATGTGGTCCTGGCGGTCGGCAAGCTGGCGGGAATTGCCCGGGCGTGTGCAGCGCGCTCGGTTATCAGGCTTGCAACGACGGCGTACTCGCGCCTCCGGTCGTGTGCGCCGACGGCGAGACCTGCGATCCGACCGTGGGTTGCGAGGTCTGTCCGGCCGATACGAACTACTGCGGTGGCACCACCGATCAGACCGTGATGATGTGCAATCACGACGGCACCGGCGGCACGGTCGTCCAGGATTGCCCGGTCGATACCGTGTGCTCGATGGGCACGTGCAAGGGCCCGTGCGATGCGGCGCTCGATCATCCCTCGAACGTCGGTTGCGATTTCTGGGCCGCGGATCTCGATAACGAGACGGACGTCATCGGGGGTGTCGTGATCAGCGATGCGTCCGCCGCACAGTTCGCGATCGTCGGTGCCAACGATAACGATTACCCCGTCACGGTGACCGTGACCAAGAACGGTGCGCGCGTCGGCCAGCCCATCGTCGAACAGGTCGTCGTCACCACGACGATCGCACCTCACCTCGCGCAGCGCATCGATCTGCCGCAGCGCGAGGTTGATGGTTCGATGGGGCAGAATGGTTCGTATACCCGGAACTCCGGCACGGGCACGTTCGTGTCGCCGCACGCGTTTCACGTCGTCGCGTCGAGTCCGATCGTGGTCTATCAGTTTAACCCGATCGTCCAGACGTTCTCGAACGACGCATCGACGCTGATTCCGATCCAGGCGCTCGGTGCGGACTACTCGATCATCGGTTATCCGACCGCGAATCCGTGCGGTACGCCTGGTCTGCCGATCGAGAGCATTCCGGATCACACCTCGGTCACGATCATTCCGATCCAGGACAACACCCACGTCACCGTTACGCCGACACATCCGATCGTCGCGGCGGGTGGCGACACCGGCCTCGCGGTGCCCGCAACCGCGAAGAACACCGTGTTGAACCTGACGCTGTCGCGCTACGACGTGGCGAACCTCGAATCGGACCAGCTGACGACCGATATCTTCTCGTGCATCAACTCCGGTCAGGACGGCGACTTTACGGGCACGCAGATCCACAGCGACAAGCCCGTCGTCGTGTTCACCAGCGCCGAGCGCGGCATCGGGTTCGGTGGCGCACCGAACGTGGTCTACCCGCCGGACTGGGTCGCCAGCGGTGAAGGCGCCGACGACATTTGCTGCACCGATCACCTCGAGGAGCAGCTGTTCCCGATCACCGCGCTCGGTCGCGAGTTCGCGATCGCGCGCAGCCCGATCCGCTCGACCGATTCGACCGGCTGGGTCGAGCCCGATATCGTTCGCGTCGTCGGTACGGTCGACGGCACGGTGGTCACGACGAACCTGGCAGCGCCGTTCGATTCGTTCACGGTCGACAACCACAAGCAGAAGACGTTCGCGGCGACGAAGGGCTTCGCGATGTCGGCGACGAACGCGATCGAGGTCGCGAGCTATCTGGTGCCGCAGCACTTCGTGAAGCACGGCTATATCGGCGATCCGAGCCAGCTCCTGTTGCCGGCCGCCGAACAGTTCCGCAAGAACTACGTGTTCCTCGTGCCGGCCGAGTGGACGTCGAACTACATCGTGGTCGCGAAGCCGACCACCGCGACCGTGATGCTCGATGGCATGCCACTCGCGATGACGATGGGTTGCTACACCGCGCCGATCGGCATGGTCGCCGGCACGGCCTACGAGCAGACCACGTGTCCGGCCAGCGAAGGTCACCACGTGGTCAACGCAAATCAGCCTTTCGGTCTGTCGGTCTACGGCTACTTCAACGTCGGTAGCTACGCGTTCGTCGGCGGCAGCGACGTCAAGATCATCAACCCGATCGAGTGAGCAGCTGCGCGCGGCGTTCGGCATGCCGCGTCTTGAGGTTCTCGCGGATCCCCTCGACGAGATCGATGTCGGCGCTCCGCGGATGACCCGGAAACGCCGGCGCCGGATCGTACTCGAGGTTCAACGCGATCGCCTCGGCGACCGCGCGGCCCGCGGTCTCCAGCACGATCTGCAGCGCGGCATCGATGCCCGCGGTCACACCGCCACTCGTGATCCGGTTGCGATCGACGACGACGCGCTGGTCGGTGGGAATCGCACCGACGAGCGGGAGCAGATCCATGTACGCCCAGTGCGTCGCCGCGCGGTAGCCGTTCAACAAACCAGCCTTGCCAAGCAGCAACGAACCGGTGCACGCGGACGTGACCCACCTGGCTTTCGCTCCGACCTGCGCGAGCCACGCGACGGTCTCGGCATCGTTCGTTGCCGCGATCTGGCCATAGCCGCCAGGGACGAATAAGAGGTCGGTCGTGGGAATGTCCGCGAACGTCGCGGTCGGCGTGAGTACGAGCTTGGTCTCGGAGAGCACCGGCTGCATCGTCTTGGCGACGATCAGGACCTCGGCACCCGGGATGCGCGCCAGCACTTCGTGTGGCCCGGTGAGATCGAGCTGCGTGAGCTTTTCGAACAACAACATCGCGATGCGCATCAGTCCTCCGCCGCGTCCTTCCCGTGCGATCCGTGCGGCAGCACGGCGTCGTATTTACCGTTGGTGTTCGTGTCGAGAAAGATCGGGTTCGTCAATGCGAAGGGGTGCACGACCACGTCCTTGCCACCACCGACGACCGGCGCGAGCGATCGATCGCCTTCGACGCGAACGAGCACGTAGGTGTCGTTCTTGACGTCGATGTCGTAGGTCTCGTGGAAGCGCTGGATCGGCTCCTTGTCGGTCGGCTCCGTCGCGATCTCCCACCGCTTCACCTCTCTGCCTGCGACATACACGATCACGCGCGAAACCGAGATCCAGGGCGCGGCGCGCACCGTGATGTCCGCGGTCGCCTTGCCGTTCGGTGCCGGCGCGAGATCGCCGATGCCGGTGGTGCCGACCCTGAAATCGACGATCGGTCCGGTCGTCAGGAAGGAGTGGTGTGCCTTCACTCCCTTGGCCATGTCGTCGGCCGTGAGCAGGTGCGGGTCGTCGTTCGGGACCGCGACGTAGTTACGCGGGTAGCCGCCGAGGTTGTAGTTGAGGTGATGGGTGTCGGAGTTGCCGGTCGCGGTGACGAGGTGACCACGATCGAGCATCGCGAACCAATCCTGCATCACGCGATCGATCGTCTTGCGGTTCGTATCCTGGTAGCCGTTCAAGACTTCGATCGCATCGAAGTCGTACGAGAACCCGCGGCGCGTCGAGCGATCGTTCACGTCGTCGAACTTGCCGAGATAGAAGTAGCCGATGCCCTTCTCGAGCCGTGGGTGATGGATATCGATGACCGCCGTCGGCGCGGTCTTGCGGACCTCGGCGAAGATTTCGGCGGCGGTCTTTCGCTTGACCGGAATCGCGCCCTGGCCCTCGGACTCCATCTCGTGAGGTAGCGGAAATGCACCGAAGTGACCCCACGCGCCGCTCGTGATCTCGTCGCCAGTCGAAGATGCGAGGTACTTCTCGGCGTGCATCTCGGCGATCACCGGCTGGTAGTTCGCGACCACGTTGTGATCGGTCGCGACGATCATGTCGACGCCATCGGCGATGAACTCGTACACGCGGTCGCGCATCGGCACGTGCGAGTCCGAGCTCGCGGCTGCATGAACGTGAAAGTCGCCGGAGGCCCAGCCCGGCGTCTGGATGACGTGCTGGAGCTTGGCGTGGAGCTCGACGCCGGTCGGCGTCATCGTGATCCGCTGGGTCGCGATCGTCCATTCGATGCCGCGGCTGAACGTGATGTCGTAGGTGCCAACGGGCAACGCGATCACCCCGACACCCGCGAGCGAGAACACCCGGTTGTAGGCCTCGAGCGAATCATCGATCTCGACGCCGATGTCCTTGGAGAACCTCGGCTCGGGCGTCTTGCCGACGCCGAGGATCGTGAGCTTGCCCGGCATCCGCGTGCCAGTCGCCGCGTCGAGGATCTCGAACGACAGCCCGCCTTGCGCGGCCAGCTTCGGTAGCGGTGCGCCGGATCCAGCGCCGAACGTGACGTGAACGTTGGACTTGGGCGTCCCCGCATCGGCCTTGCACGCAGCCGTGCCCGCAGCGATCCATAGCAGCCACCACCGTCTGGTCATCCCGCCGATGCTAGCCTGCCCGCGATGCCCAGTGCGCCCAGGTCCATCCGTGATGCGTATGATCCGGAGCAGTTTCGGCGTCAGGGTCATGCGTTGATCGACACGCTCGCGGACCACCTCGCGAGGGCGCAGGACCGGCAGGGCCCGGTGGTTCCGTGGCAGGCGCCCGAGGCTGCGCGCGCCGAGTGGGGCACGGCGCCGTTCGCGGGTGGCGACCTCAACGCCGACCTCGCCGCGATCCTCGCGCGCTCGACCGCGCTCGCGCATCCGCATTGTATGGCCCATCAAGTGCCGCCCCCATTGCCTGGCGCGGTGCTCGCCGAAGCGGTCGCGGCGCTCTCGAACAACGGCATGGCGATCTACGAGATGGGGCCGGCGGCAGTGCCGATCGAGCTCGCGGTCGTGAAGTTCCTGTGCGGCAAGCTCGGGTTCGGCGACACCGCCGGTGGCGTGCTGACCTCGGGAGGCTCGCTCGGCAACCTCACCGCGCTGCTCGCGATGCGCCAGGCGCACGCGGGCTTCGATACGTGGAGGGCCGGCGCGCACGGTGGTCCTCCACTCGCCGTGATCACCTCGAACGAAGCGCACTACTCGGTCGCACGCACGCTCGCGATCATGGGGTGGGGCGAGGGCGGCGTGATCGCGGCGCCCGTCGACGAGCATCATCGGATGACGGCCGCGGCGGTCCGTGAGGCGCTGCAGTCGGCGCACGGATCCGGTCGTCGCGTGATCGGCATCATCGCGGCGGCGGGCTCGACCGCGACCGGTTCATTCGACCCGCTGGACGAGCTCGCGGAGCTCGCGGCGCACGAGCAGCTGTGGCTGCACGTCGATGCCGCGCACGGGGGTGGCGTCGCACTCTCGCCGACCCATCGCGTGAAGCTTGCGGGGATCGAGCGTGCGGACTCGGTCGTATGGGATGCGCACAAGCTGCTGATGATGCCGGCGCTCGTCACCGCGGTCCTGTTCAAGCAGGAGTCCCACGCTTACGAAGCGTTCGCGCAACGCGCGAGCTACCTGTTCGCCGACGAGCGCGCCGAGACCCACTGGTGGGACCTCGGCACGCGCACGCTCGAATGCACGAAGCGCGCGATGGCGATCGAGCTGTGGACGCAGCTCCGCGCGCACGGCGAGCAGCTGTTCGCCGATATCGTCGATCACCAGGCCGCCCTCGCGCGCGCGTTCGCTGACAAGCTCGCAGCGGCGCCCGACTTCGAGCTCGCGCTCGAGCCCGCGCTCAACATCATCTGTTATCGCCACGTGCCTCTAGGTGTCGACAACCTCGATGCTCACAACCGCGCGCTGCGCCAGCGCGTGGTCGAGGATGGCCGGTTCTATATCGTCGGCACGATGCTCGGCGACACCTATTACTTGCGCTCGACGATCATGAACCCCTTGATCGAGCCGAGCGATTTCGATCACCTCCTCGAGCACCTACGCGCGCTATGCCCGTGATCACGATCCTGCGCGAAGGCGACACCCCAGTCCTCGTCGAGATCATGCCGGGTGGCACGCTGTTCGAAGCCGGTGCGAAGGCGCAAGCCGGCATCGAGACCGCCTGTGTCGGCAAGGGCACGTGCGGCTTGTGCCGCGTCCGGATCAAGGCGGGCGCCGAGCATCTCAACCCGTACACCGACGAGGAGACCAAGCACCTCGGCAACGTCTATCACATCACCAAGGTCCGGCTGTCGTGCCGCGCGCGACCGACCGGTGATGTCACCCTCGAGATGGTGAAGAAGCGAAAGAAGTAGCGCGGGGCAGCTCAGCTGGGCGCGCTGCTCTTACACAGCGTGATCTTCGCTTCCTCGACGACGCACGACGCGTCCCACTGCTTCTTCGAGACGGGATTCGTGATGTGTAGCGTCTGCTTGCCGACCGGCAGCTTGATCGTGGCCTTGCTGCCCGAGCCGACCTTCGCGCCCTTGAACGCGATGTCGCCCCAGCCGCCGACGATACTGAGCGTGACCGTGCCCGTCCGGGTCACGGCTTTGAGCGTCAAGGTGATCTCGATCGGATGGCCGGCGACGAGCTCGACCTTCTGCTTCACGAGCTCGTAGCCCGCCTTCGCGATCGTGACCTCGCCAGTGGCTTCGTCGAGGTCGTCACGGACGAGCGGCGTTTCGCCGAGCACGCGGTGATCGAGGCTGACCTGCGCTCCTTCCGGCGTGGTGGTGACGTGGAGGCCCGCACGGGCCTTGACCATGTGTGGCGATACCAACATCGTCTCGTTCGGCTGCACCGTGCGGTCGTCATCGATCGCTTGATAACCAGGATGCTCGATGTGAACGTGGAGCTTCGTGCTCGCCGAGACCTTCAAGCGCAGCGGCTTGGCGTGCGAGGTCGGCCCGAACGGATGCGTGATGCCATCGACGCCCGTGATCGTGCCGCTCGCGCCATCGGGTTTCGGATCGATCTCCATCACGCCGACCTGCTCGACGCTGGTCGCATCCGCGATCGCGACGATCGCGACGACCGCCGTTTCGTTCGTGCGCAACACGCGCCAGCTGACGAACCCGCCACCGACGAGCATGCCGGCAACGATGCCGAGCCCGACGGTGCGGCGCCGGCCGCCGGTCTGGGTGACGATGCTCTTGTTGTCGGTCGCGGTGACCGGCCCGGTGACCGGTGCCGTGACCGGCGCGGTGACCGGCGCGGTGATGGGGGTTCGAGGTTGGGGCGTCGCCGTGCGCGCGATCGCGATCGACGCGCCGGTCGAGATCGGATCGATCTTGGGCCGCGCACCGGTCGGGGGCGAGCCGGGCTCGGTGCGGCGATCGCCATCGATCTTCTCGAGCAGGCGATGCAGCCCGGAATCCGCATCCTTCGCGATCGGCTCGGTCTCGCGCGCGGGTGCGACGCCGGTCGGATCGAGATCGAAGAGCTGCGAGACGCCGTCCTCGCCGATCTTGCGATAGAGGCCGGTCGAATGCTCGCCGCGCTCGCCGCGCTCGCCGCGCTCGCCGCGCTCGCCGCGCTCGCCGCGCTCGCCGCGCTCCAGCGTGCTGGTGCTCGAAGGCTTGTTATCGGTGACCGCCGTGCGCCGTGCAACCGAAGGCTCGGCCTGCGCTTGCCCCAGCTGCTTTCGGATCACGTCGTCGAGTTGCTGGCCCGCGCCGCTGATTCGCTTTGCCGGCAGGACCGACGCGACTGCTTCGGCGACGTCGAGCGCGGTCGCCATGATGCTTGACTCGTAGGACAGCTCGATCAGCGATCGCAGCACGGCGGCCGGGCGCATCGGTCGATCGACGGGCTTGCGCGACAGCGGGCCGGCGAGGATCTCGTCGAGCCGCGATGGCACGCCCGGGCGCACCGAGCTCGCGCGCGGAATCTGCATCGTCTCGATGTTCTTGATGATGTCCTCGGCTTCGTCGCCAGGGAACAACTTCTCGCCGGTGAACAGCTCGAACAGCACCGAGGCTGCGCTGAACATGTCGCTGCGGGTATCGAGCGTGTCGCCGCGCGCTTGCTCGGGCGACATGTAGCGCCACTTGCCCATGACCTTGCGCACGCCCGGCCCCCCGCTCTTGTGAGGCGCCGCGGCGACCGCGATGCCGAAGTCGCCGATCTTCACCTCGCCCGCGCGGCTGATCAGGATGTTCGAGGGCGAGACATCGCGGTGGACGACGCCGTGCTGGTGCGCGAAGTCGAGCGCGCGAATGATCTCGATCGCGATGTGGAACGCGGCGGGCAGCGGCAGGAGGCGTTTGTCGTCCTTGAACTTGCGCAGTAGCATCGCAAGGTCGAGCCCATCGACGTACTCCATCGCGATGAACAGGGCGTCGCCGATCCGCCCGAAGTCGAAGACCTGGACGACGTTCGCGTGGGACAGCTTGACCGCAACCTTCGCCTCGGCGATGAACCGGGCGGCGAATTCGGGGTCGCGCGCGAGCTCCGGCAAGATCCGCTTGATCGCCAGGGTCTTCTCGAACCCGTGCGCGCCGTACGCCTTGGCCAGAAACACCTCGGCCATGCCACCGACCGCGATACGGTCGAGCACGTCATACCGTTCGAGAGATTTCTGGAGAGGTTCGTCCATTCGACTTCTGGCTGGTCGGTCACACAGCCCGGGACACCTAGGGCCCCAGCCCTAAAGCTGGCCTATAGTAAGGGAATGGCGACCGGGTTTCCGGCTCGGGTGACGATCTGTGCGGTCTGTGGGGTGCTCGCGACCCTACAGACCGTTTGGCCCGCTCGCGCCGCCGCCCATCCCAGAGCGGGAGAGCTCGGCGATGCTGCAGATCCCGATGTCCCGGTCGAGCGGCGCCAGGTCGCCGTCATCGACTTGACCGAGGACGAACGGGTCCGAGCACTCTCCGGTTCGCTGTACACGGCGATCAACCAGAGCGATGGCCTGATGATCCCGAATAGCCGCGACTACGATCGCGATCTGACCGGGCCGCTCGTCGACGAGGATGGCACGCCGCTCAACCAAGCGATCCTCGCGCGGGCCGATGCCCAGGCCAAGCTCGACGAGACCCGCGCCGGCGAGGCGGGTGCGACGGCCTCGAGCGGCAAACAGTTCCTGGCGATGATCGTGCCGACGGCCGATGCCCAGGCGCTCTACGCGGATCTCTCGCTCCTCGTCGGCCTCGTCGGCCTCGCCGAGCTCGATCAGGGCCTCGCTCAGGGCCACGCAGAGGGATCAACCCTCGCGCTGTCGCTCGCCCACCGGCTCGACCCGGGCCGCCAGCTCGATCCTGCGCGCTACCCGCCGGATGTCGTCGCCGCGTGGAAGCGTGCGGTCGATTCGAAGCCGCAGCTCGTGACGCTCGAGGTCAAGGGCACGGGCCGCGTGTGGATCGATTTCGTCGAACGAGGTCCGGCGCCCGGCGTGTTCACAGATCTCGAAGTTGGCGATCACGTCATCACGGTCACCGGCTTCGACCGCAGGACCTGGGGCAAGCCGCTGAGCGTGACGGCCTCGACGATGATCGAAATTCCCGAGCAACCGGCGGATGGTCATCAAAAGGTCGCACGTGCGCGGCTCGCCTTGTCGCGCGCGCAAGCCTCTGGCGACGATGTCGCGCGCGCAGGCGCGATGAAGCAGCTCGCCGCGCTGCTCGGCATCGGCGATGCCGTGATGATCTCGAAGCGGCCCGATGGCGCGATCCAGTGGGAGACCTGGCGCGATCGTGCGCCGGGGTTCTCGGCGCCGAAGCAGTTCGCGAATCAAAGGCCCGAGGAGATGATCGAGGGCCTGTCCGGACCTCGCCGGCCGCCGCGTCGCGCGGAGCCGCCGTTCACCAAACCTCTGCTCGTCGTGGAGCAGGCCTGGTACGAGAAGCGCTGGGTCCAGGCCTCGGCTGCGGGCACCGCGGTCGCGCTGATCGTCGGCGGCATCTTGATCGCGAATCGTACGCAGTGGATGAACTTTGGTGGCGATATCAAGATCGCGAACTGATGCGGACCCTCGCCCTCGCCGTCGCCCTCGCCCTCGTAGTCGCCGCGTGCAGCGATCCGACGCTGACGCTGCGCTTTCGCGTGACGTCGTCGCCGGAGGCCGCGTGCCTCGACACCGCGAACCGCCAGGTCACGAGCTGCAGCGATGTCACGATGGCGTGTCGTGCGGCGGTCAGCATCCGCGTGTTCGATCCCAGCGATCCGGCCTCGCCGTACATCACGGTCTGTCAGGAGCTCACGACCCAGAACCTGTGCTCGATCGCCGCCGTCGATCTGCCGCAGCCCGCCAACCGGGTGAACGCGCAGACGCTCGAGATCGAGATGGTGGTCTATCCGATAGCGAGGCTCTCGACCGACACCACAACGGGGCAGCTGATCTGCCCGAGCGATGTCACGTTCGATGCGCTCGGCTTTCCCGAGGCCTCGATCGAGCCGTGCAGTGCCTCTAACGGGACGTGCGCGCCGACGCCCGCGATCGGGGGCGTCGCGTTCTATCACCCCGGCGACGCCGAGACGATCGTCGATCTCGGATGCGTCGATCTCGCGCAGCTCCACGATATCTCGTGCACCGGTGGCGTCGCCGTCGCGGTGCGCTCGAGCGTCGAGGATTTCGATACTGGCGTCTCGGTCAGCTCCACGCTCGCCGATCAGCTGACTGTCCAGATCGGCGAGCCGAAGCCGATCACGTCGAGCTCCGGCGATACGTACTACCAGCTCAACTCGGTCGATCTCGTTCCGCTCACGCGCGTGACCGGCCAGACCACGCCTGGCTGGGATGGCACGTTGACGCGCGAGCTCGCGAACCTGTGTACGATCGTGCTCGAGGATGCCCCGGGCTCGACGACCTCGGCGCGCTGCAAGGCGATCCCCGACACCACGTATCAGGTCGCGAACCCCACGATCGACACGAGTGGCACCCGGCTCTCGAAGCACACGCTCGACGGCATCCTCACGGCGCTCGGGATGACACAGGTCCCGACCGCGGGGCTCGTGATCGGCGTCATCCTCGATGCGAACGGCAACCCGGTGCCGAATCTCCAGATCACGCCGAGCCTGGGCTCCGTGGTCTATCTCACGGCGGACCGCACCGGGCTGGCGACGAGAACCTCGTCGAACGGCATCTTCATGTCGCAAGACGCGCCGTTCGGCGCGACGTTCAACGCGTCGAGCAGTGGCGGCCTGAGCGCGACCGGGCTGGGTGGGTTGATCGAAGGGCGCATCACGGTCATCGTGCTCCAGTTCGAGATGCCCGCCGGCCAGTGACACGGAGTGAGACACCGGTGTCGCGGTTTCACGAGCACCGCTGGAACGCGGACCGCGCAACCGGTTGATCGCTGTGGGTGGCGCGAGGCACCGGCCTTGCTCTAGGCTCGAGCATGCGAAGTTTGGTGCTCGTCGCGGTGATGTTCGCTGCCCTCCGCTCGGCGCGTGCCGACGGCTTCTACTTCTCGCAAGGTGTCGGTGCGACGACCGTCAAGGACGAGCTCGCGAGCCACGAGGCTGACACGAAGTTCGCGAACAGCCGGCTCGCGATCGGGATGCGGCGTGGACCGTGGGCGCTCGAAGGCGTGATCGGTATGCAGCTCCCGACCATCAGCGATGCCGAGTCGCCGGGCCTGACCACCACGTCGCTCGATCTCAAGTACCTCCAGCCGCTCGCGCAAAACCTCGAGCTCTACGTGCGCGGCAGCGTCGGTTATGCGTGGGCCGATGGCGAGCTCGCGAACTACGCGGGACGTGGCCTCGGGGTCGGCGCCGGCGTCCAGTTGAAGGGCAAGGGCTCGGTGCTCGGCCTGCTCTGGGCCCCCCTGTTCTTCCTCGTCAACAAGGGCCCGATGATGACCGGCGCGCTCTACATCGACGACGGTTACGACTTCTACCGGCTGCACGATGGCAACCGCACGGCCATCGATGCGCAATTGACGCACTTCACGTTCGGCCTTGCGCTCGGCAGCGACTTCTAGAAATTCGCGGTAAACCCGAGGCGTGAAGAGCCGCCTCTGGTATCGCATCGCGCTCGCCACCAACGCGGGCGCACCGCAGCTGGCGCTCGCGAGCGGCGACCATCCGGGTGTCGCGATCGCCGAAGCAGAGCGCGTGATCGCGGGCAGCTGGGCGATCGCGTTCGATGTCGCGACGGCCGAGGAGATTCCGCTTGGCGAAGCGGTCGGCAAGGGCCACGTCGTCAAGCTTGGCCCTGCGCCGATCGAGCTGTCGACGTTCAAGTTCCCCCCCGGCGCCCTACCGGCCGTGAGCGGTGGAGTGCACACGATGGCGTGCGGCTGGACCAAGCGCAGCGAGCCCGGCATCCTCGTGCTCGAAGCGCAGACCGACGCCGATCACCTGGTCGATCTCTATCTAGGCATCGTCGAGCGGCTGCCAAGCGCCGATAACCTCGAGGTCCGGCTCCTCGATCACTACGATGCCGCGGGCGCGACCGATGTCTGGCTGACCTCGCGGATCAACGCGAAGAAGATCCTCCGCTTTCTCGACGATCACGATGCCGAGCTGTTCGGCAACGGGCACGTCGAGCTCTCGGTCTATGCCCGCGCGCAAAAGGCGACGCTCCGGCTCACCGAGCACAAGACCGTGCTGTGGCTCGCCGAGGGCAACGCGCTCGAAGCCGAGATGACACGGTGGCTCGGCGAGCTCGGCGTGCCGGCTGTGACGTCACTACCGACCGTCGTCGATGGCGCGTATCACCACTACCGCACGCCTGCGAGCCGCGACCGCAAGAAGCTTGGCGACGAGCTGTTCAAGCAGCGGATGCGCAAGGTCGATACCGTCAGGGTTTCGTGACGGCCGGGTGGTCGCGCCACCAGAACCGCAACCGCCGCTTCGCCCACGAACCCGCGTAGTCGACGCCGACTCGCGGGCCGATGCCGAGCTTCGGCGGCACCTCGTGCGCGGCGACGTAGAGCTCACCACGTGCGAGGTCCCGCCGATCGTGGCTGCGATCGATCGCGAGGGCGCGGGTGACCTTGCCGGGACCACGCCCGATCTTCGGATCGTCGCCGAGCCCCTCGAGCGGTGCGACCGCGCGAATCAGGACCGCCTCGCCGTGGCCTTCGTCGCCGGTGACGATGTTGAACATCTCGTGGATGCCGTAGCAGAGATAGACGTAGCTGCGGCCCGCGGGGCCGAACATCACGGACGTTCGTGGTGTCGAGCCGAACCGGGCGTGGCTCGCCTTGTCGTGGGGGCCGAGGTACGCCTCGACCTCGATGATCATCCCGGCGCGATCGCCGTGCACGAGCGCGCAGCCGATCAGCTCCTGCGCCACGGTCGGTGCGGGGCGCGCGAACCAGGCTTGCGTCAGGCGCTCTGTGCGGGCCATTCGATCAGGTGCGCGCGATTCGTTCCGCTCACCATATCGCCGACCCTACCATCCGCGTCGAGCGCGTCGAGCAGGGAGCGCGTCGCGGCCTGATACTCCTCGATGGCGAGGCCGCCTTGGAGCAAGCGAAACCGCAAGAGCAATAGCGCGGTCTGCGCGACATCGGAGAGGCAGTAGCGCTGGATCTCATCGAGCTGACCGAGCGCGTACATCCCGGCGACTTGTGAACCATCAACGCCAGTCTTGCCGGGCAGCCCGATCAACCGCGCCACCGCATCGAGGCTGCCTGATCGCGTGGCGCCGTGATCCGCGAGCCAGTCGCACAGATCGAGGTGACCTTCTTCGCTGTAGCGCGAGCGAACGTTCTTCTCGCGGTAGTACCAGGCAAGCGAAACGCCGTGACACAGCGCGCGCAACGCGATGACCGGCAGATCGAAGCTGCGCCCGTTGTACGTGACGAGGATCGGCCGTGCCTTGCCGACGAGCTTCGAGAAGTCCTGGAGCAAGGCGCGCTCGCGCTGATCCGGGCTTGCCGTCGGCTGCGGATCGCCGAGCACCGTGAATCGCTTCAAGCGATAGCCGTGATCGAGCCACAGGCAGCCGATCACGACGACGCGGTGCGCCCACGTCGGCGGAAACACGCCGCGCCCTTCGGAGCTCTCGAGAGGCGCGATCCAGCGATCGCTGTCCGGCACCGTCTCGATATCGAGGACGAGGTATTCGGCGCTTGGCGTACGAGCCACGGCCGGACCCTATCCGACCCGTGTGACAGCGAAACTACGACGCGCTGAAGTCGGACTCGGCGAGGGCGCCCGTCGCGTCAGCATGGCGCGGCAGGACCACCGACATGGTGGTGCCGGCTTCGTCGGTGGAGGCAGCGCTGAGCTCGCCGCCGTGGCCGCGTGCGATCTCGCGCGCGATGTACATGCCAAGGCCGAGGCCCGCGCTGCCAGTGGTCTGGCGATGGCTGCCGCGGAACGGCTCGAAGAGCACCGGCAGGATCTCGGCGGGTACCGCGCCATCGTTTTTCACCGTCACGAGCACGTCGCGCTCGCGACCGGAGACCGAGGCCACGATCTCGCCGTCACGCGCGCCGTGCGCGACCGCGTTGCCGAGCAGGTTCGAGAATAGTTGGAGCAGGCGCTGCGGATCGCCCGAGGTCACGCAGTCACCCTGGCTCGCGAGCTTCACGACCCGATCACGATTTGCGCCCTGCAGCTCGTCGACCGCCCGCTGGACGAGCTCCTGGATGTCCACGCGCTGGCGCTCGCGCATGAAGCCGACGCCATTGCCGAGCCGACCGCGCGTGAGATCGAGCAGCTGCTCGAGCATCTCGGTCATCCGGTGACCGGCGCCGATCATCCGGCTGATCGTGCGCAGCGCGGGCTCGTCTTTGGTGATCGCGTGCAGGAGCTCAGCGCCAGCGAGCATCGCGCCGAGCGGGTTGCGCAGGTCGTGACCGATGATGCCGACGAACAGCTCGTTGAGCTTGAGCGCCTGCGCGAGCTGCAGACGCTGGCGCGCGAGCTCGATGAACACGTCGACCTTCGAGCGCAGGATGTGCGGGTCGATCGGCTTGAAGAGAAAATCGACGGCGCCGGTCTCGTAGCCCTTGAACACGCGCTTGGGATCGCGCGTGCCTGCGGTGACAAAAATGATCGGAACGTGCTTGGTGCGCTCGGCGCCGCGCATGAGCTCGGCGAGCTCGAAGCCGTCCATCTCCGGCATCTGGACATCGAGTAGCGCGAGGCTGATCTCGTGCACGAGCAACAGCTCGAGGGCGTCTGATCCGGATCGCGCCTGGAGCAACTGGACGCCTTCGCGGCGCAGCAGCGCATCGAGCGCGACGAGGTTCTCCTCGACGTCATCGATGAGCAGGATTTTCACGGGCTCGTTCACAACAGGCCCGCACGGTAGGAAACCGCCGCGAGCGGCGCAAGAGCATTTGCCAGCTCTGGAATCGGAAGCACCAGGGCCCGCGCCCCTAGCCGACGGATCGCTGCGGCCGGCATAATGGCGTGCTGGGCCGTTGCTGGAGCTTGGATCAGCGCGCGACCGCCGGCGTTGACGATGCGCTCGAGCCCGGCGGCACCGTCGTCATTCGCACCGGACAGCAACACGCCGACGCATCGCGAGCCAAATGCCTCGGCCGCGGACTCGAACAACACGTCGATCGAAGGCCGCGAGTAGTTGACCGCGTCGTCGACCGAGAGTGCGAGCGAGCCGGTGCGTTCGACGAGCACGTGATAGTTCGGCGGCGCGATATAGATATGATCCAGCTGCAGGGGCAGCTTGTCCTCGGCTTCGACGACCGTGCGCCGCGTCACTGCCCCGACGATCTCCGGTAGCAAATTGCGCTGGTTCGCGACGAGATGGATCGCGACGACGGCCGGCACGCGGACCTCGAGCAATGGCACGAGCGCGAGCAGCGCTTCGAGCGCGCCCGCGGAACCTCCGATGACAAGGATGTCCATCACAGCAGCTGATAGATGCGCGCGTCGGCGTCGCTCTCCTTGAACCGGGCAGCGATCGCGGAGAAGCGCAGGGTTTCTTTGCTCCCGAGCCCGAGGAAGCCCTTGCGGCACAACGACGCCATCAACACGGTGAGCGCACGCTCCTGAAGCCCGCGCTCGAAGTAGATGAGGACGTTGCGGCACGACACGAGCTGGGCCTCGGCGAAGGCGTGATCGGTCGCGAGGCTGTGGTCCGAGAACACGATCGCTTTCTTGAGCCGACGATCCATCACCGCGCCGCCGTACGCTGCGGCGTAGTAATCGGAGAGCGATCTCTTGCCGCCCGAGAGCCGATAGTTCTCTGAAAATCGTACGAGCCGGTCGGTCTCGAACACGCCTTCCTGCGCGAACCGGAGCGCCTCGGGATTGATATCGGTCGCGTAGATCATCGTCCGCTCGAGCAAGCCCTCTTCGTCGAGCATGATCGCGAGCGAGTAAGCCTCCTCGCCGGTCGCGCAGCCGGCGACCCAGACCTTGAGAGACGCATACGTCCGCAGGTACGGTACGGCCTTGTCGCGCAGCGCCTCGAAGTACCCCGGGTCGCGGAACATGTCGCTGACCTGAACCGTGAGGAAGCGGAGCAGCTCGGTGAAGACCGCGGGCTCGCGCAGCATCTTGTCTTGCAACCGGCTCAGGGTCGGGACCCTGAAGTAGATCAGGGCGTTGCGCAGCCGGCGCAGCAGCGACGCTTCGGAGTAGCTCCGGAAGTCGTAGTGATACGCGTGAAAGATCGCGTCGAGCAGCGACGTGAGCTCGACGTCGCGCGGCTCGATCTTTACTTCCGAATCCATACCCTCGCCAGGGACAGCAGCTTGTCGACATCGAGCGGCTTTGCGATGTAATCGTTCGCGCCTGCCGCCATGCAGCGATCGCGATCGTCCTGCATCGCCTTGGCGGTGAGCGCGATGATCGGCAGCCGGGTGAACTGCTTGTCCGCGCGCAGCGCGCGCATCGCCTGGAGCCCGTCCATCTCCGGCATCATGACGTCCATCAACACGAGGTCGAGATCGGGCGTGTTCTTGACGAGCTCGACCGCCTCGCGCCCGTTGCGCGCGATCAACACCTTCGCGCCCTTGGGCTCGAGCACGCTCGTCAGCGCGAAGACGTTGCGCACATCGTCCTCGGCGATCAGGATCTTCTTGCCCTCGAACACGCTCTCGCGGTCGCGCGCATCCCGCAGCATGCGCTGGCGTTCGGGGGGCAAGGCGGATTCGACCTGGTGCAGGAACAGCGTGACCTCGTCGAGCAGGCGCTCTGGCGACCGCGCGCCCTTGATGATGATCGAGCGCGAGAACTTCTCGAGCCGGTGGACCTCGTCAGGTCTGAGTGATCGCCCCGTGTAGACGATCACCGGCGGAAAGCCATGCTGATCGCTCTTTGACATCTCCTCGAGCAGCTCCAGACCGCTGCGATCCGGCAGCGAGAGATCGAGCACCATGCAATCGAACGTGCGCACCCCTAGCTGCTCGAGCGCGGCCGCGGTGGTCCCAGCCGTGATGACCTCGACGTCTTCGCCGGCGAGCAGGCGCGCCGTGCTCTCGCGCAGCAGCGGGTCATCCTCGACGACGAGCACGCGGTGGAGCTGCTGCGTGAATTTCGACTCGAGCTTCTTGATCGCCTCCACCAGCTTCTCGCGCTCGACGGGCTTCATTACGTAGCCGGTCGCGCCCATCTGCAAAGCGGTCCGCGCGAAGTCGTCGATCGAGGCCATGTGGACAGGGATGTGGCGCGTGCGTGAATCGCGTTTGAGGGCATCGAGGACGGCGAGGCCCGACCGATCCGGTAAGCCGACATCGAGCAGGATCGCGCTCGGCAGATAATGGCGCGCTAGCGCGAGGCCGTCCTCGGCGGTCGTCGCGGCCATGACCTCGAACTCGAGCTCGTGCGCGAGGTCGCTCAACACCCGCGCGAATGCGGTGTCGTCCTCGATGATGAGGAGCGAGCGCGACTGCGGCGTGATCGTCGCGCGATCGTCGGCGAAGGGTGCCGCGCTGACCGGCTCGAGCTCGACCGACAGCTCTGCCTGGCTCGACGAGCGATGGCGCGGTAACATCGGTTGCGCCAGCGCGGAGGTGCCCGAGGTCGCGCCGTAGTGGCGCATCGGCAACACGAGCGTGAACGTCGACCCCTTGCCGACCGCGCTCGCGACCGAGAGGTCTCCCCCGAGCAAACGCGCGAGATCTCGCGAGATCGAGAGCCCGAGCCCGGTGCCGCCGAACTTGCGCGTGCTCGCACCATCCGCCTGGCGGAACGCCTCGAAGATCAGCTGATGCTGGCTGGGCGCGATGCCGATGCCGGTGTCGCGAACTGCAAACTTGATCTGATCGCGAGTCGCCGAGATCTCGAGCGAGACACCACCGGCCTCGGTGAACTTGAGCGCGTTCGACAACAGATTACGGATGACTTGATTGAGGCGTGTCGGATCGGACTCGATCGCCGCGGGCGTGTTCGGCGTGATCCGGAACTGGAGCTCGAGCTTCTTCTGTGTGGCGACGGGTTGGAACACGCTCGTGAGCTCGTCGACCATCCGCTTGACGTGGATCTGTTCGGGCCGTACGTCGAGCATGCCGGCCTCGATCTTTGACAGATCGAGGATGTCATTGATCAGCGTGAGCAGATCGTTGCCGGCGTTGTAGATCGTCTCGGCAAACTTGATCTGCTCGGCGTTGAGGTTCTTCTCGCGATTATCGCCGAGTAGCTTGGCGAGGATCAGCGTGCTGTTGAGCGGCGTGCGCAGCTCGTGCGACATGTTCGCGAGGAACTGCGATTTGTACTCGCTCGAGCGCTGGAGCTCTTGCGACGTGCGTGCGAGCTCGTCGCGCTGGACCTCCAGGCTACGGGTCTGCTCCTCGAGTTGTTTATTGATCTGCTCGAGCTCCGCTTGCTGGTTCTCGAGCTGGCTCTGCGAGATTTGCAACGCCCGGCTCTGCTGCTCGAGCTCTTCGTTCGAGACGCGGAGCTCTTCCTGCTGGGCCTGGAGCTCTCCGGACTGGCGCTGGGTCTCCTCCAGCAGCGCCTCGAGCTTGGTCCGATCTTTCGCGCCGCGGATCGCAACGGCGACCGCCTCGGAGACGCGGTCGAGCGCGGCCTTCTCGACATCGTCGAGCGCGTGACTGAGCGCGAGCTCGGTGACCGCGACGATCTGACCGTCGACCGCCGCGGAGGCGATCGCTAGCGCCTTGGGGCGACCCTCGCCGAGCGCGGAGCTAAACTTGAGGTAGCTCTCCGGCAGATCGTCGATGTGGACGACCGTCTTGGTCTTGCCGAGCTCGCCGATCAGTCCTTCACCGAGTTGCTTGGTCAGCGGGACGTCGGCCGTGTTCGAGGCAGCCGCGATCCGGCGCAACTGCTTACCGTCGACCACGTACACCGCAGCCGCGATGGCGCCGAGGTTGCGGCCGAGCGTCCGAAGCACCTTGTCGCCGAGCGACTCGAGGCCGAAATCACCCTGCATGTGCTCGGTAAGCGAGACGTGAACGCGCCGGATCCATGTCTCGGCCTCGACCGCGCGGAAGTCGCGCGATGCGAGGAGACCGATCAAGCACAGCATGACGATCAAGAGTCCCACCCCGCCCAAGACGATGTACGAGGTGCGCGAGACCGAGTCCTCCCATTCGATGGTGCGGATCGCGAGCAGCTTCTGCTCGGCCTCGAGCATCGTGGCGATGACCGTGCGGGCACGATCCATCGCGTTCTTGCCGCGATCGGTCTGGACGATCGCGAGCGCACCCGCGTGGTCACCTTGGCGCTCGTGATTGATCGTTTCGCCAAGCTCGTCGAGCTTGCTCTGCGAGGCCGCCTGTAGCTCGCCGAGCCGACGCTGTTGATCCGGGTTGTCGAGCGTGAGCTGGTGGAGGCTGGTGAACAGCGCCGGTAACCGCTCGCGACCGCCATTGTACGGCTCGAGGTAGTGCTCGGAACCGGTCAGCAAGTAGCCGCGTTGCCCGGTCTCGCAATCGGAGAGCCCAGCCAGGACCTCACTGATCTCTTGCTCGACGACCTCGGTGCGGTGCATCCCCTCCGCCGCCGACGAGCGCGAGATCAGGGATCTGTACGAGAGCACGGCGATGATGACCGCGACCGCGATCGCGGCCACCAGTGCGCCGAACGCCTTGCTCGGCAGCCACGCCTTGGACCGTTGCTGCACTGCTACGATCGGCACCGGAGCCGCCCGGTGCAGGGTGTGTGCCCACGCGCACGCTGGATCTTGCTGAGGTTTTTCGATAAATCAGCGGCGCATACGCACGGTGTGCGTATGCGCTCGGTCAACCATCCCATCGGGTCACCCCCTATGCCACGTAACTGTGTCCTTCCCAAGACATCCAACGGGGCTAGGCATGCCGGACCCAGTGGTCAATAATCACAAGATGTTCGGTGGCCGCACGCTCGCTCTGCTCGTAGTCACGCTCGCACCGTCGCTCGCGCACGCCGAAGACCCGGGGCGCTGCATCGACGTGCAATTCACGCCGAGCGACAATCTGCAGATCGTCGCGTGGATTGCGGACGCCGCTGGCAGCTATCAAGACACGATCTTCATCACCCAGCAGACCGGCACGTTCGGTCTCGGCAATCGCCCGGGCCGCTTCGATTTCAACAGCGGCCCGATCTGGCCGTACGGTCGACGGATCACGACGTTCCCGGTGTGGGCGCACGGCAACGGTCAAGCGTTCGATCAAGTCATCTACCAAAACGACACGTCCGAAGATCCGGGCGCGTGTTTTACTGCGACCGGCAGCGAGTACCAGCAGTGCGGCGAGAACAACCTCAGCCACCCGTTCAATCAGAGCTCCGCGGAGTCGCATTTCTGCCGGCCACTGATGCCGAGCGAAGCGAGCTGGGACGCGGGCACATGCGCGACGAGTGCGTTCTCTGACAAGGGTAAATTCTCGACCTCAGCGGTCAAGACCGGCTATCCGCCGCGCATCGATGTCTTGCGCGGGACGTACGATTCGTCATCGGTCGATCTCTACAAATCGCTGAACCCGTTCGATGCGGTCTCGCAGCCGACACCGGTCGGTGGAACGCTTGCCCACACGCCGTGGCCGGTGCCTTCGGATCTGCCAGCCGGCGACTACCAGCTGTTCGTCGAGGTCTCGAAGGAGTTCGACTTCAACGGCACGTACACGACGGCCGCCTATCCGTCGCCAACCGGCATCTACTGGTCGGAGTACGGCAAGCCGTATCGCGGTCAGCCGTCGGTGGTCTATCGCGTTCCGTTCACGATCGCCGCGATGTCTACGACCGCATCGACGAGCACCTACTTCGGTTATGGCGATCCGAACGGCGGCGACGGCACGGTCCGTCCGCCGGATGCCACGATCACGAGCGACACGCCGGGCACGGGTGCTGCGCGCCTCGAGCTCGTCGCCGACGGGTCGGACACGTACCGCGTGAAGGTCGATGTCAGCCCTAACTCGCCGACCGAGGTGCCGGCGCAGCCGTCGCAGCTGGTCGCGACCGAGATCAACAGCGCGGGCATGTCGCTGTCGTTCGTCGCCCCCGGGGTCGGCACGCAGCAGCTACGTGTCGCCGGTTACGAGATTCGCGTCCGTGCGAGCACGCCGATGACGGCGGAGAACTTCGCGGACTCGATGCCCGTGACCGCGAAGGTCTCGCCCGTCGATGCGGGTCACCTCCAGAGCTTCGATCTCACGGGCCTCTTGCCCGAGACCGATTACTGGGTCGGCATCCGCGCCTACGATGGCTGCCACAACAGCGGCACGCTCGCGATCACGAAGATCACCACCGATGCACGCGTCAACGGGTCGGTCGATGCGTGCTTCGTCGCGACCGCGGCGTACGGCTCGCTGATGGCCAACGACGTCGAGATGCTGCGCCACTTCCGCGACTCGAAGCTGCGCTCGAACGCGATCGGCGAGTTTGGCGTCGAGGCGTACTACACGTTCGGTCCGCTGGTCGCGAACATCATCGGTGAATCGGACGTGCTGCGCACGAGCGCACGCGGCATGTTGCGCCCGCTCGTCGAGCGTATTCGCAAGCTCTCGTTCTGAAGAGGTCTGGTCGATGCTTCGCGAGCTGTTGGCGGTCTCGCCCGTCGTGCTCGCCCCGATGGAGGACGTGACCGACGCGGGCTTTCGCAGCGTGTGCCGCTCGCTTGGCGCGCATGTCTGCGTCACCGAGTTCGTTGGTGTCGAGCAAGTGATCGCCGATTCGGAGGCCTGTCGGAAGAAGACCCGGCTCGCAGCCGATGATGTCCCGACCGCGATCCAGATCTACGGCGCCGATGCGCGGCTGTTGCTCGCCGCGGCGCGCATCGCTGCCGCCGCTCGCCCCGCGTTCCTCGATCTCAACTGTGGTTGCTGGGTACCCAATGTCGTCGGTCGCGGCGCCGGCGCTGCCTGGCTGCGTGACCCTGCCGCGATGGTCGCGATGGTCCGCGCGATCACCGCCGAGGTCGAGGTGCCGGTGACCGTGAAGACCCGGATCGGCTGGGGCCCCGAAGCGGCGATGCCGATCGTCGACCTCGCGCGTCGGCTCGAGGATGTGGGCATCGCTGCGCTCACGATCCACTGCCGCACCGCGCAGATGGGTCACGCCGGCCTCGCCGATTGGTCGTGGGCGCGCCGCGCGCGCGAAGCGGTCGCGATCCCGGTGATCGTCAACGGCGATGTCCTGACCGCCGAAGATGCCGTGCGCGCGCTCGCCGAGACCGGCTGCGCGGGCGTGATGATCGGCCGCGCCGCGATCGCGCACCCGTGGATCTTTCGCGAAGCGCGCGCGCTCCTCGAGGGCCGCTCGTACATGCCACCGAGCGATCTCGAGCGCCGCACGGTCTATCGCGCGATCGTCGAAGCCAGCGTCGCTTTGCGCGGCGAGCGCGGCGGGGTCGCCTCCGCGAAGCGCCACAGTGGCATGCTGCCGGCGCTCCGACCGCGCGTCCTGCGCGCGCGCGCGTTCGCCGAGACCTTGGAGGTGCTGGCGTGAGCCGGCGCGAAAACGGCGATGCGCGGTGTCCCGCGTGCATGATGTATCGCGAGCTCTGCATCTGCGCCGAGATCCCGAAGCTCGTCACGCGCTCGCGCCTCGTCCTCTTGATCCACTATCGCGAAGCGCGCAAGCCAACGAACACCGGCCAGCTCGCTGCGCGCTGCCTGCCGAATAGCGAGGTCGGCATCATCGGCGATCGCGATCGCCCCGAGCTGCCCGTGATCGGCGAGCACGCGCTCCTCCTCTATCCCGCCGACGATGCGATTCCGATCGCGCAGGCGGTAGCTCTTGACCCCGAGCTACCGCGCACGCTCATCGTGCCCGATGGCAACTGGCGCCAGGCTGCGAGGATGGCGAAGCGCGTTCCCGGGGTCGCGGCCGCCCGGCACGTCACGCTCGACAAGGTCGCCGCGAGCCCCACCGAGTACGGCCTGCGGCGCGAGCCGAAGGACGGCGGGCTCGCCACGCTCGAGGCGATCGCGCGCGCGATGCGGATCCTCGAAGGCGACCGGGGTGCCGAGATCGAACAGGCGATGCTCGCGGTGTTTCGCCTCATGGTCAGCCGGACCAAGTGGCTACGCGGTCAGCTCCGTGACGACGAGGTGGTCGGCGGGCTGCCATTCGGTGCTCGGCGCTAGTTCAGCAATAGTGGCGGCGATGGCGGCGTTGGCTTCTTCGCGGCGCCGGGCAAGATGTTCACGCATGAAGGCGTGCTCGAACACTTGCTGTTCTTCTCGCCCGGAGACAAGGCCAATCGACTGGCCGGTGGGCTCGTCCAAGATCACGGATCCAAGATTGCGGAGCAAAGCGACGCAGGCGATCTCCATCGTTCACCCGATGTGCGGCATCGCTCGGTCTGCAGGTGTAGGACCTCTGCTGCATGGCCGACGCAACCGAACCGCCGCGTACCCTCAGCGAGCGTGCCGCGAGGCAGCTCTCGAACACCACGAAGACCTCGCCGCAGTGGGTAGGCATCACGCCACGCTGGATCACCCAGCTCATTCCGTGGACGCCGACCGAAGCAGGCGTCTATCGCGTCAATCGCGTCCTCGACGACGGGATGAACACGGTCTGTAGCCCCGATGACGAAGACAATCGCACGCTCGATCACGTGCGATACGACGAGAAGCCGCGCGAATACGTACTCTCGATCTGCACCAAGACCATCGAGGTCCACACGCGGATCTCGGATCTGTTCCGCAGCCCGATGGACCAGACCAAGGAGCAGCTGACGATCGCGGTCGAGAAGCTCAAGGAGCGCCAAGAAGATCAGCTGATCAACGACGGCGCGTACGGGCTGCTCAACAACGTGCACGAGAGCATGCGCGTCAAGCCGCGCGGGGCCGCGCCGACTCCCGATGATCTCGACGAGCTGATCGCGCGCGTGTGGAAAGAGCCCGCGTTCTTCCTCGCTCACCCGCGCGCGATCGCGGCGTTCGGTCGCGAATGCACACGCCGCGGCGTGCCGCCTCCCACGATCAACCTGTTCGGTACGCCGGTTTTGACCTGGCGCGGCCTGCCGCTCGTGCCGTGCGACAAGCTCCACGTCAGCGGCAAGAAGACCGATATCTTGCTGATGCGCACCGGCGAGAAGAAGCGCGGTGTCGTTGGCCTGTTCCAGCCTGGCATCCCGGGCGAGGTCAATCCGAGTCTGTCGATCCGGTTCATGGGCATCAACCAGAAGGGCGCGGCGCAGTACCTGCTCTCGCTTTATTGCTCGGCGGCCGTGCTCACCGAGGACGCGCTCGGCGTGCTCGAGGGCGTCGAAGTCGACCGGTACCACGAATACAAGTGAGCGACCCATCGGGATATCTGCCGCCGCACGAGCTCGCTGCACTCGCAGCGCAGCTCGATCGTAACGATCTGATGGCGGGCCATCCACTCGGACCGAGCGCGATCACGACCGGATCGCCGGGCCTGGCGGCGGCGGCGTTCGCGCCGACCGGGTTCGCGCCGACGCTGCCTGGCGACGATGCAGCGGCGATCGTGCGCGCGATCAACAGCGCGCACGATCCGTTCGGCGAGGTCACGTACGTGCTGCTCGCCGATCCGTCGCTCGGCTCGTTCGACGCACCGTTCGGCAGCTCGCCGACGACACCGTTTGGCAGCGGCCCGACGATGCCGACGGCATTCACGGCACCCACGGCACCCACGGCATCGTTCGGAGAGCAACCGCCAATCCGCCACGATCGCCAAGCCGACGATCTTGGATCGCGCTCGCAACATCCAAACCCCTTGGCGCCCTTGGCGCCTTGGCGGTTAGATCTGCCGACCGAGCTCTCGTTCGGTCCCGAGCCCGAGCGGATCTCGCTGGTGAACGATCACACGTCGCGCGAGCGGCCTCGCACCACCGGCGGTGAACCCGCGGCGAACGCCCCGATCGATTCGCCGATCGGGGCAGGCACCGCGGGGGCGTTCGATCCGTACGTCGTGCGTCGCGACTTCCCGATCCTCGAGCAGCGCGTCCACAACGGCAAGCGCCTGATCTGGCTCGACAACGGCGCGACCACGCAGAAGCCGCGCAAGGTCATCGACCGGATCTCGTACTTCTACGAGCACGAGAACTCGAACGTGCATCGCGCCGCGCACGTGCTCGCAGCGCGCGCGACCGATGCCTACGAAGGCGCGCGCGAGACCACGCGCAAGTTCCTCAATGCTCCGTCGACGAGCGAGATCATCTTCGTACGCGGCGCGACCGAAGGCATCAACCTGATCGCGCGCACGTTCGGCAAGCGCCACGTCGAGCGCGGTGACGAGATCATCGTCACGCACCTCGAGCATCACGCGAACATCGTGCCGTGGCAGATGCTGTGCGCCGAGGTCGGCGCGACGTTGCGCGTCGCACCGGTCGATGATCGCGGAGACGTCAACCTCGAGGCCTACGAGAAGCTGTTCTGTTCGCGCACGAAGCTCGTCGCGTTCACCCAGGTCTCGAACGCGCTCGGCACGGTGACGCCGGCCGCGGAGATGATCGCGATCGCGCATCGCTGGGGTACGACGGTCGTGCTCGACGGCGCGCAAGCGGTCTCGCACATGCCGGTCGACGTCCAGGCGCTCGATTGTGATTTTTATGTGTTCTCGGGCCACAAGGTGTTCGCACCGACCGGCATCGGCGCGGTATTCGGCAAGAAGGCGCTGCTCGAGGCAATGCCGCCGTGGCAGGGCGGCGGCAACATGATCGCAGACGTCACGTTCGAGAAGACGCAGTATCAACCGCCACCGTGGAAGTTCGAAGCCGGCACCGGTAACATCGCCGATGCCGCGGGCATGGGCGCCGCACTCGAGTATGTGATGCGGATCGGGATGCCGACGATCGAGCGCTACGAGCACTCGCTGCTCGAGTACGCACTCGGTCAGCTCGCGACAGTTTCCGGCCTCCAGATGGTCGGCAATCCACGCGACCGAGCCGGCGTCATGTCGTTCGTGTTGGAGGGCAAGCGCACCGAGGATGTCGGGCACGCACTCGACCAGGACGGGATCGCCGTGAGGTCGGGTCATCATTGTGCGCAGCCGATCTTGCGACGGTTCGGGCATGAGAGCACCGTCCGCGCTTCTCTCGCTTTCTACAATGTTTGCGAGGACATCGACGCGATGGTCTCGACGCTCAAGCGGCTCCAAGCATCCGGTTAAACGGATCCGCTCCAACAGATCCCTTGCCAACTATCACGGCATCCGTTATAACAGAGACCATGATTTTGAAGGTTTCACCCAAGGAGCTTGCCGACCTGGTCGCGGCCCACCAGGTGGACCTTGTCGATGTCCGCAATCCCGACGAATGGGATACCGGCCACATCGACGGCGCCCGCCTCGTGCCGCTTCCGCAGCTCCAAGCCGATCCCGATGTCGTCCTGTCGAAGGGTCGGCCGATCGTCTTCATCTGCGCGAAGGGCGTCCGCAGCTTGGCCGCCGCCAAGCTCGCCGATCGCTTCGGCTACACGAACCTCTACAGCCTCGAAGGCGGCACCAAGGAGTGGTCGCGCGAAGGCTTGCCGCTCGTCACCGATGCCGCCGCTGACCGCAGAGCAGCTGCGTAACATCGCGACGTCTCACTACTGGGCGGTCACGGCGACCGCGCCGGTCATCCCGACCGACACCGAGTCGGTCGTGCCCGCGCACGTGCGCTTGAGGCCGATGAAGCCATCGAACACCAGGCCGTAGCCGGCTGGATCGGTGCCGTTCGAGCAGACACCGACGCCCTTCACGGTGCCGGTCGGCGGATGGAACGAATCGTACGTGTACGTGCACGCCGCAGTATCGGTGCCGGTGAGGTCGATGATCTTGATCGCGGTACCGAGGGCGCCTTCGGTCGCGAGCCGATCGGGGCGCGGAATGCAGAGCGTGACAAGCCCACCGAGGCTGTCACTCTGCGTGCCGGTCACCGTCAAGCTGACGACACCCGCGGGTGCGGTCGCATCGGGGCAATCGTTGTTCGCACCCGAGGCGAAGCCACCGTAGATCAGGCTGACTCGATCACTCGACACCGCGAGGCCGAAGTTCGAGCCGGATTGACCGCACGACGCGGCGTCGCTGCAGGCAGCGCCGCCGAGGGCAAGCGAGCTAATAGCTGAAAGGCAGAGTAAGCGAAACATGGGCCACCACGGCATCACCGAAACGATTGTGCTGGTTGATGTACTCGAGAACCGTCTCGAAGCGAGCGCCGGCCCAGTTACCGGACAGCCCGAAAGCCTCGCCGAGCACGCCGAGCTTGGCTTCCATCGTCGAGCCATCAAACCCTGACATCTTCGGATCGTCTGTGACGTAGTTAACCTTCGAGGTATCGAGCGTAGGATAGCGGTCTTCGTAGAAATACGAGGCGGTCTGCCGGTAATAGCGATAGCGGATCGACGCATCCGCCATCGTGCCGACCGCTTGGATGATTCGCAGCTCCGGGGTGTGTGCCCGGACCTGCCAGTCGTCGTGATAATAGCGATACGCGCCGATCAGGGTCGTGTGGGTCGCGGGCAGATAGTAGCGGAGCGTGGCGGCGAACGCCTGGCGCAGACGCTGGTTTGGATGGACCTCGGGCACGAGGCCGGTCGCGGTGATCACGGTGCGGTACGGGTTGGCCTGGTACCCGTCGAGCTTCTCGAGGTCGTAGCTGACGGCCACGATCATGTTCTTGGCCAGGATCTGGCTGAGCGACGTCGAGAGCGAGTAGGTCGACAGCGAGCACCGCGTCGCGGTCGCGGACGAGGTGACATCGCACTGGATCTGCGGGCCGCCCATCGGGCTCTGCGCGCCGGCATTCGTGATCGTGTCGTCGCCGATGCCGATGCCGAGGCCGAACGTGGCGTTCTTCTGCGCGAGATCGGCTTCGAACCGCGCGCCGATGTAGAGCGAGGCGTAGTCGGACTCGGTCGAATATTTCGAGTCGCCACCGAGCCGATAGCGGTCGAGGATCGAGCCCTTCGGGCCGTCGAATTCGTGCGTGTAGCCACCGCCGCCCTCGTAACGGGTCTCGGTGAACGGCTTCGCATTCGCCGCACCGGAGCCCGCCGACGCAGAGGTGATCGCGTCGACGAGAAAGTGAGCCGAGGCGAGGCCACGCTCGCCCGCGTCGAACATGCCGTCGATCATCGGTTGCATGACGCGCGTCGAGCGCTCTTTGTAGTAGACGCCACGAGCGGTCAGCTCGCCGTCCGCCGAGGCAGTGCTCGCCACCAAAACGATCAGCGCGACGAGGGCTAGTTGCAGCCGCATCCGCCACCGGGTTGGCCCGTGCCGCCGTCGGCAGCTTCACGTGCACCGCGCTCGTGCGCGCCGAACCTGGTCTCGCCGGCGTCACGGTCATTCGTCATCGACCGCTTCGCGAGGTTCTCGCGCTGGTGAGCGCGGACTGCCACGCAGCCCGCGAGATTGGCTCCGAGTCCGGACAGCGCGAACGCGATTAGCAAGCGACGACCGACTCCGAGCACGGACGCGCAACATAACACCTGTGATTCCAGAAGCGGGTCGTTCCGGTGTACACACTGCGCATATGAGATTTCTTGCAGGCTTGATCGCGCTGGCCGCCGCGTGTGGCGGCGGTGCAACCGAGGGACCGAAGACGCCGACCGGTGCGGGCAGTGGCGCGAAGCCCGGTGCCGCCGGTGACGTCACGTTCGAAGTCCCCGGGATCGAGATCAAGGGTGTGCTGTTCGAGCCCGAGGCGCTCGGCCGCCCCGGGATGCCGCTGATCGATGCGAAGCGCACGCTCACGCTCGACAAGCAGCGCCAAGTGTTCAAGGACACCAAGGATCCCGTTACCAAGGAAGCGCAAGGCGCGATCCTCGCGACGATGCTCTATCGTAAGTCGAAGGATGCCAAGGGCGACGATCAGCAAGCGCTGCTCAAAGAAGCGCGCGACACGCTGCGCGACGCCGCGCAGATCTCGGGCGACAAGGTCGACGAGATCACGCTGCGCCTGCTCGGCAGCTACGAGCTGATCCTCGAGGACTATCCCGCGGCCGAGAAGGCATGGGGCACGCTCGTCGCGAGCGCGCCGAAGGACAAGGACGCCTTGTTCAACCGCGCGTGGTGGGCGTACTCGCTGCTCAAGAACTACAAGAACGCCGAGGCCCTTGCCGCGGTGAAAGACCAGCCGCTCTCGGAGAAGCAGCCGGAACTCGCGTACGTGACCGCGTGGGCGAAGTGGCGCACCAACGACAACGCCGGCGCCTGGACCGCGATCGTGTTCGCCGCGAAGGGCTGGGGCACCAGCGCGAACAAGGACATCGTCGATCGCGACGTACTCCTGTTCGCCGGCCGCGCCGCTGGCTCGTTCACGGATGTGGTCGCGACGCTGATGCCGCTCTACGGCAAGACCAAAGAAGCACAGTACGAGATGCTTGCGAAGCTCGGGCTCCAGTCGTACCAGTACGCGGGTCGCTGGCAGGACGGCGTGACCGCGATCGAAAAGGCGATCGAAGTCGAAGGCGACAAGGTGCCGGTCAACGATCTTCCAGTGCTGCGCTACACGCAGGGCGACTACACGGTGCGGCTCGACAATCCGACGATCGCGGCGAAGTTCGCCACGGCTGCAATCACGGCGCTGCCGGCATGCGGCACCAAGTGCAAGGATCAGGACAAGGAGAACATCGTCGAGAGCGTCTACATCATGGGACGCCTGTTCCACATCCTGTACGCGACCGCGCACGATGATCGCTACTACGAGCCGGCGCACGATCTTTATGCTTCGGCGGTCCCGCTCATCACGATGAACGACAAGCTTCGCGCCGACGCGCAGAAGGATCAAACGAACCTCGATGGGACGTTCAAGGTGATGAAGGCCGGCGCAGGCACGCACGATCCGGCCGCGCTCGGCGCGCTGCTCAAACGCCACAACCAAGAGATCCAGGCTTGTTACGAGCAGGCGCTCTCGGCGAACCCCAAGCTCGCGGGCACGCTCGTCGTCAACGTCGAGTCGGATCAGACCGGCGCGATCAAGGGCGTCTCGACGGAGCCGCGCGGCGGTCTCCAGGAGCTCGCGGTGGTGTCGACGTGTGTCACCGACCGCGCGAAGAGGTGGTCGCTGCCGAAGCGCGCGAACGGTAGCGGTGCACCGAGCTCGACGCGGATCTCTCTCGACTACGTGCTCTCGGCGGCAAAGCCCGAAGCTCCGGCAAAGAAGTAGGCGGCGCCGGCGTCTCCCGGAAGCGCCGTTACCGGGACTTACTCTTTTCGACGACGCTTCTTCGGCGTAAGGCGCACGCCGGAGAGCCGCGCGGTGCGCTCGAGCTCCGCCATCATGCGCGAGGCTTGACCGACGCGCGCCGGCTGATCGGGATCGCCGAACAGGCCGGTCGGCTCGCTGCTGGTCGCGACGAAGCGGACGAGGGCGGCGTGGCAGCCGGCCTGCTCGCCCAGGCGATGCAGCGCAGCAGCGAGGTTCCAGTGATGCATCGGCCAGGTCGGCTCGGCCTCGATCGCACGGCCCAGACACGCGGCGGCTTCGGCAACGCGATCTTGTGCGAGCAAGCACGCGGCATTCGCGGCTTCGACGTCGGCGTTCGCTTCGCAGCGCGCGAGCAGCACGCGAGCGCGCGGCAGATCACCGTCGGCGATCAGCTCGACCGCGCGGCCGAGCGTGGCGGACGTCGCGTTGACCCGAGCGTGCGAGAGATGAGCTTCGCCGAGATCGAGGAGGTCGCGGCCGAGGTAGTACGCCGAGGGTAAGCGCTCGGCATCGCCACGCACCGCCAGCGCGATCAGCGAGCGCGCACGCTCGAGCTCGTGCGAGGCAACGCGATACCCATCGGCGCACAGGTTCGCGATCAGCCCGGCGGCATCGCCGTCGCCGCCGGTGTGATCCTCGTGGATACAATCTTCGATCGCACCGGTGCCGGCGATCAGCACCGCCCAGCGACGCCAGCGACGCTCGCCGCTGAACTTGCGCGTGGCGACGACGACACAGCGTGCCGCGCTGTCGACGAGCACGGTGACCAGCGTGGGGCGCGGCGCGCGCTTCGCGACCGGTTCCGGTGCGACCGCCGGTGCCTGGTGGAGCAGGGCGATCTCGGCAACGCGCTCGCGCTGCTCTGCCGAAAGGTCGAGGCGGGCACACAACTCGGTCGCGAGACGATGCGCGCGATCGGGCGCCGCCTGCGCCATGACCGCGAGCAGCGAGATCATGTCGTTTGAGGACAGCTTGCCAACCATCAGGTCTGCTGCCGAGGCAACATCGGCTGCGGTCTCGAGCTGCGACGCGAGGTTGATCGCGGATGTGCGCTGGATCGTTTCCGGATCGTTGAAGCGTGCGGCACCACGCTCGCCGAGCTCGCCGAGCAGCCCGAGCGCGCAGACCTTGCCGGCATCCGGCGCTTCGCCATCGGTGATCGCGCGGAGCTCGGCTATCACGCGCGGCCTCACATCGCGCCGGATGTTCGCGAGCTGGGCAAGGGCGGTGCGCGCAGCATCGCGACGCTGAGACTGCGCCGAACAGAGCTCGCGGCCGAGCAGCGGCACTCCGATGGCGCCGAGCCGCTCGACGATCTTCTCGATGTGAAGCGATGGTCGCGTGGGATGAGTTGCGAACCACTCGGCGAGCCTACGCAGGTCGACGAAAGAGGTTTCCGCACCCATCGGTGACCATACACTAGATGTATGGTCACTCGCTCGTCAATGAATTTTCATGAACTTAGCGCGGGATCCCGCGAAGACGAACTGGATTCTTAGAGGCCCACGATCATTTATCGAAAGACACCCTCTCGGCATCACAAGCGCTCTCCAATGCTGCGTTCACGCGCATCACCTCGTTCGACCTCGTTTTCATCCAGTGCGACCACACGTTTTCGATTGAACGAGTGAGGGCGTTTCGTAATCTCGCGAACGATGGCGAAGACCGAGTCGACTGCCGTGAACAACTTGATCGCGCTGACGCAGACCAACGAGCGCACGTCCAAGCCGATCGTTCATCCCGATGATGATCTGTTCGCCAAGCCACCGACCAAGAAGCAGCTAGCGACCACGCCCGGCGCGATGGCCGTGATCCCGAAACCCACTGCCGCGCCGTCGCGGATGACCGGCAATCTTCCCGCGCTTCAGACCGCGGGTCCGGTGCCGCCGCTGCCGCGCACGCGCGCACCCGTCGGCACCTCGCAGATCACGCTGCCCGAGCACCAGGTCCGACGGAGCATGCCCGTGCCCGCTGTTCCGCCACCGATCACCCGCCGCCCCTCGGCACCCGTGTTCACGTCGAACGCGCGGACAGCGCAGCCGGTGTTCACGACGCGTGCACCGGATGCGTCGCCAACGCCGGCCTCGCTGCCGATGCCGACAAATCCGTACGCCGTGAGATCGCGGCAGACGGCGGTCGATCTGACCGGCGATGTCGTGCGCGCCGAGAACTGGTTCGAATCGAGCCGCGCGGTCGAGAAGTTCGAGGACGAGACGTACGTCGGCACGTCGCCGCACGTGAAGTACGATCGCTCGAAGGATGGCGCCAGCCTCGTCAAGAAGCTGATCCTCCCCGCGCTCGGCTTCATCGTGATCGGCGCGATGATCGGTGGCTTCATCGCGTTCCGCGGTGACCAGAAGCCCGTCGCGCCCGTCGCGCCCGTCGCGCCCGGCGCTGGCTCTTTACCCGCATCGGTCGCGACCCGAGCGACCGCCGCGAACGTGAAGCGCGCCGCCGCGATCGCGAACGGCGCGAACACCGGCGTCTCGACGCCGACCACGGCCACGCCTGCCGCGACTCCGGTCGCTCCGCAGACGCCGGACACCGAGGTCCGCGCGGTCCACGAGGTCCAGGGGCTCCAGGAGGTCCACGAGGTCCAGACCACACGTGGTGTCGTCAAGCTCGCGGATGTCCGCATCGATTCGAAGCCAGAGGGCGCGACCGTCACGCTCGTCGAGCATACGCCCTCGGGCGACAAGCGCTCGTTCATCGGCTCGACGCCGATCGCGACCTCGGTCGATACTTCGCATCAGTTCGAGGTCGAGCTCGAGCTCGTCGGACACGCCGTGCAGGCCACGCATCTCGATCCCGCGAAGACCACCCGCGTGTCGTTCGACTTCGAGCACGCGGCGAAGGCGCTCGCCGCAGCACCGATGGTTACCGCACCAGTCGTTCATCACCACGCCGCAGCCACGAATCCTGCGCACTCGGCACCGACGGCATCGCTCGCCGATCCGGGCTTCGATTCCGCGCCGGCCAAGGCCGCGCCGAAAGCCGAATCAGGTGCGACCGGGAGTACGGGCACGCTGATGCTGTCGAGCAAACCGCCGTGCGACATCCTCGTCGACGGCAAGGCGACCGGGCTCTCGACGCCGCAGCGTGCGATGGAGCTGCCCGCGGGCGCTCACAAGATCACGCTCGTCAACGAAGGCGCCGGGATCCACAAGACCGTGATGGTCCAGATCAACGCGGGCCAGCCGACCAAGCTCGTTAAAGACCTGCTCGCGGACTAGCACGGAGAGGTACCGAGAGGCACCGAGAGGCCCCCGTCTTCGTACGATCGCGCTAGAGCGTGCAGGTGTTCGGCACGTTCGGAACACAGATGCTGTTCGCGCACGTCGCCGAGTCGCCGTTCTCGTCTTTTGGACACGGTGCCGAAGCACTACAGGCTTGCGTGCAGGCCTCGAACGTCCCGAACGGGCGGCAGTTGAACGCCGTGCAATCGTGCTCGCTGGTGCACACGTCGTAGGTCGCACCGCTGCACTTGTTGACCGCTGCCGGCGGCTCGTCGCCGCTGCACGCGCAGATCGCGGTCAGGGACACGAACGCCAGGGACACGAACACCAGGCTCCGCATCCATCCATGCTATCTGTAGTAGGGTCGGCGGGAGGAGGCTGCGTGGCAGACATCGACGTGTTCGAGAGCTGGGCCGATACCATCCGTCAGGATGTCGAGGCGTTCAAAGTGCTCCTCGAATCGGGCAAGGCCGACGCGAAATCGCGCGAGCTCGCAGGCGGAGCGTTGCAATATTTGGTCTCCAAGATGGACCTCATCCCGGATTGGAACGAGGGCATCGGTGTCATCGACGACGTGATGATCCTTCGCGTCGCGGCGCAACTCGCGCAGGATCACTCGAAGGGTGACCTGCCGGCGAGCGCAGAAGCGACGTTCGAGCGGCTCACCAACGAGTCGGATGCGATCGTGAAGTTCCTCGGCAGCCCGGTCTACGACAAGCTCAAGGCGTACACCGCGAAGCTCGGCGACGCTAAAGTTCGCAATCGCACGCCCGCGCAGCTCGTCGAAGATGCCGCCCTGCGCAAGACGCTCTACGAGGAGCTCGATGAAGAGCTCGGGAAGAACGTGCCGATCGTGATCAAGGAGATCAAGGATCCGGCCGATGCCGAGCTCCGCTTGAAGTCGTATCTGACCCACAAGCTGTCATGAAGGCGCTCGTCCTCACCGCACTTCTCGCTCTCGACATGTCCGGCGCGCGCGCCGATGCCGACGACGACACGTTCGAAGCCAGGGCGCAGAGTGCGCAGAAGCTCCATCGCATCGAGGGCCTCGTGTGGGCGGCGACCTCGGCGTGCGACGCGGGCGACGATGTCCAGCAGCGCCAGTGTCGGCGCGTGCGCGATGCACGGTTCAAGGAGCTCTCCCTTGGCACCTGGCTCGTCGAAGCGGACGCCGATGCATTCGATGTCGGCGCGTGGAACACGGCGAAGAGGTCGGTCCCGATCTCGTTGACCGCGTGTATCCGGTGCGCGGGCGTCGAGATCGATGGCAAGACCTGGTACGTCACCGGCGGCGGCGGCGCGGCGGTCCCGCACTTCGAAGCCGGCAAGCTCAAGGCGATCGCGCTGCACGACAACGCGCGCGGGTTCGGCGACGACGCGACCGCCACGATGTGGTCAAAGGCCGTCGCCACGGTGCGCGTCGAGATGCTCGTGAAGCTCCCCGCGAAGTCGCGGTGGTCGGTCGATGGCAAGAACGGGCTCGCGCTGGACGTCGTCGGCTATCGCGTATTCACGCCCTGTGACGGCTCGGTGATCCTGTCGGCGCCGCCGAGCTCGTCGGTCGAGCCCGACAAAAGGGCGTGCGCGGCACCCGGTGCACAGCCCACGGTCGCCGAGGCCGAGGCCGGTCCTCAGGTCGAGCAGCTCACCGCCTCGCTGATCGACGGTGCGATGCAGCCGATCGTCGATGCCGCGTGGAAGTGTTACGGCCAGTTCGCCGTGACCGGGAAGGCCAAGCTCAAGATCACGGTGACCACCGAAGGCGGGATCGGCAAGTACGAGCAGCAAGGCGACTTCTCGAACACGCCGACCGGCGCGTGTATCGACAAAGCAATGGCGAAGGCGCACTTCCCGCGCGTGAAGAAGAGCAAGACGACGATCTTGTTCCCGATTACGCTTCGGCCCTGATGCCACTGATGTTCTGCTGGCTGTGATGACCCTCGCCGAAGTCTTCGCCGCGCTGTGGGCGGACTACGTCGCGACGACGCCGCAGGCCGAGCGCATCCAGCGCTTGTTCGCGGCCCGCGGCGAACGCGTTCAGAACGATCACGTCGCGTTCCGGACCTTCGATTGCGCGGGACTCGGGCTCGCCGCGGTCGCCGCGCCGTTCGAGCAGCTCGGCTACATCGCACGCGATCGCTATCGCTTCGCGGACAAGAAGCTGATCGCGAAGTACTGGCAGCATCCCGATCGAGCGCTGCCGAAGATCTTCATCAGCGAGCTCTGCGTCACCGAGATGTCGCCCGCAACGCAAGCGATCATCGCGAAGCTGGTCGCTCAGCTACCGGTTGGGTTCGCGCGTCGCGCGGATCTGCCCTGGGCCGGCCGACCGTGGCAATGCACGCGTGCCGACTACGAAGCCCTGCTCGCCGAGAGCGAGTACGCTGCGTGGCTCGCGGCGTTCGGCTTCCGCGTGAATCACTTTACCGTCGCGGTGAATGCGCTGACCACGTTCGCCGGGCTGCGCGAGCTCAACGCGTTCCTCGTCGCGGAGGGCTTCACGCTCAACACCGCGGGCGGCGCGATCAAGGGCACGCCCGCCGATCATCTCGAGCAGAGCTCGACCCGCGCCGATACGATCGCCGTCGATCTCGCGGGCGAGAAGCTCGGGCTGCCGTCCTGCTACTACGAGTTCGCAAAGCGCTACCCTGACGGCGTCTCGGGAGATGTGTTCCAGGGCTTCGTACCCGCCTCGGCCGACAAGATCTTCGAGTCGACCGACGTTGCTACGAAGGGCCACGAAGACGGCTACGACGACGTGAGGCTGCCGAAGTAATCGTTGAGCTCGAGCAAGATGTCGACATCGACATCCTTGAACTGCACGCCCGCTCCACCTTCGGAGGCCGCCCAACGCACGACCGCAGGCAGCGTGAATACGTGATCCGAGGTCGGCAGCTTGATCTCGAGCGTGATCGCGGTCCCGACCGGAGGCGCGGCGCCTTCGAGGAACGCGCCACCGACGCCGATATTGCGGGTGGAGGTCTCCACCCACGACGCGCCTGCGGTCGTGCGATACCGGACCGCCATGATCCGATCGGGTCGCCCTCGCGGACCCGCTCGGAAATGCTGCCGTCTCTCGTGTCTTAGCACCGCCCCTGACCGTCCATTTCCGCAACAAAATCATACGTGATCTTCCCCGACCTCAGGGCTTTACCCGCCATGGGGACCTGGGTAGGGTCCGGTCGAGCGTGAAGGTGCATTTGATTGGCATCGGTGGGACGGGCATGGGCGCCGCGGCGGGGCTGCTGAAGGCAGCCGGCCACGACGTGCGCGGGTCCGACACCGTCGTGTATCCGCCGATGAGCGAGCAGCTCGCGGCGCTCGCCGTCCCGGTCATGATCCCGTATGCCGCCGAGAACCTCGATTGGGGCCCCGACTACGTCGTCGTCGGCAACGTCCACGGTAGGGACCAGGTCGAGGTCGCGGCTGCCACGGCGCGTGGGTTGAAGCTCACGTCCTTCCCGTCCGTGATCGGCGACCAGTTGCTCCCGGGCAAGACCTCGATCGTGGTCTCCGGCACGCACGGCAAGACCACGACTACATCGCTGCTCGGCCACATGCTTCTCGAAGCGGGGCGCGATCCATCGCTGTTCGTCGGCGGTGTGCCGGTCGGCCTCGGCCAGGGGTGGCGGCTCGGGCAGGGCCCGTTCGTGATCGAAGGCGACGAGTACGACACCGCGTTCTTCGACAAGGGCTCGAAGTTTCTGCACTACCGGCCGAGCATCGCGATCCTCACGAGCATCGAGCTCGATCACGTCGATATCTTCCCGTCGTTCGATGCGGTGCGCGACACGTTCAAGAAGTTCGTCGCGCTGATCCCACCGACCGGGCTGCTCGTCGCGTACGCCGATAGCGCCGACGTGCGCGCCGTCGCGAAGACCGCGCAGTGCAAGGTCGAGTATTACACCGTCGTCGGTGGCGAGGGCCTGGACGGCGAAGACAGCGACGGTGGCATCGCCGCCGATATCGCATGGTGGGCGCGCAACCTCGAGGTCGGCAAATCGGGTCGCGTCGCGTTCGACGTTTATCACGACGGCGAGCGTCTCGAGCGGTTCGAGACGTTGCTCGTCGGTCACCACAACGTCGGCAACTGCCTCGCGGCGATCGCGGTGATGGTGGCGCAGGGCGTGCCCGTCAGAGATATCCAGCACGGCATGGCGAGCTTTGCCGGCGTGCGGCGGCGTCAGGAGCTGCGCGGCATCGCCGGCGGGGTCACCGTGCTCGACGATTACGCGCATCACCCGACCGCGGTGCGCGAGACGCTCAAGGCGCTGCGCAAGCGATTCCCGAAACGCCGGTTGATCGCGGTCTACGATCCACGCTCGGCCACGAGCCGCCGCAAGACATTCCAGGCCGAGTTCGCGGACGCGTTCGCGTACGCGGACGAAGTGATCGTCGGCAAGCTCTTCGATCCGTCGAAGATTCCGGTCGAAGACCGCTTTGATCCCGAGCGCCTCGCGCTCGATCTGCATCGCAGCGGCACCAAGGCTGCGTACATCCCGGATACCGATGCGATCGTCAAGCAGCTCGCGGCGAGCGCCGCTCCGGGTGACGTGGTCTGCGTGCTGTCGTCGGGCAGCTTCGATGGTCTGCACGACAAGCTGCTCGATGCGATCGGCGATGCGATCCGGCCGGCGCAGCGTGCCGATATGGAGAGCGTGCGCGCGATCTTGAAATCGGTGAACCTGTCCGACGAGCCCGCGCGCGACGATCAGTTTCCGAACTTCTTCGTGCTGCGCAACGAGAAGGGCACCGTCGGTTGCGTGTCGCTCGAGGTCTACGGCGATGATGCGGTGTTGCGCGCACTCGCGGTCGATCCGGAATTCCGCGGCGCTGGGTACGGCTGGATGCTCGCCGACATGGCGGTCGGCCAGGCTCGCTGGCGCGGCGTGCGCCGGATCTATCTGTTGACCGAGAGCGCGAGCGATTTCTTTGCGGCGAAGTTCGGCTTCCGCGTCGTCGATCGCACCACGCTGTCGAAGTCGGTCGCGGCCTCGGAGACGTTCGCAGCGCACCTCGGCTCGAACCGCGTCGCGATGCGCCTGGACGCGTAGTGCCGACCGGGTACGACTACGCCGAGCTGCTCGAGACCGCGCGCACGGCCGCGCTGACCGCTGCGGCACTGCTCGCGAACGCACGCGCCGAAGAGATTCGCGCGAAGAGCAATCCGCGCGACCTCGTGACCGAGTGGGACCTGCGCAGCGAGGCTGTCATTCGCCAGACGCTCGAAGAGCGCACCCCGGGCATCGCGATCCTCGCGGAGGAGGGCGGCGAATCCGCCCCGAGCGCGCCGAGCGGGTCGAGCGGATCAGAAAACATGCGCTGGCTCGTCGATCCGATCGACGGCACGGTCAACTTCGCGCACGGATTTCCGATCTGGTCGGTGTCGATCGCGCTCGAGAATGCGCAGCACCAGCCGATCGTCGGCGTCGTCGTCGCCCCGGCCCTCGGCTGGTGGTTCGAAGCGTCACTCGGTGGCGGTGCGCGCGGGCGCACGAGCTCGGATGTCGGTCAACCGCTGCGCGCGCTCAAGGTCAGCAAGCCCGCGACGCTCGAGCACGCGATGCTGACGACTGGATTTCCGTACGACCGCGCGACGAACCCCGATAACAACTTCGCGGCGTGGGATCACATCCAGCGTGTCGCCGGTGCTGCGCGCAGGCTCGGCAGCGCCTCGATCGATCTTTGCCTGGTCGCGCGCGGCTGGATGGACGGCTACTGGGAGCGTCGGCTCAAATCGTGGGACATCGCCGCGGGGGCACTGATCGTCGCGGAGGCGGGCGGTACCGTGACGAACACGACGGGTGGTCCGTTCGATCCGCATCAGGGCGAAGTTGCTGCGACGAATGGTGGTATCCATCAGGAGCTACTCGCCGAGCTTCGCCTCTCAAGGAGCCGCTCATGATCCGCAAGATCGCGCTCGTGCTGTATCTGACTGCTGGTTCCGTGCTGGCTCAACCCGCGGGGCCGGCTGCGCCCGCGCCCAGGTCGCCCGTGCCATTGAAGGCCCCTGCGAAGAAGGTGCCGGCTGCGAAAGAAGCCGCGCCGGTCGATCCTTACGCCGATCCGAAACCCGCGCCGGTGACACCGACGCCGGTGCCCAAGCCGGCCGGCAAGACCGCGCCTGTCGATCCGTACACGCCCTCGACCGACAATCCGATTCCGTCGCGCGTCGGCCTCTCCGATCTCACGGCCGTGCAGGGCCTCCTCGCGGTCCAGCGCCTCGATGGCTGGTTGCTCTACGATCGCGATGGTTCGAATCCGATCGCGGTCAAGCTCGTCGCACCGAGCGGTCATCCACAGCGTCCGTGGTTCTATCTGATCCCCGCCGCCGGTGATCCGATCGCGCTCGTTCACAATTCCGAGCTCCGCCAGTTCGATCATCTGCCCGGCAAGAAGCTCACCTACCTCGGCTACCGCGATTACGCCAAGCAGCTGAGCGCGATGCTCAAGGGCGTGAAGTCGGTCGCCCTCGAATACTCGCCGAAGGCCGCCGTGCCGAACGTGTCGCGCGTCGATGCTGGCACTCTCGAGCTAATCCGCGCGACGAACGTCTCGGTGCGCTCCTCGGAGACACTCGTCCAGTACACCAAGGCGATCTGGGGCGATGCCGGCCGCACCGCGCATTACATCGCGGTCCATCACGTCATCGAGCTCCGCAAGGAAGCCTTCGCGCTCATCACTCAGCGCCTCAACGCACACCAGCCGATCACCGAGCTCGAGGTCCAGCAGAAGATCATCCGCGGCATGAGCATGCGCGGTGTGGTCGGTCCACCGCCGGTCGTCGCCGCGGGCGCGAACACCGCCGATCCCTATTACATCCCGACCGCCGCTCGCACTGCCGAGATCAAGCTCGGCGATCCGATCGTGATCTCGATCGCGTGTCGCGTCGACAAACCTGATGGCATCTACGCGGCCCAGACCTGGGTTGCCGTCGCCGACAAGACCGTCCCCGAAAAGATCGCAAACGCGTTCCAGACCGCGAGCCTCGCGCGCGATCAAGCGATGGTCCTCATCGCTGATCGCGGTCGCAAGCACCGTTCGGTCACCGGCGCCGAAGTCGATCAAGCCACGCGCGCCTTCATCAAGAAGGCCGGGTTCGCCGGGCAAGTCATGCACCGCACCGGTCATTCGATCGATAGCGACCTCCAAGGTGGTGGCGCAGACCTCGACGACTTCGAGGTCAAAGACACCCGCATCCTCACGCCCGGCACCGGCTTCACGATCGGACCCGGCCTCTACTTCGCCGGCCAGTTCGGCGTCCGAACCGAAATCTCCGTCTACCTCGCGCCCGGTGGGCCCGAGGCCACGACGCCAGCGCAAGACGACGTCGAAGCGCTGCAAAAATAGCGTCGAAGCGCCGCTAAAATAGGCGCTCCCTTAAAGCGGGACGGTAACTCGGTCGTCAGGTTACGCCTCGCAACCAACTGAAACGATTGATCGCTCGAGGGACGGTTACTCACTTGTCGCAATCTCCCTCGTCCGACGTCGCCGCGCTGATCCTCGCTGGCGGACGCGCGACTCGCATGGGCGGCATCGCGAAGCACGAGCTCGTGATCGATGGCGCGACGATCCTCGAACGCCAGTGCGCCGTGCTCGCGCCGCGGGTCGCGGAGATCCTCGTGTCTTCCAGGACCGACGTCGCGGGCTATCGAACGGTGCGCGACACGATCGGCGAGGGCCCACTCGCGGGGATCGCGGCCGGCCTCGCAGCGACACGACACGCGTGGTTACTCGTGATCGCGGGGGACATGCCGTACATCACCGGCGCGCTGGTCGACAGGCTGATCGGTGCGAGAGGTCCGGATCTCGATGCGGTCGCGATCGAGCACGCGGGCCGACCCGAGCCGCTGGTCTCGCTGCTTCATGCGCGCTGTCTGGCCGTGGTCGAACGTCGGGTCGCTGCACGCGCACTACGAGCAAGCAGTCTTCTGACCGATGCCGGGCTGCGCGTTCACTGGATCACCGACGCCGATCTGGCCGCACTTCGCAACCTCAATTCACCAGCTGATTTGCCCAAATAAGTCTGCGAATCGAATCGGGATTTGTTTCGATTTACGTTTGCGATTTGTTCCGGTAAACAGACGCTGCCGTGCGTATCGGTCCGATCCAAATCGACGTTCCCGTGATCCTCGCCCCGATGGCGTCGGTCACTGACCTGCCATTCCGCACCGTCGCGGAAGAGCTTGGCGTGGGCTTCACGATCACCGAGTTTCTGTCCGCGCACGCGCTGTCGGTCGGCGATAAGAAAACGACCGGCAAGCTGACCGCGTCGCTGAACGGCCGCCAGTTCGGCGTCCAGATCTTCGGTCGCGAAGAGCACATGATGGCCGAGGGCGCGAGGATCGCAGTCGGCATCGGCGCCTCGCTCGTCGACATCAACATGGGCTGTCCCGCCAAGCGCGTCGTCGCGGGCGAGTGCGGCTCCGCGCTCATGCGCGAGCCCGAGATCGCGCAGCGCCTCGTGCGCGCGGTCGTCAACGCCGTGCCTGCGAACATCCCGGTCACGGTCAAGCACCGAGCGGGTTGGGACCAAGGTCATCGCAACGCACCGGAGTTCGCGTGCGCGATGGTCCAAGCCGGCGCGCAGATGATCACCGTGCACGGCCGCACACGCACCCAAGGGTTCTCCGGCAAGAGCGATTCGGAGATCATTCGGCTCGTGCGCGAAGCCGTGCCTGCGCACATTCCGGTCGTCGGCAATGGCGACATCCTCACCGTCGAGGATTTCCAGCGCATGCGTGAAGTCACCGGCTGCGATGCGGTGATGATCGGGCGTGGTGCGCTCGGTAACCCGTGGCTGTTCGGGCGCCTCCGCGAAGTCTGCATGGGCCGCCCCGATCCGGGCGCGCCCACGCTCGTCGAGCGTCTCGCGGTGTTTCGCCGCCACGTCGATCTGATCGAGCAGCTGCGCGGCGGTTCACGCACGCTCAACGAAGTGCGCAAGGCGTGCGCCTGGTACGCGAAGGGCTTGTTCGGCTGCAACGCGCTCCGTCTCCGCGCGTGGGAAGCGCCGGATCTCGCGACCGCGCGTCTGCTTGTCGAGGACTACTTCGCGCAATTGATCGAGCGCCAGAGCCGCCTCGGCCTCGCGCCCGAAGGCGAGCGCGCCGATATGGACGCGTCGCTCGAAGACCGCGCGTCGCTCGAAGCCCGCGTGCCGCTCGCCGTTATTGCCGAACACGCACGCCAAGCGGGCGCCGCGTAGTGCTTCGCGCCACGCTGCGTGCAGGCGACTTCCTGGTCGCCGAGAGCCGCGCCATGCGCGCGGTTGCCGAACAAGTGGACGCGTATGCCGATGGCGGCGCGCCCGTGCTCATCACCGGCGAGCACGGCACTGGTCGCGAGCTCGTCGCACGCGTGCTGCACCAGCGCGGACCCCGCGGCGCCGCGCACTTCATCACGGTGCGCCCCACGTTCGAAAGCTCCGACCTCCGCAAGGTCGACGGCGACGATGCCTGCGATCGCGCGAACCGCGCACTCCGCGCGGCCGCGGGCGGCACGCTCGTCGTCAAGGACATCATCGATCTCAGTGCGCCGTCACAGCGCACGCTCAAGCGCGCGATCCGCGATCGCAAGAGTCCGAGCCAGCACGACGTGCATGTCGTCGCGACCGCCGATGTCGATGTCGAGCACGCGGTCGATGCCGAGATCGTGAAGCGCGATTTCTTTGATCTGTTCGCGCAGCGCCGGATCGAAGTCCCCGCGCTGCGCGACCGCACCGACGATCTGCCGGCGCTTTCGGAGCGCTGGATCAAACACTACGCCGCCGAAGTTGGCCGCACGAAGCCGACGATCTCGTCGCGCGCGCACACGCGACTCGCGGAGTATCCGTGGCCTGGCAATGTCGCCGAGCTCAGGTCGATCGCGCGTCGTCTGGTCGTGCGCGTCCAGCGCAGCAAGATCGAAGCGGGCGATGTCGATGAGGTGCTGCCAGTGGTCTCGACGCGCGTGCCGCTCGAAGACCTCGCCTTCGAAGAGATGGTCAAGGCGAAGCTCGCCGGTCTGCTCGCGCGCATCGACGGCTATCCGGTCCACGACCTCTACGAGAAGGTGCTCGCGCGCGTCGAGCGGCCGCTGCTCGACCTCGTGCTCGCTCACACTGGCGGTAATCAGGTAAAGGCGGCACAGCTGCTCGGTCTCAACCGCAACACGTTGCGCAAGAAGCTCGCGGGGCTGGGGATGGACCAGAGCAAGAGCAAGTCGAAGAAGAAGCCTGGTCGCGAAGACCTCGCGCTCGACGAGGCGTAGCTCCTTCCACTTCAGCTACGGCGCGGTCGAGCGATCGCTAGCACCACGAGCGCGATGATGGCCATGGCCGAGCCGAGCCAGAACGGTGCGCTCGGCGACACGCGATCCCACAGCACGCCTGCGACGACACTCGATGCGATCGTGGTGAAGCCGGTGCCTAGATAGTAGATGCCCATCGCGCGACCGCGGTGCTCCTTCGGCGCGACATCCGCGATCAGTGCCTTGCCGACCCCATCGGTGAGCGCCATGTAGATGCCGTAGATCGCGAACGCTGGCCAGATCGTCGTCGCGCTCGCGAGCGCGAACATCGCGTACACGATCGCGTAGATCGCCCAACCGACCGCGATGATCTTCCAGCGCCCGAAACGATCGCTGAGTACGCCTGCCGGATAGGAGATCGCGGCATAGAGCACGTTGTACATCGCGTACGCGATCACCACCATCCACGGCGAGAGCCCGGTGCTGCCCGCACGCAGCAGCAAGAACGTGTCGCTCGAATTCGCGAGCGAGAAGACCAGTAAGATCGTGATGACCTTCCAGTACGCGGCCGGTAGTTTCCATCCGGTGGTCGGTGCGGCGACCTTCGCCGGTGCGGGCTCGCTCGGGTCTCTGAGCAAGAACGTGAGCACGACCGAGCCCAGACCGAGCACACCTGCGATCGCGAAGATGATCCGATACGGGCGTGGGTCGGTGCTCGGTGGACCGGTGCCGTTCGGGGTGCCGCTGAACCACCACAAGAGCCCGGCCGCGCCCATCACGCCGACGATCGCGCCGGCGGTATCCATCGCGCGCTCGAGGCCGTACGCGCGCCCGCGTTGCTCGGGCGAGATGACATCCGCGATCAGCGCATCGCGCGGGCTGCCGCGGAAGCCCTTGCCCATGCGATCGACGGTACGGCCAAACATCACTAGTGGCCACGACGACGCGAATACCAGGATCGCCTTGCCGACAACCGGCAGCGAGTAGCCGAGCCTTACCCACGGCACGCGCCGGCGAAATCGATCGCTGCGGATGCCAGCCCACGCGATCACGAGTGCCACCACTGCTTGCTGGACGCCTTCGATCCAGCCGAGATCCGTGGCCGTGGCACCGAGTACCGCGACGATGAAGAGCGGCAGCAGTGGGTAGATCATCTCGGTCGAGATGTCGTTGAGAAACGAGACCGCTCCGAGGAGCCAGACCTGGCGTGGGAGTTTTTCGCTCATCGAGCTCGATGCGCCATCATCCGACTAATCACGTTAGAGAGAAGTGAGTCGCGAAGCGAGGCACGCGCGCACGTCGCACAGGCACGGTGAGCGCCCCGGGCGGGAGAAAGCACTAACACTCGCTCTCGTTCTGTAGTCCACGGCCCCGTTCGTGCGCTGCCGTGATCTCGGGAACGTTCATGTCTCGAGGCATCGTCACTGCAGGCCTGCGCGTACATGGGGACCGACATCTTGGCGCTGTTGCATCGAGACCACGAGGACCTCCAGAAGGGTCTCATCACGTTGCTCGATCGTACGAAATCGATCGGTCAAATTCGCATCGCGCTCGACGGTATTCGGCTGGGGCTGACGGCCCACGCGGAGGCCGAGGATATCGTGTTCTCGGCTGCGTCGCTCGGCACGCTGATCGAAGGGTCGGCCCAGGCCCATCGTGACCAGGAGCGCGCACTCGCTGTGCTCGTGGTCACCGCGCTCGGCTCGCACGCGTGGTTCGCGCGTGCATCTACGCTCCTGGGCCTCGTGCACGACCACGCCGCCTACGAGGAGAGGCACGTACTGCCGGCGATCCGCGAGCTCGCCCCCGGCGTGTATCCGACTCTTGCTGGCCTTTTCGCGACCGAGCGACTGCACCAGCTCTCGATGCTCTTACCCTCGGCACCGGTCGCCATCCCGGATCTGGCGAGCGTGATCTAGCGCTCGGTCTGGAGGGCCAGCTCGACGACGCGGCAGCTTGGAGAATGCCGTCGGTGCGAGTGGTGCACGGCCGTCGCCCGCGCTCCGGTGCCAGCAGCGCGATGCGCGTCCGATGCGGTCGCCGCTGCCACGAGTCCATCGGTGGCCTTCTCCCGGAGCGCGGACGCATCGGGACGCATCGGGACGAATCGAGGCGAATCCAGGGTTGACAGCGCCGACAAGCCTCGGTACCGACGTTGCTTGGTGCGGCACAGGGTCTCGGCGATTCGCAGCATCTACGGGTTGCTGCTCTTGGTGGTGTTCGCGTCCTCCTGCGACCAGCTCTCGCCGCGGCTGTCAGCCTCGGCAAGCCACGATCCAGGCACGGGCCCGATCGTGATCGGCCATTACGGTTCGATGACCGGTTCGGAGGCGACCTTTGGCCAATCGACCGACAAGGGGGTCAGGCTCGCACTCAGAGAGCGCAACGCGAAAGGCGGCGTGAGGGGCCGGCCGGTCGAGCTCGTCACGCTGGACGATGCCGGCAAGTCGCAAGAGGCCGGCACCGTGGTGACGCGCCTCATCACCAAGCACCACGTACGTGCCGTGCTCGGCGAGGTCGCGTCGAGCCTCTCGAAGGCTGGCGGTGCGGTCGCCCAGGCCTATCACGTGCCGATGATCGCACCCTCGTCGACGAACGAGAGCGTCACCAAGATCGGTAACATGATCTCGCGGGTCTGCTTCATCGACGGCTTTCAGGGCTACGTCGTCGCGCAGTTCGCTCGCTCGAACCTCAAGGCGCAGCGCATCGGCATCTTGTACGACCAGCAGCAGGCGTACTCGACCGGCCTCGCGACCGAGTTCAGCAAAGCATTTCGCGCTCTCGGCGGCACCATCACGACGACCCAGTCGTACGCCGGCGGTGATGTCGAGCTGTCCGCGCAGCTGCAACGCTTGAAGGACACGAACCCGGAGGCGATCTTCTTGCCGGGCTACTACACCGACGCCGGCAACATCGCGAAGCAAGCCCGCAAGCTCGGCATCACCGTGCCGTTCCTCGGCGGTGATGGCTGGGATTCCGAGAAGCTCTCCGAGATCGGCGGCGATGCGATCGAGGGTAGCTACTTCGCGAACCACTACTCGTTCGAGGAGACGCGCCCGGCGGTGCAAGAATTTGTCGCGAAGTTCAAGGCCGAGTACGGCACGGTGCCCGACGGCCTCGCGGCGCTCGGTTACGACGCCGCGCTCGTGCTGTTCGATGCGATGGAGCGCGCGAAGTCGCTCGATGGCAACGACCTCGCCGCCGCGATCGCCGAGACCAAGAATTTCCCCGCGGTCACCGGCACGATCACGCTCGATAAAGACCGCAACCCGTTGAAGTCGGCGGTCGTGCTCAAGGTGGTCAACGGCAAGCCGCACTACGAGGCGACGATCTTGCCGCCGACCGAACCGTTGCCCCAGATCAAGGAGGTCGTCGATACCGGCGGCGACAAAGACGGGGGCCTCGCGACGAAGCTGCTCCAGATGCTCGTCAACACCCTCGCACTCGGTGCGCTCTATGCGCTGATCGCGCTCGGCTACACGCTGGTCTACGGCGTGCTGCGGTTCATCAACTTCGCCCATTCCGACGTGTTCACGTTCGGCGCCTGGATCTCGTTTACGTTCGCCGGCTGGTTCGGCTGGACCAAGTCACCACCGTCGGCTGCGTTGCCGATCATCCTCGTGCTCGCGATGCTGATCAGCGCCGCGCTCGGCGTGACGATCGAGCGGCTCGCCTATCGCCCGCTGCGCAAGGCGCCGCGGCTCAATGTCTTGATCACCGCGATCGGCGTTTCGCTGCTGCTGCAGAACGTAGGCACGTTGTCGTGGGCGTTCGGTCCGAACCCTCAGCACATGCCGCCGCTCGTCCACGATGCCTCGATCGCGACGATCGCAGGCGTTCACTTCCGCGTCGTCGACATCACGGTGTTCGCGCTCGCGATCGCGCTGGTCGCGGCGCTCCAGTGGTTGGTCTACAAGACCAAGCTCGGACGCGCGATGCGCGCGGTCTCGTTCGACGAGCGGACCGCTTCACTGATGGGCATCAATGTCGATCGCGTCGTCACGATCACCTTCGCGGTCGGCTCGGCACTCGCCGCGGCTGGCGGCTTGTTGTTCGCACTCAAGTACGAGGCGCTGCAGATCACCGCGGGCTCGCAGTGGGTGCTGCTCGGGCTCACTGCGTTCGTCGCCGCCGTCGTTGGTGGCATCGGCGATGTCCGCGGCGCCGCGGTCGGTGCGCTCTTGATCGCCGCGGTACAGGAGTTCGGCTCCGCGTACTTCTCGACCCAGCTGCGCGATGTCTACGTGTTCGGCGTCTTGATCATCGTCTTGCTCGTCAAGCCGAACGGGCTGTTCGGTCGCCACGTGGTGGAGAAGGTATGAGCGCTTCATGATGAACCTCGCCGACCGCGTCGCTCGCTATCGCCCGGCCGCGCCGGTCGCGTTCTTGCGCTCCGTGTATCCGCTCGTGATCGGTTTCGCGATCGCGTGGTTCCTGCAAGAGCTCCTCGCGCCGCTGCTCGGCCCGTTCCCGGCAAAGCTCGTGCTCGATATCGGCATCGCGATCGTGCTCGCTTCGTCGCTCAACATCGTCAACGGCTTCGGCGGCCAGTTCTCGATCGGCCACGCCGGATTCATGATGGTCGGTGGCTACGCGTGCGCCTGGCTGACCTACTACGGCTCGATCCAGCTATGGGGCTCGCCGGAGCTTCACGGTGGGTTCCTCGGCGGTGGCGATCTGTTGTTCCTCGTCGGCTGCGTGCTCGGTGGCGCGCTCGCCGCGCTCGCCGGCCTCGTCGTCGGCTTGCCATCGCTGCGGTTGCGCGGCGATTACCTCGCGATCGTGACGCTCGGGTTCGGCGAGATCGTGCGGGTCCTCGTCCAGCAGACCGGTGACGTCCAATACAAAGAGGACGTGAAGGGGATGGCCTCGACGGTCGGCAAGCTCGGCGGCAGCCTCGGCTTCGGCGGCGTGCCGACCTACACGCGGATCTTTTACGTCTACGTCTTTGTCGCGATCGTGTTGATCGTCGCGTACCGGCTCAAGACCTCGTCGAAGGGCCGCCAGCTGCTCGCCGTGCGCGAGAACGAGGTCGCGGCGGAGGCAATGGGCATCAATACCGCGCGCGTCAAGGTCACCTCGTTTGTCACCGCCGCATTTTTCGCGGGCATCGGCGGTGGGCTGTTCGCGCACGAGCTCGGCACCACGCTCAACCCGCGCGAGCTCGGGTTCCAGAAATCGATCGACCTCGTGATCATGGTCGTACTCGGCGGGATGGGCTCGATCACCGGCGTCGTGTGCGCCGCGATCGCGCTCACCATCATGCCGGAGCTCTTCCGTAGCTTCTCCGACTACCGGATGCCGGTGTACGCGCTCGCGTTGATCATCGTGATGATCGTGCGCCCGCAGGGGCTGTTTGGAATTCGCGAGCTATGGGACCTCGGCGTATGGAAGCGCCACATCGCGCGGCGGTTCGGTAAGGCGAAGCTGCCGACCGCGACCGCAGTATCCAACATCGAAACAAAAAAGCCGGGGCTCGATCCGACCGACAAGGAGGATCTAGAATGACCGCCGCCCTGGAAGCGAGAAACCTCTCGCTCGCGTTCGGCGGGCTCAAGGCCGTGAGCGAGCTCTCGCTCGTGCTCGAGCCGAAGAGTTTGTGCGGGTTGATCGGGCCCAACGGCGCGGGCAAGACCACGGTGTTCAACCTGCTCACGGGCGTATACCAGGCCGATAGCGGCGACATCCTCCTCGATGGTCAGCGGATGAACGGCAGGAAGCCATCGCTGATCGCGCGAGCGGGTCTCGCCCGGACGTTCCAGAACATCCGGCTGTTCGGCGAGTTGACCGTGCTCGATAACGTGCGCACCGCCGCCGGCGTCCGCGCGAAGAGTGGCCTGTGGCGGAGCTTGTTGCGCACGCCGCTCTACGTCGCCGAAGAGCAGGCGATCGTCGAGCGCTGCACCGAGTTGCTCGATGTCCTCGGCATCGCGCATCGCGCGCACGAGCAAGCGAGGAGCTTGCCGTATGGTGACCAGCGGCGGCTCGAGATCGCGCGCGCTCTCGCGACCGAGCCGAAAGTGCTGCTGCTCGACGAGCCGGTCGCTGGCATGAACACGCAAGAGAAGCACGAGATGCGCTCGTTGATCGAATCGCTGCGCGAGCAGTTCGGCGTGTCGATCCTGTTGATCGAGCACGACATGGGCCTCGTGATGGAGATCTGCGAGCACATCACCGTGCTCGATCACGGCGTCACGATCGCGGCGGGCAAGCCAGCCTCGATCCAGGCGGATCCGAAGGTGATCGAGGCGTACCTGGGCGCACCCGACGAAGACGCCGAGGGTGCAGCGTAATGGCGCTCTTGGAAGTCGACAACATCGACGTTCACTACGGCGGGATCCACGCGCTCAAGGGCGTGAGCTTCTCCGTCGACGAAGGTCAGGTCGTCACGCTGATCGGCGCGAACGGTGCAGGCAAGACCACGACGCTGCGCGCGATCAGCGGGCTCGTGAAGCCGAGCAAGGGCTCGGTGAAGCTCGCGGGCCGATCGATCACCGGCCTGCCGGCGCATGAGATCGTCGCTCTCGGCATGGCGCATGTTCCCGAAGGCCGCGGCATCTTCTCGAACCTCACGGTCGACGAGAACCTCCAGCTCGGTGCGTTCCTGCGCAATGATAAAGCCGGGATCGCGAAGGATCGCACGCGTGCCCTCGAGCTGTTTCCCCGCCTCGCCGAGCGCTTGGGCCAGAATGCCGGCACGCTCTCGGGTGGTGAGCAACAGATGCTCGCGATCGCGCGCGCTCTCCTCACCCGGCCGAGACTGCTGATCCTCGACGAGCCTTCGCTCGGCCTCGCACCGCAAATTGCCCAGCTGATCTTCAAGATCGTGCGGCAGATCCAGAGCGAGGGCACGACCATCCTCTTGGTCGAGCAGAATGCCCATCAGGCGCTCAAGGTCGCGACGACCGGACACGTCCTCGAGGTCGGTAGGTTGGCGCACTCGGGGCCGGCTGCCGAGCTCGCGCGCGACGACAAGATCCGAAAAGCGTATCTCGGCGTACACTGAGGCGGCATGGCTGCCCACGATCTAGCGGCTCACGCTCATCACGAGGCGGAGGAGCAACACAACAAGAGCGGGGAGCGCCGGACGCGCTGGGTGGTGCTCATCACGGCGGTGATGATGATCGGCGAGTTGATCTGGGGCTCTTACACCAACTCGATCGCGCTCAAGGCCGACGGCTGGCACATGGGCACGCACGTAGGCGCGCTCGGGCTCACGCTCGCTGCGTACTGGTATGCGCGAACACGCGCGAGTAACGATACGTTCAGCTTCGGCACCGGCAAGGTCTACGCGCTGGCAGGCTACACGAGCGGCGTATTGCTCGCGCTCGTCGCGTTTTACATGGCGTACGAGGGTGGCGAGCAGCTGCTCAACCATCATGCGACCGATTACAACGACGCGCTTCCGGTCGCGATCCTCGGGCTCGTCGTGAATCTCGTCTCGGCGAAGCTGCTCGGTCATCATCATCACTACGGCGACGATCACGATCACGATCACGGTCACGATCACGGTCACGATCACGGTCACGATCACGACCACGAGCACGAGCACGAGCACGAGCACGAGCACGACCACGACCACGACCACAACGGCGACGTCCCGGCGAAGGCCGCGGCCGGCACCCTCGATTTCAATCTGCGCGCCGCGTACATCCACATCCTCGCCGACGCGATGACCTCGCTGCTCGCGATCGGCGCGCTCGCGGCCGGCAAGTTTGCCGGCATCTGGTACTTCGATCCATTGATGGGCTTCATTGGTGGCGGCGTGATCGTGTGGTGGGCGGTCAGCCTGTGCAAGCAAGCCGGTCGGCAGCTGCTCGACGTGACGTCATCGCCGACGTGCGAAGGCGTCGTGCGCAGCAAGCTCGAAGCGATCGACGACGTTCGCGTGGCCGATCTCCATGTCTGGGATCTCGGCCCGGGGCGCCGCAGCTGCATCGTGTCCCTCGTGACCGCGACGCCGCGCGACATCGACTTTTATCGCGACACGGTGCTTGCCGCGCTCGAAGTCGCTCACCTCACGATCGAAGTGCATCGCTGCGCCCTCGCTCACACGGGCGGCGAAGCGCATTCGCACGACGAGGGTGGGGCTCACCCTGCGCACGCGCACGAGCACTGACCACGATCGGTTGCAGGGGTAGCAGCACACATCGCGCAAACCAGCGCGCATGACGAGGCTCCGGGTGGTCCGACCCTTGCTGTAGCGACCTCGGTGCGGTCCTTACTGATTTCTGTATTGGTCTTGATCGGTTGCACCGATTCCACCATCGCTCCGCAGGAGCTGTCGGACCTCGATCAGAGCGTCACGGTCTGCGCGACCGGGGCGACGATCAAGGGCATCGACGTCTCCGTATTCCAGGGCACGATCGATTGGACCAAGGTCAAGGCCGATGGCGTCGTCTACGCGCTCATCCGGGTGTCGGATGGGCTCAACACGCCGGACTCGCAGTTCGTGGCGAACTGGGCCAACTCGCGCACCGCGGGCGTGATCCACGGCGCGTATCAATTCTTCGAGCCCTCGCAGGATCCGATCGCGCAGGCCGACATGATGCTCGCGAAGACCGGGCCGCTGCAGCCCGATGACCTGCCACCGATGATCGACGTCGAGGCCAGCGATGGCCTGTCGCCGGCAGCCGTCGCCGCGGCGGTGACCAAGTGGATCGCGCATGTCAAAGCCAAGACCGGTCGTGATCCGATCGTCTACACCGGCTTTTACTTCTGGCGCGACAGCGTCGGTGGCGCGAACGTGCTGCCGTCGCCGCTGTTCCACGCGCAGTACACGACGGCTGCGTGCCCGAACATCGCGGACCCGTGGACCACGTGGGCGCTCTGGCAATACACCTCGAGCGGCGCGATCAACGGCATCGCCGGCAATGTCGATGTCGATCGCTTCAACGGGACGCAGGCGCAACTCCTCGCGATGCTCGGTCCGCCGGGCCACTGCGGCGACGGCACGTGCTCGGCCGGCGAGAGCACCGTCTCGTGCCCCGAGGATTGCGGACCGTGCGCGACGATCGACACCGCCGGTGGCGAGATCGACGACCGCGATGCGTGCTTCGAAGGGGGCGGTCCCGCGACGTACATGCGCCAGGTCAGCGATGCGGGTGAGAAGGGCGGCCTGACCTGGACGCACGCGACGGCCGCCGCGACCGAATACAACTACGGCACCTGGAATCTCTACTTCGCGACCGCAGGTCATTACAAGCTCGAGGTCTACACCGCGGCTGCGTACGCTCAATCGAAGCACGCGACCTACGTCGTCCACGCGGGTGACCCGGGGGCCCAGATCGCAGATCGGACCGCGGTCGTCGATCAGAGCGCGGCGGATGGCTGGCAGACCGTGGGCGAGTACGACTTCGCGGCCGGTGGTCATCAGTACATTCATCTCGGCGACAACACCGGTGAGGCCGAGGCGACCAACACGCAGCTCGTGTTCGATGCGATCCGGCTGACGCCGACCGATGGTTCGAACTACGACGGTTCGGGCTCGGGCTCCTCACCGGGCGATCGCGCAGGCTGCAACGCGACCGGTAGCTCGGGTGGCGCGCTGACGTTCGGGCTCGTGCTCGGCCTCGCCGCGTTCCGCCGCCGCCGCCGTTAGTCAACCTGTCGCGATTCGATCAGGGACGATACTTACTCGCATTCCTCGGATCGTTACCGAAACGGTTCAGTCGTTGCTGTTCGGGCGCGAGTTACCGCGGCGGCGCTTGGCGCCACTGATCGCGGTCGGCGTGACGGCCGCGTTCATCGTCGGCGCGCCGATCATCAGGTGACCTGCATCGTTGTCGAGATCCTCGCCGCGGATGTTGTTCTTGCCCTGGGACGCGACGGTGTGCGCGCAGCGGCTGACCTCGGCGACGAGCTCGCGCGAGTTGCCGGGCCACGGTCGTAGCATGCACATCTCGATCAGCGTCGAGTGAATCTGCAGCGCGGGCTCGGCCGTGCGGACTGCTTCGTGGACGAGGTACGCCATCTCGTCGGGCCGATCGCGTAACGGCGGCATCAGGATTGTCTGACCGGTGAGCTTCTGCGCGATGTCGGCCGGGATGCCGAGGTGCTCGAGGCTCATCACCGCGGTGGTGACGAACCGCATGTCGGGGCGCGTCTCGAGCAGCTTCGCGAGCGTCGCGACGTTTGCCGAGCCGAGCTTGCCAACTTGCTCGAGAATCAGGGTCTCGACCTTCGCGCTCGCGACCCGCTCGAGCGGGACGGCCTGGATCGTCGGATTGAAGTCAGCCTTCTGCACGCCGCGCACGCCGGCGTAACCGCGCGCCATCCGGCCCTTGCCACTTCCGGGCTCGCCTATGATCAGGAGGTTCTTGCTCGCTCGCGCGGCTTGCTCCATCTGCGCCCACAACGCGTGCGTGCTCGCACCGATGATCGCATCGTGACGGTTCTCGATCGTCGAACCTTCGAACTTGCGAATGTCTTCGAGCAACACCGAGACGGTGCGACCGGTGCGCACGACCGAAGGCGGTGTGACCGTGACTTCGCGATCGACCAGCGCATGGCCACCGACATAGGTGCCATTGCGGCTGCCTAGATCGGTGACGGAGTACCGCTTGTCTTTCCAGACCACGCGCGCGTGTTGCCGGCTGATCCGATCATCGGAGGTCGCTTGCAGGAGCTCGCGACCGATGATGAGACCCGCGGCAGGAGCGCGATAGACCTGAACCGTCGGCTGCGCGCCACTCCACACGATCACCACGCCTGGAACGGCGCCCGGCGCGCCAGCTGGCGCCTGTGAGGCAGTGGGCGCTTCCGGCATCGGCGTCACACAGTATACCCGCTAGGCGCGGTACAAAACCGGCCTGATGTGGTCGGTCGTGACGTTCGATGCCGGCATGACCCTGGTCGAGCTGGATCTTGACTTCCTCGCTCGCCGACTCGCCGAGCGAGGCGTCCTCCGCGAACCCGAGGCCTTACGCGCGGCTGCGCCACAGGCGTGGCGGCGTTACGACGATCGGGTCGAGGCAGGGGGGACCCACGGGCGGCTCTGGCACGACCTCATGGGTGACATCATTGTCGATGTGGATCCCGCGGTCATCGACTGGCTTTGGGCGCAGCAGCCTACCGCGAACCTGTTTCGGGCTCAGATCACCGACATGGTGGAGCTCGCGCGCTCGCTCCGCACGCGAGGCGTGCGAACCGCGGTGCTTTCGAACTCCGAAGGCGGGCTCGCCGGCCTGCTGGCCGACGTGGGCATCGCCGATGCGTTCGACGTGATCGTGGACTCGGGGCGGATCGGCATGGAGAAACCGGACCCCGCGATCTTCGCGTACACGCTCGCGCAGCTCGGTGTCGCGGCAGACACGGCGGCGGTCCACATCGGCGATTCGTGGTCCGCAGACGTGGCGGGGGCACTCGCCTCGGGCTGGCGCGCGATCTGGTACGGCCGGCGCGCGGTGGCGGTCGAGGATCCGCGCGTCGCGTGCGCGCACGATGCGGTCGAGACCGCGGCGGCGCTTCAGCGCTTCCGCGCGTAGAACGCCGCGAGCAGACAGCAGGGGACAGCCGAGAACGCGACGAGCGTGTACGCGATCGTGCGCACGAACGCGCTGACCGGTGCGAGCTGCGCGGCGGTCAATTTTTTTTCGAGCGTGGGCAGGATCGCGAGGTGCGAGATCGCGGCGACGGCGAGATCTGCGGCGATGATGATCGCGAGGATCACGGCGACCTCCTTCGCATGCGCGCGCACGATCGCCGCGCTGTCGGCGAGCGCGGCCGGCAACGGATCGGCGAGCCGCTCGCTCGCGCCGGTGAGCGAGAACAAGCCCAGCAGCAGCAACCCGGGCACGACCACCGCGACCATGCCGAGCACGATCGCCGCGAGCACGATCGCGATCGGGACCGCGGCGCGCAGCACGTTGCGAACCCCGGCGACGAATGCGGCCACTTGCGAGAGCTCTCGCCCGGCCGCGACGGCGCGGACCATCGGCGCGGCGGCGGCGACGAGCACGAGCTGGAACACCCATGCGAACGCCGCGAGTAGCCACCCGACATGCAGCTGCGAGCGCGCGTTCGCGAGATCGACGGCCGGTCGGATGCGCGCACCGGTCAGTACGAACACGATCATCACGGCCGCCGTGATCAACGTGAGCGGAACGACGTACCGCATCCACGTTCGGAGCGTGAGGGCTAGCAAGTGCTCTATCGTACACACATGCCGCCGTGATCTACGCGGACCCGGCAAGCGATCAAGCACGCGCGGTCTACGCGGACTGGCTGCTCGAGCGTGGCGATCCGCGCGACGACCTGCTCAGCTTGCAGCTCGCCGGGGTCGAGACGCCCGACCAGATCGATCGCGAACGCGGGCTGTTGCAGACCTACGCGCGGGCGTGGCGCGGCCGCGCGGCTCGCCTGATCGCGATCAAGCGTGGGTTCCCGGTCGGAGCCGAGACGCCCGCGATCTAGCGCGTCCAGATCTCGAGCCGACCGCGCACACCACCGAGATCGATCGGCGTCCAGAAGCCGCGCCGCAGCTGCAGTGCCTCGGCGACCGGCGAGGTCTGCTTCGGCGCGGGCGTGATCCACACCAACCGACCACCGCGCGTGAGCCGGCGCGCGATCACCGGCAACATCTCGACGAGCAGCGCCACCGCATCGACCTGCACGCGGCTCCCGAGCGGTGGGTTCGTGATGATCAGCTCGCAATCCTCGCTGCCCTCGGCGGCGCGCGCATCACCGCGCACGAGCGTCGCCGTGAGGTTCGCGCCATCGAGGTTTTGCTGGGCGGCGGCGAGCGCTCGCTCGTCGAGGTCGTGGCCCGCGAGCGAGCGCACCGCGAAGAGCTTCGCGACCTCGATCAGCTCGAGGCCGGATCCCACGAACGGATCCCACACGCGATCACCCTTGCGTGGCTCCGCGACCTTCGCGAGCGCGGCCGCGACGGTTGGATGCGAGGCCGCCGGCACGTCGGCCGAGCGATACGCGAAGCGCGGATCGACCGCGCGGCGCGGGATCAATTCCAGTGCCGTCGCATCGGCGATGCGAACGTCCCACGTCGTCGCGGTCGGGTCGTTGACGAGCTCCGGTGCGGCCGCCGTGACATCGCGTGCGACCCGCCAGACCACCGCGCGTTGCTTGCCCTCGGGGAGCTCCAGCCGCCAGCGGATCGGGCCATTCGTCCACGCCGCGAGCAACGCACGCGTCCCAGGCGCCGTGAGACCGGTGATGATCGACGCCGCGAGCGCCGTGCCTTCGCCGACCGGTCGCGGTACGCGGATCCCGGCGGTCGCCCACAACCGCGCGCCGTAGAGCGCGGCCCACGGTGTCGCGAGCGTGATGTGGGCCGCATGGTCGCCTTCCGCGACGGCCTCGATCTTCAGCGCACGGAGCTCGTCGACGAGCAGGCCCGCGAGGCCGGGCTTGCAGTGCAGCACGACCGCGAGTGGAGTCGGCGGCGCGAGATCCGTGCGAACCTCGGAGTCCTCGCCGCGCTTCGCACCGCGATCGGCGACGAGCAACGCGCGATCGCGGCGTCGCTCGAGCTCGGCATCGCCCATCGGATCGAGCGCGCGCAGGCGATCGAGCGCGGCGTCCCCGCCGAGCTTGCCGAGCGCCTCGGCGAGCGTGCGGCGCTCGTCGGGCGGAACCTCGCTCGAGTCCCAGCGCGCGATCACGACGTCGCGCACGTGATCCGCTGGCGACGCGAGCTTGCCGAGCGCGCTGATCGCCGCGCGGCGCACGCGCGCTGCGGGATGAGCCGGAGGCGCGAGGTAGGCGAGCAAGCGTGCGAGCGCCGCGTCGTCACCTTTGCGCGCGAACAGCCCGAGTGCCTGGATCGTCGCGGCGTGTGCGCCCTCGGCCGCGATGCCCGTATCGAGTGCGCGTTCGAGCGCGACGCGGCCCGGTTCACCGAGCCCGGTCAGCACGGCCTGCGCGCGGCCGACGGTGACCTCGTCATCGCTGGCGAGTAGCGCGACGATCGCGGGCGCATCTTTCACTGCCGGCGTGAAGTTCGGCTTCGCGAGCGCCGCAACGAGGTCAAAGTCAGGTGCACGCGCCATGGCAGCGCATCCTACTCGCTCACGACGACGTAGCGACCGTAGCCGCCGGCGATCCGCTGACCATTCAAGTCGGCCTGCGGTAGGCGCTCGAGGAGGGCATCCACCATCGGGCGCGAGACATAGCACTCCGATAGATCGAGGGACTCGAGGTGGTCCAGGCGACCGGCGTGCTGGAGGAGGCGCACGGCCCCCGCATCGCCGAACGTGCTCTTCGACAGATCGAGCCGGCGCAGCTGCGGCACGATCGGGCCGGTCAAGATGCGCTCGGCGAGCTCGTCGCCGAACGTGCTGTTGCAGAGCGCGAGCGAGGTCACGCGCGACAGGTTCGGCGCGTCGAGGATGCGCTGCGCGTCCTCGATCGTGCAGTCACCGCCGTACTCCGGTGTGCCGAAGTAGATGGTCAGGCGCTCGAGCACCGGCCACGCCGCCGCGCGGAGGTCCGTGAGCACCTGCGCGCGAAGCCCACCGGTGTAGAGCTCGAGCGAGCGCAGCTGTGGTGCGTGGATCGAGCCGAGCGTGATCTTGCCGGCGGCGATGCGCAGCTGCGTGATCGCCGCGAACGCGGGATTCGCGCGCGCGACCTCGCCGAGATGTGTCCACGACACGTCGTGGTCGAAACAGTCGAAAACGAGCGTGCGCAGCGTCGCCGGTGGCGGCACGTCGTGCAGCGCCTGGAGGATCGAGGTGTCGACCTCGCCCCGACCATTGTAGGAACGGCCCACACCGAGGTGCAGCTCGCGTACGAGCTGCATCGCCGGCAGTGCGATCATGTCGCGATACGTCGATGCGGCCTCGCGCGACTCGTACTCGCTATCGATCTCGAGCACGTCGACGAACCCGCGCCGCCAGGTTCGCGTGGGCTCGCGCGTCGCCGCGTTGAGGACGGCCGGGCCTCCGATCCATGCCGTCTCGTGCGCGACGCGGAGCTCGTCCTCGCGCATGCCGAGCGCCGGATCGGTGGGCCGGTCTTCCCGCGCGAGCTGCACGGCGATCCACTCGCCGCGCGGATCGCCGTGCTGGGTGAGGTGATCGGCGTAGACCTCGTAGGCGCTGCGATCCTCCGGATCGGCCGCGAGCGCTGCGAGCAGCTCTCGGGTGTCTACAGCTTCCACGCCCACGGGATCGCGACTCGCAGTAACGCGACAATGCCGACCGCGAGCACGATGATCGTGATCCACATCGAGATGCGGAACTTCACGCCCCTGTCGGCTGGTTCCGGATCTGTCAGCGCCGGCTCTTCTTGCGCGCGGCCTTCTCGTTCTTGCGCTTCTCGCGTGCCTTCTGGCGATCGCTCGAGCGCACCTGACCGACGACGCCCTTGCTACCGGGAGGCGTGAAGCCCTTCGGCATGCCGGGGATGTTGCCGGGCTGCCCACCGGGCAAGCCGGGCATGCCGGGCATCGAGAAGCCTTCGGGCAGCCCACCACCGGCGCCCATCAGCGCGCCGATATCCATGTTCGCGAGCTTCTTCATCTGACCGAACTGCTTGAGGCCCGGAATCTTGCCCATCAAGCCGGTCGACGCGCCGAGCTGCACCATCATCTGGCGCATCTGGGCGAACTTCTGGAGCAGCTCTTTGACCTCGACCTCGGTCCGGCCGGAGCCCTTCGCGATGCGCCTGACGCGGCCGGGATGGAAATCGGCGCGCCGGCGCTTCTGCTGCTTGCCGCCGGTCGTCGCGAACTCTTCCCAGGTCGTCGCGACGAACACCTGCGGATCGATCCGCTCTTCGATCGTCATCGACGAGATCATCGCTTCGATCTTGGTGAGCTCGCGGTCATCGAGGTTCACGCCCTCGGGGAGCTGGCCCATCATCGGCAGCTTCGCGAACAGATCCTTGAGCGAGCCCATCTTCTGGATCAGCCGGATCTGCTCGAGGAAGTCCTGCATGTCGAACTTGCCCTTGAGCATGCGAAGGGCGTCTTCTTCCGCCTTCTCCGCATCGACGACCTGCTCGAAATCTTTGACGAGGCCGACGATGTCGCCCATGCCAAGGATGCGCGACGCGAGACCTTCGGGCCGGAACTCCTCGAGCTTGTCGAGTTGCTCGCCCATGCCGAGAAACTTGATCGGCTTACCCGTGATCTCTTTGACCGACAGCGCCGCGCCACCGCGGGCATCGCCATCGAGCTTCGTCATGATCACGCCGGTGATGTCGAGCCGCTTGTTGAACGTATGGGCGACGTTCACCGCGTCCTGACCGGTCATCGCGTCGAGGACGAGGAAGATATTCGACGGATGGACGGCCTTATCGATATCGTCGAGCTCCTGCATCAAGGGCTCGTCGATCGCGAGGCGACCGGCGGTATCGAAGATCACGACATCGCAGCCCTGCAGCGCAGCGGCTTCGTTCGCGTCGCGACAGATCTTGACGGGATCCTTGCTGCCGTCGATCGAGAACACCGGCATCGAGAGCTGACGTCCGAGCGTCTTCAACTGCTCGACCGCGGCCGGACGATAGACGTCCGCGGCGACGAGCATCGGCTTCTTGTTGTGGTTCTTCTCGAGCCAGCGAGCGAGCTTGCCGACGGTCGTGGTCTTTCCCGCGCCCTGAAGACCGCACATCATGATGCCGGTCGGGCCTTTCTTGGCAAACTGGAGCTCGGTGTCGACCGGCCCCATCATCTTGGTCAGCTCGTCCTGGCAGATCGCGATGAACGCCTGCTCAGGCGTGATGCTCTTGGTGCCGTACTCCTTGCTCTTCGCGCGGAGCTCGACCTGCTTGCCGCGAGCGGCTTCGCGCACGCGCTCGAGGAAGCGCTTGACAACGGTGAACTCGACGTCGCCTTCGAGCAGCGAGAGGCGGACGTCGCGCAGCGCTTCGTCGATGACTTCGTCGTTCAGCTCCGCGACGCCCGTGAGGCGTTGGCGAGCAGCTCTAAAACCTTTGGCGAGCGTTTCCAGCACGGTAGCCGTATAGCATTTTATGACAGCCGGCGGCGCCTAACCGCGACGCGCGCGGAGGGCAATCGAGCGAACATCAGCGTCGGAATCGAGAGCCAAGCGCTCGAGTACGCCCGCGTCGCCACCCATGGTCTGCCGGGCCCAGGCGGCGCGTGCCGCGGCGGCCCGGATCGAGGGGTCGGCATCGTACGAGAGGTGCTCGATGATCGCTGTGTCCCCGAGTAGTGGGAACGTCCATTCGAGTGACCGTGCGACCGCGGCGCGACGCAACGGGTCGTCCGAAAGCGCCCACGTCGTCGCGAGGTGAATCGCCGAGAGCGGCTTGACCTCGGAGAGGGCGCTCGCGAGGCTGCGCCCGAGCATGGCGGCTGCATCGCGGGCATCGACGTGCTCGCGATCGATCATGGTGTCGTCGTCTACGTCGAGCTCTTCCTCGATACAGACCTTCGGAGCTCGGCGCGCAGGCGAAGCCACGGCCAACGCCGAGGTCGACAGGGCCAGGACCGTCAGCTTCGACAGAAGACGGCATAACGAGACTCGGCGCATTCCTGCCACGGTAGTCATTGGTCCCTCCATGGGAAGACAGCCCGAACAGGCAGGACATTCCCGGTTCTTTCGCCGGACCGGCAGGGCCGCTATAATCGGACGGTGCGTCCGATCCTCGTCGCCTTCTGGCTGCTCGCGAGCGCCTCCGCACATGCCGGAACTATCCGATGTGATGACGTTTCGACCGCCGAGCTCTCCGTCGACGGCCTGCTCGACGATTGGAAGGGGAGCGCCGTCCTCGCGCGAATCGGGGCGCTGGCTACGCAGTCGAAAGCGGAACGATCGAAAATGGAGCCGAACACCTCGGCTGCGGAAGACACAGCGATCGCGCTGAAATGCTCGTGGGACGGTACGGCGCTCGCGTTCGCCCTCGATATCTCTGACGATCGCGTGGTCCGCATAAAAAGCGGCAAGGGTCACGAGGACCGAGTCGACATCTCACTCGCGGTCACCGGCGGCAAGCCGATCGCTATCGTCGTGTATCCCGGCAACGCGGTCGCGAAGGAGAAGATCCTCGCGCCCGCACACACCGAGGTCGCCGATTCGCTCCAGCCGAAGGGCTTCTCGATCGAAGCAAAGATTCCCGCGTCGCGCATCCCCGGGTTCTCGGCGAGCACACCCTCGTTCGAGATGCGGATCAATTTTCGTGATTCGGATCAAGCGGCCGGTGGTGACGATGCGGATCTGCCGCTGCGCGTGACGATCGAGCTTGGCGATCGCAAAGACCTGTTCGAGGAGTTTCTTCGCACGGTTCATCTGAAGAAGACTGAGATCAAGCTCGACGCGATGGCGACGCTCGATCCGGAGCGTCACGGCAAGCAACGGATCGTCGCCGGCGGCACGGTGATCGGCGTGCTCACCGATCAGTTCGCCTACGTGACGCTACCTGCGCAAACCGCGAGCGACGTGCGCGAGGTCACGTTGATCCCGCTTGGCCCAGCTCGTCAGCAGATCGTCGAGGCGATCGTGCGGCAGTCCGGCAATGGCGGCTCGCGCGACCTCCTGATGCTGTGGACCGTGTGGAGCGGCCAGCTCCAGCCGCTCGCGCAGATCGAAGTTCGCAAGGAGCAAGGCACGAACCTGCTCGAGTCCGAGTGGGTGATCGCGAGGGGCGCGCACGGGCCCGAGCTTTTGGTCACGCCGAAGCCGGCGCTCGGCTGGACCGCCGAGAGCTGGAACGAGCAGACCGCCGACGATGCCGATTCGATCGTGTTGCCGTGGGATTCGAAGATCGGCGGCACCGGCTACACCTTGCACGGCCACCAGGTCGATCGCCGAGTGATCTTGGCCCGACAGCGGCCAAAGCGAAAGAAGCTTTAGTTACTGCGCCGGCTGAGTGGCATCGCTGCCGCTCGCATCGACCTGCATGGCGCAAAAGTTGAGCTTCTTGAACGCGGGCGGCGGATTCGCGCGCTGCTTCGCCGCGGTCGCCTTGCGATCCTTCACCGCCGTCGGGAACTTGTCTCCCGCTTTGACGATCGCGGCGTTCATCGCGTTCCAGCCCGCGATCGCCTTCGCATCGTATGGGCTGGGATCGGGCACCAACAACATCAAGCTGAGCAAGCTGTCGCGGACCGAAGGCTCGGCCTTGGGATTCGCGACCATCGCTGTGACCGCGGGCACGAGCACGTCGTCGCGCAGCGCCGCGGCGTCGGCGGGATCGATCTGGCACCACAGCAAGCGGGTGTGCAAATAGCTGACTGCCATCCCCGATACGGCTCGCGGCGCTTGAATGATGAGCTTTGTCGCCGCGTCGAAGCTGTGATCCGCGACCACGAAGTGCGAGACCATGGTCGAGAGCGAACGCGACCGACACTCGGCATCGCACGTCGGGCCACCGAGATAGCCGGCGAGCCACTTCGCTTCGCTATCGTCGAATTGCTTGAGCTGCTTGGTCTCGGCTTCGGTGACGAACTCGCCGGTGTGAGCAGCTGCGAGCACGAGGGCGGTCACGAGATGCGCTCCGTTAGAGTGCGCGCTGAATTTCGTGATCGAATCCCACTTGCGATCTTCGTAGAGCGAGTCGAGCAGTGGCGTGAACAGCGCGCTCACGCGTTGAACGTGCATCTGCACTTCGTGCTCGTCGTCGAGCAGGACCAGCGGACCGGGCGTGCCCGCGGTGATCGCGGTATCGGCCTCGTCCGAGACGACCTGCGCGATCGCCTTCGAGCGTTCGTCGAGCTTGTTCGTGCACGCCTCGATCGCAGGCGAGATGCCATACCGGTTCTTGCACGACACGGTGTACGCGCGGGCGAGCCGCGCGTAGTTCTTGCCCGGCACGTTGCCGAGTACGGACTGCATGTTCTCGGCGTTATCCTTGCCGAGCTCGAGGGCGTACGACTCGGCGAGCTCGGGATCGAGCAAGTTGCCGCGGGTCAGCGACAGCAACACGCCGTAGCGCTGCTCCGCCGTCTCGGGACCCGTCGCCGAGAGCACCACGATGTTCTTGGACAGAATGTCGGCGCGCTCGATCTTCCAGCTGTTATCGGCCTGCGTCGCTGCGACTTGTTGCTGCGCGCGCGCCTGTTGTTCCGACACCGACGATTGTCGACACTGCCAGATCGAGGTCGCCGATAACCCCGCGATCCCGAGCACGGTGCTCAAGAGCAGAGTCGCGTATCGCGTGAGAAACGCGCTCAGCTTCGTTTCGGGCGGAGCGTGCTTTTTCTCGGGTTCGGACTTCGCTTCGTCGGCCATCGGCGGCGGAGCTTACAAGGTCACCAGCAGGGTGTGGATCTGATCCTGAGCAGCGTCGACGAGATCCGGAACGCGGCGTAACAGAGCGCGTGACTTGAAAGGCGGGGCAGAGCCGTGCCATCGAGGGTTTACCAAGACTCACTCGACGGAAGGATATCCCGTGACTCGCATCGTGATCGAACTGGCGGATCAACACAAGCA
>Ga0123336_10000096_pt1 | contig 86834 bp, 78 predicted proteins | sample SSSSmetaG_FD_96466 | JGI IMG/M metagenome (GOLD analysis project Ga0123336, IMG submission 96466) | Glacier valley bacterial and archeal communities from Borup Fiord, Nunavut, Canada, to study Microbial Dark Matter (Phase II) - ​SSSS metaG | ecosystem: Environmental > Aquatic > Freshwater > Ice...
ACATCCAGCCAAAAATAATGATCAGTAGAATCCACCAAATATAATGTTTCATCGTAAGTTACAGCAAGGGTTTTATATATTCTGTGTCCATGATCGCGTAAGCAGGACCCATAAATCGAGACTGATAGGCAGAGGCCAGTAAAACCAATGAGATGAAAGTTAAAATATAAAGTCGCCAATATTTTCGTGGCAATATTAAACTTCCTAAAATTGTAACTCCAGTCAAAAACACTAGACCTTTAGGCAATCGAAAGATGGCGGTATCAAACAGACCTATGGAATAAAGGAAAAAACGAAACTGGATAACTAAGAAAAACAGTACTACAGCCATTCCGATTCGGTTTGTTGAACGCCATAGCTGTTGAAAGACGTAAGCAAAAGCAATAACAGCAAGTGGAAATAACGCATAGACATACCAGCCATAGTATCCAGTTCCTCCTTTATTATTTAATGTAAACGAGACTGTTTCTCCAACGGCAATCACAAAAAAAAGAAGTTGGAAGAAAATTTGAATGACAAGCGACCTCAGCCATTTTTGTGGTTGAGGAAGAAAACAAACAAATACCGCGGCCAATTTTGCCATCATCATCATTCCATCAAGAAAAACTCCCATCACCAGTTTCTGACTTAGAATCATCAGAAGGGGTAGACCGATAAAAGTAGAGTATCGTTTCCCTTGAAAACTCTGTACTGCCAAAAATAAACCAAAATCATACTTTAAAGTGTAGAGAAAAAATAAAAACACACCCGTTCCTAAGCCCATGAACGCATACATCCAGCCTTTATCTTTGCGGATGATGAGGTCGAAAAGTAATCCAAATACAAAGAAAATACCTGCGATTTTGGTTAAGATTGTCAAAGCTGGCAAAAGAATCAATAAATAATTTCTCAAACGAGAGCGTTCCGGCAAGGTTACTAAGTATAAAAACGCCAAACCAAATACTGATAATAAGTTCTCAGATACAACTAAACGATTGGAAAATACGATTGATGGCGTGACTGCGTAGATGAGCATGCAGAAAAAACCAAACTTTTGATTGACCATTCTTTTACCAACAAAAAAAATTAAGGCGGTATTTGCAATCCATAATGGCAATAACGAAAGTCGAATTTGACCCATTGGTGGAAGCTCGTACCAGCTTCTCCCTGAGAGTACTTGAACCATACCTGGAAACAAACTAAATAATGGCGGGTGGTCCAAGCTGGGTTTTACGATGACGTAGTAAATCCCTTGGATTGATACAGGAACTTTGTTTTTATATACAGGAATATATGACCAAGATTGAGGAACACCAGTTTGAATAAGACTTGCTCCAAAAAACGTCCAGTACTGCTCATCGTACGTGTCACCTACAGCCGGGTACGTAGATAGATTACTAAGACGCAACCAAATCGCCAGCACCATCATGAAACAAAAAAGTATGTGACTGAAATAAACTTTGGTATTAAAGCTCAACAAAGTTTCTTTAAAGGAAGGAATCATGATCTTTGATCATCTCATTAGTCGCTAGCAAGAAAAAGCAGCAGAACCCAAACGGCCCTCCGTGAGAAGGGCCGTTCTGATTACGATTCACACTCAATTACTTGATGATTTTAGTAATAGCACCAGCTCCGACAGTGTGGCCACCTTCGCGAATAGCGAAGCGCAGACCTTCAGCCATAGCAACTGGAACGATCAAAGTAACATTCATCTTGGCGTTATCACCTGGCATGACCATCTCGACGCCTTCTGGAAGTTTAATCTCACCAGTCACGTCAGTGGTTCGGATATAGAATTGTGGACGATAACCTGTAAAGAATGGTTTATGACGACCACCCTCCTCTTTGCTTAAGATGTAGACTTCAGCCTCGAACTCAGTATGCGGTTTGGCAGTACCTGGCTTAGCCAAAACTTGACCCCGCTCTACTTGCTCTTTTTCAATACCGCGGAGCAAAATACCCACGTTATCACCGGCTTGACCTTCATCGAGCATTTTACGGAACATCTCGACGCCAGTGACAACTGATTTCTGAGTATCACGGATACCGACGATCTCGATCTCTTCACCAACTTTGATCTTGCCAGTTTGAATACGCCCAGTCACCACTGTTCCACGACCTTTGATTGAAAAGACGTCTTCGACAGGCATTAAAAATGGCTTATCGAGTTCGCGAACTGGATCGGGAATGTACGTGTCGACAGTGTCCATAAGTTGCATAACTGCATCCATGTACTTCTCGTCACCCTCTAAAGCTTTTAGACCTGAGACACGGATGATTGGAGTAGCGTCACCATCGAAACCATACTTGGTTAACAACTCGCGGATTTCCATCTCAACTAAGTCAAGCAGCTCAGCATCATCGACCATATCAACTTTGTTGAGTGCAACAACCAGCTGAGGAACGTTGACTTGTTTTGCCAACAGAATATGTTCACGAGTTTGAGGCATTGGACCGTCAGTGGCAGCCACCACCAAGATTGCACCGTCCATTTGCGCAGCACCAGTAATCATGTTCTTAATGTAGTCAGCATGGCCTGGAGCATCAATATGTGCGTAGTGACGTTTAGCAGTTTCATACTCAATGTGCGAAATGTTAATCGTGACACCACGGGCAGCCTCTTCAGGTGCGTTATCAATATCCAAGTACGTCTTTGGGACGTTCAGTGAAGATGGAAATCGCTTTGAGAGGGTCGTAGCGATAGCTGCAGTCAATGTGGTTTTGCCGTGGTCGACGTGACCGATGGTACCAATGTTGATGTGGGGCTTGTTGCGGACAAATTTGTTGTCAGCCATATGTCTCCTTTACTTTATTTCGTTTTTTTCTGATTAACGAACGTTCACGCCTTTGCGCTCTTCAATAATTTTGGCAGCAATATTTTGCGGAACTTCATCATAGTGACTCGGGAGCAAAACAGAACTTGCTCGACCTTGAGTCATACTTCGCAAAATTGTAACATATCCTTGCATCTCTGCGAGTGGCACAAGGGCTTTAATAATGACTGCTTTACCACGGTTAGATGTGCCTTGAATTTGTGCACGACGGGCACTTAAATCACCGATCACCTCTCCCATGAAATCATCTGGGGTAGTAACTTCAACCGTCATGATTGGCTCAAGAATAATCCCATCTGCTTGACTTACCGCGTCACGCATACCCAGTGAACCTGCCATTTTAAATGATAGCTCACTTGAGTCAACTTCGTGGTAGGAACCGTCGTAAACTGTCACTTTAACGTCGATCATGGGATAGCCAGCAATGAAGCCACGATCCAAAGACTCTTGGACTCCTTTATCGATAGGTCCAATGAACTCACGTGGAATTGAACCACCGGTAACACCATTAACAAACTCATAGCCAGTACCGCGTGGTTGTGGCTCAATCTTTAATAAACAGTGACCATACTGACCGCGTCCACCTGTCTGCTTGATATACTTGCCTTCACCTTTGGCAGCTTGTTTAATCGCCTCACGGTAAGCAACTTGTGGAGCACCGACGTTGGCCTCAACCTTAAACTCGCGTTTCATCCGGTCAACTAAAATTTCCAAGTGCAGCTCGCCCATTCCGGAAATAATGGTTTGACCAGTATTTGGATCTGATTTAATTCTAAAAGTTGGATCTTCTTCGGAGAGTTTGCCCAGTGCTACACCCATCTTTTCTTGGTCTGATTTGGTTTTTGGCTCGATCGCCAAAGACATGACTGGCTCTGCAAATGAGATTCCTTCCAAAACAATTGGGTTATTCTCGTCACACAGAGTGTCACCGGTTTTAGTATCTTTTAATCCAACGATCGCTACGATCTCACCTGACTCCGCTTGCTCAATCTCTTCACGTTGATTCGCGTGCATTAAGAGTAATCGTCCAACGCGCTCACGATTAGAACGAGTAGAGTTGAAGGTGTAGGAACCAGACTCAAGACGACCTGAGTAAATGCGGACATAGGTTAAACGACCAACATGTGGATCTGTTTGAATCTTGAATGCCAGTCCACAGAATGGCTCATCTGGGATCAGCTTGCGGACCACTTCTTCTTCAGAACGTGGCTTGGTACCTTTAATTTCGTTAATGTCTTGTGGAGATGGTAAGTACTCGACAACAGCATCCAAGAGTTGTTGTACTCCTGTGTTACGTAATGAAGAACCACAGAACACTGGAACTAACTTGTAACTGATCGTGGCTTTGCGTAGCACAGCTTTCAGCTCATTGATAGAAATTTCTTTCATATCTAAAAACTTAGCCATCAGCTCGTCATCTAAGGCCGCAATCTGCTCAACCAGTTGAGCACGATACAGCTCCACGTCAGCTTTCATCTCTTCAGGAATCTCAATCTCGTTGTACTCAGCACCCAAGTGAGTTTTTTCCCACACAAATGCTTTGCGCTCGAGAAGTTGGACTAGACCCCGGAAAGTATTTTCTACTCCAATCGGCAAAACCATTACTGCTGGCGTAACCCCAAATTTGTTGCGAATGTCTTCAACTGTTCGTAGAAAATCAGCGCCGAGTTTGTCCATCTTATTGACGAAACAAATACGTGGCACATTATACTTATCAGCTTGGCGCCAAACAGTTTCTGACTGTGATTGGACACCTTCTTCACCATCAAGAACAGTTACACCACCATCGAGAACGCGCAGGGAACGCTCAACTTCAGCTGTGAAGTCGACGTGTCCTGGGGTATCAATAATGTTAAAACGATACTGTTCTTTGGGTAAGTGAGTATCAAAGTGAGGTGTCCAGAAAGTGGTTGTCGCCGCCGAGACGATGGTAATTCCACGTTCGCGCTCCTGATCCATCCAGTCCATTTGGGTTTCACCCTCGTGGACCTCACCAATTTTATAAGTTTTCCCAGTGTAGTAAAGGATCCGCTCAGTGGTAGTGGTTTTACCCGCGTCAATGTGAGCAATAATTCCAATGTTACGAATGCGCTCAAGGGGAAGATTACGATCTGTTGTTTTAACTGTAGATGGCGAGGGCATACTATTCCTTCATGTGTTGCTAAGCATTTTTTTGAGTTTGTGTTGGTTTACCACCTGAAGTGAGCAAATGCTTTGTTAGACTCTGCCATACGATGTGCACCATCGCGTTTAGCGATTGCCCCACCCGCATTGTTCAGCGCGTCAATCATCTCAGCTGCCAGCTTCTCACCAAAACTGTGGTACTGTTTATTTGAACGTTTATTTGCTTCCAAGATTAACCAACGAATAGCGAGTGAAGTTCCACGACGACCGCGGATCGGCATTGGCACTTGATAGGCTGCGCCACCTACGCGGCGGGAACGGACTTCCATCTGTGGCGTAATAGTGCGGAGCACTTCCTCGATCACTTCCAGTGGTTTCTTCCCGATTTGCTCAGCGACAATATCCATAGCTTGATAGACTTGCTTTTCAGCAACAGACTTTTTGCCATCGCGCATGACGCGATTAATAATGCGGCTCACTTTAGTCGATTTGTATTTTAAATCTGGTGTAGCTTCGCGGATTTTGGCTTTTTTAGCTCTCATAAGTTCCTTTCAAAAAAAATGAATAGTCAATACGGTTTACTTTGGTTTTTTAACACCGTATTTACTGCGACTTGTTTTACGTTTGTCGACACCAGCACAGTCATATTTCCCACGGACAATGTGGTACTTTACGCCTGGAAGGTCTTTGACGCGGCCACCTCGAACAAGCACAATACTGTGCTCTGCCAGATTATGTCCTTCACCCATGATATAGGCGGTGACTTCCATCTTGTTTGATAAACGAACACGAGCAATTTTACGCAACGCTGAGTTAGGTTTCTTTGGAGTCATGGTTTTGACCACGGTACAGACACCACGTTTTTGAGGATTAATAGTCTTGACTGGTTTGCCGGTATTACTGTTGTAACTGCGGCGGAAAGCACCGGCCTTGATTCGTTTGGCGGCACTAGTACGGGCACCTTTACGAATGAGTTGATTAATTGTTGGCATGGTCACTCCTTTTTCTCAGCTCGAGATCCGTGGATCTGAATACAAAAAAATTTCTACTGTTCTGTTTTGGTGAAAATACTTGAGGAAAAAAGCAAAAAAGTGCCAATTTCCTTGTATTACTCCCGAGGCTCGGGCGGCTCTATCAAGTAGAGCACTCTTCACACAAGTTTTGCTATTGTAACATAGAACTATAGAACTACTACAATGACTTTTACTCATGTGAACATACATGTGGGGTGAAGTAGGTAAACTCAACATCACAGCCATCGCTTTTTTTGCGATGGCTGGATAAAAACATCAATCTTAAGGTATGAGGTTTAAACCTCAATACTTGCTCTCTCTGGAGAAGTTGGAATTAAGCGTCCAATGATGACGTTTTCCTTCAAGCCTTCCAAATCATCAATTGCCCCATTGATTGCCGCATCGGTCAAGACATTCTTAGTGTGTTGGAACGAAGCCGCCGACAGCCATGAGCTGGTGAACAGGGATGAACGAGTAATACCCAAGATCATTACCTTCGCAGTTGCTGGCTCGCCACCGGCAGCCATTACCGTGTCATTCGCTTTGACAAACTTGGCTCGCTCTAAGACTTCACCTGTCAGGTACTCGGTATCTCCTGGTGTTTCGATCTGCACCTTATCACTCATCTTGCGGACAATCACTTCAAAGTGCTTATCATGAATTGGAATACCTTGTGATTCGTAGACCTTCTGAATCTGCTCGATCGTGTACTCCTGAGCTGACAGCATTCCTCTGACCTGTAAAATCTCACGAACGTCAAGACTTCCTTGAGAAAGTTGAGTACCTGCGTGAACGAGGTCACCTTCTTCAACTAAGAGTGTCAATGCTCGAGGAACGACATAGGTCCGTTCTTCTACTGGTTGAGTCGGAGTCCGAAGAGTGATGGTGTAAGCCAAGTCACTTTCTTCGATACTTACTTTTCCAGAGATCTCAGCCATAGGAGCTGCGGTCTTGGGGATACGAGCTTCAAACAGCTCTTCAACACGTGGCAAACCTTGAGTCACGTCGAGACCGACGATACCTCCAGAGTGCTTCACCCGCATCGTTAATTGAGTACCTGGCTCACCAATAGATTGAGCTCCAATCACGCCGACTGGTACACCCATCTCGACCATGGCGCGAGTTGAGAAGTCCCATCCGTAACAGGCTGCACAGATTCCTTTAGAGGCTTTACAGATGAGTGGTGAACGAACGATCACCGCTTCTACTGTAGAGTCAGCCAAAGCCTGAGAAAGCTCGTCAGTAATCATCTCGCCACCTTTGATAAGGGTGATCTTGCCAACGACCACATCTTTAAGTGACAGCCGACCAACTAAACGGTTAGCAAATGATGCTGCGCGAGGGTGACGGCGAATTTCCAGACCTTTATCAGTTTGACAGTCATGCATCCGCACAATCACATCGTGTGAAACGTCTACTAAACGACGAGTCAAGTATCCTGCGTCAGCTGTCTTCAACGCTGAGTCAGTCAAACCTTTCCGAGATCCACGTGATGACGTCACGTACTCAAAGATTGACAAGCCCTGGCGAAAGTTTGACTTGGTCGGCATTTCCACGATCTTACCTAATGGATCAACGACGAGTCCACGCATAGCAGCCAGCTGTTTGACCTGATCTTTGGAAGCACGAGTACCTCCGGAGTTAATCATTACTTTAACCGCATTATTCTCAGGATATGAGTCCCAAGTCTTCTCAGCAACGTTGTCAGTAGTGTCCATCCAGATTTGGAAGGTTAAGCGACGACGCTCATCTGCAGTCACCATACCATCAAGATAACTCTGTTGCACTTCTTCAGCTTTTTTGTTTGCGACCGCGATGATGCCATCTTTTTCGGCGATCATCATACAGTCACTTACCGAGACTGACAGTCCAGATGTGGTTGCAGACTCAAAGCCAGCGTTCTTAATATCGTCAATTAATTGGCGAACCCGTTCTTGATCTTTAGTATGAATTGCAATCGTAACTAACTCTTTAATCTTCTTGGCAGTAACCGGCTCGTTGACATAACGCAGTGATGCTGGGAGGAGCTCATTGAACTGAATCCGACCAATAGTAGTCTCAACGATCTTATTTTTGCCATGCTCATCTTGCAGTCTCACTTTCACCAATTGGCGGAGTCCGAGCTGACCAGCTTGATACGCATGCTCTGCTTCATCTTGCGAAGAGAAGATAGTATTCATCTTTGGTAACTCAGTATCGATTGATGTCTGGTAATAGGCACCCATCGCCATTTCCTTGTTTGGGACAGTGATTGGATCACCGTTCGCTGGCTTGAGCAAATTACGAGAAGAAAGCATTAAGGTACGTGCTTCTTCTTTTGCCTCTTCAGTCAACGGCACGTGAATAGCCATCTGGTCACCATCAAAGTCTGCGTTGTACCCAGAACAGACACAAGGATGAAGGCGAATAGCTTTACCCTCAATCAGGATTGGGAAGAATGCTTGCATACCAAGTTTGTGCAAGGTAGGAGCACGGTTCAAAATCACTGGATAGTTCTCGATCACTTTTTCCAAGATGTCGTAGACTTCAGGTTCGCGACGCTCGATTAAGTGCTTGGCACTCTTCACGTTTGGAGCAATTCCTTGCAAGATCAATTGGTGCAAGACGTGTGGCTTGAACATTTCCAGGCCCATATCTTTTGGTAAGCCACATTGGTCAAGGCGGAGCTCAGGGCCAACTACGATCACTGAACGACCAGAGTAGTCGACGCGTTTACCGAGCAAGTTTTGACGGAACCGACCATTTTTACCACGCAGCATCTCAGAAAGAGAGCGAAGTGGCTTGCGGTTAGAACGTCGCTTGGCTTGGCGAGCTTGACTACTATCGATGAGTGAGTCGACTGCTTCCTGAAGCATCCGTTTCTCATTGCGCAAAATGATCTCTGGAGCACCAAGCTCGATCAAGTGTTTCAGCCGGTTGTTCCGGTTGATAACGCGACGGTACAGATCATTCAAGTCAGAAGTTGCAAATCTCCCACCAGAGAGCTGGACCATTGGGCGCAGATCTGGAGGAAGGACTGGCAATACTGTCCAGAACATCCAGGTTGGGTTGATTTTTGCTTTAAGTAAGCCTTCAGCAACTCGGAGTCGTTTGGTGGCTTTGAGCTTCTTGGCACCTTTAGCTTCTTCAACTTCAATGCGCAACTTGTCGACTAAGTCATTCAAGTCCACATCTTTAACCAGCTGGAGAATACTCTCGGCGCCCATGCCCACGTCTAAGTGGTCAACTGCATTGTACTCATCAAGCTTTAAGTACTCGTCTTCACTCAGGATTGAACCTTTGCGAATCCGCTTAAGCATAGACTTGAGTGTCTTGTAGACCTCTTCTGTCTGGGCTAGCTCGGTTTCCAACTGCTCTTTGAGGTTGGCCAAGTTTTGTTTGGCTTTCAAGGTCAGCTCATTGATCCGAAGCTCCAGCGTTTCTGCACTTTTAACTTTGCCTTCAAGCGCAGTCTTTGCCAGATCAAGGTCTGTTTTCAACTTCTCACCATCTGCAGTAGCTTTGTTACGCAGTTCCTCTTGAGCCACAACCATTTCTTGGTCGAGCCGTTCTACAACTTCGTTTTTGGCATCTGCGTCGACACTTAAAACCACGTATTGGGAAAAGTACATAATTGACGCTAAGTTACGTGGAGAGATATCCAGTAACAGTGACAGTTTTGAAGGAGCGCCTTTGAAGAACCAAATGTGGGCAATTGGCGTAGCCAAAGTAATGTGTCCCATCCGCTCACGACGAACGCGAGCTTGAGTGACCTCAACTCCACATTTGTCACAGATGATACCTTTATAGCGAATCCGTTTGTACTTACCACAGTAGCACTCGTAATCTTTCATTGGTCCGAAGATTTTCTCGTCAAAGAGACCATCTTTTTCGGCACGTAAAGAACGATAGTTAATCGTCTCAGGTTTACGTACTTCACCGTATGACCAAGACTTAATTGTGTCAGGCGACGCAATCAAGATTTGGAGGGCGGAAAAATCTACAATCTGTTTCATAGGGCTCCTTCTTCAACTTGCTCAAGATCATCTGCATCTGGTTCTTCTTCTGTATCTGAATCAGCAGCGGTCTCATCCGTTGCATCCTCAGCTTGGCTAGTGTCTTCTGACATGCCACTGTCGTCAGTGATGACGGCTTTAGCACCCAGTTCCTCTGCCATCTCACCTGCCAAAGCAATGGCTTCTTTATCAACTTCTTCAACCGTCTCAACTTCTTCAGTGCCACGTGGAACGATATCTAGACCGAGTGATTTGACTTCACAGAGGAAGACTCGGAAAGACTCGGTAACTGTGGGATCAGGAATCTCAGTTCCTTTGACAATCGCTTCGAAGGTCTTGGCGCGGCCGACCACGTCATCAGACTTGATCGTCAACATTTCTTGGAGCAAGTGAGCTGCACGATGTGCTTCAAGTGCCCAGACTTCCATTTCTCCGAGACGCTGTCCTCCCATCTGAGCTTTTCCGCCGAGAGGTTGTTGAGTAACTAGCGAGTAAGGACCAGTTGAACGTGCGTGAGTTTTATCTTCGACCATGTGGATCAACTTCAAGATGTAACCAACCCCAACGACGGTGTCTTCACTAAATGGCTCGCCAGTGCGACCGTCATAAAGACGGACTTTGCCCGACTTTGGTAAGTGAGCCGACTCAAGTTCACTCCAAATTTTTCCTTCATCAACTGGCTCAAAGGCTGGGATAGCAACTTTGTAGCCATGTTTTTGAGCTGCCCATCCGAGATGAGCTTCCAACAGCTGTCCCAAGTTCATACGAGCCAAGACAGATAGTGGAGAGATAATAATATCGACTGGAGTTCCATCATCCAAATGAGGCATATCGGCAACTGGAACAATTTTTGAGATCACGCCTTTGTTTCCATGACGTCCAGCTACTTTATCTCCAACAGTAATCTTCCGTACTTGAGCCACTTTAACCGTTACTTCTTTAATTGTGCCTGGGTCGAGCTCGTCACCAAGATCACGATCAAGAGTTTGGATATCAATCACGACGCCGCTCTCACCATGTGGCATACGGAGTGAAGTATCACGAACTTCGCGAGACTTTTCACCGAAAATAGCACGGAGCAGTCGCTCTTCTGGAGTCAACTCAGTCTCACCTTTGGGGGCAATCTTACCCACCAAGATGTCACCTGAAGAGGTCACTGAACCGATCCGGATTACTCCATCTGCGGTTAAGTTACCCAGATATGACTCTGAGACATTAGGAATATCATTAGTTAACTCTTCTGGTCCCAGCTTGGTATCCATCACTGTGGCGCGGTACTCACTGATGTGAATAGACGTCAATAGATCTTCACGGACAACTTTGTCTGAGATCACGATCGCGTCTTCATAACCCAGACCTTCAAATGAGGTGTAGGCGATTAAAAGATTTGATCCTAAAGCCAGCTCGCCACCGTCAGTCGCAGGTCCATCAAGAATAATCTCTCCACGTTTCAGTTTTTGACCGACAACGACCACTGGTTTTTGAGAGTAACACGTACTTTGTGAGGTACGGAAAAACTTCTCAACCAAGTAGGTTTCAGTGCCAGCGTGTGTATCAATAATAATCCGCTCGTTTTCACCAGTAGTAGCTAAAACTTTGGCGTGATCTAGCTCATTTTTATCAAGGTCAATCGTGACGCGGGTGGCATCAATATACTTGACTGTGCCAGCACTTCGGGCGGGAACGGTTCTGTTCATTGCCATGGCAACTGCGGCTTCCATACCAGTACCAACGACTGGCGACTGTGGCTTCAATAATGGGACTGCTTGACACTGCATGTGTGTACCCATCAGAGCACGGTTTGCCTCATCATGAGCAATGAAAGGGATCAATGATGCTGAAGTCCCGATCACTTGGCGTGGAATTACGTCGATAAACTGAATGTCAGTGACTGGACCTTCACTAAAGTCATTCATATGACGAATTGGAACCCACTCTTGAACAATCTCGTTTCTATCGTTGATCTCGACACCTGCGTGAGTGATCTTTGAGTCTTCTTCTTCGTCAGCAGACAGATAAACAATCTCGTCCTGGATCATCATCTTGCCGTTCTTGTTGACGACTGGACGATAAGGAGCTTCTAAGAAACCAAAGTCATTCACTCGAGCATACAAAGCCAAGTAGGTAACTAAACCAATGTTTGGGCCTTCTGGTGAACGAACTGGGTCAATTCGAGAGTACTGTGACGCGTTAATGTCGCGCATTGAAAATGAGGCGCGCTCACGAGTTACTCCACCACTTCCCATGACTGACAACCGGCGAAGGTTATCAATCTCAGCAAGTGGATTGGTTTGGTCAAGAATTGTTGATAAACGATTCCGGCGGAAGAACTCAGAGATGGTGGCAATCAGCGGCCGAGCATTAACTAGAGCAGCTGGAGTAAGTAACTCATCTGTTTTAGTCAAAGACATCTTTTCACGGATAGAACGCTCTAAGCGAATTAACCCAATCCGGAAGGCATTGGCTTGCACCAACTCACCTACCCGGCGGACACGACGATTACTTAAGTGATCGATGTCGTCAGTTTTGCCTTTACCATTCTGTAAGGTGATCAAGTACCGGACTGCGGCGACAACATCTTGAGGTGACAAGACAGTGGTCTCTGAATCAATGTTGATCTTCAAACGACGGTTGAGTTTGTACCGGCCAACGATTCCCAGATCATAACGACGTGAGTCAAAGAACATCTGATGAATTAATTGTTTCGCGTTGTCGAGCACTGCCGGCTCGCCAGGTCGCATCTTTTCGTATAACTCAATCAAAGCCTCGGCTTCACTGGCCGTCATGTCTTTTTGCAAAGTGGCTTTAATGTAGTCAACGTTGTCTTTGGTCTCGAGGTCAGCAAATAAGTTGATGATCTCTTCATTAGTGCCATACCCCATTGCACGCAACAAGACGGTGACTGGCATTTTCCGGCGACGGTCAACCTTAACGGTGATCACGTCACGTTTGCCAACGTTAATCTCGATCCATGAACCACGAAGTGGGCGGAGCTCTGCTTGATATAAGACTTTGCCAGTTGAAGGCTCCATATCCCCAGAGAAAAAGATACCCGGTGAACGAACCAGCTGGGTTACTACTGCCCGCTCGATTCCGTTAATAATAAAAGTACCAGCTGCAGTCATCTTAGGAATATCGCCTAAAAAGACTTCTTGAGCTTGTTCTTCACCAGTCCGTTTATTGGTTAAAGTTGCGCCAACACGAAGTGGGATATCATAGGTAACAGCTTTACGTTTTGCTTGAGAAGGCGTGTATTTTGGCTTACCAAAGTGATACTCACCAAACTTTAGACTCCAGTTTTTACCTGTAAAATCTTCAATACCGCGTTCAGCGTTGATCTCGTCAAGCGCTTCGCGAATTCCAATATCAAGAAACTCTTGATAACTCTCACGCTGAACTTTGGTTAAGTCCAACTCTGGGAGTGTAACGCCCGTCGTACCCCAGTACTGACGTGGAGATTGAAGTGAAGGTGTACCGGTTTGCGGCATGGATGCTCCTCCCGTGTTAACGGTCCGTGATTCTTACTGTTTTTATACAAAACCAAAAAAAGGCTGGCCTCGAAGAGGACATCCTATGTGATGTGATACATTTGGTTACGAAAAAATTGTGTTTGACAAGCCAGCTCTCTTGTTTCGAAACGCGCTTCATTCCGAGTAAGTAATTTTACCAGTCCTTTACCTGATTGCAACAGAGAAATTAACTATTTGTCAAAATAAGCGATATAATGCCACTTCTTCTCAGACTGGTGCGACTCTGATCGCAGACACACATCGGTTTGGGGAGAAAATCTGAAGTGAAGGGTCTAAAAAGGGGAATAGAAATTGGAGCTGAAGAACGTGAGGATTTCCGGAAGTGGAAATCTTGTCGGCAAACTCGACGGTGATACCGTTGAGTTTGGAAGAGTGAAAGAGCCGGGCGCATGGCGCTTCGGCCCACAGCAGGGCCATTTCAGTGCTCGGCACTGGTGGCTAACTATCAAGGCGGAGCCGCGGAAGATCTACATCTTCCGCGATAAACCTCAAGAAGGCAACTTCAATCTGACTGATGCGATTACGGTTTATAACCGCGAGGACATTAGCACCTAATTCACTCAGCCCCCGCGACGCAAGTCCGGGGGTTCTTTTTTATCTGAGAAACTGACGGACGTTCGCGTTATGCTCATCAAGGGTTTTGGCAAAGTGGACTTTCCCTTTAGGATCATGCAGGTAGTACAGATAATCTGTCTGGACCGGATGCAGTGCTGCTTGAATGGCATCGAGACCAGGATTGGAGATTGGCGTAGGTGGCAAACCAGCAGACTGATATGTGTTGTATGGCGTTGGTCGTTCTTTATCGACTGTTAGAGGTGGTGACCACCAGCTTTTCTGGACGGCATCATACCCACGAGCGTACTGCAGCGCTGCGTCAACATTTAAGCCCATCCCAATATCAATTCGTTTCCATAAAATGCCAGCAATCAGTTTCATTTGATCAGCGCCTTTGGCTTCTCGTTGTAAGATTGAGGCCATAATCATGATGTCTTTGAGCGATTTTCCCGATGCCTTGATGTCCGCATCAAGACCTTTCTCGACTTTTTTCTGAAATGTATTATTAAGTAAGCTGATGATCTGTTCTGTAGTGAAGTCACGTTGGATGAGGTAGGTGTCTGGGAAGAGGTAGCCTTCCTTATCTTTTGTGAGCGCCAGAAACTGGTCAGCATCAAAGTTGGCTAACTCCTGCTGAGATAAGGCAGCTGCCATCTCTTCTCTTCTCCATCCTTCCAATAGCGTCACCCACAAGTCAGCAGTGCCTTTGGTCATCTCTGTAATCAGTTGGGGTGGCGTCATACTTGCAGAGAGCTGAAACGAGCCAGCTTGAATTTTTTGGCCAACTCCCAGCTGTTCAACATAGAAACGAAACACCAGCGGATGTCGCAACAGTCCAGCCTCAACCAAACGTTGGCCGATCTTTGAGAGTGATTGGCCTTTGGGAACTATAAACCGAACTTTCGCCATATTCTGGGTATCTACTGGCATAATCAAGTTGTGAACCACCACTCCACCAGCCACCAAGGCGGCCAGCGCAACACAGAAAAATAAGATGGCCAAAGATTTGATTATATTCACTGTAAGTATTTTATCGGCTTTCGTCCAAATGGTGAAGATCGAGATATTCTTGCAACACTTGCGCAGCGGCGTAGTGATCTATCGGGCCATGCAGCCGGACGTCTCTTTTTCCGGCTTGATGCAACTTCTCGACAGCTTCGACTGAACTCAGCGTTTCATCGGCAAACGCAAACTGCGGCACAGTATCCAGTTTGCCAGTCAGATACTGCTCTAGCTCAGCGGAAAAGAGCTCAGACAGAGCCGCCATTTTTTTTTCTGAACGACCGATCACAATGATGTCTGGAGCATACTTTTTGATCAGTTTTAGGAGATCAGGAAACAGTTGGTCAGTATTCTGGACAACCGTTAATGGTTCAGCCAACCAAGTCGTGGCCCAGGCTATGCCGACTCGTTTGGTGCCAAAATCAATAGCGAGGTAGATCATAAGATTATTCTTGGACTAACCGCGAAGTAAGCACTCCACGCCGTAAAGTGGTGCCTTCAGGGACACAAGTGACCATCTTTAATATTTTATTGTCAAAGTTCTGCTCGAGAATAAATGTTTCATCTGGCGTCACTTCAGTTTTTGACTCAACAATATAAGTAAATCTTACTCCATCTCGAGTAATGAAGATTTTATCACCTGGAGTTAAGGTCATGATTTTACTAAAGATCGACATGTATCGCCGCGGATTTTTTTCGCCAGGATTATAAAACTGTCGTAACACCGAGTGACCAAAAATAACTGGCGAGCCTGGATCGCCAGGCATAGCTGTGCCCGGATATTGAATCAAACTTTTATCAAGATCAGAGCCTCCAATCTTAACTCGAGCATTCTGAATATTTACGGCCGGCACATCTAAAATGTACTCGGTACTTCCATTTTTGGGAACTTCGGTATGACTCAGCTGCGCAGCTTGAGAAGGGGTTAAGTTCGGAAACCAATTATTTAAGTTAGTATAGTCGAGATCATCAGCCATAATTACCGGCTCAGGCGAAGGTTGTTCCTCTCCGCTAGATGCTTGAGCTTGAATACTATGCACCAACGGATTGAGAATCATTGCGTTGGGAATCGGAGCTTGAAGCGAGTTTTTCAAGAGTTCTGGCGAAGTAAATGCAAAGTATGACAAGATGGGCCAGATCGCATTACTGACCAAAAAAAGGCCGAGTACTACACAGCCGATCGGTAAAATATGGACCAGCAGTCGGGTTTTTAAAGATGCTTGTTTTTGGAGCTTCTTGAGCCGTTTTTTGTCATCTTGCTCTTCCACACGTAACGCCACATGCGATCGATCAGCAAATGTTTGAATTTTCTGATGAACAACCTCAACTGGAACGCCAGCCGCGACGGCTTGTCTATAAATTGCAACCAGCTGGTGTTTTTGAACTGTTTTGGGCTGTGAGGACCTGGGCATGACTACTCTTTTGTCGGCAACTTCCTATCGAATTATGATCTTAATCTTGTTCGGATCTGCTGGCAAATGAGAAGTAAAGCGGGCAAAGAAGGTTGGCATTCGAAGTATTTGAACTTGAGCAATCTCCGAGTGTTTGCGCAGGACATCAAGTGCAACCTGTTCAGACTTCCCTACAATCTCATTTTTCCATACTTCAAGATTGGCAACTGGCCGGGCAGTTGCGCTGAGCTGGGCCGATAAGTTAAGTTGAGCGCTGTTTGAAGCAGTGGCGGCGGGGGTGGTTTGGATCTGGAGAGTGTCAGCTTGAAAAGTTTGACCTGTTGGAACTTGAGCGCTGAGGACTTGGGTTGCTAACGTTTGCAGCTCGGTGGACGAGTATGACAACGCCTCTGCTTCCACGTTGAGCTTGAGGCTAAGATTTGTAGCTTCTTTGCCCACGTCGGTAGAAAACTTTGCGGACAAAACTTTGACTTTATTACTTGGGAAAACATACTTACCACTGCCAGCCTGTTGTTGAAGTTGTTGAGCAAATTGATCTTGAAGTTCTTTTTTCAAAGCTGCAGCCAGGTCATCTTGATCTTTTTGAGAAACTGCCCGAATGTCGCGGCTGGTACCACCACTCAACGGCTGGGTAGTGCGTGCAACATAGGTATCTTTGGCAAAGCTATCAATTCCCAACTCTGTCTCACTCGGAATATTTGAATCTGGGCCGGGTCCGGCAGCAGTAATATTAACCTCCACAGTTCCTGGAATAGTTTCAAAGTTCCGACCAGTACTTGCAGAAGCAATTGTCACTGTCGAGTCAAGCAAAAACTTCAGTTTTCCTGTTTGCAGGACTGTCCCAGCCGGAAGACTTTTACTACTGCTGGTCCGGTTAAATAAGGTAACTTTGCCTTTAGCTTTCTCCCCAACTTGCTTTTTACCGGTTGTCTCAGCAGTTTTTTCTCCACTGACACTCTGCTTGAGAACTTCTGCCTTCAAGATGCCACTCATCGGATCACTAACGGCAACTGACGGATCAAGTTTGAGTGAAACGTTTTTGGCAATTGGAGTGGTGTTTAGCCCTACCGTTACTACTGCTGATAAAACAGCGCTTGAACTCACTAGAAACATCATAGCTAAAATAATCAAGCCAATCATGACTCCTGCCACTGCGAACACGGCCGGATGTTGTGGAAGTACTAGCATACTCATTACCGGCACCGTTGGTCGTTTGGTTGCTTCAGCAAATGTGGGAAATAAGTCTGGGTGTTCAGAGTGTTCAGGTTTGTCAAACTCTGCTGTTGGCTCTGCCACCTCAGCAGCAACCGCTGGCTGGGTCGGGAAAAATACTGCTTCAGCTTCGGCTTGAAACTGGAGTTCTGGTTGAAGTTCAGGTTCTACCGTAATTTGAGGCTCTACCGCATTTATAACACTCTCGGAGTTAACTGTTTCTGGAGAAACTAAGCCTTGGGTTTCAGCAACTGCTCGGCCGCCTGTTTGAATCAGGATTGGTAACATCTCGGCTTCTGGAATTACTTCAAACCTCGGCTGTTGTAAAAAAGAAAATTGTGACAGCAGATCAAGCTCAAAAAGACGCTGTCGACACTCTTCCAGCTCTTCAGGCTTCAAAATTGAGGAGTAGAGGTAAATACTCGATGGCAGTGGTTTTTCTGTAAAGCGAGCAAATCCTTCACGAATGTCATCAACGACATTTGTCGACCGACCCACCATCTCTTGTTGGCCGAGCTTGCCATCCTTAGCTAAAGAAAATGAGACACGTTCATTCAAAACTTCAATCACAAAACAGTGCAAAGTCGTGCCTTGAAGATGAAGCTGATGTTGAATGACAGCTTCTGGCACTACTACGAACCCAACCGCCTCTAGCGTCAGCTCTTTGGTTAACTTTTGAAATAAAGCTTTTTTTTCGGCTAAAATTCCCTGAAGATTCACCCAAGTTGGTTCGAGCGCAAAAAGAGTAGCTTTTACTTGTTCTGACTCTTTACCTAGTTCTTGTAAAGCATGATCAGTCGCATCAATCAGTTGAACTTCCGATGTCCAACGATGCAGTTGAGAGCCTATGACCATCTCCAACTGCCCGTTTGCGACTCGCCACAACACTGCTTGGACATGAAGCTCACCAAAATAAATCATGAAGAAATGTTCAGGACTGGATGGACGAGGTTGAGCTGAAAAAAGACCGCCGAGGTGCATAGTGTTCTTTGTGTGAGGTCATTAAAGCAAAGTTAGCAGAGAAATGGAAGCACAACAGAAGTTATAGGCTCAGATAGCAGCTTGAACTGCAGTTGAGCTCTCGATTAGCTCCATATAAATCCGGCGAACTCCAGCAGAGGCAGACTGCTCTTTGACCATCTTGAGCGGTCCAATGGCACCGGTATGCGTAACGTGTGGCCCGCCACAGAACTCTTTGGAAATCCAGTCAGTGTCGGCGTCCTTGCCAATTGTATACACAGAAACTTCGTCAGGATACTTTTCTAAAAAGAATGCGACCGCTCCAGACTGGAGTGCCTCATGTTTCTGCATCAGGCGCATCGTGACTGGTAAATCAGCGCTGACCCAGTCATTAATCAACTGCTCAACTTCTTTTAGTTGTTGGGTAGTGAGCGGCGCAGGATGAGAAAAGTCAAAACGCAACCGTTCAGAGGTTAAGTTAGAACCTTTCTGCTGAACATGAGTACCAAGTACTTTTCTTAAGGCAGCATGGAGCAAGTGCGTGGCAGTGTGATACTTGGTAGTCACTTCAGAGTGATCAGCTAGGCCGCCTTTGAACTTGCCCGCGGAAGCTGAGCGCGAAAGGTCTTTGTGTTTCTGGAACTCGGTTTGAAACATCTCAATATCTAGCTGCTTATTCTTTTGTTGCAAAATCTCAGTCGTTAATTCCAAGGGAAAGCCATAGGTTTGATACAGGTCAAAAGCTATTTTTCCGTCAACATGTTCAGTCTGTGCGAGTACTTTAAGGCCAGCTGCTAGAGTTTTTCTAAACTTCAGCTCTTCGTCTTGAAAAACAGTTTTAATCGCAGCAAGCTGCTCAAATACAGCAGGGTAAGAATTTTTGTACATGTCTGCAACTGTTTCAACTAACTTAGGCACAAATGCAGATGTGATTCCAATTGAGTCTGCATATCTTATTGCACGACGTAATAAGCGTCTGGAAACATAACCTTGAGCTTTATTGGAAGGGAAAACTCCATCTGCTGCCAAAAATGTGGCTGCTTTAATGTGGTCAGCGATAATTCTGGTTGCTTTTTTCGATTTTTCTACCCAAGCTTTTTGATCTTCAGGAGAAGCAAATGCTCTTGCAGATGGGTAGTAATTTTTATCATCCATTTGAGTATTTTTAGGATCTACTGAGTTTCCGCAAGCCTGGGCGATCTGTAAAACAATCGGCTTAAACAGCTCAGTCTTAAACACATCCGGCTCATTATTCATGGCAGCTAGAATCCGCTCAAACCCACCACCAAAATCAATATTTTTCTGTTTCAGCAACTCAAAACCTTCTTCAGTTTTAAGATAAGTCATAAAGACGTTGTTACCAATTTCCAGAAAACGACCGCAGTCACAGTTGACATGGCAATTTTGTCCACTGAATGGCGAGCTTTCGTGCAGCAGCCGCTCAGCTCCAAAGTCATAAAACACTTCACTATCTGGACCACCTGGCTCACCAAACGGCATGTTCTGTGGCGTACCTGCCCGAGACCACCAGTTTTTCTGTTCGTCGTAATAAAAAATATGACCGTCTGCCATTCCATCTCGCTCAGAGAAGTCCACGTCTTTAGCATCGATCTGGCGCTCAGTAAATAGCGCTTTCCAGATCTCAACCGCCTCACTATCGCGCGGAATTCCCAGCTCATCTTTACCACGAAACACCGACACAAATAACTTATGAGCATCAAGACCAACCTCATCAACTAAAAATGTGAAGAACCATCTCAGCTGTTCCGCTTTGAAGTAGGCCCCCAATGACCAGTTCCCCAACATCTCAAAAAAAGTCGTGTGCCGGTTATCTCCGACTTCTTCGATATCTTGACTACGAAAGCATTTCTGCGAATCAACAATCAGTTTGCCTTTGGGATGCTGAGCGCCAAGTAAGTACGGCATCATCGGCTGCATGCCAGAACCAGTAAACAAGGTGGTCGGATCATTTTCAGGAATTAAAGGTGAAGACGGAACGATGGCGTGGCCTTGCCCATCAAAACGGCCTTGCGTAGCAAAAAAATCGAGGTATTTTTGACGAAGTTGATCAGGACTGAGCAGTGCAGTCATCAGCAGTCTCACTTTCTGTGTAAATTAAACTCCACTAAACTTGGCAGAAGAATCGCGTTTGCCTTTTCGGGCAGCCGGCTTGAGTAACTTTTTTGGCTTGAGTGAGCTCATCAGCTCGGTCGGTAAAGAAGCGTGAAAGACTTCTTCAGAGAGGTTTTGCAAAAAATTGCGCAGTGACAGCGGTTGACTACTGATTACCCCTTCTTTAGCCAAATGTTCTTGAGCATTTTCCCATTCTTTAACCAATTCATGACGAATCTCGGCACCACGCTTAGTGCCAAAAAGAAAGTAACCTGCGGCACCCGCTAAAAGTCCAATACTAAATCCAGCGATGAATCCGCCTTGGTCAGGAACAGCGGGAGAGTTACTGTTTTGGTCTGTCATAGATCATGTTTGCGATTTAACCATCGACTGAACGATTCAAATACTTTTAGTCCACTGCCGATACTGGTACTCATCCCCATTAAACTTTGGAATGGCGAGACGATAGCGTTTAACTTTTCCTCAGCGACGTCGATTGTCATGTTAACCCGATCAAGAGTTTTCTTGACACGCATCAACACTTGGACCACATAAATACCGACCACGACCATCATCAATGTTAAGATCGAGACGGCCACGGTTAAGATGATGGGCAAAATATCAGATTGCATAGGTTATAAATATACCATACTTTTGGACGAAAAATCACTGTTGGATACGAATAACTCGCTGAATAACATTTTTTTTGCCCCGACGATCAGTTGCTTCAATCGTTAAAATATGGGTACCTTCTCTAGGCACCGCAAACTCTGTCTCAAATCTTCCATCTGGAAATAACGATACTGGTTGGGTGTTAATGGACACGATTGCTTCAGATACAGTTTTTCCCTCAACCCGGAACTTTTCTTTGACTACCGCATTTTCCTCAGGTGAGTAAAGCACTAGCGTTGGTGGTTTCTGAAAGCTGTACCACTGAACAACGACATAAGCAAGCAGTGTCAAAAAAACCACTCCCAGCAGTAAAAAGGTAGTGGTGAGTGGCGTCCAGATTAGCTGTTTTTTTAACAGTGGACGGATAAACTCTCGAGGAACCAGCTGGCCAGTTGCACTTTCTTTAAAGTCTCGACGTAACGTTGCTAACAATGGCTGTGGATCCTGACGATAACACAACGCCAAACTTTTGATAAATCCCTTTACAAATGCGGCGGCCGGCAGTTTTTCAAACTGGTTTTCTTCAAGCGCTTCAATAAAGCGTGGCTGAATTTTGGTCACGGCCGAAATATCTTCAATCGATGCTTGTCGTTTCTGGCGCTCAGCCAGCAGCAACTCCCCAATTGTCTTTGTCTTCATCGTTGCGCTTCTACAGTTTAAATTAGGCTAAGTGTTTTTTGACCGCTGCGGAGACTGTCCCGCCATCAGCACGAGTCCCGACTTTCGCCATCACCGCTTTCATGGTTGTGCCAAAATCAGATTTTCCAAGATCTTCGATCACTTTTTTGACCGTGGCGGCGAGCTCTTCTGCGGTCAGTTGTTTGGGCAAGTAATTTTTTAAGATCTCAATCTTTGGCTTTTCCGCATCGATCAGGTCCTGTCGATCACCTTTGGCAAAGTCGACGAGTGCATCTTCCATTTTCTTGACTTCTTTGGCAATAATTTTGAGGATACCTTCATCTGGCTGTGCTCCATTGTCGATCTCAAAATTTTTGATAGCTGACATCAAAAAACGAACAGTGTCGCGCTTGATCGAGTCACCAGAACGCATCGCATTTTTCATATCTTCCATCAACTGGTCCTTGAGTGTCATAAAGTCCTTTACTGTTACTACTGAATATGTGACGATAATTGATTGTAGCATTGGAGCCAACATATGATCGAGCCAGTAACAACACGCACTCCGGCCACGGTATTCAGTGGTTTTCTCGGAGCTGGCAAAACTACTGTCATTGGTCACTTAATTGATGACCTCCAAGCCCAAGGCATTCAAGTCGCCTACGTCAAAAATGAAGTTGGTACCGATACCATCGACGAAGACATTATTCGTGGCAAACATATTGTCACCAAAGAGCTGCTTAATGGCTGCATCTGTTGCACGCTGGTCGGTAATTTTTACCAAGCTTTAACTGAAATTGCGCAGACTATTCACCCTGACCGGATTCTGATCGAAGCCTCGGGCGTCAGTGACCCGATTGCGGTGGCCCTGACTTTAAAGTCTCATCCCCTTGTTCAGCGGGATGGCGTAGTTACGATTATCGACGTCGTCAATTATAACGGTGTTCTCGAGTTTAATACGGTAACTCAGCATCAAGCTGAGTTCACAGACCTGATCATTTTTAATAAAGTCGAGCTGGTCAGTGATGAGCGTAAGCAACAGGTGGTCGGCTACGTCCGTGAAGTCAACATGACGGCCCCAATTATTGAAGCTCCGCAGGGTCATGTTCAGCCGAGTCTAGTTTTTGGCATTTACACTGCCGATATTGCTGAACACACCCAAATGTTAGAGCTGAAAAAAGTTGAGCTAACTACAGCTACCCACCACCACCTTGAACAGGACAACATTGAGACGTTCTCGCTAGTGAGTTCAGCTGTTTATGATCAAGAACGATTGGTGGCTGCGCTGAGTGCCTTACCCCAGCGTATCTTTCGAATTAAAGGCTACCTGCAGATGAAAACCCCGACTGGAATTCAAACTCAGCTCATTAATGGGGTGAATCAGCAGATCCACTTTGATCATGTTCCAGTAGGTTTTGCTGCCACCGCTGGAAAATTAGTATGTATCGGTTTTTTAATCCGTCAGCTCCAACCTGAAGTTGAGAAAGCCTTAAAGAGTGCTGCCGTTGAGTAAAGATTGCTTTTTTCTGATGCTTCTGCCATAGTCCTCACCATTATGCCAGTCAAGTACAAGCAATATATTCAAGAAATGTCCGAGCTGCACGAAGAGCTATTTCAGCAGTTTGACCAAGTTCATCAGGGCTACCTGACCGACCGCAAAGCTTGGAGTGCTCGATTTCACCAGGTCGGTGGTCAAGTTGTTGAGATTATGCGTGACTGGGAACACCGGCTGTGTTCGGGGATGGAACGCGGTAGTAATGCTGTCTACTCGGTCAAGTTAGCCGATAAATATTGGGCTGAGATTAAGAAGCGTTATTCAAGGATTGAGATGGTTGGGGTGAAATCAAACCTAGACTAGAACTCCACTGATCTACATATGTGTCGATCTTAAACTTTCGTTTCAAGCCGTTAAAGTTCATGTATCTGATTGTGCCGAACACTGGCCGTTCAAACCAAGATCGATCATGCACGCCAGCAATGCTCCATTGAATACCGACGTATCCATTGGGGTCACGTCCGTCAAGAAAATACTTGTCGTTTAAAAAGATCGTAATCTGCAGTGCTTCTTCCGGAGAACTCGTCCACTCCAAGATTTTTTTTGCCCAGTACATTCTCATGTAACCATGCATCTTCCCCCGTTTGACCATCTCAGTTTGGGCAGCGTTCCAGGCAGGATCATGAGTGTGAGCGTGCTCAAGTTCCTCAAGTGTATAGAGATGCTCTCGAAGATCATGGCGGTGCATCTGATGGGTCTGGACCGCCCAGTTAGGCCAAGCAGCTGCTTGATCGTACTCTGGAGTATACAAACAAAAATTATCACTCAGCTCTCGCCGCACAATCAGCTCTTCCAAAAATACCGCTACGCTAACATGTAGAGTTGAGTCCTGCCGTTGGGCGTGCTCTACATCAAGTGCAATCCGTTGAGCAGAGAGTTGGCCAAAGTGGAGATAAGGAGAAAGATTTGACTGGCCGTCTTGTGTAGGATCATTGCGCTTTTGATCATAGTCGATCAAATGTTCGGCAATGAACTGCTCAAGTGCTCCCTGAGCGGCAGCTTCACCACTCTTGATCCACTCAACTGGACCAACCGTCTGATCACATTTTAAGTTAGCAGTTACACTTGACCAGTCAATCTGAGGAAACTCAGCTTGATACTCCCCTTTTTCAATTGCTGAAAACTCCTCAAGATATTGAGGCAGGAGTTTGGTAATTTTTGGCCTAAATGTATAAGCTGCAAACTCTGCTTTCGGAGAAGCGAGCCAAGCTGGTACGATGTTATGAGCGTCAACTTCAACTACTGGAATGGTTACTTTCTCAACAACTGCTGCTTTCCACTGACGCGCCAACCGTAATGGTGAGAAATCAGTTACCAGCGCACCGATCGCTTTGGCTTCAATAAAATCAGGTATTTCTTGGCTTGGATCACCTTGAAGTAAGAAAAAAGGGATACCGAGTGCATGACTTCTCTGCGCAAGCTCTGCCAATCCGTCTATCATAAATACGTAGTGTCTTAACGGAGCATTTAAAAATTCAGTCAAGCAAAAACAGATCAGCAGCGGCGTGTGATACTCTTTAGCTTTTTGCTGAGCAAACAATAGTGCCCAGTTATCGTCAAGTCGCTGGTCACGACTCATCCAATAACAGATCGGTCCTGGTTGACGCTCTGCCCGTTTTAATGTCCGGACTCGACTTAAAATGTGTGACATGCTATTCAGGAAGTATAATAGAAAACTTTAGATATGACTACCGACCCACAACACATCACTTATTTTCAAGAACTCCTCAGGGAGCATGAGCTGAGTATCACTACCTTTCGAATTCAACTTCTAAAAACTTTTGAGTCAGCTGGCTTGCCACTTTCCGCCCAACAACTTATGGAAAAATTTCAGCAAAAAATTGATAAAGTGACGCTCTACCGGAATGTCGAGGCATTTGAACGCAGCGGACTCATCTGTCGAATGTACTTTAACGGCCAAGAAGCATTATATGAAGAACGATTTAGTGGTCACCTTTATCATCATCTCATCTGTAATCACTGTGGCAAAATTGAGCAGATCGACGTTTGTGCCGTGCCGCCACCTCAAACTGAGAGCGGATTTCAAGTAGATCATCATCATGTTGAGTACTATGGACTATGCTTCAGTTGTCAGCAGCTCATGAGCCAAACGTAAACGCGTAAACCTGGCTACCTTTTTGAAAAGATATCTCCAGCAGATGACTGTTCATGTCAGGCAAAGTAACAATGTCATATTTTCTTGCTTCCTTGATTGTGAGAGCTCCTTGGTCAGTAGTATCAGCAGTTTTGTTGATCACAGTAAGGTTTTTGCCATCCAGCTTGATCTGAACTTGCTTGGCAGCTCCATCTTGAGAGCTCAAAACCAAGTAGACGTGTTTTGCCTTGAAGTTGATACTGATGGCGGCCTGATCAGCGTCGGCCACGATGTTTTCTTTCAGGACAGACCACTTTCCTTGGAGTCCAACCTCACTTTCAGCCAATTGATGAGAAAATGAGTAGTCTCCAGATTGATCTGTTTTAAGCTGATTTTCTGTCGTATAGGAGCCTGCTCTTCCCCACCCAAGGTAAGTTTCTTGGGTTTGAGTTGGAATTGAAACGACTGGATTGGGTTGAGACAGACTCAACTGACTCATCGGTGTATCTTTGGCAGACTCTCCTAAGAGCAAACGAATTGCCGCTTCTGTTCTGTCATAATTGCCTTCGCCAAAGTGCATGTACCTGATATAGCCATTTTTATCAATCAAGTAGTGGGCTGGCCAGTACTGATTGCTATACGATTGCCAAAGTGCGAAATCATTATCTTGGACAATCGGATAGCTCAACTGAAAGTCGGCAGCGGCTTTCTTCACATTCTCGGTTTTCTTCTCAAACTCAAACTCCGGCGAGTGCACCCCTACAATCACCAGTCCCTTGTCTTTATAGCTGGTATACCACTGCCGCAAATAGGGAAAGGTTCGAATACAATTAACACAGCTGTAGGTCCAAAAATCGACTAACACGACTTTTCCCTTCAACTCTTCTTTAAGCCGTAAAGGTGCCGAGTTGATCCAGGTGGCTCCACCGATAAACTCAGGAGCTTTTTTAATTGGCGGAACTAATTCCGCGCTCACGTTGGGTTCCTGGTCAGCTTTACCCGTTAAGGCAGTCAGTTGTTTTTTGACCACTGCATTCTGTTCAATACCAGTCAGACCAGAGCCATATTGAGGAAATTTTTGCAAAATAAGAGCCTGAAATGTGCGATCAACTTGGAAAAAAAGACCAATGCCAACGATGATCATCACCACCCCAAAGCCACGTTGGAGATCTGCAGCATGCTTGAGCAAAACTGGATTCCGTTGCAGCAGTTGCCGTCCTCCGTAGGTAATTGCTAGCATTGGCAGCGCCGTGCCAATTGCATAGGAGATCGTAATCATCACACTTGTCAAGGTAATACTACTTGTAGCAGCTAGAGTAATCACTGCTGCCAAGATTGGGCCTACGCATGGTGCCCAGACTAGTCCAAGCGTCAGTCCGAGAATTACTCCGCCAAAAAAACCCGATCTGTTCGTCTGTTTTGGCGCCAAACCCGATAACTTACTGAGCAGAATTTCCAAGAATACTTGTGTTTGTGGCAGGATCATCGACAGACCCAGCAAAACAATCATCACCACTGCTACATTTCGCAGGGCATCACTTGGGATACCTGTTGCTTTAACTAAAGTAGAGAGCGTTAAAGTAAAAAAAGAAAAACTGGCAATGAAGCCAGCCACGACTCCTAATGGACGAGCTTTACCTTGACCAACTGAACCTGAAAGTACTAACGGCAAAATTGGTAAAATACAAGGAGAGAGGACCGTTACTACTCCTGCAATGAATGCAAAGATAAGTAAGATGATCACTCTCTCCTTTTGTGTTTTTCAACACGGACTTAAAGACTTTATTACAACTTTGCCGGCATTAAGACAGTGTCGATCACGTGAACTACACCATTTCCTTGGTAGACATCTGGTGTCTCAATGGTTGCGGTTTTACCGGTTGAGTCGGTAATCATTACTTTACCATTTTTTAGAGATACCGTCAGCTGTTCACCATAAACAGTGTTCAGTTTTTGACCATCAGTTAATTTACTAGTGTCGTATTTTCCAGGTACAACGTGATAGGTTAAAAGATGAGTAAGCTGAATCTTTTTGTCAGCTTTCATCAAACCACTTAAAGTTGCCGCTGGAACTTTTTTGAACGCATCGTTGGTCGGAGCAAATACGGTAAATGGACCAGGTCCACTTAATGTAGTGACTAAGTCTGCTTCTTTCACTGCAGCAACGAGAGTTGATAAGTTAGTTGCTGTCGATGCATTCTCGACGATATTTTTGGCAGCTGACATCATTGACCCACCGACTTCTACTCCGACTGGCATAGCTGGCGTACTGGCCGTGGTCATGGGGGAAGCGACCATCATTGGACTGTCCACTGGAGATTCACCAGTGTTCATGGTTGTGTTTGTTGAAGATTGACAGCCTGCCAGTGTAATTGCAGCGACTGCCATGCCTCCAACTAAAAGTAGTTTAGAGTTCATACTTCTCCTTTTTTATATTTATTAGACTACTAGTAATGACTCAACCGTAAGAAAGCAGCGTCGCAACTCTGTGAGGTCTGTGTAAGAAATTGTAATGCTACAATGTGCCTACATGTCAGATAAACCATACTCTTCTTCATCAGGTATTTCAACCGTTGGTCAAATCGCTCGTTTTCTCGGCAAACTTTGGGTGATCGTGACCGCTGTCCTTGGATCACTGCTGATCGTAAGTATTATTGGCATCGGAGTCGCGATTCGTCACGGTGTTTCTCCAGACATGATTTCCCCACCACCAACTCAAAAAGTAATTAAAAAAGCTGGCGCTGCCAAAATCGCAGTTGTGCATCTTGACGGCATTATTGGCGAAGATGACCAACACGGAATTGGTGCAGCTGGTTCTTCTGTTTCCTCAACACGGGTCAACCATCTCCTCGATCAAATTGCTGATGATGTTGATGTGAAAGCCGTTGTGCTGCGGATTAATAGTCCTGGCGGCGCAGTCGTCGCCTCTGATGAAATTTATCGTCGAGTTGAGGCCCTGCAAAAAAAGAAGATCGTCATCGCCAATATGGGTGACGTGGCTGCCTCTGGTGGATACTACATTGCAGTCGGGGCAAATAAAATTGTGGCCAATCCAGCTACAATCACTGGTTCAATTGGTGTCATTGCCCAGTTTCCGAAACTAAGTGGTTTATATACTAAACTTGGTGTGGAGATGAGAACGTTCAAGTCTGGCCAGTTCAAAGATATCGGCTCAGAATCTCGTGATCTGACCAATGAAGAAAAACAGATTTTGAACGGCATTATTACCGCCAGTTATGATCAGTTTGTCACGACAGTCAGTAAAGGTCGACACATGGATGAGCAAAAAGTTCGCCAGTTGGCTGATGGTCGGATTTACGTTGGAACACAAGCGAAAGAACTGGGTTTAGTTGATGAGCTTGGCGATATTGAGACTGCCTATGCTATGGCCAAAGACCTGGCTCACTTAGATAATCCATCAATTGTTGAGTATTCTGACCACAGCTTTTTTGACTCATTACTCAACAGTAAAGCTGGAAGTATTACTTTGGGTGCTTCGCTCGACCATCTTCTCCCTACCAGATTTGGAATGTACTATCTCTGGTCAACTGAGTGAGCTCACAATCTGTTCGGCAATTACTTTGCCAAAGTCCCGAAAATTACGGATAAACCCTTCATTATGTTCAAGGCGGCCAATTGTGCCAGCTACAAAGAAACCTGGCTGCCGAAGTGATTGATGAAACTCGTCCAAATTTAAGAAAACTTCTTTTTCTTGATTGTGCTGTTCAACCAAAGTCGTTACACCATCAATGTTAGGGAGGAAGCCAGTACAGATAATTGGCTTAGCAGGAGAGCTCAAGGTTCGGCCATCTTCACTTTCCAAAAAGTATGTTTGACCATCTTTAAAGATCCGTTTTACTCTGAAGTGTTCAATAATTTTGACCAAACCTTGCTTTTCCAGATCTTTAATAAACTGCATGTTTTCTTTCCATAAACAATCAATCGGAAGTGGAATAGCATACTCACGAGATACAACCAATGTCACTTTCCGGCCAGGTTTTGCCAACTCCATGACTACTCCATTGGCCCCATTCGCACTGCCGACTACCGTCACCTCATTAGCGACCATGTCATCCATGTAAGGCATTCGCGCATAGTGAATGTAACAACCTTCCATATCGAGATTCTCATTAGGATTACAGTACATTCCAGCTGCCCAGACCACTTTATCGGCAGTAATAATCTCACCATCACGAGTGACAATGACGAACTGCTGGGTTTCCGCATCGAAAGAAATATTTTCAACGGTCGTGTTTGTGCGAACAGGAATGTTTTTCTTTTCTGCGACATGGTGAAGGTATTTTTGGTACATCAGATGACTCGGATGTGGAATGTGGGCAAAAACCTCGGCTGTCTCAACCCCAGCAATCATGTTCTCGTCATGTGCTGGGTTACTTTCTGAGAGCAAGTGAGTATCTTCAGGATAGTCTAACCAAGCTTGACCAACTTCACCACGATCTAAGACCAGAAATTTTTCTGGGGCTAAACCTTGATCAATCAACGCGCCGGCTACAGAAAGCCCACCTGGACCGGCACCGATAATAACAACTGGGAGATGTGATTGAGTGGAAGAAGTCATCCAGTTATCCTAAAGTTGAAGAAACTCAAGATCAACCGGCAATTTCTCGGCCAATGACTTAAATAACTTCTGAGTTTGTGTTTGCTGAGGTTTTTTATAGAGCAGATAGTTGCCAATAATCTTCCGGAGCTGCTCTTCATTCGCTGCGGAGATGACCAACTTCATTATTTTTAAAGCTGGAAAAATAACTCGTAGATAAAGGACACGATCTGCATTTTTTTCTTCCATCCAAAACTGACTCATATCTGGCCAAAAATAGTATTTTTCGTCCACTTTAACGCCTAACGTCGTGACCCGGCACTCCATTTGAGTTGGCGGCGAAGCCATGAGTAACGCGTACACACCAGCTAACATTGTAAACACAATTGCAATCGCGATCTCACTGAGCAGAACAAAAACGACTACACAGAAAATTACAATTAAGAGCAGCTGAAGATGCTCATTCCTCGAGCGTTTGCGCTCAATTTTGCTTGGAGCCCGCCAGCTGAACAACTCTTTTTCTTGAATAACATAACGATTGATTCCGAACGGGTCTTGATAGTACTCATCTGGAAAAGAAGTAGGTTGGGCAGTTTTTTCTGATGTGTTTTTGATAGGAGGCATCTGTTTATCCTACCGAAAAAGGCGGGGTGATGCAAGAAAATTTTTGAACTGCTTGAATAAATGTCTCGGGCGTATGTTCACTTTTAATTAAGTAGCCGACTGCGCCGAGCGCGAGCGCTCGGCGCACAACCTGCTCCTGATCCAAGTTGGTTAAAATAACTACTTTTTGACCTTGCCAGAGCTCTTGATCTTCGAGGAGCTCCAACCCACTCTGTTCTGGCAACATCACATCTAGTAACACTAGACTATAACGCTGTTTTTTAAGAGTTCTTTTAATGTCATCAGTTCGGTAGACATGCGTCACTGTGTAACCCGCTTCACCCAGCAGTTCGCAATACAGTGGACCGAGCAGTGGATCATCTTCAATGAGCAAAAGCGTACTCATGAGTCTGTTTCTCCTCAATACGTTTGATCTGTTTAACAATTTTGGGCAGTCTAAAGATAAAGGTAGTGCCTGTTCCGAGGTGAGAGTCCACCGCGATTGTACCCTGATGTAGTTTGGCAAAAGCTTGAGCAATATATAACCCCAATCCAGTACCTTGTTCAGCTGACTTGCGATAGGAGTGTTCAATCACGCCAAACTTTTGAAACAGCTGTCGCTGGTCCTGAGCAGTAATTCCTTGACCCTGATCAATAATCTTTACTTCTACGGCTGTCTGCTGAAACTGAGCCAACATCGTGACTTTTTTCCCCAGCGGTGAAAACTTTACTGCATTGCTGATCAAATTTTGAAAAATCTCACCAATTTTCAGTGCATCACCTTCAACTGAATACTCCTCACCTTGAATGATGACTTGAAGTTCAACATTTTTTTGCTGCGCTAAACAACGCTGCTCTTCAACAACTTGATTGAGGATCTGCGAAATTCTGACTGGCTGTGGTTGAAAAAGAACTTTGCCAGCTTCAAGTTGCGAGACTGTTAAAAGATCTTTTACTAGAAGTAATAACCGATCAGTGGCTGTGTAGGCAACTTCAAGATTGTGTTTAATTACCGTGGGCAGTTTGAGTGGCGAACGGTGCAGACACAACCACAAATAACTTCTAATCGCAGTCATCGGTGTTCTCAATTCATGTGAAGCAATTGAAACAAACTCATCCTTTAAACGATCAAGCTGAGCAAGTTGAGTATTTGCTTTTTTCAACTCGGTCGTAGCCAACTGGACTTCTTTTTTTAAGCGGTCTGCAAACTGCTGCGCCTTTCCATACCGATGGGCATGCTGCGCTGCAAACGCAATCTGAGGTGCAATGACCTGGCAAAATGTCAGCTCAGCTACTGAGAACGCATTTCCTGAGTGCTTAGCTCCAATGCCGATCCAGCCGATAAGTTGATGCGGAACCTGTAGCGGAACCGCCACCATAATCTGCTGCTCTTGGAGCAGTTGTTTCAGCTCACCTTCAAGCAGCTCATCATAAACAACCAACGGCTGTTTCCCTTCAGCTAGCCATGCTGCAGTCAGTTGCTCAGTCGACCGATGTTCTTTTCCTACTGGATAAAGAAGTACTCCGCACCAGCTGACATTAAGCAAACTACATAAGCATTGGCTGAGCTGATAACTCAGACTCGTTGTCGAAAATGGCCGGGTGGTCAACTCAGCCAGTAGTTGGTAAGCTAACTCAGGCTCAAAAAGATGGTGATGAAAAATGTACTTGCCAGTCTGTCGAAAAACTTGAGTAAGTACGGGAAAAAGCAGTGAGGTGGTGATCATGCCCAATGCCAACATCAGTCGTTGAAGAGCAAGCTGCTGGGTTGAGCTGGTTAACTCTGACCATACCCAGCTATATCCAATAACTAAAATTGCTAACGCGGCAATTGGGGCTGCAGTTTGAATGACCGCCCAGCGAATATCCATTAACCGAAACCTAAGGATTGCATACCCGGTTGTGACAACCAGGAAAAGTGCACTCAATGGTCCAAGTGCTACATACTCGAAGTGTTGAAAGAGGGTAACTAAAATAAAGTTTGACGTAAAACCTGTTAAGACGGTCAAGCTTAAGCCGAGTAAAATATAAGCGCTTTGCAAACGGACTAGCCCGCGATATTTGCGATATGCTTGGAGCAAAAGTAGCGCCCCGACTCCACACCCTCCGAGAAAAGTCAGGCCATATGCCACAATTCCCACTCCTGGCTCAAGATGTGGTACTCCTGCTGCCGTTGTATATGACCGAAAAATAAATGGTGTAAAACTGAGCGCTGCCAAAGCCATTGACCACGCCCAGAATATAGTTAGGTATCTGCGCAGATGCTGTCGCCAAGCCGTCTCTATATGTGGGAAGTAAAGAGCAAACCGGAGAAAACACCACGGAATCAGAATCGTGACAGCCATCACAATTTTAACCCAGATGAACCGCTGATTTACACCGGGAACTTGTAAAGAGAACCAGTTGCTGACTGCCCAAGCTGCTAGGCAAAAATTAAGACCGCAGAGTGCTTGATTGCTAGGATGATGCGGATGACGCCACCAGATCACTCCGCCGAAGAGGCAACAGATGCTGGCAGTCAAAAAAGTAACGAGGTTCATCATGTTGGGTGAAAAAACTGACGGCTAGCCGCCAGTGCTCCTTCAATAGTCATCATCTGCGGCAACGGTGGGCTTCTTTGAAAATACTGACCGTGGATGCTGTCACTCACGACCTGAGTTGGTCGAACTGTTTCTGGCACGGCAATGACTTCTGCTGGCAAACCAAGCTGGCGGATAACTCGATGGAGTTCAGGCTGAGTGTTAAAGACTTCAGCTTTAACGTCAGGAAAGTTTGTTGCCACCACCTCATGGATGATGTACATCAATGCGCTACTGATCTGGCTGCGCTGCACGCCATACTGTGCGGTGTATGCTTTTGAAGCTACATTAAGCCGAGTAATCTCAACCAGCTCGTCTTCCGCAAACTCTGTTAAAAGTTCTCCGATCGGGTTCAGTTGATAATAAAGGGCCGCGTTAGTTGGCAAAGAGCTTAAGAGTGAGTGATCGTGCTGATCTGCACCATCGTACCCGCGCGTCCAGCCAAATGGTTGGTCACTTTGACCTTTGACTGCGCCGATAGAACCAACCAAGTGTTTCTGACCAGCTGCTCCGTCAGGTTGAGCAAAAGCTAAGGCAACCAAGTATTGATCACGAAAAGAGTGGATCATTGCTAATAAGAGCTGGGCATCTAAGTGTTGGGCTAGTTTATGCCGCTGACTGGCTTGACGAGCTGTACTCCATTGTGGGTGGAGCTGCTGGACCTGATCAGCTGCGATGCGCTGCGTTTTCAATAGCTCAGCCGCATAGACGCGCATTGCCATATCAACCATCAACGCTCGCAGCTCTTGTGGAAACCAGCTCAGAGGCCCAGCCCAAATTTCTAAATTTGGCGAAACTTGGGTCGTCAAAACTCCAGCAGTTGCGGCTGAGTAGGGAATCTCCCAATAGGGTTTATCATAGTGATGAAATGCGGGAACTTGAAGTTCTGAAAGAGGATGGGCGGCGAGGTGTAAAAGATCGTAATGGCAAAGTAGATAGTCTGTTGAGTGGTAAATACTATTTTCTTGAAGAGACCTTAATTCATTAAGTTTTTTAAATATTTTATTTCTAAATTTATTTATTCTATTTTTTTCTTTTTTATTATCATCTGTCCAAATTAGCTCTGTAGTTCTCCACTCATCTTTTCCCACCACACTTTCTCCATCTAAAACATGTCGGAGCGGAAGTTTTTGTTCGGGAGAGGACATACTGACCTTTTAATTATTATATTAAAAGATATCAATATGTATTGAATAAGTTGAAAGAATATCTCAATGATTATTTTTAGATTTTAATTGTATTTACAATATATTAAAGCTATTTAATGATCATGCCAAACATCAACCATACTTTTGGCATAAAAATAATATACCCAGAAACCGCGGCCAAAATTGCCAAGACCAGTACTGCCCCAGCAGCCAGATCACGTGGACGTTTTGAAGATGCGTATGGTAGTCCCAACTCATCACGCATCGAGTTGCACATCTCTTCAACAGCGGTATTCATTAACTCAGCCGCCAACACTAAGCCAATCATTAACAACACCCATAACCACTCTGATTGTGAAATTTGAAATAGAAATCCTAGAAACACTACCAGTACCGTTGCCACACAATGAACTCGCATGTTCCGTTCTGTACAACCACTGATAATCCCAGCGATAGCGTAGGTAAAACTTTTTAAGATTTTAGCAATGAGATATGGCATAAGCTGAACAGTATTCTTTGGCTTCTTTACCGTATATCGGAGCCCGTCAAGTTGGTAGGACTACTGCTTTTAAAAGAAGCGTCCATTTCATTTAAACTTGCATCAACTTCGTCGTTGGTAGTCATTGCACCTTTGACCTTTCCAGCACTGGTGGCTGGGGGCATCATGCTCACTGGAGAAGGAGCTGGAGACTGTTGAACCGGCTCTTTTTTGATCAGCTGTGGTTGACAAGCAGCCAGAGCCAAGCCGGCAATAACTGAGCAGCAGATAATCAGTGCATGCATATTATGGGTTGAAGGTTTTTTCTTTGCCATGAGACTCCTAAATTTTTTGATCATATATTGAAAAACTCAATTATTGCTGAGTATGTTCAGAAGATGGGGTAGCTCGAATTTCTTTGGCTAAGGTATAAATCGATGGTCTAACGGTCTTCAAAAAGTAACTCCGCAGATCTGTAGAAGTTTTAAATGCCGCGGCAGCAGATACTCTAGCAGTCATCATTTCTTTGGCATATTGACCAGTTGGGTTTCCACACACATACTGCTGAGCAATTTTCAGCTGGGTTACCGTAGCTTTTGCTTGCTGGTCCAAACTTTGAGCTTTTGTTTCCACCACATTAAGAGCGTTCTCTGCCACCGAAGTATCTTTATTAGCTAACTTTGCGGCTTCAATAACTCGACGTGCTGAGTCTGCCATTTTTTTGTAAAAAACTAAACTGAGTTGATAACTTTGGTTATAATGATTCAGTACACCACTGACCCGAGTTGCCGAGACTTTGCAGCGCTCGTCACCAAGACGTAGTAACTGAGCACTCCGGCTACTTTGAAAGTGTTCAGCTGGGTTTTCTATGGCGGAGTTGTGTTGAGGCTCAGGAGTTCTTAACTCAAAATGTTGAGGTTCGGAACTGTGCGTCGAGTTATCGCTAGTTCCATTATGTTCACCAGAAATACTGTCTTTAGCAAAGATCGGGGTCGCGGTCAAGATCAAGGCAGTCCCCATAATGACTGCAGCGGCCAAATACTTTTTCATATCATTCCTTTTTGTACCTACTCATCGTAACAGAATTTTAGACACGTGGGAACTTCAGCACAAACGTAGTGCCTTCACCCAGCTGACTGTGAACGGTGATCGTTCCCTTGGCTTCATCGACGAGTTTTTTGGCAATCGTCAGACCTAATCCGGCACCTTTTGTGACGGCTGCATGATGTTGGACTCGATAAAATCGGTCAAAAATATGGGGCAGATCAGCGGCCGGGATCCCGACTCCATTATCTGTAATGGTGCACAGACACTGCCGTTTGTCATAACTTACTACAAGGCAGACTTCACCTGCTGGGGTGTACTTAATCGCATTATCAATCATGATCAGGCACAGCTGTCGACACTTTTCGGCTGAAAGTTTAATCGGTTGGGGACGTGCGGCTGCCATGAACTTGAGCGTAATCTTTTTCTCTGCAGCAAGTGGCGTCATCTGCCGGACAGACTCAGCTGCGACCTGATTAAAATCTGCATGGGAAATCTTTTCTTGGGCTTGATCATCCCGAACTAATGTCAGCAAACCGCTGACAATCTGTTGCATTCGCTGGACTTCTTGTTGGACACTCGTTAAGGTAGTCGAGACATCTTCGGGCAAGCGCTTGTGTGTCTTCTGTAGCGCCACAATCTCCATCGAGATCGTCGTCAATGGAGTTCTCAGCTCATGTGAGGCATCGGCCGCAAACTCTTCTTGTTTTTCTACGTTTTCTCTAATCGAGCGCAAGCTATAACCACTTAAAACATAACTTGCTACTCCAGCTCCACAGAGTAAAACAATATTTAAAATTTCTAATCTTTCTTTAAATGCAGCATCAAACTCTTCTAGCCGTTTGCCCAGTAACCTAGCTACGACTTGCTTTTCATTCTGCTGGGCACGCGACTCAAGCACATCAAGTACTTTGTTTAAAGCATACCGCTGCGCACTTAAGGCGGCTAGGGTAAAAACGATGATAATTGAACCACTAATGACGAGGTAGATAAACGCAAACTTTAACCGAGCGATATCAAGCTGGCGAGATAAAAAAGAAGGCGGACTGGTTCTAGACATAAGCTACTCATCACTCAGCATATACCCTCTCCCTTTTAAGGTCCGCAAGAGTGCAATCTGTTCAGGAAATGCCTTGTCTATTTTGGCCCGAACATACCCAATGTAGACGTCGATCACACTTGAAAATGGATCAACCGCATCATCCCAAACGTGTTCTAGAATCTGAGTTTTGGTCAATACCTGACGAGGATGACGGATCAGAAACTCGACTAGGCTGTACTCTTTCGGACTGAGCTCGATAATTCTGCCTGCCCGAGTGACCCGTTGTTTGGCCGGATCAAGACATAAAGTGTTGACTGTTAAGATCGGCTGTGTCTGAGTGGTGAAGTTTCGACGGAGCAATGCTCGCAGTCGAGCCAAGAACTCCTCAAAGTTAAATGGTTTGACCAAGTAATCATCACCGCCCGTGTCCAGACCTTCGATCTTGTCTCTTGGAGCATCACGAGCAGTCAGAAATAGAATTGGAGTTAAGATCCCTTCTTGACGAAGTTTGTGCGTCAGCTCAAACCCATTCATCTTAGGCAAACCAACATCAAGGATTAAGATATCATATGGCTCAACCGTAGCTTTTTCATAGCCAGCTTGGCCATCTTCAGCAACATCAACCGCGTACCGCTCACTCTCGAGAGCTTTTTTCAAAGACTGAGCCAATTTATGTTCATCTTCAACGAGCAGGAGTCGCATTTATCTTCTTGCCTCTTGATAACGTTCAACCGCACTCTTCAAAAGCATCTTCATCACTTCTTCTTCACTCATTCCGCCGACTAGTGCTGATTGGATAAAGCTACCCTCTCGATTCAAAACTGGGTTGGGAGTCATCTCGATTACATAAGGATTTCCAGCTTCACTGACTCGGATCTCTACTTGAGCATAGTCACACCCATTTAGAATATTAAACGTATCAATCGCCAACTCTGAAATAAGCTTTTCAAGTGCCGCCGAAAATGGCGCCGGCCGCTCGACTTTAATTTTGGAGTAAATCTCTGGCAATAGATTCATTTTGGCTTCAAATGGCAAGATGTGCCAATAGTCAGTAGGTAAGTCGTCAAAACTAATCTTAGTCAGCGGCAGGACTCGAATATCATTGCCATTGCCGATCAAGCATGCCTCAACTTCATAGCCATCAATAAACTCTTCGATCACTGCCGGCCGGTTCAGCTCTTCAGTAATATAACGAATTTTTTCTCGGAGTTGAGCGGCGTTAGTGACCACCGAATCATTGCTAATACCAACACTGTTATCGGTATCGGCCGGCTTCACGATTAACGGAAAGTCAAGGTCTTGATCAATTTTGTCTAGCTTACTGTAGACATAGTCAAACTCAGGCGTTGGAATATCGTGATAGCTGAGCAACTTCTTGACCATAATTTTATCTGAGCAGAGGGATAAACACTTGGCGCTCGCACCCACAAACGGCAGTTGAAAGAAATCTAACATGCCGGCAGTGCTCGCTTCTAAAATTGAGTTGCCGATCGTATCTTTATAAAAATTAACAATCAGATCAACGTCAGCAGCCTGCAGATGACTTAAGACTTTGCGAATATTGGCGGTGTCGATCAACTGAGTTCTAAAACCTAGTTTTGACATAGTCTGGAGAAAAAAGGCAACGGCATCACGCCGTTTTTCATCAAAATAATTGCTGGCGGCATCACCTTGGAAGTTAGTCACGATCCCATACTTGAGTTGAGAGAGATCTTTTTCTTGAATATTTTTATAAACCTGTTCTACCCGAGCTGACTGGAGAATCCGTGCTCGCTCGACAGAAGCCAGAGAAAGTGGAGTTTTACGTTCAGATTTTCCAATTGATGAGGTTGGGTGAAAACGAACTACGGTAAAGTCAATAAAGTCGACGGCATCACGGAGGTTAGTTTTGGCTTCAACCATGTTATCCCCTGTCACTGACAGCCAACCTAAGTATTCATACCCTTCAGGTGGCACCAACACTGGATCTCCCACTTTCTTGATAAAAATAAACTGGTCAAGATACTTTTGTTTCTGGAGCTTCTCATCAATATCTAACTCAACCAACACGCCCGAGTGTTCACACAGAAAATCTTGGCCGGCACAGTAGGTCAAGGGCTCATCAGGGAACTGGACCTCGATCCGAATCCCCAACACTAATTTGACATAGTTCTCGATAATATCAACACCCCAGACATTTTTGGTGAAAAAGTAGGCTTCATCACCGCCCATCCGCAGATTCAACTCGATCGGAACTGGACCGTTTGGAGTTGACTTGGCTTCAAACTGGAAACAGGCATTTTGAATACCGAGAATCTCACAGATCCGATCAATCTGATCGACTAAAGCTTTCTGTTCATCTTCAGGCAAGTTCGACGGCATTGAGAAGCCAGTCTCGATAAAAAATGGTTCTTCAGTTTTATCATTGTCAGCTACCGAGTAAATTTTTAATCGCCCATTTTGGATGATACCGTTGACATCGACCTCTTCGCCATCGATATACTCTTCGATCAAGATCTGTTTTTCTTCAGCTAAGCTAATGGTTGAGTCGTAGATATTCCGATCAGTAACGTTATTGGTCCGGATATACTCAATAGTCGGCTCGAGCTCTTCAAGAGTGTCAACTTTAACCACGAACGAACTACTATCTCCCCAGGCTGGTTTAGCCACCACCGGAAACTGAAAAGTTTGTTTTACTTTTAAAATGTCTTCGGGCGATCGCACATAACTGTACTGAGGAGTTGGTACGCCGTGTTGGCGACACATCTCACGGAACAGAAATTTATTTTTACAGATTTTGGCTTTTTCATAGGGCAACCCGATCAAACCCATCTCAGCTGCCAACTTTGAACACAACAAGACGTCATCATTCCAAAACGTAATGATCCCATCAATTTTTTTCTTTTTATTCAGCTCTTTAATGACACGCAAGCACTCTGCATAGTCAGTGTTATTTACTACGAAAAAATCATCAGCATATGTAACTGCCCAGTTTCGCTCATCATTCAAAATTGTAATCTGACAGCCCAGCGCTCGGAGGCGCTCAAAAATGAACTGTTTCTTGGGTCCACCCGTACTCAAAACAACCAAGTGTTTATTGATAAAAGGATTGCCGGCTGTTTCCGGGAGAGGATCAGATTTAGTGGACATAGATCAGGTAATCATAATAAGCGCTGCAGGAAAAACAAGGGTTATTCCAGCTCAAAAACTGAGCTGGAGTTGCTAATGAGAGATGATTTTTGTAGACGAGGTAGCCGTAGCAGCGGGCGTTGCTTGTTCAGGATGTCGTAATCTTTGGAGCTCATCAGTCACCCAAGTGTGTACATTATCCCACTTATTTAAGCCTTCTCTAGACATCAAGATACTTTCACCATGTTCACTCCGGCCATACATTAAAGTATTTTCTTCGGTGAGTGCGGCTGAGGTAATTCGATATCCTTGGAGCTCACCTTTAAAGCGGAGAAACTCTTGCATTCCTGCTAAGTCATAATCTGTTTTCAAGTCATCAGATAAACTGGAGGCAAAAGGGATAATCTTGGGGAAAAAATCGAGTCGGAAGACCTTATCTTTAACTGCTAAAACAAGGTTGCGTTGGCGAGCAGCGCGGCCGAAATCACTACCATCTTGGGCGGAGTGCCGTGACCGAACGTACTTTAAAGCTGTTTCACCATCCATATGAGTCATGCCTTTGTCAAAGTGAAGATGCTCATACCGGCAACCGAATGCTTGCTCACTGGCAGTGGCAGCCATCGTCGCATATGACTTCAGCTCGAGCTCACTTTTCCCGCAAGGATCTGACTCTTTTCCCTCAATGGGGTAGAGATAGTCATCGAATGTTTTTTCTACATTTACCTCAACGCCACCCAACACATCAATCGATCGCTTAAACCCACTAAAGTTCAGTGTTACAAACTTATCCACAGTGACGCCAGTCACCTCATTGACCGCGTACTTTGCTAACTGTCCACCACCTGCCGGACCGGTGTACTCGACTGGTTTGTAGCGATAGCCGCGATCATCAGAACCAATTGCATACGCTGCATTGATCTTCCATCCCGAACTTTTGTCACCACTGATGGGCAGCTGAACCCATAGATCTCTTGGCAATGACAGTAAAGTGACCGTGTGAGTTGGTGGGTCAATAATCACTAACATTATCGTGTCAGTGAGCAAGCCACCTTCATGCTTTCCCCCACCATAGCCCATTAAAAGAATGGTTTGAGCTCGACCTTGATTGAAAGTATCAGGAACAGGCGAAGTTGTGGGAGTGGATGAAGTGCTGATCCCACGTGGGTGAACTGTGATTTTGTTATACAACCCAAGACTATAAGCAAATCCAGCACTCATCATAAGGACGATAATGAAGACTGCGGCGAGGCTAACTTTTTTCCACATAAGAGATTATCTTACCGCAAACGGTATAATAGTGCACAGTCCGTTCGTAGTAGAGCTGATTGAGAAAGCAAATATGAGAGGTTTCATTAATTTTATCCGTGAGCAAGGCGTGGTGGGGCTGGCGATTGGTTTTATTCTCGGCGGCTCAATCACTAAAGTTGTTACCTCACTCGTCAATGACATCATTAATCCATCGATCGGGATTTTGCTAGGTGGAGCTGGAGATTTAAAAGACAACTACCTCCAAGTTGGGGGCGCCAAAATTATGTACGGGAACTTCATTGCAACGGTGATTGACTTCTTACTCGTAGCCCTGGTGATGTATATTGGGGTAAAAATTCTCCAAGTTGATCGGTTAGACCGGAAAAAAGAAGCTCAGAAATAAAGCTTTCAACCCTTTGTAGATTTTGGACTTTTTTTACTGTTTATCCTGGCCAAGAATCACTAAAATATCAGTGTCTGGTTTCTGTTCACCTATCGGCAGATTCTGTAGCAGCTGACTCCCCAGTGACGTAGCTATTTTTTTGGCACTCTCAGTATGTTTTCCTGAAATATCGACTACTATTGTTTGAACATATGGCGTTTTCTTCGCTTGATCAACTTTAGTGACGGTCAATCCTGGTGAAATTTTTTCAATTTCCGGACTCAATTTTTTGGTCAAACCAGTTGTAGACGTCCCGTTTAATACCGTCACCGTTACTTGTTGAAGAACTGCTGGACTTGAGGGAAGTATAGCTGCGGTTGAGGATGTTGCTGTTAGCTGTGCCTCTGGCAAAGCATCGGCGGTAGCAAAGAATGGGGCAACTTCAATTAATTTTTTGACCGAAGGACGGTACAGCATCGCTTTTTTAGCGACTGGGAAAATTAAGACTTTGTCACCGTTCTCAGCATGTTGAAAAAACTGCTGACTTTTCAACTTTTCTTTATCAGTAACCGTTGCCAGCGTCGGAGTCTCATTTGGCAGCTCATAAAGTACACCCACTTCGGCTTTATATTTTTCTACTTCTCGATTCCCAGCCGACAATCTTTGATTTTGGACAAATAAATATATCGACACCGCGATCAAAACAACGACGATTACCAACAGTCCCAGTGGTAAAAGATGTTTTTTAGAAAAAGCTCTGGGGAGTAACTGCATATGGGTCAAGCGTTATGGATAAGGTGATGATACGACAAGAGTTGGGGTTGGCACAGGTGAAGTTCCGGCTGAACTCGTTGCAGTTGGGGCGGGAGAGAACACTGGCAGTAGTGAGCTCTCCGGAGTTGATGATGGACTTAAGGATGGGCTGGACAATGGTGATGCGACCGGAGTTGGCGAAGCCAACTGGCTCTCAGTTGTCTGGGGAGCAGCTACTGGAATAGCAATCCAGCTGAATTTGATTTTTTTCTCTGCATCTTTATCTAGATGAATGACAAAGCCTTTTGTTGAGCGCTGTGTGAGCGTAAACAAAACTGGTGTTTCTGGCGTAACAGTCATCACCGGGACTTGAGGTAAGTCTTGAGTAAATTTTACTTCAACTTCCTGAACTCCAGGGTGAATTACGGCGTACCCGGCCATTGAGTTGGGCAACTCCACCTTGCCAGTAAACTTTGTCGTTCCTGAAAATACCACGTCTGAAACAAATGTCGTCACCGTCCCGACAACTTTGCTGACGTTCAACGAGGCTGCTTTAAGTGTTCCGGCAAAAGTCCCGTCTCCTGAGGAGCTCAATTGAATTGTCGAGGTTCCAGTGGAGTCAAGAATGCTGACTCCACCTGAAACCGTCAATTTTTGGGTAGTAAGAGTAGGGGTAATCACTTCAAGACTCGCAGTAACTCGATCTGTGTAAAGCTCAGAAGGAACGTCATAGGTCTGAGGTTTGGTTTGAGTATGCTGAGCGGCAAACTGTGATAACAGCGAAAATGCGAGTGCGTCTGGTTTCTCTGATGAGAATTGGAGCGCGTCTGTCAGCTCAACTGCTTTTTGGCCATTAAAGTAGGTGGCTTTAATAAAGCCAGTGATTGTGCCGGTTCTATCAGCTGAGTAAGCTTCGAGTGCTTGGCCCACCACTGTGCCAGCTTTAGTAGCTTTCATGGCAATTCCAGGTGTAGTAGATGCAGTCAAGTAGTCGCCCACTTTAATTGGGCCATTCTCAGTTGAGACTTTGACTGGCACACGCCCAGCAAGTGCTAGCGCAACTTGCGGTTTTCCCTCAGCCGTATTATTTCCCAGAAGAACACCTGGTTCTGTAGAGATCACCCCCATCAGTTTCCGATCATATGGCAAGCTGGCTTTAGTCAGCACACCTTTGGGTGTAATTTCTTTGCCATCGTCAGTAAATACTCGAGCCTCAGACAGCATCACCACATCGCCAGGACTGAGTGAAGGATCACCAGCCGTGTAGTTTTCTGCCAAGTCAGCAGCTTGAGTATTGGTAGCGCGGATATACATTACTCCATAGTCACTAATGATGCCGTTGTTGTTATAGATTGGGTTAGTGGTGCCAGTAGGTGCCCCCGTCGTCCCTTGCTGAGCAGAACCACTGGTATAGGCCAGGGCGATCCGACCGATACTTCCAGTTCCGCCGCCACCACCTTTACCCACTTTAGCAGCGCCAGCTGTCCCAGTAGCTGCAATTAAGTTTGAACCCAACGCAATGTTTTTAGTAACAATATAGATACTGCCACCAGCACCACCTCCACCAGATCCAGAGTTAGTGTTGCCAGCTACCGGACCTGTTGAGTTGGCTTGAATTCCACCGGTTAAGGCTATTGTGTCAGCAGCAATAAACACCACTCCTCCTCCGGCTGCTCCGGCACCACCCGCGGTCGAGGTATCTGTTGAGCCGCCACCGCCACCGCCACCGGAACCTGGATACATCACTTGTAAAGTTGCTGAGCCAATGGGTAGTCCGCCACCGCCACCAGCACCACCCCCGACAGTATTATTTGAGCCACCACCACCCGATGCTCCAAGCAGTGTCGTTCCAGCTGTACCACCCGCACCTAAACCAGTTCCACCGGTAGCAGTCGTACCTGCACCTGACGCACCACCAACGCCACCAGTACCTGCGGTGTCAGTTCCACCACCACCGCCACCGGATACAGTAAAGCTACCCGCACTTCCACCACCAGCACTGGCAGTAGAACCAGAGCCGCCGCCACCACCACCACCTGCTGTATGACCACCACCAGCGCCGCCGCCACCACCTGCTGTTGAGACGCCACTGCCGGAAGAGCCGCCGCCGCCGCCACCGGATCGATTTGTTGTCCCATTGGCAGGGTTAGCGATCGCGTTATCACCAGATCGACCACCGCCGCTTGCTGCTGCAGTTCCTGCACCGCTGGCACCTTGGCCTGGTTGGCCATCAATACCTTCACCGTTAATGCCACCACTTGCACCTGAGGCGCCACCAGCGCCGCCACGGTAGCCTTTAGCATTCGTATTAATTGTGGTTGCTGAGGCAATTGAGACTGTGCCGTTAGCCCGGAAAGCCACAATTCCAGTCCGATAGCCAGCTGAACCGGTGGGAGTAGTTGTCGCGCCATCCCAAGCGTTGGTTGTCAACGTTCCACCAGTAGCTATTGTCACACTCGTGTAGTTCGGCACCCGCTGGACAAAGACTTTCTGATTGGCAGCAGTTGTGCCGGAGAGGTTGACTGTTAAACGATCGACAAAAGTAATTGTCGAAGCCGTAGCTGCCGCCACCCTTAAGAACTGATACTTGCCTACATCGGTACTATCAGCTCCCGTCCCTTGGAGGTTAATTATCAACAGCTCATCGCCCGCCGCAATTCCATTTGAAAGAGTGTCAGATCCAGAAAAACGACTGACCGTGGTGTCCCCTAGGAGTGGAGCAGTGACACGATACGTGATGGCATCGGCAAAGCTTCTCGCGCCAGCAATTGTATCGGTATCAAGATTTTTGGTGGTGGAAAGGGTAATGGCTCCATCTCCACCAGTGCCAAAAGGCGACACCAACTGAATTCGAGCCCGAGAGGTGCCGGTATTATCGAGGAAGTTCACTTGCTGGGTATCGTAACTTGCTCCACTATTCTTAAATGTTAGTGCCCCAGTAGTAGTAAGTGTATTATCCCAGCCTGTCCCAATTTTGATCGCATTCTCAGTCGCTGCTCCAGAGCTAATATTACCAATAGTGAGAGCATTGATCGTGCCATTTGTAGAAGTTCCCGTGGTTTGGACATTAATTCCATTTTGAGTAACAGTTGCTAAAGTATTTGTCTGCGTCGTCACCTCAACCCCATCCCAGCTACACGCACCACTCGTACACGCAGTTAAGGTTGGCGCCGCAATATTAATACCTTCAACTTCTTTGGTGCCAGCCCCAGAAGTATTGACCGTGGTAGCAATGTTGAGTCCACTAGTGATACTATTTCCAGCTGCATTTGTTGAGGCGTCAGCCATGGTAACGTTAATCGCATTGCCCGTTTCGGCAGTAGTATGAATATAAGTTGCTGAGCCTACACCTAAAATTGCCCCAGTTGTCATTGCACTCCCACCACCCAACGTTAAGCCTGTTTGAGAAGTGAGCGTGCCCCAGTTCCACGTCTGATCAAAGTTGGCGTTTGCTAAAGTATTACTTGCTCCAGCGGGTGTTAAGCCGGAGAGCGAAGTGGCGCCGCCAGCCCCAATACAGTCAGTCCAAGCTGAAGTTTGAAAACAGCGAAATTTATTATCAACCGTGTTGTAGTACATCTGACCTTCAGCACCTGCTACTGGATCACCAGCTGTAGATTTCACATCTAAGCCAAACAAATCTGGAGTTGTCGAACCAGCGCCGCCAGCTCCAACTTGAACATTCGCCGTAGTGCCACTTCCTGCTGCTTGAAAACTAATATCACCAGCAGTGGTTACAAACTGTGAAGCTGCTCTTCCTTGAAGAGTTAACCCCTCGGCAGCTGCGGTATCAACGTCGGTTGCCGCCCCACTAAACACTAATCCTGTCGAGCCAATCGTTTTATTCGTCAGCGTTTCCGCACCAGCTAATGTGGCCAAAGTTCCTGAAGTAGGCAAAGTCAGAACAGTTGAGCCAGTTGTAGTCAATGTCAGAGGATTGGCACCAGTCGTGGTAAATGCATCGCTAAAACTCACTGTTTTGGCATTAGCAATTGTTAAGGTCCCGGTCGTGTTCGAAACAGTCAGTCCAGCCACTTTCAAGGCGTTCAAGGCATAGGGCACCGCCGCAAACTGAATACGTGGCACCATCTCGCCGTCAGAGTTGTACTCAATACCCAAGAAAATATTATTAGTATTAAAATCGATTGAACCTGGCAGTACGGTGGTATCACCCAGATAAGTTTGGAAGATACCGTTAGCCACAGCCAGAGACTTGGTTTCTGTCCAGATAGCTGCGCCACCAGAGGAAACACTATAGATCCGGAAAGTGAAGGTGTAGGTCCCGTCAGTTACATTAGTCCCGACTGTTTTATTGAAGACTTTGCCTTGAAAAGAAATTTGCTGATTAATGCCAGTAGCTGCCTGGACCGGGAAAAATTGCACCACAATAAAGCCATAAAAAAGAGCAAAAAAAATTAAGCAGTATTTCTTCAAGAAGCTGCGCAAATTCACTTCGCTCAGTGTAACAATTTTCTTACACACTGAGAATGTATCGAAGCTAGTCAAATATCGAAAATGTTGTCAAGTAGTAGGAACTCATCTATGATAAATGTGTGTCTAATCATTTAAAATTCTTGTCCCTCATCGGGAGCTTGTCTCTGTTCATTTTTTTTACCGCCTCCGGCTCAACAGTCTTTGCCGCAAATACGATTGCCGTCCATGGCCAAGTTGGAGCTTCGGTGACTGACCTGCACGTTACGCTCGATGCGGACACAAACATCGTACACCAAGATCAAGAAATTGTATTTACTGTCAAGTATGTGTCGTTAAGTACAGCCTCTTATCCGGCTCAACTACGAGTCAACTGGTCGTTAGGAAGATACACCGGCAGTCCATCTGACAATATTGACGTGTTGCAGTATGTGTTAGGCAGTGAAGTCATACCAGACTCAGGAATTACCACCACCTATAACCCACTTCAACGCACTGTCACCTGGAATATTCCCGCGCTTTCAAGTACTCAAGGCGATCAAGTCATCAAGTTTAAGTTAAAAACTGCTCGAGATACTCTCTTACAACCAGCAACTTTCTTGGTAACGGCAAATATGTTAAGTAACACCACGACCAGTACTGATGCCACAGTTCATTTCTCATATGTCCCCAACATTACAGACTTGTCCCCCCAAGCCACTCCCACAATCGAAAAAGAACAGACTCCTGCAACGGTTCAGGTTGAAGTTTTGATTAAAGAGATCAGCACTTCTCAGGTGACCCTAGTTATTAAAAATAGTCTTAATCGAGGATACACAGTTTTCCTGGGGAAAAGTCCGACCCAGCTTCAAGATACTCTGCAGCTCAATCCAGTCAAAAATGACTCCGAGTTTACACTCGATCATTTACAGCCTGCGACAACCTACTATCTCAAACTTGTTCCCCTTGATCACTCTCAAAAACCGCTGCCACTTATTACAGTTACGACTGCCCAACAAATTGCTGAGTCAACTGAAAATATTGAAGCCGTTGTCATCTCTCAAGATGGCCAGATCCTAGGAAGTTCGCTAGGAAATCAAGTCTATAGTGAGGGTGATCCAGACTCAAAACTGTTGGTTGTCCCCGCGATCACTGGCTATAATCTTGATTACAGCATTAAAAATACTGCAAGATCGTTAATTGTTTCTGGTCAAATTTATCTCCAAGCTGTTCCACCTGTGGATCAGGCAGGCCAAGTGCTGGGCAAGACCACTACTCAGAACCCAACCGGTGATCTCTATCATAAATTGGTTACTGTCAGCTCAACCATTCTGAGTACACAACTCCAAATTCCTGAACACGTTGGCACATATCTTGTTCTAGCGCAGCTTCAAGATAAGTTTGGAAATATTCATCAGCGAGTTTTCAGTAAAATACTTGTGATTAAACCAATTCAAATCGTTGAGCTGAACACTCAAAAACCAGTCTATGCCGCAATGGTCTATCTTTCTCGATTCAACGAGAATACTCAGCTCTATGAAGCTATTCCTTATAGCTCTACAGTTCCTTTGACCTACCGACGCTCGCGGACCAATGGTAATGTCATCTTTTTACCTGTTCTAGGTAAATACAAAGTAGACGTCATTCATCCAGACTATAAAGAAAAAAGTATTTTTTTTGAGATGACCACAAAAGCTGCTCAAAACCTGCCCGTTATCCAACTTGAAAAGAAACCATGGAATTTTTTCAGTGGGATCAGGACACTTTTCGGCCATCTTTTTGATCAGCTTGCCCAGCTCATCGATCCTAATGTTCACTGGGGATATAACGTCGTCATCAAATAACTAATACTTGGCAGCCGCGATTACCGTCAGCGTTTCACTATAATCAGCTGCAGCTGGAGTTATATTTGCTGTCTTTACTTTTAAATATATAGCTGCTCTGCCAGCAGTAATAGCACCCGCACTATCCAAAATCGTGCGATACGTGGAGTCAATAATGCCGACATTTTGACTTGCTCCACTGTATGGACTAACACTCGTCAGTGGACCACCTGTAGACTGGGCGACCGTTGCTACCTGTGCCCCGAAGCCCTCACTGGCGCTATTGAGATCAGCCGTGACAGAAGTGATCAGGTAATTATTGGCAGAAGTACTTTTCAGACCACCTTGGAGTCCCTTCAAGTAGACCTGGGCACCGGAAGCACTATTGGTGTCCAGGTCAACCCAAATTTTTTGCCCAGCAGTCACTGTCGAGCCAGGTGATAATGTTCCGATATCTAATATATATGGCGGAGCGGTTTTAGCATCAATCGTGCTGACATCCAAATCAAAAGTGAGTATTGCTCCAATCGTACTTCCGGAACCAGCCGCGCTATATCCGGTTTCTGTAAAGTTTTTATGCAGTGCTTTTACTTTTACTGCATAGGTTGTTGAAGGAGTTAAGCCCGTTACTAGAAATCCTGAGGAGCTTCCCCAACCAGCATATGTCAAGTAGTCAGCCGTTGTTAAGGTTGAGCCAACTGAGAAGTCACTTTTGACATACTGAGTTGTCGCAAAACTATCACTGCTGATTGCCAGTGCAAACGTCGTATCACTTGGATTACCGCCGGTATCTATCACGATTTTCAACTTATTATTATAGGAGCTTGGATTTGTTACAGTTGGGGCTACTGGGACGTTCGCTTGACGAGTAAAGGTTAGTCCAGGTCCAACACTATAATTTGAGCTACTTAAGGCATTTCCACTTGATTCACCAACTAAAGCAGTCAGTCCATAGTTCGTTGACACACCAGTAGACCCACCCCCAGCGCCAAACCCAAAGTCATGCATCTGGTAATTTGTACTGGCGGGCAGGACAAAGAACATCATTGGTAAAGCAATCAGTGACTTTTTAAGTTGAGAAAATGAGCAGTTCATGCGGTTGTTCTCCGCTTTTTTTTGAAGAAAAAAATAAGACTCGTGATCAGGACAACCCAAAAGAGAGTTGTCACTGGATCAATCATTACTACAGAGGTTGTTAAGCTAAATGTGGTGTCATTGGGGACAATTCTGCCGTCAACTTTGACCTGATACACAGAAATTGGCAAAGTCGGTTGGGTATAGGTCAATGGCGCAGGAAATAAGACTTGTTGATGTGGCTTTACCACCTGCGAGTCAGTGTTTATGGTGCCAAATCCAACAACTCTGCCAGTCAGATCAAGTACGGAAATTCGGGCATACGGTCGAACATACGTATTCCCGAGATTCTCAATTTTCAGCTCAAGCTGGTTTATTTTGCCTAGGCTCAAATGCTGAGTTCCTACAATTTCTGGACTTACTTTATAGATAGCTTCTTTCTGTTGAGTGACGATCAGTTGCGCAGCAACCGCGGACTGAATACTGCCGGGTTGGTTACGATACTGTTGAAAAGCAATCAAGAATTGATGCGTTCCAGCACTGACTGTATCTGGCATTGAAAGCTGCGCGGAAAATGTGCCTCTGGCCTGTGGCGCCAAAGTCAGCTCAGTGGGTAGAACCAGAATTGTTTTGGCTAACTCTGTAGCAGCAACATTCAGCTGTTTTCCGTCTGGGAACTGTGCTTCCAGCACTTCGGGTCGAAATACGAGTTCTTGAGCAGTATTATTGGTCAAAGTAAAAATGACTGGCTGAGGCTGCTGCTTTGCCAACTGTTGAAAAAGGGTGACTTCGGCAAATGCTGGCGAGAGTGTTACGCCATTAGTCATGGCGCCGGCCTCGAAGAGAGAGACCTGTGACCGCTCTAATCAAGGCGAACAGTCCACCAAGACATAGCCCACCGATGCCCACAGCGATCAACATCAATCTCCAGGGAATGACCCAGAAAGTTTGGGTTGCTTCTAAGGCAACATCACGTTGGCCGTTGTCATACACGACCACAACCTTGGCTGTGTACTTTCCAAATCTGAATTGATGGGCGTGTTTAAGGTTCCAACTTAATCCTGCAAAATGAAAAGTATCTTCATCTTTCTTTCCGTCAGGTTCTGTTTGTTGCTTGATATGGAGTGGAAATCCTTCATCCCAAGAAGAAACAAAGACCCGTTCACTGCCGGGAAGAACTTGACCCTTATCTTTGTTTACAGCCAAGATAGCCAGATCTTTTTTACCTTGACCATCAATGAAAATGTTGCCTTCAGGACTAACGTGAAGATTGCCAGTATTTTTGACTTCAACTTGAAACGATTGTGGTAAGAACTCGACAACATGCGTTCCAACTGAAAATTGAGTCAGCTGTAACTCTTTTTTGGCATATGGAGAGTCAACACTTGCTAAGACGAGCATAGCTGGAGAAACGTTAAAGTAGGTCGTTGCCTGGGTCGCTACTGAACTTTTGCGCGAAAAAAGGATCGTGTAGTAATAACCCAACCCAGCTGACGCTGGCGGGGCAAACACAATCTTAATGTTTTTCCACTCGCCCGGTTTAATTTCATATTGAGGTTGATCAAACGTCATCCATTGCAAGTAATCTTCTTTTCCGCTAACTTCAACCAGCTCTGGACGACCTGTTTTCGATCGATCATCCTTAAAACTTCCTAGCTTCAACTGCAAGGTCTCTGTCTGTCCACCATTATTTCTGACCTTAATCTCGGTATTCAACGGCACCCCAGGTTTTGTTTGGAGGTTTAAGTAGACCGGAGAAAGGGTAATGTTGAGTGGCGCGACCATAACTGGGCTGGCAGAAAGTGCCGCGGGATTTTTTTCAGCAACTTGTGCCTTTGCCTGACGAACTGTGGTGGGCAGACTAGAAATAAGGAAGAGAACAATGAAGAAAAACAGAGAAAAGATGGACTTTTGACCCATGGCAAATGAAGAAGTTTTTATCATGCACATCCTATATTTTAGACGTATTATGTAAGAACACTCCTTGAGATCAGTGTCAAAGAGTGTTCATTGTTTTGCTATGAGAAACAACTTTTAGTGATTAAAAGTTACCTGCGCCCACAACTGTTAAGGTGTCGGTATAGTCATTACCTGCTGGTGTGCTAGCAGCAATTGCAACCCGTGGCACGATCGTGACCACGTCATTGTTCGCAGTTCCATTTGAGCTTGCAATTGTCTGGTATGTTGTTGATAGCGTTCCACCCTGAGTTGTTCCTGTTCCGTTGTACTCTGGTGAAATAGTGACGGTGCCACCACCAGCAGCGTCTGTAGTTAAATCAATGTCAGCTACGTACCCTTCAGTACCAGCAGTGATCGTTGACGGAACTCCATCAATGGTTCCGGTCGTTGCAATTGTTTTTGATGCTCCAATTGAAGCCAAACCGATATTCAAATCTTTCATCCAGGCTGTCCAGCCGAATGAGGCATTGGTTGCCACCGTAATACTATTACCAGTACCTGAGCTAATTGCCCCAGATGACAAGGTGCCCAAGTTAGCGGTATTTGAACCAATCGTGAAGGTAAAGGTTGGCGCAACTGTGGCGCTAATTACGATCTGATCATCAGCAATGGTGGGTGAGCTAACATCTTTTGTATCGTTAATGGTTGGGACACTATCAGAAGTGGCGAGTGTATAGGTAATGTTGGCAGCCGCCGGGTTAGTAATGAAGCCAGTTCCAGTAATAAAGAATCCGTAGGTGGTGGTGTTTGCCATAGCGGTAACTGGAAAGACAATCGTTTGACCAGAGACGGCGGTGGCGGTAGCAATACCTGGCAGAGCAGTCACACCTGCTGGTAGGCCGGCAGTTGAGACAGTGTAGTTGCCTGGAGTAGCTGAAAAGTTGGTCGCAGAAACCCATTGACTGCCCAGTGTTAAGCGAAACTGGGTCTCAGTAAAGTTAGTTGCCGAGGTAGTGAAGACAACTAATACACTCCCAGGCGCTGTTGCAGCTTTCATCCGGTCAAAACGAAGATATACCTGACCCGCCGATTGTGAAGCAAAGGCTGGCTGAGCGGTATGGAGAAGAAGAGCAAAGCCTACTCCAAGTGAGAGAGCAATGCGGGCGAGGCGTTTTGAATGCATGAAAATCCCTAAGTAATATTCCTGAGTACTCAGTAGAGCAGAGTTCAAGCTGTACTGTCAAGAGTTATAGGATTTTTAATATTAGTTGCATTTCTGTCTAGCTCACTTATACTCTTTAATAATCTAGTCGAGGAAGCCTATGTATATTCTTTTGATTCCAATTATTATCTTGGTCTTAATGTGTATTAAGCAAATTAATGAATATGAACGCGCGGTCATGTACACCATGGGTCGCTATTCAGGCGTTAAAGGTCCAGGCTGGCACTTGATCATTCCAATTTTTCAGATGATTCGCAAAATTGATATTAGAACAAAAGCGGTTGATGTTCCCAAACAAGAGTCAATTACTAAAGATAACGTCTCCTGCAAAATGAATGCTGTTATTTACTATAAAGTCGATGATGCCAACAAAGCATTAAACCAAGTTGAAGACGTTTTCTACGCTGTCTCGCAGCTGGCGCAAACGACGATGCGGCGGATCGTTGGTGAAGTTACACTTGATGAACTGCTTTCCAACCGAGAAAAGATTGCCGAAAAAATTCTCGAGATTATTGATAAAACCACCGAATCTTGGGGAGTTAATGTTGAAACTGTTGAGCTAAAAGACATTGAGTTGGCTGAGTCAATGATCCGGACTATGGCGAAAACTGCCGAGGCTGAGCGTGAAAAACGCGCCAATATCATTAACTCTGAAGGTGAACTGGCTTCAGCTGAGAAGTTATCTCAAGCAGCTGCCATGCTGGCGAAGACTCCAGGTGCGCTGCATTTACGGACCTTAAATGCAATTAATGATATTTCTTCGGACCAGTCCAATACCGTGGTGTTTGTCACTCCAATTGAGGTACTACAAGCGATTGAAGGCTTTAGAGATTTGATGAGTAGGAAAGAATAAAAAATTGTGTATTCAATAAAAAAAGGCCCCTGCTGGTAGGGGCCTTTTTTGTCATCAGTACTCAGTACAGGGTATTCTCTTAGTGGAGTGACTGATCTTTAATTATCTTCACTTCTTTAATCGTATTGAGCTTTCTATCCCAAACACCAGTCACCCGCAGCGAGTGACCCGAAATAACTTGACTTGCCAAAATCGCTACACCTTTGGCATTCACATATTTTGTTGAGCTATCAGGTGTAATGGTCTGGATTCCTCTTTCTTTACTTTGAAAAAGAACATGCGCGTCAGTGACTTCAGTGACTATCCCAGCAAAGGTTCCGTGACGAGCTTGGACCGAGTTATTTCTAATAAAAGTTGCGGTGAGCTGAGTTTTATCTGAATCAGACCAGGTGCCTTTGACTTCGACAACGTCAGTTTCGGCCATCTCAGCTAAAGAGCTTTTTGCTCCAAATCGACGGACTAACTTCGTTGCATCAGAAATGGTGACCGTGATCTGTTTATCATCTGATTTTCTTTTCATCACAAACCTAGTCGGAGAGATGGTTTGGGCTTCGCCGTAAACGTACGCTACCTTATTCTCCTTCATTCTCATCAGCACAGGTCGCATCGTCTCAGCCGCAAACACAGGTTGAGTCATACCGAGTGCCGCGATCATGGCTCCCGAGAGCAATGTTCTTTTAAGCAGTTGTGTCTTTTTTGACATACTGGCTCCTTTCGCTAATCAGTCACGAGTATAAGTGTTCAACCTAAGAAGAACTTAAGAGTTGCTGGACTTCTTTACAATCGTCTATCTCATAACTTAATCTTGATCTTGACTAAAAGAAAAGCTCACTAGAGGGTGGATTTTTTACCTCTCCTTTGCTATCATCTACTGTTCTTATGAAAATTATTCACCGAATCTTGGCACCATTTGTTTTTTTCAGGAAAAAACTCGTCCTTGCTCTCAACCGCTTTCCTTTTTTGTCATTTCTCATTTTCCTGGGGCTGCTGTTTAGTTTAGTAGTCATTGGAAATGCGCTACACAAAACTCCACCTGTTCCACCTGCTCCTGAGCCACCAGTAATTCCAATCACTGTTTTTAACCAAAGCGAACAACCAATGCTCGACTTCACCGCTCGAGTTGAAAAGGCCGGTGTGATTACAGTTGTTGCGCAGTCAAATGGGATTGTCCAGAGGATCAACGTCAATGAAGGCAAACAAGTCAATCAAGGTGCTACCCTTGTCTCTCTAAGCACAACTTATCAAGGCGGAAGTACTCCTTCTTTATCTCGCCAGCTGGCTCAACGTAACACTCAATACTCTCGTGACACCTACGACATCCAAAAAGATTTAATTGGGAAACAACGGAATATTGCCCAAAAACAAGACACTACTGCAGCTGAGCTTCGAGATATCGGTCGAAAATCACTCGATGATACCCGAGCTACGATCAGTCTTAACGAAGATATTTTAAATACTTTGAACTCCAACATTCAAAATTTAGAAAATACCAACGTTGGTGGCAGTAATGACAGCTCAATTTTAGCTGCCAAACAGGGGAAAGCTCAGGTCTTATCAGCACTGGCAAACCTTCGCTCTGGCTTACGAAGTAGCGAGTACACTAGTTCTGATAGTAATACTCCAGCCCAACTTAGTGATGCAACTCGTGACCTGACACTTCGCCAGCTTGACCTTCAAGAAAAGTCAATTGACCTAGCTCGTGATGTTTCTGAGCTGAGTTTAAAGCTGGCTCGAGTTTCTGAACAGCTCATGTATCCGGCAGCACCTTGTCCTGGTTTAGTAGAACGCGTCTATGTTCATATTGGCGACTCTGTAAACCCCGGCACTCCGATTGCCACAATTCGGGCTACAAAAACACAAGCTACAGCAGTAGTGGCAGTTCCAGCTGAGATTGCTCGTCAAGTCAATCAGCTCGAACCAAGCAAGTTTACTGTTAACGGTAAAGAAATCTCTGTCTTCCCTCGATTCGTAGCCACTGAAGCAACTGAAGGGTCGTTATATGGAATTCTTTATACGCTCCCAGATGAAGCTGGAAATTTAGTCACCCAAGGCTCAAGCTTGGCAGTCAGTATCCCACTTGGCGGAAAAAAGCTCGGTGCTAAAACAGCTATCGCCCCAATTGATGCTATTTATCAAACCCCTGATAAGGCATATCTTTATGTCCTCAAGTCAAGCACAGCCAGCGCAGAAATCAGTGGAAATAATCAAGTTGCTGAGCTCCGCGAAGTTAAACTAGGAGAGGTAACTGGCGAGTATGTGCGCATCGATTCAGGCCTTCAACCCAATGACGCGATCATTACGAGTCGTGGCATTACTGCTGGTCAAAAAGTGAGTGTTCAAAAATAAGCTTTCCGACAGATTTATATGGCAAAACGAGTGACTCAACCAAAAGAAATTCCAGTCGTCAACGCTCCACATCCTGAGCAGTCGTACTTTCAGCGTTTGAAGTTTTTACCAGAAATGGCAAATACTGTGGTTGCCAAGTACATCTCTAACATCCGAATCGTGCTGTTGCTCATCCTCACAGTAGCGCTACTGGGAACAGGGGCTTACCTGAGTTTACCCAGGCGTTTAAACCCTGAAGTTAAAATTCCGATCGTAACGATTGCTACGGTGTTACCTGGCGCTTCATCAAAGGATGTTGAGCAGCTGGTTACTATTCCACTTGAAGATAGTATTCGCAGCTTAAAAGGGCTGGACGTTGTAAACTCTTCATCTCAAGAAAACATCTCAGTTTTATCTATTCAGTTCATCTCATCCGTTGACCGTGATAAGGCTAAAGATAACGTTCAGTCAGCGGTTGATAGCGTCATCTTGCCAACCAATGCCCAACGCCCTTTGGTTAAAGCTCTTGATTTTGAAGACCAACCTGTCTGGACATTTGCCTTGACTGGCAATGGAAGTTATCCAGATCTTATGCGCTCGGCGAAAACACTCCGGCAAACTATTGATGATTTAGGTCGAGTTGACCGAGTCACCACAACTGGGTTTGATCAACAAGAAGTCACTATTCAAGTTTTACCAGAGAAATTGGCTGAGTATGGTATTAGCCCACTTCAGCTGAGTGATGCAGTCAAAAAAGCCCGTGCCAACTATCCAGCTGGCCGAGTTGTTACAGAAACAAACACCTTTGCCTTAACCGTTGATCCTGAAATCGAGAGCATCTCAGACATTCGTAATCTTAAAGTAAATATTAGTGGTCGTGTCTTAACGCTGGGCGAAGTCGCCGTTGTTCAAGAACGTTCTGTACCAGATCAGCCAGAGACTATGTTAGCTACCAAAGATGGTCGCAAAGAAGCTGCTGTTATCTTTTATGTCTATAAAACGACTACCTCTAACATTGATGCCGCTGGCCAGCAAGTGAAAACGGCTGTTGATACATTCTTAAAACAGAACGCGCAGTTTCACGTTACCACTCTTTCAAATACAAGCGAAAGTATTGCTAAACAGTTTACAGATCTGTTAGGTGAGTTCCGCTCAACTATTATCTTGGTATTCCTGACCTTGTTACTTTTCCTTGGTCTCCGCCAAGCTATGATCTCATCATTAACGGTGCCGTTGACTTTCCTCTCGGCCTTCTTCTTTATGCAGTATGCCGGCATGTCGATTAACTTTTTAACCTTATTTGCGTTTTTATTAGCACTGGGACTTTTGGTTGATGACACGATCGTGACCGTTTCAGCAATGACGACATATTATAAAACTGGAAAGTTCACACCTTTGGAAACTGGTATTTTAGTCTGGCGCGATACGATTGTGCCGATCTGGTCAACTACGATCACCACAATCTGGGCATTCGTGCCGCTCTTGATTTCGACCGGTCTTATTGGTGAGTTTATTAAACCAATTCCAATTGTAGTTACTTTGACGATGCTGTCTTCAACTGCCATTGCCGTCTTGATTACTCTGCCACTGATGATTGTACTGCTCAAACCAGCCCTCCCCAGCCGCGTTACCATGTTACTCAAGGCACTGATGTACTTTATTGCGCTCGGTATTGTCGTCGCGCTGTTGGCAAAAAATCCTCTTTTCCCGTTGATCTTGATCGTCTACATTATCGGAAGCTTGATGACTTGGTATTTATGGCCAAAGTTAAAAGCCAGATTTGCCAGCAATGCTGGTCAGGTTATTCAAGAACAACCCGCATTCCGGGCTGTGAAAGCAGGTTTCCAGCGGATAAGTAGTCACGGCATTATTGATGTGACTGGTTTTAGTGAAGGTTATCGCCGAGTCATGCGCCGAATTTTAGCTAAAAAAACTAATCGGCGGTTGGTGCTAGCAGGTGTAGTTATCTATGCCATCTTCTCTTTTGCCTTGTTACCACTCGGTTTTGTCAAAAATGAGTTTTTTCCCAAGTCTCAATCTGATGAGTTTTTCGTTAAACTCGAGCTGCCCGCTGGCGCTCGGTTTGAACAAACTCGTGTTCAAGCAGAACCGATCTTAACCAAACTGCTCACTCTGCCGGAAGTGCTCTATGTCACTGCTGAGATTGGCCGATCGGGTACGAGTAGTAGTGTCAGTAGCTCACTCGGCAACTCCCAAAATAGCATCTACTTCAGCGTCCGGTTACTTGAACAGAAAAAACGTAAACTTAACTCGCTAGATATTGCTGAACAAGCCCGCCAAATGTTTAAGAACTCTGACGTTGGTAAAATTTCAGTTGTTGAAGAAAGCGGTGGTGGTCCGCCAGCTGGTGCTGACCTACAGATTAAGTTACTCGGGAATGACTTAAATCAGCTGAACACTTACGCCGATAAACTGATTACGTTCTTGGGTTCACAATCCGGAGTCAATAATGTTGAGAAATCTATTACTGAAAGCACTAGTAAAGTTCGTTTTGTTCCAGATCAAGCTAAATTAGCTCAAAATAATATCTCGCTCGACTCAGTTGGCTTTGCTTTACGACTCTATGCAAGTGGGTTTTCACTTGATCAAATTAACTTTGATACGAGCACCACTGACAAAACTGACATTGTTTTTCGCAGTAAGACTATAGATAGCGACTTGACCGGTCTCGGTCAAATTAACGTCTTAAACGCCAAAGGCCAATCACTGCCGCTCTCCGCACTTGGAAACTTCAAAGTTGAGACAAATCCCACTACTATCACTCGTGAGGATTTTCACCGAACGATTTCTGTGACTGCGGCAGTCAGCAAGGGTTACTCAATTCCTGAAACAAATAAAAAGTTAGAAGCATTTGCAAATACTCTCAACCTCCCAAGTGGTTATGCTTGGAAAACTGGTGGTGTAAACGACGAAAACCAAAAATCAGTTCAGTCAATTCTTCAAGCTATGGTCCTGTCTGCAGTCTTAATTTTAATTACAATGGTGATTCAGTTCCAGTCATTTCGCCAAGCAGTAATTGTGTTGATCGTTATTCCTTTAGCAGTTTCATCAGTCTTTTTGGCGTTTGCACTTACCAATACGCCGCTTTCATTCCCAGCGTTAATTGGGGTGTTATCACTGTTTGGAATCGTAGTTACTAACTCGATGTTTATTGTCGATAAAATTAACTTAAATTTACGTGAAAAAATGCCTTTTAGTGAAGCCATTGCTGACGCTGGTGCCAGCCGTATGGAACCGATCATCCTTACCAAGCTCTGTACAGTGCTCGGGCTATTACCAATTACACTTTCTGAACCACTTTGGAGAGGCCTGGGCGGGGCGATTATCTCTGGTTTATTAGTGGCGAGCACGATTATGCTCCTCTTTATTCCAACCCTCTACTTTGAGTGGATGGGTGGCGATAAACGCAACACTGAGTCCCAGGGCAGCTAGCCTCATTTCAACCAAAAAATAACGTGGTATCAAGGTGATACCACGTTATCAATATCTCTGTAAACTCCGTTTTAAGAAACGAAGGTTAATGCTTTCCCACTTTTACCAGCACGGCCGGTACGACCAATCCGGTGAATATAGTCTTCGTAAGACTGTGGTTCATCGTAATTGATGACATGTGTAACGTCATCGACGTCGATTCCACGAGCTGCAATATCAGTAGCTAACAACACATTGACTCGACCGGTTTTAAAGTCTTTGAGTGAGTGCTGACGAGCATTTTGATTCTTATTTCCGTGAATCGAACGGACTTGGATCCCGCGATCAAATAAATCTTGTTCTAAAGCATTAATTCCATGTTTGGTCCGACCAAATACAATTACTCGTTTGAAGTCTTCCTGTTGAAGAAGCTCGAACAAGACATTGAGTTTTTTGGCACCTGATGGCACTTTGACAATATCTTGACTGATATGCAAGTGAGTATCTCTTTTTTTGACACTAATCTTGACTGGATCGGAGAGGAGCTCTCGCATAATCTCTTCTGTTTCGTGATTCATGGTGGCACTGAAAAAAGCCGCATGACGCTCTTTTGGCAACATTGAAATCAGGAACTTGATATCTTTACGGAAGCCAATATCAAGCATCCGGTCAACTTCATCGAGGACGATGTTTGTAAACATGTCTGGACGCAGCGCGTTACGATTGACTAAGTCTTTTAATCTTCCCGGAGTACCGATCACAAAGTGTGGGTTTTCTTTTAAGTACTGAATTTGACTATTTAAGCCAACTCCACCGATACAAAGAGAAACACTTACCGGCAAATTTTTGGCGAACATGACGAACTCTTCATGAATCTGGACCGCCAGCTCACGAGTTGGAGCAATAATTAAGACGCCTTGATTGGGATCTTTGACTACTTTGTTAATTAATGGCAGTAAAAAAGCAGCTGTTTTGCCAGTTCCAGTATTTGCTACACCGACCACATCTCGACCTTCCATTAAAGCAGGGATTGCCTGATCTTGGATGGGGGTGGGAATAGTGTATCCATGAGTAGAAATATTTTTCAGCACTTGTGGTTCAAAACCAAAGTCTGCAAAAGAGTTCACGATAAGTGGAGCTTCTTCTGTTGTCAGGGCAACTGCGGCATGAATATACCGAGAGTGAGAAATATTTTGCCCTCGTGAAGGACGAGAGAACCTTGGGCGGGAGTTGAATGAACGACCTCCCTGGCTTCCTGAAAAGGAGCGGAACATAATAACCTTTAATCAGAGCTTGTTTGGAAAGTTCCTTCAGATGAAGGCAATAAGACACGGACAGAAGCCGTGAATCCGCTGGTGTCCAGTGGAATGTAACTTTTCAAACAAGCTCAAATAGTACTAATTCGGAGAGAATCTCATTATCCACCATGAGGAGGATTTCAAACCGTGGAGAGCTAGTATATCAGCAATATCCTATAAGTCAAAAGTGAGGTCGTTTGACTACTTACTTACGGGTGTTTGATACTGTGAAAGTAAGTTTGTTAAAGCTGCAATTTCTTGGGTTTGTGTAGCAGCGATATCACTTGCTAAGGTTTTGAGGTCATCTCGTGTAGTCACACTTAAGATCTGCTGAGAGATAATGACCGCTTCTTTATGATGTTCAATCATTCCTTGTAAGTACACTTGGTCAAGGTCATTACCAGTATAATGAGTTAAATCTGGCATCATGTTATGGTACTCAGTTTGGGGAGGAAAATTTCTTCCAAACCAGCTGTGATACCAGCCCAGCATCGTCCACATCTGTTTAGTTTGAGTATTGACGAGATTCTCGGCAAATTTTTTCACAGTATCATTTTTAGTTCGGGAAAAAATATATTGAGAACTTAAGATCGCCTCCTGATGATGGGGAATCATTTGAAGTAAAAACTCTTCCTCTATTTTTGCAACTTGCTGGGTATTTATTGCTGACATCGTCAAAGCATGGCTTCGCTGATAATTTTTCATCCACCTACTTGCAAGAAGCAGTATCCCGGCACTGACTAGAATCACTACCAAGAGCTGTGGTCTCAGAATTACTGTTGGTTTTGCCAGAGAAGTAGCTGTTTTTTTTGACCAGGGCTTTGAGGTAGGGACAGTCATGATTCTCCAAGGATTAATAACTCAGTCTTTTGCAGTAGCTAGTACTCCATCTATACTAGCAGAAGTTAAGTCAACGGAGGAAGTCCCATGAAATACACATCACAAGTTATGGCACTCATGTGTTTAAGTGCACTGACATTTGCCGGCTGCTCCTCTAAACAAACAGCCGCACCTTACCAACTCCCCCATGCCTCTCCTTTAGCAACTATGCCCCCTCTTGTTGTTCAGGTTCCTAAAGAAGTCTGTGGACTTTTAACCGCAGCTGAGGTCAGTGCAGCCACTGGGATCAAAGTAGGCTCTCCAGCTGTATCAACTATTCAGAGCAGTACTGGTTCCCATCGCTCACTCTGCACATATGCTAAAGACGGTGATCCCAGTATTGTGGTCGCCACGACCACGACAATTTATAAAAAAGAGACAGTTGGAACTGAGTTCCAAAGTATGCTCGATGCTCAAAAGAAGAGTTCACGGACAGCGGATGGCATTGGAACTGAAGCCTACTACAACACCACTGATGCTCAACCACAACTCATCATGGTCACTGCTGATGCTCAATACTGGATTCAGATGGGCAAACTCAACCAAAGTGACAGTACTCAGCTAGATCAGCTGAAAAAACTCGGACTCAGTTTATTGGCAAAGTAATTTGCTGAGACGAGGAAACTTTTTCGGAAAGTTTTTTGCCGTTTTTAAAGCTTTATTAAAGAAACTAAAAAACTTTTTTAAAGTTACCTTTCTGAACTTCTTTTGAACCGCGAGTAACTGTTGCGACCCCAACGGCCAACCTTTTGGCGATGATCCGTTGTGGCAAACCTTGGTTCAACATTTTTACGATCTGTAATCGTCTTGGAATTTCTTCTTGCTCCTTTGGAGTAAGAATGGCTCTCAGGAATTGGGTAAGTGTTTTTTCGTCAGCAAAGCTCTTGATCAATCCAATAAACTCTTTAAAATAACGCTGCGAAGCACGATCAGTCATGACTAGAATCATCATTTAAAAATCCTAGCAGTACAAGAACTAGGACTGCTAGTTTTTTATACAACTAAGACTTGCCAGAGTTGGCAAATAAATAGTTCAGTTCCCACACACCACTCTTTGACTATCTGAAAACCCGGAATAATCCTGATCACTGCGACAGTCTGTACACTGTGCTTGGGCATAGCGAACGAAGTACTCTTTTTTATCTTCCAGAGCAATAGTAATTTTTTCCTCATTTGACTTACTGCGAGAGCGCTTTTCATTGTGGGTATCATTTTTCCCAGCCACAGTCCCGAGTTGTAGCCAGTAAAAGTTGGCATTGGAGATTTGGTCAAAGACAATCTCGGCAGGCCACTTGCCATCTGACTGCCGACTTCCGCAAGTCAGCAGACGTGGCAACCCCGGCGCATCAAGTGAGAAGTTCGTATTAATCCGAAACACAACCTGAGTGGCAGGAGCAGTTAAAGTAGCGGCGTTGGCACTGGAAGTATTCTGCTCATTCACTTGCAACGCCGCCGTCATTTCATACTGGACACTTGATGAGGCTTGATCAAAACTCCAGCTCTGCCCATCAGCAGCTGGGATGCGGGCTACCGCTTGATATGAGGACTCACCTGGCTTACGTTGAAGAATCAGAACTGAGCTATTATTTGCAACTGGTCCATTCAAATCAATTGTTCCGACAATTGCAGCGCGATCTGCCATTGTTTGTACTGGTGGCCGAGCAGTAGAAGCGAGCTGTAAATACTGATTGGTGGCTGGAGCGGCGACGACGACTGGATCTGATTTCCCCAAGATGACATCCTTGAGCAGTAACTCTAAAACAACTTTATATTTTTTGCCTACCTCTGCGTTTGGCCAAATCCAGACTGCCCCATCTTTTAACTCAATATCATTGGTCACTGCCTGGAATGTCTCACTCGTTTCTGGAGCAACGTTTAACACAAAACGTGCTGCCGGCGGCAGATAGCCACTGACGTTGACTCTGCCAGAGAGCGAAACTGGGCGAGAATTTGACTCACCAAAAGGAGTAGTTTGAGCAAAAGATGATACTGTTGAAACTGGTCCATTAGCTAAGACAATTAATTGAGGTGTTGGCAAAACTTCTTTGGGCACCTGATCATCAGAAACGTTAAAGATCAACTGTTCACCACCAGCCGGAGCAGTTACTACAATCGTGTTTGAATGGGCAATTTCTCGCCCACCCAGCTGAACAGCTGCTTGAACTTCATAGGTCTTCCCCAACTCTGCCCCATTCCACGACCAGGTTGCAGCGGTGACGACGGGAACCACAATCGGCAGCGCATGAAACTCATGCTCACCCAGTCCGCGTTGATAAAGAATAACTTTGCCAATCTGAGTAGTATCTGTCATTGGCTGGATACCGTTGTACTGAACAGAACCAGAGATGATAGCTTGTTCAGCTAATGGAACAGCTGAGACATTTATGACTGGCTGACTGCGTTGTTGTAAAAAACGATACCCGACTCCTCCGACGATCACCGCACAACTTACAACGGAAAGACTTCCAAGAGCAATGAAAAAGATCTGAAATTTGGGCACAGACTCATCATACCTTGCTTTTTATGGGGAAAGGAGAAATACTTGTACCAACTTCTCCGGACTTTGGAAAGGAAAGATTTTATGTCAAAGCTATTTATCCCCATTATTGAAGGAACGACCCGACCGCATCGGATGTCAATTCATGCAGCCCGACTCATTCATCAAGTTGCTCAAGATATTGAAGGCGTTGAGTCTATTCTGGTCGACCCTGCTGAATTTAACATTCCATTCGATGGCAACGATCAAGAGTGTAAAGATCCACGGTATACTGAGATTACTGCCAGAGCTGATGCATTTTTTATTGTTACTCCAGAATACAACCACAGTTTTCCCGGTAGTTTAAAACGATTACTTGATTCTGAGCTAAAGAACTATCTTCACAAGCCGGTTGCTTTTGCAGGTGTCTCCTCTGGAATCTGGGGTGGTGTCCGGGCAATCGAACAGCTGGTGGGCGCTGTTCGCGAGATGGGGTTGGTCCCTACATTTACTGACGTCCAGTTTCCCAATATTAATAGTATTTTTAATGAGGCAGGTGAGCTCCAAGACCCAAAATATCCAGCTCGCATCCACCGTGCTTATGATGAGTTAATCTGGATGACTAAAACTCTTAAATGGGGTCGCGAAAACCTGACTGGAACATAGTATGTCTTCACCACTCTTGAAAATTACTGTTCAGGTTGTTGCTAACTCTAAAAGTGTTGGTATTGAAATGATCTCGGAAACCGTCTACAAAGTCAGAACTTCCGCGCCAGCCATCGACGATCGAGCCAATGCTTGGGTGACCAAGCAACTTGCGCAGTACTTTAAAGTTCCGATTACTCACGTTGTCTTAGATAAAGGTGAGAAAACTTCTAAAAAAACTTTTTTGATTATTGAAAAGTAGGTTAAGTCGTCTGAGAAAGCTTAACGATGCCTGCCCGATGACGTTCAGCAATCCCGAACTTGGGTGTTGACCAAGTCGCATAGTACTCGGGGTTCATTTCGTAGTCGGTAAGTAGTAGAAAAAGCTTTAAATGGTCTAGCTCGTCAGTTGTTAGGGTATTCATATCTTTGCTGAGTATGGTGGTAACTGCGTAGGGAAATATCTGGAATTTACTCTGCTGTTCATCAATATATGTTGACTGTTCAAGCAAACCCACTTGAGTAAGCTCAGTAATAACTTCTGGAACAGTTATCTCCGGAAACAACGCTGATAAGTGGACTTGATCGAGCTTTGCTTGAAAGCCTGCTAACTGCGATATCATTTGTCGCGCAGGTTCTGATAAAATTTCCCAAAGAGCTTGAGGACTTCGTTCCATCTAATGATTATAACATGATGAAATAAGATAAGATTGATCGGTGAATATTTTTAACTAAAAAACATGGCTATTGGAATCTATGATAAATGAACAACAATCCGCACCATCACCAGATATAGCTGATTTATTAAACAAAGTTAAAGCAACTCAGCAACTGCTTGAGCGCAACCTCACTCGTCAACCTGGAAGTTTCCCGTCCGGACAAAGTAGTGAGGGTAATGAGGCGAATAAAGATAATTTTTTACTTACGGTAAAAAGACTTTTAGCAGATCCACATTTAATTGAGAAGATGGTTGCCAATGGACTTGAAGTAATCTTTATTTGTTACCACGGCCTCGGCAGTAGTGTAATTGGTGCTAATGATTCAAAAGAAACATATGATATGCCGGCTACATTCCTAAGTGGGGGAATATTGACCTTTGAACTTGCAACCCCCAATAAGGCCAAAGACGCCCTTTTAAACCAGATCAGCTTAGCCCCATGGGTGATCGTTACTACGCCGGAGCGAAATTTACGCGGTGGACCTCTAGCAAAGGGGTGTAAATCTTCAATCGAGGAAATAAAAAAAGGTTGTGAACGTAATAAGACTCATTTTGTTTGGGTTGACACAAGCGCACCCGTTGAAGGTGAGTACCGGAAGTTTATTGAACTGCAGGTTCAACGACTCAAAGAAAAAACTGCCCGTCAAGCTCTTCGAGAGACTCTCCCACTTCCCGTTACTGTTCAGATTGATAATTAATATCTAAACAAGATTATGATCGGCACATTCTATGGTGACTGCCCCACACTCTACCCGCCCGCCACAGAATCGACCTGTCGCCCCGATAGGCCAACTCTTTCAAAGTCTCTGGCCACATAAACGGTTGCTGTCATTACTGGTCGGAGTAATCTTTGTTTCAACTTTGGTAAATTTAACGCTGCCACGCCTCCTTGGACAACTTATTGATCAGGTTCAGCTGCCAGCTTTGGCTGAGCGTACTGCGATGACATACCTGATTTTATCGATGTTCAGTTTTATTGCGCTAGCATGTGCGGGAATAATTTCAACTGTCATCAGTGAACGCATTGGCCGTGACTTACGTAAACAGTTGATTGAGAAACTGTCTTTACAACCATATCAATTTGTAGTTGAGCAATCGGTTCCAAAACTGTTGACCAACATTACTTCAGATGTCGATGCTATTCGTGGTTTCTTTGGTCAAGGTTTAACGGTCATTTTTTCAGCAGTGATCCTGATTGTGGGCGGAGCAGTGATGATGCTCGTGACACAGTGGATGTTGGCCTGCATTGTTCTGATTATGATTCCGTTTATCTTTTTTTGGTTCTCGATTACGTTTGGCAAAATCGGCAAGTTCTTTTTTAAAGGTCAAGTTGCCCTTGATCACTTGAACAGTGTGTTGACCGAAACACTTAACGGCTCAGCCATTATTCGGGTGCTTGCTGCTCAATATGTTGAGATTAATAAGTTTGCCAAAGTAAATGAAGAAGCGCGTAATATTAATCTCCAGATTGTCAGGTTATTTGCCAGCCTTATTCCTGGTATTATGTTTATTTCAAACCTAGCGGTGTTAACAATCGTTTTTATTGGAGGTCGTCAAGTCATGGCGGGCAGTATCAGTCTTGGCACATTAACTACGTTTTATAACTACGTTTCCGTATTTGTGATGCCGCTGTTGCTAGTCGGATTTGTCAGTAATCAAATGGTGCGAGCAGCCACTACATATAGTCGGCTGCAGACTATTATTTCAGCCCCTACTCCACTGCCGACTGGCCAGTTGGCTTTTCCAAAAAATCCAGAAATTGTATTAAAACATGTGGGTCTAAAATATGGTGAGCGCGAAGTACTTAAAGATGTGAGTACTACTCTGGCAGCTGGCAAACACATCGCTATTCTTGGTCCCACCGGCGCTGGCAAGAGTCAACTATTTGCCGTGCTGGCAAACATGACTCCACCCAGTACTGGTACAGTAATGCTCAATGAACATGCGTTGAGTGAATATGATCAGGATGACTTCAGCGCAAATATTCGGTTTGTATTTCAAGAGAGCTTGGTCTTTAATGCCTCTGTACGTGAGAACCTAACGTTTGATCAGCACGTTCCTGAAGCAGAGCTTCATCATATTCTTGAAGTCGCAGAGCTGGCAGAAACGATTGCCCACTTACCGCAAGGCCTAGATACTGTTTTAAATGAGGGCGGCAGCAACTTCTCCGGTGGCCAAAAACAGCGGCTGATGTTGGCTCGAGCACTAGTCAGTCATCCACGAATTCTTTGTCTTGACGACTTTACGGCTCGAGTTGATCTCAATACGGAAAAACAAATTATGAAAAATTTACTGGACACCTACCCAAACCTCACTCTTCTGGTCATTGCCCAAAAAATTGAGAGCGTCAAACATTTTGACCATATTCTTTTTGTGATGGAAGGTGAGCTACTTGCTGAAGGCACCCATCAAGAGCTACTCGTCCAAAGCTTTGAGTATCAACAGCTCTATAAATCACAACAGTCTCTCGCATCATGACACAACCACTGCAGCTACCAGCCCAACAGTCGCTGATCGCTACCTTAAAAAGTTTGTGGCCATTTGTCCAACCGGATTTACCACTGCTGTGCGCGAGTGCGAGCGTTATTTTGCTGAACTCAGGATTAAATGTGGCAATTCCATTCATGATTGGCAAAACTATTGATACTGCGATTGTCCATCGCCAACCAGAGTTGCTTCTGTGGTGGGTTTTTGGCTTACTTGGAGTATTTGGCGCTGCTTTCGTTACTCAGCTGGGCCAAATTGCGATGATGGGAATTGCTGGCCAACGTATTTTAGGTCGACTCCGACAAGCTGTTTTCAATCATCTTCAATCTTTACCGCTGACGTACTTTCAACTTCACCCAGCTGGAGATTTAATTTCAAGAATTACCAATGACACTGATAAATTAAACCAACTTTTTTCTGAGTCATTTACCCGTTTTGTAGGCAGTGGGGCCGTAATCATTGGTATTGGAACAGTGATGATTTTACTGCAGCCACTGCTGGCAGTGACTGCGCTGTGTATGACCTTAGGATTGCTCATCATCACTCTGCTGCTCAGTCCACTGCTCCAACGATTGAACAGTCTTGCCTTAACTACAGTCGGTGGTTTGGCCAGTCAGCTTCGTGACACTTTGCAAAACTTTAAAGTCGTCATTGCCTATCATATTCAACATTTCTTTGCTCAGCGATTTATTGATGCTAATGACATTTCCTATCGTTCTGCAGTCAAGTCAGGCATTGCCAATACAATCGTGATTCCTCTTTATGATGCTGCTGGCAATCTGGCAGTACTGGCCGTTTTAGTTGTCGGACTTGGACTCCTCAGGCAACAGCTGATTACTCTAGGCTTATTAATTAGCTTTATTGCTTACACAGATCGCTTTTATCAACCACTGCGCATTTTGGCAAACATCTGGTCAAACATTCAGGGCTCACTCGCTGCCTGGGGCAGAGTTCAACAAATCTTCAGTGAAAAAACTGAGGCAGACGGGGAAGCTACAATCACACAGACAGCAGCTCCCGGTGAAGAGCTCGTTTCTTTTCACGATGTGACATTTGGCTATACGGTTGATCAAGTCGTTTTACAGCAAACATCATTGTCATTTGCAGCTGGAAAAACTTATGCCCTCGTTGGACCGACTGGTGGTGGAAAGAGTACGTTTGCAAGTTTACTCGCTAGATTATATCGACCGACCAGTGGAGAAATTCATTTTTTAGGAAAACCACTTAATGAGTACGCTCGTCAAGAACTGTCCAAAAGTATCGGCTTCATTCTCCAAGACCCCGTCTTTTTTTCTGGAACATTGGCTGAAAACTTAAAGTATGGCAACTTCGAATTGACCAACTGTACTGATGATCAGTTACTCGACCAGCTGATCAACCAAGGATTGAGCGAAATACTGGAAAAATTTCCTGATGGTTTAAAAACTTCTCTGTCAGCGCAGCAACAGTTGAGTCTAGGCCAACGGCAGCTAGCTGCCTTCTTGCGCGCGATACTACGAAGACCAATCCTGCTTATTTTAGACGAAGCAACCGCCAACATTGACACGATTACTGAGCAGTTACTTCAAAAAATGTTGGCGACGTTACCACACTCTACAACTCAGATTGTGATTGCTCATCGGTTGCAAACTATTCGCGAAGCTGACCAGATTTTTTTCATCAATCAAGGCATTGTCCAGCCCGCTGTTTCTTATGAAGCTGCAATCTCTTTGGTAAGCACTGCCAAACGAAGCTCTTAATTTGCAAATTACTTTCTTCTTCCTTAGCTTGACAATACTTTTCCGCTGCTGCACTATAGCGAATGTCTAAAATGATATAGCAAAAGTAAGCGGAGGATATGATGACTGAAATGGATGAAGACCAACTTCTACAAACAACTCAAACATTCAATACGCGTATTCAAGGTACTGAGTTACCCGAAACTGCTGAGGCGTGGGTAAGGCTTATTTTTGAAAATACTGAGTTAGCTTTTTTACTTACGTATGGCGGCGGGTATATTTTTAAACTGATAGCTGAGGCAGAAGTAGTGGAAGGAAAAGGTCAAACATCGGAAATTTTAGAAGTTTACTTAAAACCACCTCAGGGACACAAAGACAGACCAACTAGTTTGGTTAATGATACTAACCAACGTGTTACGCTTATTTATGACTCTACTCGGATGCAGACAGTGGCAAAGATTCGTGATTTTTTAGTTGCTGAGTTTGCTAAAAAGCATACGTCGCTTTCTGTGGTAATGCTAAAAAAGTTAGCTGAAGGCCCAAGTTCAGTAGAATCTAGTAGTGAGCAACCTCTTTAGTTTTTGTCTTCAGCTGAATCGTTCCCCAGAGTAACAAGATGATAGCTGGTACTCCAGTTAAGATTGGTAAAAACGAATCAAGGAAAAAGCCTTTAAAAACTTCAATCGATGGGATTGGTGACGTCGCAACAGCTAGAAATATTGTAGCCACGCTGAAGAAAAAAGCTCGTTCTTTATTATTTTTGTATGGATACACTGTCAGCAGTGGTAAGTACCACAAATGGTATGGTGTCGAAAAGACTTTATTGGTGATGAAGTAAATAAAGATAAACAACAGAGTTGTCTTCATCAAAAATACTGGCTGATCAGCTTGGTCTCTGTTTCTCAATATATAAATAATCAAGATCAGCATTCCCAAGAGTAATGCCACAGTAGAGATCGGCAGGATCACTTTTGAAATTGGACCTTTTAAGTCAAAACTCTTATATTGAGAAAAATAAATGGTCTCTGACTTTGTAAATAAATTAACTCCACGGACGAGTAATGACGGAAATGACTCGACCTGTAAGGTTCGATCTTTGTGATAAACCAGAATCACACTGAGTGAAGACCTGAAGATTGCAATTGGCAAAGCCCAGATCAATGCTCCAGTGACGAGCACAATCAGTATTTTTTGCTTCCAGCTTCTAGTATTATCGAGTAAGTACGCCAGTCCAAGTGGAACATTAACCAACTTTACGCCTGTTCCCAACCAATACATCATCCACTGTATCCAGCTTTTACCTTTTTCCGTTAGTAACCCAGCAACAGCTGGGACAAATAAAGTTATTGCAAAAAGTAAATCCAGGTTTTCGTACATGAAGTCTTTTGCCTTGACTGTTAAGAGTACATAGAATAGTACATTTACTAATCTCGTTAGTGGCGGAAACTTTAACTTGGATAATACCCGCAGAATAAGACCAAATAAGAGTGCATCAAAGCACAAGATCATAACTCGAAAATTGAGTCGATACTTTCCTACTCCATGCAGATCTAATAAGAGTGGCCCGGAGATAAAGGGAATTGTCGCCGGTGGATACTCAAACCAATGCTTTAAGTAAGGAGGCCAGCCATAATACCAGATGTTTGCGTACTCCTCAAAATATCGGACATAGGCTGGCGGATTAAGAAATATATACACGCGGCTGATAGCAAAGATACTTATAGCGATCAAGAGCCAGTGTTTTTTTAGCCAAATGATGAGCTGCTTCATGACAGCAATCTTAACAAGCTTTTCTGACAAAGTGGTGAGGAAATCATTTGTGAGTCAAGATATTGCTGGAAATGGCTGTGAACCCTTTTTTTGATAAATGAGTCCTGACCAGCTTTTCCAGCTTTTGAATATCAAATGGTTTGCAAAGAAAATCATCTGCACCTGCTCGCTGGGCTACTTGTTCCGTATCTTTACTCGCAGAAATAATAATCACTGGAATATGTTGCGTTCTCTTCTTCTTTTTTAAAATATCGATCACCTCTTCTCCACTGAGCAAAGGCAACCAAAGATCGAGTAAAATCAGATCGGGCAAGCTCTTGTTTAACACTTCAAAAATTTCTTCTCCGTTTATTGCTGCCAGCACGTCGCATCCCGACTCTCCTAAAAGAATGCTCGTAAAATCGACAATGCCCTCATCATCATCACAGATCAAAACCAGAGGTTTGGTTACTCGTGTTAACACAAAAAAATTATCCAATCGGCAAGACGCACGTAAAACTCGACCCTTTTCCTTCTGCCGAATCTATAATAATTTTTCCACCATGGCGAAGAACGATTTCATGAGAAATATATAATCCGATACCCAATCCTGAGAACTCTTTTTCAGAAGATTCAGCCCGGTAGAATCTTTGGAAAATTCTCTGTTGTTCTTTTTTAGGAATTCCAATTCCATAGTCTTTACCGAAACTTCAACAAAATTTCCTTGTTTCTTTACTTTGAGCTCAACCTTGTCAGCTTTAGGTGAATACTTGACAGCATTTACCAGAAGGTTAATAAATACTTGTTCTAAGCGCTGTTTGTCACCAGTAATATTAAGGTGTGGACCTGAACAGTTTATTTGATGAGTAGAGTAAATACTTCCGACCGATTCACAGACTGAATCAACTACCTCATGGATATCAAATGTCGACAGATCAAGCTGAAGTTTCCCTAACTGAATTTTTGAGACATCTAAAAGATCAGTAATTAATTTATTTAATTTATCAATGTAATTATCAGCTTTTCCCACATAATCGATCAGTTGTTTATCACCAAGTTGGAGGAGCTTGCGTTGCAAAATTTGAGTATAGCCTTTAACACTGGTCAGTGGTGTTTTTAGTTCATGTGAAGCGATCCCAATAAACTCATCTTTTCGTTGCTCTAATCTTTTTCTCTCAGTTAAATCTAAAACGAGGGCAATCGCCTCAGTTGTTTTTTTATCAACTAAGACAGCTCCCACAACTACCGGAACTTGGTTCCCATCTTTACGGATGTACTCTTTCTCATAGGGAGCTACTGAGCCATCCTGAATAATTTTTTCTCTTGCTTCCGCATCAACCGTTAAAAAATCTTTTGGCGTAATATTTTTCCACGCAATATTGCCGGCTTCAAAATCAGCCCTACTATAGCCAATAATTCGCAAAAATTCGTCATTTGCAGAAAGTACCTTTTCTTTAAGATCTGACTGAAAAACACCAATCACATTTGAGCTGAAGAGGTTTTGGTAAATTTTTTCGTTTTTTTGCGATTCCTCAAATAAGATCGCATTTTTAATGGCCAAAGAAGCCCGACTTGCCAACTCTTCAGCCATTGCCACATCAGCATCTGAGTATTTTCTTCTTGATTCAAAGCTTGAGATAAGTGAAATTGCTCCGATTGCTTTATCATTGTCGATAATTGGTACGGTAATAATTGAGCGCAGACCTAACTCTTCCAAAATTCTTACCTGTTCGGGGTCTCTGACAGTATGAAAAATAATTTCGTCTGTAACTTCTTTAATAATTGTGGTGGTGGCTGTGCGAATCACTGGATAAATGCCAGTAGTATCGTTGGGATCAGGAGGATATTTCTGTTGTAATAATTTTGCCCACTTTACTTTTTTAGGATTTTCATGTACGAGCGCGACTTGACGAATTTTTTGAGTTTCAGGGTCGAGTAAATAGACACTGCACCAGTCCGCCACTTCTGGAACGGCAATCTGAGCCACACTTTCCAGCACTTTTTCATAGTCGAGTGATGATGAGAGTAGTTTACTTGCTCGAGCGAGAAAGTGGAGGTTTTTTTCAATGCGTTTTTGACTGGTAATATCACTGAATGTTGAGTACACCTGATAGGGTTTTTTTTTACCCTCATCAAAAATAGGCACTGCATTAACGCTCACCCAACGATACTCTTGAGTTTGCTCATTTAAGATTTGGAAAACAACATTTTCAACACGTTTACCCGTCCGCAATGCTAAGATTGGTGGATACTTATTTGGTGGATACGGTGATCCATCCTCTTTCAAGGCAGTCCAACGCGGATCCATAGATTTTGGAGAACGCATCTGTTCAAAACTGAGTCCAAATATTTCCTGGGCGGCGGTATTTGCAGAAATAATATTTCCACGTTCGTCACGATAGACAACTCCCTGAGTCATTGTTTCAAACAAGGTCCGGTATTTTTTTTCAGACAAAAGCAGACTTGCTTCTGCAGACTTTCTTTTTGAGATATCACTAAAGTAGACTGCAATGCCTTCACTAGAAGGAAATGCTTGAACATGAAACCAGACTCCCAGTGACAAAATATATTCTTCAAAGTTGAGACTGTGTTTATTTCTCACTGCTGACTTTAAAGGTTTAAAAATACTAAGTTGAACACTTTCTGGAAGCTCAGTCCAGATATTTTTTCCGATCAGCTCTTTTCTTTTTCGTTGAAGCAGTTGCTCAGCTTGAGTATTAATGTAGGTAAACTGCCAGTTCTGATCCAAAGAGAAAAAGCCATCACTGATATGTTCAATAGTATTTTTATAGGTTTGACTTAAGCTTCGAGCGAACTCTTCTTTTTGTTTGCGCTCAGTAATATCTTCCATTGCCAGCAAAATAAGTTCAGTGTGATATCGCTCGAGAGTAATTTTCCGCGCATTCAGTAGAATAATTCGTTCGCCAATCTTTTCAAAAGTATGCTTCACCTCAAAATCTTCAACCGTTGTGTTTTTTTCTAATATTTTTTCAAGTAATACCTGAAGCTTGGGAATATTCCACTGTCCATTACCAAGTTCATAAATATGCTTCCCATATGTTTCATCAGGCGTAACTTCAAATATTTTAAAAAACGAACGATTGACTGTCTGAACAATCAGGTTTTTAGAAAGAACCACTAAGGGCTCTCGAATTGTTTCAACAATTGCCTCTGAGAATACGTAGGCTTCAATTAAAGCGTGAGCTGGAAGTATTGGGTCTGCTCCATATGGAATATCAAGAAAAGAGGGAGGGTATGACATGCGGAATAATTATCATAATACGCTAACCTCAAAGATAGTTATTATGATTTAAATAAGAGCTGTGTAAGAATATGGCTTACTGCACTTTTGGCAGTACAAAAAATTGACTACAGATACTTTTTGAACACCTCACGCAAGTATAGGTAAACTGTTTATCTTCAAGAATTTGTCGTTGTGTTTCATCCTCACTCCAGAGTCGAACAGTTTCTGCCCCATCTACACCAGAGCCTTGAAGCTCTGCTGCTGCACTGAAAGGTAGTGTGGCGCTCAGGGCGTTTTTTTCAATGAATTGAGCAAAATTCTGTGGCTTTTTATTCGAGTCTGCCAGTTCTTTCGCGCGCTGCGCGACAAAATTGCACAGCCGATCATCGGTGCGAAGTTGTTCAAGAACGTGATGACTTCTCCAAGTATTAAATGCAGTATAAAGATTTTTTGCTTGAGCTAGATCTGAAGTCGTACTGATATCAACGCCCCAATCAGCTAAATTTCCTCCGAAAAGGTGATACCCGTACATCGCCGCTGCACCAACACCCAAAAGAAAAACTATCACAAAAATCAACTTCATCATACTTGCATTGTACTCAGCTCAAACTACTCTTCAATCATTACTATCTAACTTTTTTATTTTCAGGAAATTTTCAGTTTTCGGCCTATAATCAGCTTAAGATGAAAGTATTAATTGCCGAAGACGAACATCGGATTGCACACGCTATAAAAAAAGGCCTGGAACAGGAGCGCTACCTCGTTGACCTGGCATATACTGGTGGCGAAGCCATTGACCTCGCAACTACAGAAGAGTTTGATCTTATTTTACTTGATGTGATGCTTCCTGAGATTGATGGCCTCCACGTCTGTCGGACGCTCCGCCAAAAAAAAATTCATACTCCAATTTTAATGCTTACCGCCAAGGAACAGTTGGAGGATAAAGTTGCTGGGCTTGATAGTGGAGCTGATGACTACTTGACCAAGCCTTTTTCTTTTGAAGAGCTCTTAGCGCGCATTCGTGCACTACTCAGGCGCCCATCACCATTCCGTACTCAAGAACTCAAAGTGCTCAACTTAACTCTTGATCCCCAACTCTACATCGTCAAACGCGACGAAAATGTAATTATGTTGTCTCATAAAGAGTTTACTTTGTTAGAGTATTTTATGCGCCATGAACATCAAGTTTTAACCAAAGAAACATTAATCTCTCACGTTTGGGATTACGATGCTGACATCCTGCCAAATACTGTTGAAGTTACCATTCGAAACCTGCGCAAAAAAATTGATCTTGCTTTTCCCGACAAGCCTCCATTACTCCATACTGTTCGTGGGTATGGGTATAAACTGGGAATATGAGTATGTTTCTACGCGCTCGTCTCAAACTCACTCTATGGTATGTAACTATTGCGCTGGCAATTAGTCTCGCCTTTAGTACCGCAATTTATGGATTTTTAGTCGAAGGGATCCAACGGTTTGCGCGAATGCAAAGAGCGCGGATCGAACGAAGACTGGAACATATTCCTTTTCTTGACCCTGAACTGCGGGTCAGTTCTGAACAGCATCCGGTTGACTTAGCAGATCCTGAGCTTGAACTGGAAACTATTCAACGTTTACAGATTATATTGATATTGATCAATGGTAGTGTTTTTGTCCTCTCAGCTGGCTTATGTTATTTTGTGGCTGGCCAAACTCTTAAACCTATCCAGAAAATGGTAACCCAGCAGCAACGTTTTATTAGTGATGCTTCACATGAACTCAAAACACCATTAACTGCACTTAGAACAACATTTGAGGTAGCGCTGCGTGATAAAAACTTAACTTTAACAGAAGCCAAAGATGTCCTTACTCAAAATTTGGAAGAGGTCGAACACATGCAGCTCCTGAGTGAAGCACTCTTGAAACTAAGTACCTATCAAAATATTTCGAGTGAACATTTTTCTCCACAGCGACTTGATGAAGTAGTTGAACGGGTTGTAAAGAATCTCACTCCTCTGGCACGAAAAAAACAAATGAGTTTTACTGTGGAGTTACTTCCAGTCCAGGTCTCAGCTATTCAGCAACAGCTTAATGAGCTGTGTACAATTCTGATCGACAATGCGGTCAAGTATGGGAATAAAAAAACAAAGATCTTTGTGACAATGATCAAAACTCAAACTACGGCAAAACTGAGCATTAAAAATACTGGGGTTGGGATCACTGCTGCTGATTTACCTCATATCTTTGATCGTTTTTACCGAGCAGATTTATCTCGATCTAAAACGACTGTCAACGGATATGGTCTCGGTTTAGCAATTGCTCAACAAATTGTTGAGCTTCATCATGGAAGAATCGACGTTCAAAGTACTCCTGATCACGACACACTATTTATAGTCAGCTTCCCGCTGCTTTCTTGACTTTCTCTTAGATAATAAATTCAGCATTTTTTCAGTTTTCATCTGTAACATATCTTTATGACTGATTCTGAAACTTTATCTCCTCAGCAACAACAGCGACTAAAAAGAAAAATTCCATTTTGGGTGCCGGCACTGGGACTCATCATTCTGATTATTGGGGCACTACTCGTGCGACAATTTTTGTTCAAAAAAACAATTACTCCACAATATCAAACTACTCAGGCTGAACGAGGGACACTTGTTTTAGCGCTCAGTGGTTCTGGTCAAGTTTCCACAACTAACAGTACCACTCTGACCACCCAGGCCAGTGGCGTTGTCGCGAAAGTTTTTGTTCAAGAAGGTCAAACTGTCAAAACTGGTACTCCAATTGCCAAGATTGAGCTCGATCTCTTAAGTCAACAAAAAGCACAACAAGCGCTCGCCAACTATCAAAATGCCAAAAATCAAGTCGCAGCTGCCCAGGCAAACTTGTACACTTTACAGAGCAAGCTCTTCTTTAATAATCAAAAATTTATGAACGGGGCCGTCGTTCAAGGTTTAGCCAAGGAAGATCCCAACTACATTCAACAAGACGCAGATTGGTTAGCTGCTGAGTCAACCTATAAAACCCAGCAAGCTGTCATTAACCAAGCTCAGCTCTCAGCAAATGAAGCCTGGCTTTCATACCAGCAAACATCCGACACGATCTTTGCACCCATTTCAGGAAAAATAACTGGACTAAGCATCCAGCTTGGAAGTGTGATCACCGCTCAAGTTAGTACTTCCACTACAAACTCGAGTACCAAGTTAGCCAACATTACTACCGACGCGGTGCCAACAGTAAAAATTAACCTGACAGAAATAGATGTGCCAAAGATCAAAATTGGTGACAAAGCAACGGTCACTCTTGATGCTCTCCCTGACAAATCGTTTGTTGGGAAAGTTATCAGCGTTGATACGGTCGGCCAGGTCAGCTCCGGAGTGACAACTTATCCAGTGCTTGTCCAGCTTAACGAGAGTGTCGCAGATATTTTGCCAAACATGGCGGCAACAGCCAATATTATTCTCGATACTAAAACCGACGTTATCTCAGTTCCCTTAGCAGCCGTCCAAAATCAAACGACGTCTCCGACTGTCCGGGTAATGAAAAATGGTAAGGTTGAGTCAGTTACTGTCAGCCTCGGACTTGCGACTGACACCGATGTAGAAATTATCAATGGCATTCAAGAAGGAGAGACCATTGTCACTGGCGTCAGCTCTACCGAAAAAGCCCCAGTTACTCAAACGACTTCAGTCTTCAGCTCATTTGGAAATAACCGTGGAGGCGCTGGTAGTTTTGGTGGCGGAGCTAATCGAGCTCGAAACTAATAGCGAGACAACATGATCAAAATTTCGCACTTGAGTAAGGTCTACCACACCGGCACTATCGACACCGTTGCCGTCGATGATGTTTCTTTTGAGATTAAGAAAGGTGAGTTTGTAGCAATCATGGGACCATCGGGTTCAGGAAAATCTACGCTGATGCACATTATTGGTGCTTTAGATGTCCCAACTTCTGGAGAGTATGTGCTGGATGGAAGAGCCGTCTCTCAGTTAAAAAGTGATCAATTAGCCGAGGTTAGAAATCAAAAAATCGGTTTCATTTTTCAGGCCTACAACTTACTTCCCAGAACAACGACCTTAAAAAATGTGATGTTGCCAATGATGTATGGTGACGTGCCAAAAGCAGAGCGAGTACCCCGAGCAACTGAGTTGCTAAAGATGGTCGGACTGAGTCATCGAATCAATCATTTGACTAACCAACTCTCTGGTGGTCAACAACAACGGGTAGCCATTGCTCGTGCGCTAGTCATGAATCCCAGTATCTTATTGGCCGATGAACCTACCGGCAATATTGCCAGTAATCAAGCCAATGAGATTATGGAGATTTTTCACCAGCTCCATAAAAAAGGCCATACCATCGTGATGATTACCCATGAGCCTGACATTGCAGCACATGCAGAGCGCGTCATTATTATTAAAGATGGCAAGCTCGTGAATGATCATGATCAACAAACTACTGAAGAACTCCAAGTTCCACCACTCCAAAAAACTTCGACAAAGAGGCGGAAATGACAATTTTTGAACTCTTCCAAGAAAGTAGTAGTACGCTGACTGTGAATAAGTTAAGAACTGGGTTGGCTGTACTGGGTATTGTGATTGGGATTGGCAGCGTTATTACGCTTATTTCTCTTGGTCAATCAAGTCAGAAATCAGTCGAGAATCAAATCCAGTCACTTGGAGCCAACCTTATTACGATTAGTCCTGGTAGCCAAAATAACGGGGCTGTCCGTAGCGCAGTTGGGAGTAGTACCACCTTGACTGGAGCAGATGCCGACGCGATTAAAACGTCAACTAGTATTACAACTGTAGCTAAAGTTTCGCCAGAGTATGGAGCGAGAGCCCAAGTCACTGCTGGCCGAAATAATACAAATACTCAAGTAACCGGAGTGACGCCGACCTATGCTGACGTCCATAAAATTGCGGTCAGTTCTGGTGTGTTTATTTCTCAACAAGATCAAGTTGGAATTGCTCGCGTTACGGTGCTTGGCCCTCAGGTTGCCAGTACCTTATTTGGCGACACAGTTGACCCAATCGGACAAACTCTGCGCATTAATGGTCAAGTCTTAAAAGTTATTGGTGTCACCGCCGCTAAAGGCGGAGCCGGTTTTCAGAACCCAGATGATGCGATCTCTGTCCCGCTTTCTACGGCACAGAAAGTACTGTTTGGCGCAGATCATTTAACAAGTATTTCTCTTGAAGCGAAGAGCCAAGACGTGATGACAACTGCCCAAGATGAAGTCGGCTATCTGTTGCTGACTAGACATCGACTCAGTACTCCAGATCAGGCTGATTTTCGGATGTTTTCGCAGAACGACATCTTAAATACTGCTTCCCAGGTAACTGGTACATTTACTAGCTTATTGGGTGGAGTTGCCGCAATCTCGCTGCTGGTCGGCGGAATTGGCATCATGAATATTATGCTCGTGACTGTGACTGAACGGACTCGAGAGATTGGTCTTCGACAAGCTCTGGGTGCAAAGAAGAAGATTATTATTGGCCAATTTTTAATGGAGGCCGTGTTGTTGACTGTGATTGGTGGCATAATCGGGATGATTCTGGGCGTAGGTGTTTCTATTCTGCTCTCAAAAGTCTTAAATATGCCGTTCGTGGTGAATCCATCGTCGATCTTGCTCGCCTTAACTGTTTCTGGGGCAATTGGTATTATTTTTGGCTGGTACCCTGCCCGGCAAGCTGCCAAGTTACAACCTATTGAAGCGTTACGTTACGAATAGTTAAGTATATAAAAAATAAAAGGAGAACAATGACAGAAAATACACTCAACCCAGTGGTGATCGCTGGTATTGTGGGAATGATTGGAATTGGAGTGGGTTTTGGAGCTGCCCAACTGCCTCAGCTCAAAGGCACTCGGGCGCCAACTCTAGCCCCAAATAGCTCGATTCAACCGGGAAATGGGAACAGGTTCCGTGGTGGGGCAGCTGGAAATAGAGCAAATCGCGGGGTGATGGGTCAAATTACTGGTAAAGATGACAAGTCATTGACTGTCAAGCTTCCTGATGGCAGTAGTAAGATTGTGATTATTTCTGATAAAACAACTTACCAGATGATGACTTCAGCCAAAAAAGACGATGTCGCTCAAGGCAAGTCTGTTCGAGTAATGGGCATCACTAATCAAGATGGAAGTGTAACTGCAGATAGCGTATTTATTAACCCACAGCAGTTCCAACGCTCAGATCAAGCTCCGACCAGTACGCCAGCAGCTAGCCCAGCGGTAACAAAATAGTTTAACCTCTCTCCCAATTTTGAGCATGAGGTAGTATAACTAACAAAAATAAAACTGAAGGAGTCCCTATGACTGAAGAAAATCAAGTCATCCAAGAAGAAACACACACCACGACTGAAACAAAGTCATCAAACTCAATGATGATTGTTGGTATCTTAATTGCCCTAGTTGTTTTTGGTGGAGTTGCATTTGCACTCAGACATAAAATCTCACGAAAATTGAAAGCATTGACTGGGACTACTCAAGCTGAACAATCTGCTTCCCCAGATAGTATGGCTAGTGGTTCACCAATGTCTAGTTCATCACCAGCTGTCGGAACAGCCACCGGCGTCAAAAAAGAAGGTGACGTCAACGTTGTGACTATGGAAGCTGGCGCTTTCTATTACTCTCCAAAAGAGATTACGGTGATGCAAGGTGAGAAGGTGAAGATTGTAATGACCAGTAAAGACATGATGCATGACTTTAATATTGATGAGTTGAAAGTAAAACTTCCGATCACCAAAGCTGGTGAGACATCAATTGTTGAGTTTACTGCAACGAAAAAAGGAACATTCCAGTACTACTGTTCAGTCGGCCAACACCGTGCTCACGGTCAAGTCGGAACATTGATTGTTAAATAATGAGTGAGCTAAGTAGGCCAGCCAAGAAACTGTTGATTTTAAGCCCATTTGTTCTTAGCCTTTTGGTCATAGTGGGATTTTGGTGGACTGGTTCTAGCTCGCTTTTGACAACATCATTTTCTTCGGCGTGTATTTGTCTAGGTCGATTGAGTGGACTGCTCTTGGTCTACACCATCATGGTTCAGTTCCTTTTGATGGGTAGGACCGCTTGGATCGAGAAAACCTTCGGCCTAGACAAGTTATCACAACTTCACGCCGTAAATGGTTTTGCCACGCTCATCTTTTTAGTTCTTCACCCAACGCTCTTAATTATTGGCTACGCCAGCTTGACCAGATCAAACGTCGTTGAACAATTTCTGACTTTTATGACGACTTATGAAGGTGTTTTCTTGGCTAGTGTGGCATTCTTGCTCTTGATTGTAGTTATTTTGCTCTCGATGTCGATTGTCCGGAAGCGACTTAACTATGAGTTTTGGTACTTTGCGCATCTTTTTACCTATTTAGCTGTTATCTTGGCTTGGGGACATCAGCTGGCTGTTGGTGAAGATTTTGGGACCAGGCATGTATTTGTAGTGTTTTGGTACTTTTTATATACCGCCGTCTTTGGCAACTTCATCTTCTTCAGGTTTCTCAAACCCCTGTATCAGTCATTTACCCAACAGTTTGTTATAGAAAACATCGTTAAAGAAAATGACCAAGTACTTTCGTTACTGATTGGTGGAAAAAAGCTTGAACGCCTCCACATTCAAGCTGGCCAGTTTGTGATGGTTCGTTTTTTGGCTAAAAATTTATGGTGGGAGTCGCATCCGTTTTCGGTCTCAAAGCTGCCTGATGGGAAAAACTTTCGCATTTCCATCAAACAACTTGGAGATTTTACGCGCAAGTTAACTCGTCTTTCGATCGGCACCACAGTAATTGTAGAAGGTCCGTTTGGCATCTTCACTCCTGCTGAGATTAGCCAGCCAAAGGTACTGTGTATCGCAGGCGGAATTGGAATTACTCCAATTCGAGCTCTAGTAGAACACTGCACTCAAGCAAAGAAAAACACTGTGCTGCTCTACTCGAATTCACTTCCGTCAGAAATTGTTTTTCAAGAAGAGCTAGCGCAGTTAGCTGCACACTCCTCATTTACAGTTCACTATGTAATCAGCCAAGATCCCAAGTATGCCGGTGAAAAAGGGAGAATTGACCAGCGGAAAATTTTTAAACTGGTTCCAGACTTCAAAGAGCGTGATATTTATATTTGCGGTCCATGGCCGATGACCAAAGCCTTAATTTCCTTGCTGACTGCACTTGGAGTGCCCCGTCAGCAGCTCCACTTCGAAAAATTTGCTTTAGGCTAAGCTCATTAGTGTATGATCAGCTTATGAAACTTTACCCGCTAACGCCAGCTGAAGAGCGCATCATTATTGGGAAAAAAACTGAGCTTCCCTACACCGGCGAGTACGATGATTTCTGGGTTGAGGGCAGATACATCTGTCGTCACTGTCACGCACCGCTCTACGTTTCGAATGCTAAATTTCACTCAGGCTGCGGTTGGCCTAGTTTTGATCAGGAAATTCCTGGAGCAGTCAAACGAGTTGCTGACCCAGATGGCCAAAGAATTGAAGCCCAGTGCGCAACTTGTGGAGCTCATCTTGGTCACATCTTCGAAGGTGAAGGGTTTACAGATACCAATACTCGACATTGTATTAACTCGATCTCGATGAAGTTTGTTTCCACAGAGAAAGAAGAGGTTAAATGAATGGCATAACTCAAACAGATTCTCTTGAGGTAGCAGTCTTTGGTGGTGGGTGCTTTTGGTGCACAGAAGCTGTCTTTTCTCAACTCAAAGGTGTCAAGAATCTTACTTCTGGATATGCTGGCGGAACTCACCAGAACCCCAACTATTTTCTGGTCAGTGAAGAACTGACTGGTCATGCTGAAGTTATTAAGATTGAGTTCGATCCTCACCTTATTTCTTATCCACAGCTACTGGATATCTTTTGGCACGTTCATGACCCTACTTCTGTTAATCAACAAGGTGCAGACGTGGGAACTCAGTATCGATCAATTATTCTATACACGACTCCGCTTCAACAACAGCAAGCTGAAGAAAGTAAAGCACAGCTCAACGCTGCAGGCGAGTATCCCAGTCCAATCATGACTGAGATCAAGGAGCTAACCAAGTTTTTTACTGCAGAAGAGTATCATCAAAAGTATTATCAAAGAAATCAGACCCAGCCGTACTGTGAGATCGTGATCTCCCCAAAGATTAAAAAGCTCCTCACAAAGTACAAAGATCTGATAAAGTAAGAACTCTTCGATTCCTTTTATGCCACTTCCTTCAACTCCAATTCCCTTCACAGCTGCGGCATATCAAAAACTGCAAGATGAGCAAGTACGTTTAAATATTGATCGCGAAGCAATCATGAAACGAGTTCAAGTGGCCCGTGAGATGGGTGATCTGTCTGAGAATGGAGCTTACAAGTATGGCCGAATGGAGCTAGCAGATACCAATCGACGTTTGCGTGAAGTCAATCAACTTGTTCAGGCAGGACAAGTTGTAGTTGCCGCAAAACATTCAGTAACTGTTCAGTTCGGCTCCACGGTGACACTGTTACAAGGAAAAAAAGAAGTCAGCTATGTTCTGGTCAGCTTACATGAGTCTGATCCGCTTCATGGCAAACTTTCAATGGAGAGTCCAATTGGATCAGCTATTTTAGGTAAAAAAGTTGGTGAGATTATCGATGTTGAAATTCCCACTGGGAAAATTTCGTGCACTATTCTTAAGATTGAGTAGGTTTATTTTTTAGAGATAAAAGAGAGCTATTCACTTTATTTTAATATGTATTAGGGGGAGGCCATTGCAGATGGCCTCCCCCGTATCTTATTTTATTCTTTAAACTGCTTTTTCATTCACTTCTTCTTCTGCAATTTTAGTCAATTTTTTATCTGTATCTTCTTCTTCTTTTAATGTTTCATTTAACTGGTCGGCAACTTCAGTCATCTCAAGTGTTTTTGCGAAACGAACTGAACTTCCATAGGCTGCAATTTCGTAGTGCTCTATTCGTTGAGCCGAGGCAATCAGTGCTGCATCACCAGCTGGAGATGAATCAAGTTTTAAAAGCTCGGATGCTTCTTTAATCAGCCCTTCCATTGCTTTACACGTTGCACCAGGAAGCTCAACATCTAGCTCTGCTGCAATTTCCTCCAACCGAACTGCTTGATTTTCAGTTTGGAGTAAATGTTCTTCAAATCCAGCTTTCAGATCTGAAGAGTAGGCTTGTTCTGCCATTTTTGGGAGAGCCTCGATTAATTGAGTCTCGGCACTATAAAGATCTTCAATCTCATGTTCTAAAACATCACGCAAGTTATTTAACTGCATATATTCCTTTCTTTTTTTTACTAAAAAAACTTTACAAATTTGACGACGTAAGATCATGTTGGATACGTAAGAGGGCTGTATGAGTCACAAATAGACTATCAACCTGTATACTTCTGTTTAAGGAAAACTTACTTCTGATGCAGTTCAAGACGTTAAAAAAAACTTTTTTTCCTTCCCAGGTCTTACTTTTGGTAGCTTTGGAGATCATTATCGGTACTGGAGTCTGCTTGTTGTGTCTGTTTGTTTTTCTTAAAATTACTCGCGAAATGTTAGAAACAGAGTTTACTGCTTTTGATTTCAATATTTCACACTGGGTGTATAGTTTTCGTTCCCCTTGGCTTACGCCAATAATGCAGTTCTTTTCACTCCTCGGAGAGAGTGCCACGATCGTATTTACTTTTTTGTTAAGTATTCTTTTCTTTATTAACAAACATCGTAAAGAAGCTCTGGTGTTTTGTCTGACTTTACTGATGGGCGTAGTCATCAACATCTCTATTAAAAATTTGATTCAACGTCCTCGCCCTTCGATTGACCCGCTAGTCACACTTCACTCTTATAGTTTTCCCTCAGGCCACGCAATGAATGCGATGATTTTTTATAGTTTAATTGCTTACTATGCTTATCATTTTCTCCATCACCGAAAGTTGAGCCTGATGATTTCTCTCCTCTGTGGAGTAATTGTGCTCAGTGTGGGAATCAGTCGTGTATATTTAGGAGTTCATTACCCTTCAGACGTTGTCGCTGGTTTCGTGGCAGGCTTCTGTTGGGTGTGCACTGTTTTACTGATCGACCGAACCATAGTTTTCTACCGTATGTTTGAAGCAACCAAATAAGACTTAAGTTGTAGTGTTAACTTTGAAGAGGTACACTTTTCTGACTATGTTCAGCTTTATCAAAAAAGAAACTTTTAGTTCAAAACTCATGACTGAGTTTATTGGCACGATGCTGCTAGTGACGGTAGTCTCATTTACTGGCAATCCGCTGGCTGTTGGGGCGGTGCTGGCAGCACTCGTTTACTCAGGCGCACATATTTCCGGAGCACACTATAACCCAGCAGTAACATTTGGCTTATTTCTAAAGAAAAAAATTTCTAGTAAAGAAGCTGTTCCCTACGTTATTGTCCAGATGCTCGGTGGACTTAGCGCAGCGGCACTTTCCGTTATTGTTCGTTCAACTATCTTTGTTCCTCAACCAGCAGTGGAAGTTCCTTGGCTGGTAGCCTGCGTGGTAGAGATGCTGGGCACTTTCTTACTGGTGCGGACTATCCTGACTGTGGCAGCTGATTCCCGCGTCAAAGGCAATCAGTACTTTGGCCTAGCAATTGGTAGCGCGCTGATGGCAGCTGCATTTTTAGGCGGACCAATCTCTGGAGGAGCATTTAATCCAGCGGTTGGGGTAAGTCCTTTACTTTTTGACCTTGGACACTTAGCACAACACCTTTCTTCAATTGTTCTTTATATCGTTGGGCCACTTTTGGGCGCAGCTCTGGCTGCTTTCTCGGTGGAAGAGTAAATCTCGTTGATGGGTTCGGCCTTTCATCACCTTGTGTTGCTGTCCCCCTCACCTCACAATGCGATGCTTATGACTCATGTTGCAGACCTTTCTCTCTCAGCAGATCAATCACTCGTTGTGGGCGCATTATTGGACTGGGTCAAAACCCACCCAACGCCATTTATGACAGTTGGTGGATATGCTGGCACTGGGAAAACTACTTTAACCAGTATCTTGCGGGGTCAACTCGCTGAAATTTATCCTCGGTATCGGG